>Ga0187893_10012717_pt1 | contig 11884 bp, 3 predicted proteins | sample MA1701074metaG_FD_139574 | JGI IMG/M metagenome (GOLD analysis project Ga0187893, IMG submission 139574) | White microbial mat communities from a basaltic lava cave in the Kipuka Kanohina Cave System on the Island of Hawaii, USA - MA170107-4 metaG ... | reverse complement strand
TCGAGAAAGATCTGGTGACGGCCTTTGTCGGCGAATCGGACGACCTTGTCTTCGATGCTGGGGCAGTAGCGCGGGCCGCGCGACTGAATCTGACCGGAGTACATGGGGGCGCGGTGAAGGTTGGAGCGGATCAGGTCGTGCGCCGTTTCGTTCGTGTAGGTGATCCAGCAGCAGATCTGCGGCTGATCGATGCGGTCAGTGAGAAAAGAGAACGGCCGCGGCGGATCGTCGCCAGGCTGCGAATCGAGCGCGGCGTAGTCGATGCTGTCGCGGGCGATGCGGGGCGGCGTGCCGGTCTTGAGGCGGCCGAGGTCGAGGCCGAGCTGTCGCAGGCACGCGCTGAGGCCTTCGGCCGACGCTTCGCCGATGCGGCCGCCGGCGGTCTGGCGCTCGCCACAGTGCATGATGGCGCGGAGGAAGGTGCCCGTCGTGACGACGACGGCGGCGGCCGTGAGCGTGCGGCCGTCGGCGAGGCGAACCCCGGTGATGCGGCGGCGTGGGGCGGGGGCGTTGTCAAGAGCGGGCTGACGTTCTCCACGGCCAGGCGAGGACGCTTGACCGTGCCACCCTTCGCAAGCCGGCGGCGACAATGCAGGCGCCGCAAGTTGTCGCGGCGTGATGTCGATGGTCTCGACACTGCCTTCGATGATCGTGAGGTTGGGCGTGGCTTCGAGCAGTCGCCGCACGGCGGCCGGGTAGAGGTCGCGGTCGCATTGTGCGCGGGGGGCCTGGACGGCGGGGCCTTTGCGTTGATTGAGCGTGCGGAACTGAATACCGGCGGCGTCGGTGGCCAGGCCCATCAGGCCGCCGAGGGCGTCGATCTCGCGGACGATCTGCCCTTTGCCGATTCCGCCGATGGCGGGGTTGCAGGACATTCGGCCGATAGCGGCGCGGTCGAAGGTGATCATCGCGGTCCTGGCGCCCAGCCAAGCGGCCGCCCACGCGGCTTCGGCACCTGCGTGCCCGCCGCCGATGACGATGACGTCGAAGTCAGGTGCGATCATCAGGGTGGATGATAGACGAGCGTGCGTGAAAGCGAGCGGGCCGTCCGATGGTCGGACGGCCCGCGTTGCGTGTCAGAGTACAGCGTGAGCGTGAGCTATTCGCGACCCTCGTCGCTGCCATAGATCAAGTACGCGTTGCCGACGTTGAATTGGCGCTGATCAGGGTCGTTGGCCTCCAGCTTGTCGGCCTTCGGGGCCCCGATCATGATGTCGTCGAACCCATCGCCATCCACGTCACCGACTGCGGCGACCGTTTCGAGCGGCGCTTCGTCGGGGCTTGAGTCACCATCGCCGCTGTCCTGTTCGAAAGGCGAGATGAACACGATCCCCGGCAGGGCCTCGGTTCCGACTTCGCTCAGCTTGTAGACCGGCTCAGGCCGATCATCGGGAGCGTCGAGGGTGGCGCTGCCGTAGATCAGGTACGCCACACCACGCCTGGAAACGCCATCGACCACCCGCACCTCGTTGGGAGCAGCGATCAGGATGTCCGCGAACCCGTCGGAATCGAAGTCGCCGGCGCCGGCCACTGACAGCCCGGCCCGATCGCCGGCGTTGCTTCCGATGAAGCGGATGCCCCGCAGTTCGGGTTTGCCGATCTTGTCGACCGTGAGAATCTGCGTGCTGGCATTTGGCTTGCTGAACACGACGCCGACAAAGCCGGCGTCCTCGCCGACTCCACCCACGTCGTCGTAATCCGGTGCTGCGATGATCACATCCGTGCGCCCGTCATTGTCGAAGTCGCCACATTCCATCTGAAGATCGCCGAAATGATCCTCGGCGCTCAGGCCACGCAACTCGAGCCGCGGAATGTCATTGTTCGGATCATTGTCGAGCGTTGTCGACAGTTCGATGTTATTACCGAAACCGCCCTCCTGGTTGAAGAGGAGATAGACCTTTCCGGCATTGGGCTTGCCGCCAACGTCGGCGCGCGGCGACCCGCAAATGAGGTCGGGGATGTTATCCTGATTGAAATCGCCGGCGGGCATCGCCTGACCGAGTCGGTCATTCGGGGCCGCGCCGTCAATTGTGAGCACCGGGAATGACGTTAGATTCATCGTCCGCACGACGCCCAAGCAGGTACTGCAGTCGCCGCCGCCAGTGATCTGCGGAAACGAGATGTCGCCCGCATCTTGTTGCGTGTCGCTGCCGATTCCTGAATTGACCCAATCACGGGCCACAAACATGTAAACTCGGCCGCGCTGACCATCCTGGCCTGGCGCGGACACCACCAAATCGGGGAGGGTCTGATCGCCCGTGTTGTGCAGGCCGGCAATCGCGCACACTGTGCGCCCAAACTCGTTGGTGGAATCTAGATCGTCAGCCAGGCTCAAGTTGGTTGTAAACCATCCTCCACGGTACCGTGCGCCCGCCGTAGTCGGCGTGATGATACCCGTCGCGAGGCCCTCGTCATCCAGCGGATCAGCGCCTGCGCCGAACTGGCCTATGTGGCGGATGTCCACGAACTCGACACCGCCGAATTCCGCGAGTTGCCCCAAGTGGCCGGTCGTGGTGTTGCCCTCTGATAGAAACACGTAGCCTTGATCAATTGGGGGACCGAAGAGCGTCTCGGCATCGCCGAGCGCATCGGCGAAGGGGTGAAAACAGTCCATGGTGTCGGAGACGTTCTTCGGGAACGGGTCGGGATACGGGCAGCCGGGCGCGCAACCCGCGGCCCCCGCGCAATCCGCAGGGTCTGTGTCAACGCCGTCATGGATGCCCGAGATGAATGGCATTCCGAACACGAGTTCCGGTAGCCCATCGCCATTCGCATCGGGAACGGTGAAGATCGAAGTGATACCCGCCGTCTTTGCGCTTGGATGGTCCGCGTCCTGCAACGTTGCTGGAGGCGCTGTGGCGCCTTGCGGTACGTTGGCGCCGAACATCAGGGCAAACGTCTGCGGCGCACCGGCACTTGTGATATTGATGGTGCCGGCGTAGCGGCCCAAGGTAGGTGTGCTTGGCTGGCCAAGGAAATAGTAGGCGGCGCCCACGTTGCCGCGGTTACGCGGACTGCCGAACCTCGCCACCAGGGCGAATTCGTCTGCAAACGTCCCGAAGGTGAAGTCCAGCGGGGAACCCAAACTAACCGCGGCGCTTCCGAGATAGTCTCCGTCCGCGTGCCCCCGGAACGTCGCGCCAGAGACTGTTCCACCAGTCTTGACCAGATCGACGGTGCCGGATGCATTTGCTTGGACCAAAATGCGCCCTGACGCATAGCTGCTGATCTTTGTTGTTCCGTCATCAACAATGACGCGGATGTAATAAGGCAATGGATTGCCAAACTGATCCGTTTCGTTGCGGACCGGGACGACCGACGTGTCGACGTGCCAGAGGAAGGACAGCGCCCCGACGAAATCCGGGAAGATTCCGTCATCGTTAAGGTCGAAGGCGCACGGGCCGCCAAAGTCAGGATTGAACGGAATGGCCAGACCGTTAATCCATCCCGTAAACACATCGCCAGGCACATACGTGTCGGCCAGACAATCGCCGATCGGCGTGTTGTCTAACGGAAGAAAGTCAAACTCGATTGGGTCAAGAAAGCCATCGCCATCCACATCCAGGACGAGCGGGTCGATCGCGCGTTCGTCCACAATGATGATTCCTGGATCCTGAGGATCGGTCACGTCATCGTTGTTGGGATTGTTGTCTTTGTCGAGCACCAGCGTCAGGGTGAGTTGCTCGTCTCCCTCAAAATTCGAGTAAGCAACGCGAACACCCACGAACTCTCCGTTTGAGACGCCGCGGTCGAGGTCAGGCAGTACCGCGGTGACCGCCGGCGGCGTGTTCTCGCTGCCGGAACCCGGCGGGATGACGATAATCTGCCCAGTTGCCTGTGCCTTGACTTGATGGTTCGGCAACCCGGTCAAATCGTCGACCATCCCGCGCACGTTATAGGAGCCGGGTTCGACGTCGACTGTCCAGACGACGCTGTCATTCACAACTTCGTTGCTTTGCGGCACGAACGTGTCCACCAAGATGATCTCGTTGCCGTTGTCTTCCTCGTCGGGATCGACCACGACAAGCAAGTCGAGTCCTTCTTCGGCGTCGAACGTCCGCCACGAGACGGTCGTCATTCCGCCCTGCTCAACGATCACGTCGAAGGCGGGCGCCTTGAAACTGAGCGACGGGGCGCCATTTGGAGGAGGAGGCGGCGGCGGCGGCAGGACGATGGGGGGCCGTGGAACAATGGTGACTTTCCCAGGTGCGGGAACTCGTTGCGGGTCGTTTACATCGTCGGTCGCCTGGGCGATGATCTCATATGTACCGGTCGGGAACGGCGCCGTGTTCCAAGACAGCGAGTGCGATGACTGAGGCTTTGTCGCCGGCACGCCGCTGGCGAGCACGGATTCTGCGCCGAATTCATCGCGGACAATGATCGCCACACGCGCGTTATCCTCGGGATCCTGGACGGTCCACTGGATGTTCACAATAGTGCCGTTTTGTATGCTCAACGGCGCTGTGGGCCACTGAAACGTCACCAGCGGCGGCGTATTCGTCCCGCCGGACGAATCCGGCTGAACGCCGGGCGGTTCGGGTGGCCGCGGGTTCTGCTGACCTGTTCCACCCGTATTGTCTCCCGGCAACGGTATCATGCCGTCCGGGCAACCGGCGATCCCGGCGATCAGGAGGGCCAACACGACCGACGCTGCTGCGTTCGTCCTACGTCCTTGCATCCACTTCATGCGTCACCTCAAGACTGCTGCAATGTCACGAATCGCCCCCCGCTCGCGTCAGGGCGTCTGGTTCTCTGGCAACTTGTTCGTTCCGAAATTGCTGCCGTACACGATATAGGCCTCGCCGGCATTTACGCGTCGCTGATTAGGCGAGGCAGGATTAACGAAATCCGCAAAGGGCATTCCCAGCGCGATGTCCTCGAAGCCGTCAGCATCAATGTCACCGATGCCCGCGACTTTCTCGATGGCCGCTTCCTCCGAGGTGCCCAACACGTATGGGCTGACGAAAACAATTCCCGGGAGTTCCGGACTGCCGACGGATGAGAGATTGAAAGACTTGTTAATCAGATGCGTGCCGCCGAAGACCAGGTACGCGACACCGCGGCGCTGCTGTCCGTTGACGATGCGCACCTCGCCCGGGCTGGCAATCAGCAGGTCGCCGTAACCGTCCATGTTGAAATCACCCGCGCTCGAGACGGATTCGCCCGCGTTGGCGCCGATCGTCGCTCCATAGAACCGCACGCCCGACAGGGACGGCGTCGCGACCTGTTCGGGCACGAACCCGAGTTCGCCGGTCAGCGGCCGGTTTCCGAAGATGACTCCGACATACCCCGCGTCCGTATTGCCCCGCAGGTCGTCGTCATAGTTGGGCGATCCAAACGCTACATCGCCAATCCCGTCGCCGTTCATGTCCTGGATACCGGCGGACACGCGTCCGAATTGATCGTCGTTGTGCGTACCGATGATCTCGACCCGCGGGATGTTCTCGTTGGCCAAGTCGGAAGTCCCGAAACCACCTGATGGCGTGAAGATGATGTATTGGACGCCATTGTTCTGCAGACCGTTACGATCGGCGAAGGGTGCGCCGGCCAGCACGTCAATCGTTCCGTCCTGGTTGACGGGCCCACCTTCGCGAGCATTTCCGAATCGATCACCCTCCTGCGCGCCATAGATCACAACGAAATCCGGCGGAACAATGAAACTTCGCACACACGGAATCGGCGTGCACCAGTAGGAGGGCAGGCTGCGGACGACGTCGTTATAGAAGACTGGGTTGAGAAAGTTCTCGCCGATCCACACATCGACGCGCCCGCGCTCCTGGTCGTGGGCCGGAACGGAGATGAGCAACTCGGGAAACGTGTCGTTGTTGAAACTCGCGAATCTCGAAACGGTCGTCCCGTACTCGTTCCGGGGCTCGACCGGAGGGAAGAAGTTTGGCAAGTCCTGATTGTACCAGCTTCCCCGAATGCGCAATCCGCGCGGAAACTCGAATGGATCCAAGGCAATGGTCTCGTCGTCCTCGTGGAAATCGCCCGGATGTGGATGTTGTCCGGCCATGGCTGCGTCGATAAACAGCCGGAAAGTGAACCCGTCGTTGTTTCCATCGTTTTCCTGATCGTTCGTCCCATCCACGATGATCACAAGCGGCTGGTCGCGCAAACCGATGTGGTCAATCGTTGGCGGGCCGTCGCACGAGGGGTTTGGGAAACCATCGCCATAGTTGGCGTTTCCGTCACATGGATCATCGTCATGGTACTCGATGGCACCAGAAACAAAGGGCAGACCAAACACAAAATCCTCAATGCCATCCCCCGTGTAATCTGCCGCGGTCACCGAGGTGAGGCCGGCAGTGGGCAGGTTCTGAATATCTGGGGCACGCAGCATGGCCGGGGGGAGGTTGTCATCATGGAATTGCGGCATCCCGAACGTCACGCCGCGGGTGAAGCTGCTGATGCTGTTGATTGAGAACGTCCCGCCATACCGCCCGACGTTCTCCGGGCGATAGGGGCCAACCACCACCGATTGCGGCGCGACGACTTGGGGGGCGATGTGTCGCGGTGGCCGCGGAAAGTCGCGTAAGATCCCGTTCGAGTCCTGCTCATCGGGCAGACCATTTGTATTGGTGTCATCCGGGAACGGGAGCTTTCTGCGGCCGCGTATGAGATATGCCCCGCCCGAAAATGACCGATTTCGCGGGCTCGCGTACTGGCCCACAACGACAAAGTCGCTGACGGTGTCGAGGTCAGAGTCGCCGCCCGGCACGATATCAGAGCCAAGGTGCTCGCCCGCGCTGAAACCCTGGAACCGTGCGCCTGCAACATTCAGCCCAATATTGCCCATATCGACGAATCCGGCGGCCAAGCCAGAAATCCGGATTAGGCCGATGCCATAGACATGGACCGGCGGGTTGTCTTCGTCCTCGATGGTCGCACGCAGAAAATACGGCGACCCATCTGCGGGCACCGGGATCTTCGTGAAATCCACCTCGAACACATACTGCTTCTCGTCGTACTCGGCGGGCCCTAACGTCGGAGTGGACAAGAGCGTGCGCGGATTGGTGCGGATTTGGGTGCTATCCGGATTGGCCGGTGGCTGACCGATCGTATCGGGTGGGAATACCGGGTCCTGCTCGCGGCGCGGCTCGGACGGCAGAATGATGATGTTGGAGTTGGGATCGAACGGATCTCCCGGATTGTTCACGTCGTCGTTGGACGGGTTCAGATCCTTGTCCAGCAGCAGCGTCACCTTCACCGACGTATCTCGGTCGCGATACCCATACCGGACCGTTACCGTGTCGCCGCTGGACAAACCGAGATTCGGCTCCGGCTCGCGAATCACCAATGCCGGCGGACTGCTGAGCGGGTTCGTGCCCTTGGGAAGAACCTGAATCACGCCCAGGCCGGCGGCCACCACGGGCGGGTTGACGCCGTCGTCGATTCGCGCGAAGGGGATGTAACCGCCTTGCGCAACGTTGGTCGTGTCCCATGTCGCAGAACCGGCGCCAGCGCCGGGTCCGATCAGGACATCGTCACGCAGAAATATCTCGTTGCCGTTGTCGGGCGTGCGGTCGGCATCCACGTAGACCTCGGCGACGGCCGTGCTCTCGCCATCTTCGCCTTCATACGAAATCTCGACTTCATCGCCGGGCTCGACCGTGATGTCGGTCATCGGCGCGGTGATCGCGATTCTTGGGGGCCGGTCGCCGGCGGGAACGGGCCGCTCGCCCGGTGTGACCGTGTTCATGCCGCCGTTGTCGGGACAACCCGCGATCATGGCCAAGGCGGCCAGAAGCGAGGTTGAACCTGCGATTCGCGAAAGGCCTTTTGCGCTCCGCACCTTTGTCATAACGTGTTTCCTCGACGGTCGGCAAGGGTGCGATGGGCTCGCACCGGCAGACAGACCGCATGAACCAAGACGAACCAGATTGAAATACCTCACCAAAGGCGGGCACTCCTCGAGCGGCGTTTTTCGGCCTCCACGAGGCTTTTTTTGAGGCGATTGCTACACGCCAGGTGTGGGTCCACCCTTATCGGAGCGTGTGGCCGTTTCGGTAAGCCCCCAGTACAATCAGCAACGTCCCACGCCTCTGCACGCCAATCCTATCCGGAGGCGCCTGGGCTGTCAAGAATAGAACGGGGCTTAGACGGCATGATTTCGGGAACCTGCCGAACGCGGCAAGTTCCGGTTTGGACAGAGGTTTACGGAGCGGACCAAAACGCAAGAGGAACCCGAAAATGAGCCGTGAGGCGACGGGCCAAAAGGGACGCTGGCCGACCGAAAATAGTTGTTGACCCGTACCAGCCCCACAGGTAACATAGGTAGCGTTAGCCGAAGCGCATGCCGAAGGCGCAGGGGGTCTCTAATGGCGACGCCGTCCAGCCCGGGACCCCGCACCAGCACGAAAAACGAGGGATTTGACAAATGACGATTCATCCAAAGACGCGGCAGTTGGTCACGTTTGTTGCGATCGCAGGCCTCGCGCTGGCGGCTGTTCGACAGGTTTTGGCTGGTGACCCGCCGACCTTCAACACCGTGCCGGCCGCTTGGAAAGCGGACAGTATTGGCTGGAAGGGTGACGTGTCGCCGGCGAACAAAGTGGACGACCTCATTGACATCGATCCCCAGGGTACGTTCGACATCATCGTCAACTTCAAACAGGATGTCACGCCTACTGACTTAGGCTTCCTTGGCTCCAAGGGAGCGATTCAATTTGTGTCCAAGAGAATCAGCACTGTCTGCATGGCAGCGGTCGGCGGTGTGGATGTTTATGAGATTGCGAATCGACCGGAAGTCGCCTTCATCGAGCAGCAGAGGATCCTGCATGTGCTGAATGACATCGCAGCGGAGACAACGAAGGTTCGAGGAGAGTTGTACGCCCCCCTTACCGTGGAGGACCAGTTTCCGTTCATCACCGGCCTCGGAGTGAACATCGCGATCATCGACACCGGGTGTGACGATCCCGGTGGCCCCGGCACAACGAACTGTGACCTTCCTCCCGCTTTGTTTGGGTACGATGCAATCGCGGATACATTTGGGAATCCGAACGACAGCAACGGACATGGGACGCACGTTGCCGGGACGGCGTTGGGCCGCGGGCCACGCCAGGGCGACCTTGAAACGGAGTGTGAGACGGAGGTCGCAAAGGGAGTCGCTCCGGAGGCCGGCCTTATCGACGTCAAGGTCTTTGAAGGGTCGGGTGGCGCCACAGAGCCAATCCTCCGCGCGCTTGAAACGCTGATCGATCGCAAGAACGCATGGAACGTCGGGGTCATAAACATGAGCCTCGGCGGCGGGGCAGATGACGGAAAGGACGCTCTTGCACTTTTGGTTGACGAGGCCACGGAGGAAGGCATCGTCGTCGTGTGTGCCGCCGGAAATGATGGCCCGAACAACGGCGGCCTGGGTTCCCCCGGCAGCGCAGACACCTCGATTACTGTTGCCAACTCGGATGACCGCGGCACTCCCAATCGCGACGACGATGAGATCAATGTTTCGTCGAGCCGTGGGCCACGCGCCAGCGATGACGATGGAAACTGCTTCGATGAGTTGAAGCCGGAGATCGCCGCTCCGGGAACCGATATTTTCAGTGCAAAATTCGATTCCGCGGATGATGGTGAGGACAATACTGGTACGTCAATGGCGTCCCCACACATCGCCGGCATCTGTGCGCTGATGCGGCAGGCAAACCCGCAGGCGACACCGGCGGAAATCCGGGCCGCTTTGATCGAGACTGCGGAAAACCGTGGAGGCGGCGGTAGCAGTTGTGATTCGCGGTGGAGCCGCGAGTGGGGATATGGATTGGTAGACGCCGTCGGCGCTGTCGGCGAGATCATCACACAGTTTGGTCCGCCGCCGCCCGTCGTGTGCGTAAGCGCGCTAACAGTCGCGGCTCCGAACGGGGGTGAGACCTTCGTCACGGAGACGACCAGGCGGATCACGTGGGCTTTTCAGGGAAATATTCTCGACAACATCGACATTTTCCTGCTGCGTGGGGATGTTTTCGTCGGGGCGATCGCGACCGGCGTCCCTGTCAACGATCGGTCATTTGATTGGGTCGTGGGCGGTGGCCTTGAAAACAACGCGCCGATCCCGGCTGCGGACGACTATCGTGTCCAGATCCGGCCTTCGCTTTGTGATTCACCCGTGGCGACCAGTTCAACGTTCTTCCGCATCATCGAGCACGCCGAAGCGAACGCCGCTCCGCCGGGAACGACGGATCCGGACAACGATCAACTACCGAAGTTTGTCGAGATCGCACCAGGCGAATCTGTGCTGTTAGGTGCGGTGGACGGCAACGGCACGGTGCAAACTGCAACCAAGGGACAGGCGCCCTACACCTATCGCTGGCTGCCAGCGGACTTTTTGGATGCGTCGAATGTGGCGCGGCCCAAATCCACGCCGCCCTTCTCCGTGACCTACACGGTCGAAGTCCGCGACGCGACCGGCTTCCTTGACACCGATCGGATCCAGGTCAAGGTCGGCAATCCGCTGCGCGTGAATGCCGGTCCGGACCGGGTGTTCCGTATCGGCAGTTCGGTGCTGCTGGAAGGCGCGGCCACGGGTGGAACGCCGCCCTACACATACAAGTGGTCGCCGATCCCTGACCCGTCGCTGCCGGCGGGCCTCAACGGCGAGAACGTCCCGCAGCCGATGGCCAAGCCCACGGCCCCGACGTTCTATACGCTCACAGTCACCGATGGCACCGGTACGGTCCGCACCGATACGGTCGCGGCGGTCCCCGGCGTGACGCTGACGATCATCAATAACCCCGGCAACGCCGGGACGGTCTCGCGGAATATCGTGGCGAATCTGTACCTGCCGGGCGATCAGATCACGGTCGAGGCCGTCGCGAATGCCGGTTACGCGTTCGAGCGATGGGCCAGCCCGGGCCCCGAGTTCGACAACCGCCCGGCTGACGCGAACGCCACGTTCAGCCAGAACCCGACGACGCTCACGTTCCGCGACACCGACGTGCGGATCGAGGCCGTCTTCCGCCAGACCATCGGCGTCCTGCCGACGCCCGGCGGCAATAGCCAGCCGAACGGGACGGGCGGCACCTCCGGTGGAATGTGCGGCGCCGGGTTGTTCGGGACGATGCTGAGCATCGCGTTCGGATTGATGCTGATGCGGCGGCGGTTGATCGCACGCTGATAAAAAGAGGCTCGGCGGGAGCCTCGCCCTCCCAAGGCGCAGGCTCGGCTTTCGGGGCCTCGTCCTCCCAACCGGCCCTGGCGGTTGCGGAGATGATTCGAGAATTCGCGGGCGTTCGGTCATTCACGTGGCCGGACGCCCGCGTCGCATTTACCATCATCCTTGAGATCCAAAATGACGCCGCTCCCAAAACAGATCAGCGAAGAACTGCTGCCCTACGTGCAGAATCCGGGCCAGTACATCGGCCGCGAGATCAACCAGCTCGTACGCGACGGCGACTGGGAGCGTGCCGACGTCAAGGTTGCGATCGCGTTCCCGGACACGTACACGATCGGCATGTCGCATCTGGGCTGCCAGATTATCTATTGGCTGTGCAACCACACCGACGGTGTCTGTGCCGAGCGCGTCTATTGCCCCTGGATCGACGGTGAAAAGCGAATGCGCGAACGGGGCATTCCGCTTTTCACGTGGGACACGCGCAGGCCGGCCGGCCAGGCGGATATTTTCGCGGTGTCGCTCCAGTATGAAATGGGGTTCACCAATTTGCTGACCCTGTTGGATCTCGCTGGGATTCCGCTCCGCGCCGCGGACCGCGATGACCGCCATCCCCTTGTGCTCGCGGGCGGCCCGCAGGCGGACAATCCCGAGCCGATGGCCGAATTCGTCGATCTGGTCGTAATCGGCGATGGCGAGCACGCGATGGCGGAGATTCTCGAAGCGGTGCGCGAGTACAAGCGCGTCGGCGTGCCGCGGCACGAGATGATCTTGTCGATG
>Ga0187893_10012716_pt1 | contig 11884 bp, 9 predicted proteins | sample MA1701074metaG_FD_139574 | JGI IMG/M metagenome (GOLD analysis project Ga0187893, IMG submission 139574) | White microbial mat communities from a basaltic lava cave in the Kipuka Kanohina Cave System on the Island of Hawaii, USA - MA170107-4 metaG ... | reverse complement strand
TTCTCGTCGTAGCGCAGCGCGCCCGTGTGCGGCGTCCTGAGGCTCGATGTGCCCACCGACCGGACGAGCGCCGCCACCGCTCCCAGCTTTGCCGCCTCCGAGGCGCCGCGCCCCCGATAGGTGACCGCCTTGCCGTAGTCCCGGAACTCCTCACCCGTTCTGACGAACGGGTTGTCGTACAGGACGATCTTCCCCTTGACCTTCTCGCTCCCCAGAGCGGTCAGCTCCTCCGACGACCCGACCACCACCACGGGAGCCGTGATCCCCTCCGGCGGCGTGGAAACGCTCCCACCCAGACCCAGAAGCACCACCTCGTGTCTCGCGGGCGAGAGGATCTCCGCGCTCTCCTCACCCCGAATCCATACCGGGACCATCACGGGCTCCAGGCGGACCGCAACGCCATCCGCTTCGAACTCAGCCTTGGCCCACGCGACGGCCTTGGGCTCTGCGGCCGATCCCGCCAGCCTCGCCCCGACGGTGTCGGTCAACGTCCGGAGCCGCGCGTACCCTGAGGGAGTCTCGAGGGCCTCGGCCAGGATCGATGCTGCTCGAGGGTTGGACGCCGAGACGGCGGCCTGCGCCGCCGCGGCAAGCAGCGAGAACGCGATAGGCAAGGAGTTCATCCTCACTCCATGTCGACGTAATGGCGCAGAGGGTTTCCCCCCTCCGCGCGAGACAGATAGTAGATATGAAGCATCGCGAAGATCAGGTCGCCGGCTCCGAGCAGGAGGAAGGCACCGGGTTGATCGAACGCCAGCGCCGAGATGATGAGAAACATGGCGCCCGCAGCACGCGCCACGATGGCCACCACCACGTTGCCCAGGTAGCGCCCAGGATGAACCACCGGAAGCATGTAGAACAGCGCCAGGGCCAGCAGGAAGACACCCGTGAAGCGGAGGTACACCTGCTCGGATGGCAGCGGGATCTCGAGAAACCACGATCCCCAATGAGGCGCGAACAGGATCATCAGACCGAAGGTGAGGTCATACAGGCTCCCGGCGGCCATCGTCACCCTGAGCCGCCTGTGGGCTGCATCGCTGACTAGCGCTTCCTTCCCCACCCTCCCCCTCCAGGAGTCTCGATCGTGAGCGTATCGCCGGCGGCCACCCTTCTGCGGAACTTGCCGGGAAGCGCCGAGCTGGACCCGGTGAGACGATCGGCGCCCGGCGCACCCGCCCCCCCGCCGGCCAGACCCCAGGGAGCCGTCGCCCGTCGGTCCGCCAGCAGCGTGACCTCGGCCGGCGCCAAAAAATGATACTCCCTGACGATGCCGTCCCCCCCTCGGTGCCGCCCGCCGCCTCCCGACCCTCGTCGCAGCGTGTAGCGCCGGACCAGCAGAGGCATCGCCCGCTCCAGCGCCTCCACGGGCGTGTTGAGCGAGTTGGTCATGTGCGTGTGGACCCCCGAGAGCCCGTCGGCGTCCGGCCGCGCACCCATGCCTCCCGCAATCGTCTCGTAATAAGCGTAGGGTGAGCCCGTCCGCGGGTCGATCCCGCCGATGGTGAGGTTGTTCATCGTTCCGCTGCTCGCCGCGGGAATCCTGCCGGGCAACGCCTGGGCCAGCGCGCCAAACAGGGCATCCACGATCCGCTGCGAGGTCTCCACGTTCCCCCCCGCCACGGAGGCGGGCGGCCTCGCGTTCACCACGCTTCCTTCCGGCGCGATGATCTCCAGCGGCTCGTAGCAGCCATCGTTGGCAGGAGAGCCCTCCGGAAGCAGACAGCGGAACACGTACAGGACCGCCGAGCGGGTTATCGCCTCCACCGCGTTGACCGGCCCGGCCACCTGCGGGCTCGACCCCGTGAAATCAACCACGGCCCGGCCGGATCGGATCCCGACCTTCGCGGCGATCCGGACCGGCTCGCCAGTGATTCCATCGTCGTCAAGATGATCCGCGAAGGCATACTCTCCATCGGGGATCCCCGCGATCGTCTCGGCCATCAGCCTCGCGGCGTACGCCACGAGCTGGCGAGCGTAGTTTGTCACTTCGGCCGGTCCGTGGCGCTCGATCAGGGCCAGCAGGCGCCGCTCTCCCACTCTGTTGGCCGCCACCTGCGCCATCAGATCCCCGAGACGCTCCTGAGGCGTGCGGACGTTGGCCAGGATGAGCCGCGTGATGTCCGGGTCCGGCTCGCCTCCCTTGAGGAACTTCACCGGCGGGAGTCGAAGCCCCTCCTGAAAGATCTCCGTCGCGAGGGGCATCGAGCCGGGCGACATCCCCCCGACATCGCTGTGATGCGCGCGGTTGGCGAGATAAAACGCCGGAGGGTCGCCTTCCTTCCCCCCCACATAAAAGGGATGCACGAGGGTCAGGTCCGGGAGATGCGTGCCGCCCCGAAACGGGTCGTTCAGGAGCCCCATCTCCCCCGGGGCCAGGGGGAGATCGGCCAGCACCGCCCTCACCGAGGCGGGCATCGAGCCGAGGTGCACCGGCATGTGATCCCCCTGGGCGATCAGCCGTCCCTCGGCATCAAACAGGGCGCACGAGAAATCGCGCCTTTCCTTGATGTTGGGGGAATAGGCGCTCCTCTGGAGAGCCGCGCCCATCTCCTCGGCGATCGAGGCAAACAGGTTGTGGAAGATCTCGAGTCTCGCCGGGTCGTAGGCGGCAGGCGCGTTCATGTCTGTCCCGTGAGGTGCAGGTGACCCAGAGGGTCGAGCCGGGCCAACCATCCGGGCGGGACAAACGTCGTCGCGTTCGGCTCCAGGATCAGCGCCGGGCCAGCCACCGAGCCCGCTCCAGCGCCGGCATCCGTGGCGACCGGAGGAAGCTTCGACCTCGCGTAGCGCTTCGCCCTGATCGGCTCACCCCGCCACCAGAGCGTCGCATCGCCGCAATCCGCCGCGGTGGTGCTCCTGCCTGTCCCGTCGATCGGCACCGCCGCGGGCGGGGCGGCGCCGCCGATGCCGCGCACTCTGATGGCGACCACCTCGACTCTCTCGCCACGCCTCTGATAGCCGAACCGGGCCTTGTGCGCCTGGTGGAATCTCTCCATCCACCCAGCCGAGCCGCCCCACGGGATGTTGACCTCGTACGACTGGCCGGCGTATCTCGCATCGAAGCTCCTCTCGAATCGGATGCGCTCCCGCGGGGCCCCCTCGGCCTGCAGATCACGGCGGCACTGCGCTTCGAGCGAGGCCAAGCCGCTCCCGATGCTTTCCACGAGTGCTTCGGCGCCGGCCGGGGCGGCCTCCAGCAGCAGCGTGGCGGATCGGTCAACGACGATGTCGGCCACGGTCATCCCGAAGGCGGAGAAGACTCCGGCATCCGCGGGGATCACCGCGCGGCCGGTCTCCAGCGCGCGGGCCAGTGAGGCCGCGTGCAGCCCTCCGGCCCCGCCAAAGGCGAGCAGGTCGTGATCGGACGGCTCGTATCCCCGGTGCAGCGAGATGACGCGGATCGCGCGCGCCACGGTCGCCTCGGCCACATCGAGGATCCCCTCGGCGGCGGCCAGCGGGCTCATCCCGACCTGCCGCGCGAGCTGGGCGATCGCCCCGCGCGCGGCTTCCTCGTGGAGCGCCATCCTCCCATCCAGAAACCACGAGGGGACGACGCGGCCCAGGATCAGATTGGCATCGGTGACGGTGGGAGGACCTCCTCTGCCGTAACAGGCGGGACCGGGGTCCGCCCCCGCGCTGGCGGGACCCACACGCAGAGCCCCTCCGGCATCGCGCCACGCGACGGAGCCGCCGCCGGCTCCCACGGTATGAATGTCGATCGCCGGGGTCTTGACCGGGTGCCCCGCCACGACCGCCTCTCCCGCGACGCGGATCTCGCCCGGGATCAGACAGACATCGGTCGAGGTGCCTCCCATGTCGAAGGCGATCAGGCGTGTTCTCCCGATCATCCGGCCTACGTGCATGGCCGCGCGCACGCCGCCCGCCGGTCCGGATAGCACCGTGCGGACCGCCTCCCGGCCCGCGGTGGCCGGGGAGAGCGCTCCCGCGTTGGAACCCATCACGCGGATTCTCTCCACCCCGATCTCTTTCAGGCTCGATGCGAGTCGCGTCAGATACCCGGACACCGCCGGCGCGACCGCCGCGTTGACGGCGACCGTGGAGGCGCGCTCGAACTCCCTGTACTCCGGAACGAGGCTCGAGGAGGTCGAGACGATGATACCGGCGCGTCCCAGCGCCTCCGCGACTCGCTGTTCGTGGGACGTGTCGGCGTAGGAATGCAGCAGGCAGATCGCGACTCCTTCGACCCCGATGCCGGCGAGACGAGCGCCAAGGGCTTCGAGCTGCGCGGGGTCGACCGGCTCGATCTCGGATCCGTCGCAGCGAAGCCTTCCCGCGACCCCGAACCGCATCTCCCGCGGCGCCAGCGGCGGGGGCTTCTCCACCATCAGGTTGTACAGATCCGGCCGGGCCTGCCGGCCGATCTCCAGGAGATCCTCGAACCCGCGGTTGGTCACGAAGGCGATCCTGGCGGTCTTTCTCTCGAGCAGCGCGTTGGTGGCTACCGTGGATCCATGCACCACTTCGGCGTGCTGCAGCAGGGCAGCCCCCGTCACCGCGCGGCGAATGCCTTGCAGGATCGCCCGGGACGGGTCGGCCGGGCTCGATGGCTCCTTCCAGGTGGAGACGCGGCCGTCATGGACGACCACGAAATCGGTGAAGGTCCCTCCTGTGTCCACCCCGATGCGCAGCACCGGCCGATCTTACTCGAATCCCAAGTCATGATGCCGGGCCGACCGTGGTATTCTCGGCGAACCATGCGCCGCGCGCTGATCGCCATCGCCTTGCTGATCGACACTCTGTTCTTCGCGAGCCTGGCGATCGTGGGGTGTCTGCTGATCCCGAACGGCAACGCGCTGATATGGTGCGCCCGTCCCTGGGCCAGGCTGATGCTTCTGGTCTGCGGCGTGGGCGTGCGCGTGACCAGGCTCGACGAGACCCCGCCGCCGCGTCCCGTCATCTACATCACCAACCACCAGAGCCACTTCGATGTCCCCGCGCTGATCCGCGCACTGCCAGGACAGTACCGCGTCATCGCGAAGAAGGAGCTGTTCTCGATCCCTGTGTTCGGGTGGGCGCTCTGGCTGGCGGGGTTCATCAAGATCGACCGGGCCGACCGCGAGAAAGCCTTCCGGAGCCTCGACGTCGCCGCGCGCCGGATCCAGAAAGGGCTCTCGGTGGTGGTCTTCGCCGAGGGGACGCGCAGCCCGGACGGGAGGCTCCAGCCATTCAAGAAGGGAGGGTTCGTGCTGGCGATCCAGAGCCGGTGCCCGATCGTGCCGGTCAGCATCAGCGGGAGCCGCGCCGTCCTGTCCAAGAACAGCCTCGACATCCGCCCAGGGATCATTGACGTGGTGATCGGCCGCCCGATCGCCACCGCCTCGCTGGAGATGGAGGACAGGGATCAGCTCATCGCTCAGGTGCGCGCCGCGATCGAGGCGGGGTTCACGGATCTCAAAGCTCTCGACGCGCCGCGCGACCTTGACCCGTCATCCCGGCCCGCAACAGGAGTATGATCGGTTCGGGCCATCAGATGTCTCAGGAACTCCTCAACGACCTGGCCGCTCTGGCCGACAGCGCCGGCGCGACCGTGTACGTGGTGGGCGGATACCTGCGCGACCGCCTTCTGGATCGCGAGCCTGTCGATCTCGATCTGCTGGTGGAGGGAAACGCGGGCCCGTTTCTCCACCTCCTTTCCCGGAAGGCGGACTTCAACCCCGTCGTCTTCTCGCGCGTCGAACCGGTCACCCACCGGGTGGCGATGGGAGACTGGCTGATCGATGTCTCTTCCTGCAAGCCAGGGGGTCTGCGGGAGGCCATGGCGCGCCGCGACTTCACGATCAACGCGCTGGCGGCCCCTCTGCAATCCGAGGCTGGGGACAGAGGACATACTTCGCTCGACCGGCCGATCGACCCGCTGGGAGGGATGGAGGACCTGCGTTCGGGGAGAATCCGTCACATCAGCCCCATCGGTCTTGACGAGGATCCTGTCCGTCTGCTGCGCGCCGTCCGGCTGGCGGTGATCCTCGAAGGGTTCGACCTCGACGAAGGCCTTCGCCGGGAGATCCGGAATCGCGCGAGCCTCCTGACGGCGGCGCCCGCCGAGAGGATCCTCGCGGAGCTGGAGGTGATCCTGGCCTCGCCGCGCGCGGGCCGGGGGATCCGGATGATGCAGGAGCTGGGGCTCCTGTTCCCCATCTTCCCCGAGCTGGAGCCGCTCGCTGGGCTGGCTCAGAACCGGTGGCACCGGTACGACGCGCTGGAGCACACGCTGCGGTGCGTGCAGGAGGCCGATTCGCTCCAGCTCGGTTACCCCGCGATCCTGATCGACGCGAGGCTGGGTGTGGAGGACGCGGAGGTTCTGAAATGGTCGGCCCTCTATCACGATGTCGGCAAGGCGGCGACCCAGCAGGCGGGGGCCGACGGCGAGATCCACTTCTACGGACACGAGGCGGTCTCGGCACAGCTCGCCAAGCAGTCGCTGGCCCGCTTGAGGGTGGGTGGGCGCAAGTCGGAGCGCACCAGGGTATTGATCGAGAATCACCTCAGGCTGACGCTGCTGTCGGCGGAGGAGGTCTCCTCGGAGAAGGCGCTGCGACGTCTCGTGCACCAGCTCAAGCACGACACACCCCTGCTGTGTCTTCTCGCGCTGGCCGACCGCAGGGCCGGCGGGGGGCCCGACTTCGACCATCGCCTCGCCAGACTCGAGCGGCTGATCGCGCGGGTCATGGGGCTTCTGATCGCCGAAGGGGATCGCGTCATCTCACCGACGCCTCTTCTTTCCGGCGAGGAGGTGATGCGGATCCTCGGGATCGGTCCGGGGCCGCGCGTCGGATCCGTCCTGCGCTGGCTGACCCGGCTCCAGGTGGAGGAGAAGCTCACGCGTCCCGAGGATGCCGCGGAGCTGTTGAAGTCATTGCCCCAGGCGCGCGTCCTGACGCTGGAGGACGAGCCGTAGCGTGCGGGCCACCTCGTTGATTCCCTGCTTCCGCTGGACCTGTTAGAATCTCCGGCCTTACCTTTCCCCTCGTCCGACCGGAGGAACCGATGCCGTACCAGCCGATTGTGAAGCCGGCACTCGCCAGGATGCCGTTTCGGCCCAACCTGACCGACTACGCGGCGATGAGGAAGTCGTTCTCCTGGGATCAGATCCGCGAGGAGCTGGACGGACTGCCGGGAGGCGGGCTCAACATCGCCCACGAGTGCATCGATCGCCACGTGAAGACCCCGCGGAAGAACAAGACGGCGCTCATCTGGGAAGGGAGGAACGGCGAGAACGAGAGCTACACCTTCGGCGACCTCAAGGAGACGTCGGACCGGTTCGCGCAGGTGCTACGGGGCCTCGGAGTCAAGAAGGGGGATCGGGTCTTCGTCTTCCTGGACCGGGTGCCTGAGCTCTACGCCAGCGTGTTCGGGACATTGAAGGCCGGCGCGCTGGTGGGACCGCTCTTCTCGGCCTTCGGCCCCGACGCCGTCCGCGACAGACTCGCCGACTCGGCCGCGGTGGCGCTGGTGACCAGCCCCTCTCTGGTGGACCGCGTCGAGGCGGTCCGCAAGGAGCTTCCCGACCTGAAGCACATCATCATCGTGGACCGCGAAGGGTCCGGCCGCGCCAAGAAATCAGGATACATCGCGTACGAGGAGGCGATGAAGTCGGCCCGGGGCCAGTTCGGCATCGAGCCCACGGGCCCCGAGGATTGGTCGATCATGCATTACACCTCCGGGACCACCGGCAAGCCGAAAGGGGCGGCGCATGTACACCAGGCGATCCTGGGCCACTACATGACGGCCAAGTATGTCCTGGATCTCCACGACGACGACATCTACTGGTGCACCGCCGACCCTGGCTGGGTCACGGGAACTTCCTATGGAATGTTCGGCCCCTGGTCCAACGGGATCACGTCGGTCGTGATCGAGGCGGGGTTCAACCCCGACAGGTGGTACGCCACGATCCAGAAGCACAAGGTCACGATGTGGTACACGGCCCCCACCGCGCTACGCATGCTGATGAAGGCGGGCGAAGAGGTCCCGAGAAAGTACGACCTGTCGAGCCTGCGCTACATCTGCAGCGTCGGTGAGCCGCTCAACCCCGAGGCGATCATCTGGGGGCTGCCGGTGTTCAACCAGGCGATCCACGACAACTGGTGGCAGACCGAGACCGGCTGCATCCAGATCGCCAACTACCCGATCCAGGATGTCCGGCCCGGCTCGATGGGACGGCCGATCCCGGGCACCGAGGCGGCCATCGTGGATGACCAGGGGCGCGTCCTGCCGCCGGATGCGGAAGGGAACCTCGTGCTGAAGCCGGGCTGGCCGTCGATGTTCAGGACCTACTGGAACAAGAAGGAGATGTACGACTCGAGGTTTCATCACGGGTGGTACTTCTCGGGCGACCGGGGGAAGATGGACCAGGACGGCTACTTCTGGTTCGTGGGCCGCGCCGACGATGTCATCAACACGGCCGGGCACCTCGTGGGCCCCTTCGAGGTGGAGAGCGCGCTGATCGAGCACCCCGCCGTGGCGGAGGCCGGCGTGATCGGCAAGCCGGACGAGGAGCGGATGGAGATCGTCAAGGCGTTCGTCTCGCTCAAGGACGGCTACACACCCTCCGAGGATCTCAAGAAAGAGATTCAGGAGTTCGTCCGCAAGCGTCTGGCGGCGCACGCCTACCCGCGCGAGATCGACTTTCTCAAGTCGCTTCCCAAGACGCGGTCGGGCAAGATCATGCGGCGTCTGCTGAAGGCCCGGGACCAGGGGCTTCCCGAAGGCGACACCTCCACGCTGGAGGACTGATGCCGCAGCACCTCAAGCTGTTCATCCCTGGCCCGACCGAGGTGCGCTCCGACGTGCTGGCCGAGATGGCCCGGCCTTTGATCAGCCACCGCGGCGAGGAGATGGCGCAGCTCCAGCGTCACGTGAGCCAGCAGGCGGCCCGGATCATGTACACCTCCAACCCGGTGCTGCTCAGCTCCAGCAGCGCGACCGGACTGATGGAGGGGGGCATCCGCAACGGCGTGGAGCGCCGCGCGCTGTCGCTGGTTTGCGGCGCCTTCAGCCAGCGGTGGCACAAGATCGCCCTGGACTGCGGCGTGGAAGCGGACCCCCTGACGGTCGCGATGGGTCAGGCCAACTCCCCCGAGACGCTGGACCGGGCCCTGGCATCCGGCAAGTACGACGCGGTCACGGTGGCGCACAACGAGACCTCCACCGGTGTGGCCAACCCGATCCGGGAGATCGCCGCGGTGATGAGAAGGTACCCGGATGTCCTGTTCATGGTGGACACGGTGTCGTCACTCGGCGGGCTCCCTCTCAAGGTGGACGAGCTGGGGATCGATCTGTGTCTCGCCAGCGTCCAGAAGGCGCTCGCGCTGCCGCCCGGCTTCTCTCTCTGCTCGGTGTCTCCCAAGATGATGGACCGGTCCCGGCGCGCAACCCGCAAGGGGTTCTACTTCGACTTCACCCGCATGCTGGATAAAGCCGAGAAGGGGCAGCCGCTGACCACGCCGTCGATATCCCACATGTTCGCGATGCGGCGCCAGCTCGACCACATCCTCGAGGAAGGGATGGAGAGGCGGTGGGGGCGGCACCGGGAGATGGGCGCCGCGGTGCGCGCCTGGGCCAAGGACCGGTTCGGGCTGTTCGCCGACGAGGCGCACGCCTCCGACACCTTGACCTGCGTTGCCAACACGCGGGGCATCCGCGTCGCCGACCTGATCTCCGGTCTGAGGCGCGAGGGAATGCTGATCAGCAACGGGTACGGCGATCTGAAGGAGAAGGCGTTCCGGATCGCGCACCTGGGGGAGCTGACGATGGAAGATGTCTCGACCCTTCTTTCCACGATTGACCGCGTGCTGGGGCTGACCGCATGAAGAAGGTTCTGATCAGCGACGAGATGTCCGATAGGGCGGTTCAGAGGCTCCAGGCGGAGAGAGAGATCTCCGTGGATTACAGGCCGGGCCTCACCAAGGAGGATCTGAAGCGGATCATCCCGGAGTACGCGGCGCTTGTGGTCAGGAGCCAGACCAAGGTGACGGCCGAGGTCATGGAGGCCGCCGCGTCGCTGCAGGTGATCGGGCGCGCCGGCACGGGCGTGGACAACGTCGATCTGGAGGCGGCGACGCGACGCGGGATCGTGGTGATGAACGTGCCGGGAGGAAACACCGTCTCGGCCGCCGAGCACACGCTGGCGATGCTGCTGGCGATGGCCCGGGGCGTCCCGGCCGCGGATCGATCGATGCGCTCCGGTCGGTGGGAGCGGGGGCGGTTCGTGGGGTCGGAGCTGGAGGGGAAGGTGCTCGGGGTGCTCGGGATGGGAAAGGTCGGCCGCGAGGTGGCGCACCGGGCCCGCTCCTTCGGGATGGAGGTGATCGGGTACGACCCGTTCGTCTCTGCCGAGGATCTCCAGCGCTCTCAGACCAGCTTCGTCCCGCTGGACCAGATCTTCCGGCGGGCCGATTTCATCACGGTGCACACCCCCCTCACGGCCCAGACCCGCTACCTCGTGGGAGAGAAGGAAATCGCCTCGTGTAAGCCGGGGGTCCGGATCGTCAACTGCGCCCGCGGAGGGATCGTGGACGAGGCGGCGCTGGCGAAATACCTCAAGTCGGGTCACGTGGCGGGCGCGGCGCTGGACGTCTATGAGGAGGAGCCCCCCAAGGAACTGCCGTTTCGCGAGATGGACAACGTGGTGCTGACGCCGCACCTGGCCGCCTCCACCGCCGAGGCCCAGGAGAAGGTCGCGGTGATCATCGCCGAGCAGGTGTGCGAGTACCTGCGCGAGGGGATCGCGCGCAACGCCGTCAATGTCACCCCGATGGATCCGAAGGTGCGCGAGCGGGTCGCCCCCTACCTGGCGCTCGCCGAGAAGCTTGGGCGGTTCCAGGCCCAGATGGTGGAGGGGCACCTGCGCGAGGTGACGGTGGAGTACAGCGGCGAGATCCCGTCGGAGGCGACACCCGCCCTCACCGTGGCGATCCTGAAGGGTTATTTCGAGAGGTTCCTGTCGGGGCCGGTCAACGCGGTCAACGCCGCCTACATCGCTCGCGAGCGGGGGATCCGGCTCAACGAGATCAAGACCACCGAGCCACAGGACTACATCAACCTGATCACCGCGGTGTTCGACAGCGACGCCAAACGCCAGGCGATCGCCGGGACCGTGTTCGGACGCAACCTGCCGCGGATCGTGCGGCTGGATGGCTTCCGCTTCGACGCCGTGCCGGAAGGAGAGTTGCTGCTGGTCTCCAACGACGACCGGCCCGGGATCGTCGGGATGGTGGGAAGCCTGTTGGGGGACAACCAGGTCAACATCGCCTACATGTCTCTGGGGCGCGACAGGATCGGCGGGCAGGCGATCGCGGTGATCAACATCGACTCTCCTCTGCCGGAGCCGGTCGCCGCCGAGCTGAGGGCCCAGCCGGGGATCCTCTGGGTCAAGACGGCGAGCTTGTGATGACTCTCGCCCGGCGAGACAGCAGCTCTCCAAGACCGACAATACCGCGCGCGGCGAGCAGGACGGTAGGGGGCAGCGCCGGAAGGTAGTATCGCTCCCAGTCCTGGGGGAGCCACAGCCCGATGGCGACCATCGTCGCCAGCCACCAGATGACGATGCCGAGCTGAAGCCTGGTGTCCACCGGGCTCTCGTCTCTTCTGTTTTTCCGGCTCGTCCAGGCCGACCAGAGCGTGACCACCAGACCCAAGGGGACAAGCACTGCCTCGAGCGGAACCCTCAAGAGGCTCCCGAGCGTCAAGAAGCTGAGACCCTGCGGGTCGGCTCCACCGAGCAGGAGCCGCCGGATGAGGTAGCCGAACCGGTCGCCGATCCCGGTGATCGCCGGCTGGTAGTGGGCGTACATAGGTAGGATCTTTGTAACTCATTGAAAACAGATCACTTATTGTGAATTCCCAATTGCCAATGGACAGTTCAACG
>Ga0187893_10012715_pt1 | contig 11885 bp, 10 predicted proteins | sample MA1701074metaG_FD_139574 | JGI IMG/M metagenome (GOLD analysis project Ga0187893, IMG submission 139574) | White microbial mat communities from a basaltic lava cave in the Kipuka Kanohina Cave System on the Island of Hawaii, USA - MA170107-4 metaG ... | reverse complement strand
GAAGGCGCCGAAATCGACGCCGCCGTCGCCCGGCACGGTGAAGACGCCGGCGAGCACGGCGTCGAGGAAGCTCCAGTCCTTGGCCCGCGCCTCGGCCAGCACCTGCGGCCGGATGTCCTTGCAGTGGACGTGGTTCACGCGCTTGGCGTGCCGGCGCGTCATGGCGAGCGGATCGCCGCCGGCATAGGTGATGTGGCCGGTGTCGACGAGCAGGCCGACGGCCGACCCGGTGTGGTTCATCAGCAGGTCCACCTCCGCCTCGGTCTCGATGATCGTGCCCATGTGATGGTGATAGGCCATGGGCACGCCGCGGTCGGCCATGTACTCGGCCAGGGCCGTGAGCTTGCGGCCGTAGTCCCGGAACTCGCTGGCGGGAATGCGCGGGCGCCGGCTGACCGGCGTCTGCTGCTGCCCCTGTACGCTGCCGGCGGTCTCGGCATAGACCAGGACCGGCGCGCCCAGGTCCTTGAAGGTGCGGAACTGCTGCGCCATCCGCTCCTTCTCCTTCTCGACGGAGCCGTCGAGCAGGCGGCCGGAGAACCAGCCGGACACCAGCTTCAAGCCGTGCGCCCTCAGGATCGGCCCGAGCTTCGACGCCTCCATCGGGAACTTGCCGCCGGTCTCCGTGCCGCTGAAGCCGGCGGCGCGGCTCTCCTTGAGGCACGTCTCCAGCGGCGTGTCGCCGCCGAGCTGCGGCAGATCGTCGTTGGACCAGGCGATCGGCGCGATGCCGAGACGGACGCTCATGCCTACACCCCGACGCGCTGCTTCTTCTTGCCCTCGGCGTGATCGGCCGCGGCCTTGCGCACGGATTCGCGCTGGTTCACCTGCGGCACGCCGACGTCCCACCAGGCATCGCCGGGCGTCCATTGCGACGGATGCACCTTGATCTCGATGACGTAGGTGCGGTCGGCCTTCTTCGCCCGCTCGAACGCCTGCTCCAGGTCGGCGATGGAGCTCACGCGTTCGGCGATCGCGCCCATGGACTCCGCATGCTTGGCGAAATCGACGCCGACCTGGCGCACGGTGCGGCAATGCTCGATCAGGTTGTTGAAGGAGGGGCTGCCCTTGAAGTTCTGCAGCCGGTTGATGACGCCATACCCGCCATTGTCGCAGACGACGACGATCAGCTTATGGCCGGTGAGGACCGTGCTGTAGATGTCGGAGTTCATCATCAGGTAGGAGCCGTCGCCGACGAAGACGACGACCTCGCGGTCCGGGTGCGCCATCTTGATGCCCCAGCCGCCGGCGATCTCGTAGCCCATGCAGGAGAAGCCGAACTCGCAATCGAAGGTGCCGACCGACTTGATGCGCCAGTTCTTCGTCAGCTCGCCCGGGAGGCCGCCGGCTGCGGTGACGACGGTGTCGGTGGCCGCCGCTTTGCGGTTGATGGCGCCCACCACGTGCCCGTAGGAGGGCAGGGGCGCGTTGGTCGGGCCGGAATGCTGATCCACGGTCTTGTTCCAGCCGGCATATTCCTTCTGCGCGCGCTGCCGCCAGGCGTCCGGCGCCTTCCAGCCGCGCAAGCCCGCCGACAGCTCGGCGAGGCCGGCCTGCGCGTCGCCGACGACGGCGAGGGCGCGGTGCTTGTGCGCATCGAACCGCGCCGCGTTGAGCGCGATCAGCCGGTAGTTCGGATTCTGGAACACCGTCCAGGAGCCGGTACTGAAATCCTGCAGCCGCGTGCCGATGGCCAGCACCACGTCCGCCTCCGCCGCGAGGGCATTCGCCGAGGCGGCGCCGATGACGCCGAGGGCGCCGACATTGAGCGGGTGATCGTGCACGAGCACACCGCGTCCGGCGATGGTCTCGGCCACCGGGACGTTGTGACGCTCGGCGAACCCGGTGAGCTCTGCCATCGCCTGCGAGTAGTAGACGCCGCCGCCGGCGACGATCAGCGGCTGCTTGGCGTCGCGGAGGAGCCCCGCCGCGGCCACCAGCTGCTCCACATCCGGGCGCGGGCGCGGTGCCTGATGGACGCGCTTCTCGAAGAACTCGCCGGGGTAGTCGAAGGCCTCGGCTTGCACGTCTTGCGGCAGCGCCAGAAAGACCGGACCGCATTCCGCCGGATCGAGCAGCACGGCCACCGCCTGCGGCAGCGACGAGATGATCTGTTCCGGTTTGACGATGCGGTCCCAATAGCGCGTGACCGCGCGGAATGCGTCGTTCACGGTGATGCCGGGGTTATTGAAGTGCTCGACCTGCTGCAGCACCGGATCGGGCAGCCGATTGACGAAGGTGTCGCCGGAGAGCAGCAGCACCGGCAGCCGGTTCGAATGGGCGACGCCGGCGGCGGTGACCATGTTGGTGGCGCCCGGCCCGATCGAGCTGGCGGCGACCATGATCTGGCGCCGCCGTTTCGCCTTGGCGAAGGCGACGGCGGCGAGCGCCATCGACTGCTCGTTCTGGCCGCGCCAGGTCGGCAGCTCCTCCTTCACCGCCTCGAGCGCCTCGCCCAGGCATGTGACATTGCCGTGGCCGAAGATGGCGAACACGCCGGGGAAGAGCGGCAACTCCTGGCCGTCGATCACCGTACGCTGCGCGATCAGATACTTCACCAGGGCCTGCGCCATGGTGAGGCGAACCGTCTTCATCGCCACGAAATCCTCCCGATCAGTGGAAGCCACGCCAGTTGGAGCCGCGCGCGGACCTGTGCTAGATGAGGCCACGCTTTACCGACCGGTTCAAGCCTCGCGGGAGGATGCATGCATCGATCCGACAGTCTCTACATCGACGGCACGTGGCGCGGCGCCTCGAACGGCGGCACTTTTAGCGTGATCAACCCGGCAACGGAAGAGCCGCTGGCGCAACTCGCCAATGCAACGGAGCAGGACGTCGATGCCGCCATCGCCGCGGCGCAGAAGGGCCTGGAGGTGTGGCGCAAGGTGCAGCCCTGGGAACGCTCCCGCATCATCCGCCGCGTCGGCGAGCTGCTTCGCGAGCGCGAGGGCGACATCGCCAGGGCGCTGACGCTCGAGGTCGGCAAGCCGCTGGCCCAGGCCAAGGGCGAAGCGATCAGCTCGGCCGAGCAGTTCGAATGGTTCGCCGAGGAGACCAAGCGCATCTACGGCCAGACCGTCGAGCACCGCGCCGCCAACGGCCGCATCATCATCGACTATCAGCCGGTCGGCGTGGTCGCGGCCTTCGCAGCGTGGAACTTCCCGGCCGTGCTGGCGGCACGCAAGATCGCGCCGGCGCTGGCCGCCGGCTGTTCGATCATCTGCCGGCCGGCCGACGAGGCGCCGACCTCGGTCGTGCTGATGGTGCAATGCTGCCACGACGCCGGCGTGCCGGCGGGCGTGGTCAACCTGTTGACCGGCGACATCAACGTCATCTCGCCACGCATCATGGCCTCGTCGGTGGTGCGCAAGGTGACGCTGACGGGATCGGTCGGCGTCGGCAAGCGCGTGCTGAAGGCGGCGGCCGATACCATGAAGCGCGTCACCATGGAGCTGGGCGGCCATGCGCCGGTCATCGTCTTTGATGACGCCGACGTCGACTACGCTGCCGACCTCTCCCTGCAGTCCAAGTTCCGCAACACCGGCCAGGTCTGCGTCTCGCCGACGCGCTTCTACGTGCACGAGAGCAAGCTCGATGCCTTCACCGGCCGCTTCGTCGAGGGCGCGAAGAAGCTGAAGATCGGCGACGGCATGACGCCCGGCGTCGAAGTCGGGCCGCTCACGACCAAGCGCAGGCTCGAAGCGATCGAGGCGCTGGTGGAAGACACCAAATCCCATGGCGCCAAGCTGTTGACCGGCGGGAGACGGCCGCCGGAGTTCAATCGCGGCTTCTTCTATGAGCCGACGGTATTCCAGCATGTGCCGGACAAGGCCAGGGTCATGAACGAGGAGCCGTTCGGCCCGATCGCGCCGATCACCGCCTTCCGCGAGTTCGACGAGGTGATGACCCGCGCCAATGCCTTGCCCGTCGGCCTCGGTGGTTATGTCTTCACCCGCAGCCTGAAGCGGGCGCACGAAGCCGCGGAGGCGATGGAGACCGGCATGGTCGGCGTCAACACGCTGGCCCTGGCGACACCGGAGACGCCGTTCGGCGGCATCAAGGAGAGCGGCTTCGGCCGCGAAGGCGGCTCGCTCGGCATCAAGGACTATCTCGACGTCAAATACACGAACATGCTGCTGATGTAGTCGACCTCGAACGGCAATAGCGGCCGCGCTTCACTTGGGAACCAGGGGGATGAAGGCGTGCTGGATGAAAGCCACGAGAGCGACGGCAACCGCTAGAATCGCGAGCCATGTGACGCCTTCGGCGCCGACCTGCCAAGGCACAATCACAGCGAGAATGATAGGCGTGTAGGCGGCAAGGCTCCACATCGGTATGGAAACCCGCTTGCCGCAGGAGCGACAGGCGACCGAACGGCCCGGCCCAAGAAACAGCTTTGTGGCAAAGCCCATGGCGGTGTTGCGGCAGTGCGGGCAAGCATAAGAGTTCATGACATGGATGCTCGTGCCTCTTGTGATACCGGCATACGACAAAAAACCAAGTTCAGTCGACAGCCTTGCGGCAACTGTGAAGCCGCCGCTGCCGGCCGCCGTTGGATGCCCGTCGCCGCCGTGCTACATCAACACGTTAGTGGCGTAGGGTGGGCTGCGTCCTTACAGGGTACATGGGGTTAACACATGCGCGAAAACACGCTGCGTCGCCTGTGGAGCGAGGGGAAGGCTGCGGTCAATGGCTGGTGCGCCATTCCCAGCTCGTTTTCGGCCGAGACCATGGCGCACCAGGGCTGGGACACGGTGACGGTCGACATGCAGCATGGCGTGGTCGACTACCAGGTGGCGGTGACGATGCTCCAGGGCATCTCGACGACGCCGACGATCCCCTTGGTTCGCGTGCCCTGGCTGGAGCCCGGCATTCTCGGCAAGGTGCTGGATGCGGGCGCCTACGGCGTGATCTGCCCGATGATCAACGACCGCGCCGAGGCCGAGCGGCTGGTTGCGGCCTGCCGCTATCCGCCCAAGGGCAGCCGCAGCTTCGGACCGATCCGGGCGCTGCTCTACGCCGATGCCGACTACGCAAAGTACGCCAATGATACCATCGTCGTCTTTGCGATGATCGAGACGCGCGACGCTCTTAACAATCTGGACGAGATTCTGTCCGTACCCGGGCTCGACGCCATCTATATCGGTCCGGCCGACCTGTCGAACGCTCTCGGTTGCACGCCGACATTCGACCAGACGGAGAAGCCGGTCGTGGAAGCCATTGATTTCATTCTGGCTGGTGCGAAGAAGCACAAGGTCGTCGCCGGCATCCACAACGGCACGCCGGAATACGCGCAGAAGATGATCGACAAGGGCTTCCAGTTCGTCACCATCGCCTCCGACGCGCGGCTGATGGCGGCCAAGGCGGCGGAGGTCATCGGCAAGATGCGCGCCGCCGCGGCGCCCAAGGCGGCGGCCGGCGGCACCTACTGACGATGAAGAACATCCTGATCCTTGGCCGGATCCACGAGGCCGGCCTGGACATCCTGCGCGCCCGGTCCGGCGTGAGCTTCGAGATCATGGCCAATCCGGCCGAGCCGGACATCCTGACGCTGGCCCCGGTGGCCGATGCCATCATCGTCCGCACGACCAAGCTGACCGCCGCCGCCATCGACGCGGCGCCGAAGCTGAAGATCGTGTCGCGGCACGGCGTCGGTTACGACAATGTCGACATGGCCGCGCTCGATCGCCGCGGCATCCCGCTCACCCTGGTCGGGAACGTCAATGCGCTGTCGGTGGCCGAGCATACGCTGTTCATGATGCTGACCATCGCCAAAGAGGCGATCGCCTACGATCGCGCCACGCGCGACGGCAACTGGAAGCTGCGCGACGGCTTCCGGGCGACGGAGCTGTCCGGCAAGACGCTCCTGCTTCTGGGTTTCGGGCGGATCGGCCGCGAGGTGGCCAAGCGCGCACAGGCGTTCGGCATGACCGTGCTCGCCTACGATCCCTATGTTCGGGATACCGCGATGTCGGCGGCGCGGGTGCAACCGGTCCCCAAGCTGGAGGACGCCATTTCCGTGGCGGACTTCGTCAGCGTGCATCTGCCGATGACGCCGGAGACAAAAGGCATCATCGGCGCGCGGCAGCTGGGTGTGATGAAGACGACGGCGATCGTGATCTCGACGGCACGCGGCGGCCTCGTCGACGAGGCGGCCCTCGCCGACGCGCTGCGGTCCGGACGGATCCGCGCCGCCGGGCTCGATGTTTTCGACGACGAGCCGCCGGCCGCCGACAATCCGCTGCTCAAGCTCGACAACGCCCTGTTGAGTCCGCATACGGCCGGCCTCACCGAAGAGTGCGCGATGCGCATGGCCGTGGTGTCCGCGCGCAACGCACTGGGCGGACTCGACGGCAATCTCGATCCGGAACTCGTCGTCAACAAGCACGTGCTGAAACGTCGGTAAGGGCGGGTTTGAAACCCGCCCTTACAAGGAAATCAACCGGGGGATCATCCATGGCGAAGAACAGCCTGACATTCTGCGTCTTCGGTGCCGGGCGGATCGGCAAGGTGCATGCACGCAACGTTGCCGCGCATCCGCAGGCGCGGGTGAAGTACATTGTCGATCCCGTCGCCAAGGCGGCCAGCGACTTGGCGAAGCAGGTCGGGGCGCGCACGGCGCCGGATCCGGCGATGGCCCTTGCCGACCCCGAGGTCGATGCCGTTGTCATTGCGTCGTCGACGAACACGCATGTGGATCTGATCACTGCCTCCGCAAAAATGGGCAAGGCGGTGCTGTGTGAGAAGCCGATCGACCTCGACATCAAGCGGGTCGATCGCTGCCTCGCCGACCTGAAGAAGAATCGGGTGCCCGTGGCGATCGGCTTCAACCGCCGCTTCGATCCGACCAACCGCGCGATCCAGGCGGCCATCCGCGAGGGCGAGGTCGGCGACGTCGAGCTCGTGGTCATCACCAGCCGCGATCCCGGCCCGCCGCCGCTCGACTACATCAAGGTCTCCGGCGGCCTGTTCCGGGACATGATGATCCACGATTTCGATCTGGCGCGCTGGCTCCTGGGCGAGGAGCCGGTCGAGGTGGTCGCCAAGGCCAGCTGCCGGGTCGATGCCAAGATCGGCAAGGCCGGCGACATCGACACCGCCATGGTCATCCTGAAGACCAGGAGCGGCTCGCTCTGCCACATCAACAACAGCCGGCGGGCGACCTACGGCTACGACCAGCGGGTCGAGGTCTTCGGCTCCAAGGGCATGGTGCGGTCCGACAACCTGCGGCCGACGGCGATCCTCAGGTCGAACGACGCGACGACCGAGGCCAGGGACGTGCTGCTGCATTTCTTCATCGAGCGCTACAACCAAGCTTACCTGAACGAACTGGACGACTTCATCGGCGCCGTGTTGAGCAAGCGGCAACCCTCGGTTGGCACCGAGGACGGACGACGGGCGCTGCTGCTGGCCAACGCCGCGCTCGAGTCCCACCGCACGGGCCGCACGGTGGCGGTCAAGTAGCCTGGGGCTCGGCTCGGGATTTCTCCTGGACAAGCCTGAAGACCCGCGCTTAAGGTCTTCACAAAATTGGATATTGACGGGCCGCCCGGCAGCAGCGGCACACGTCAGAAACGGCACGCAAGGGAGGTCTGGTGGCTCTTCTCGAACTCAAGGGCATCTCCAAGCATTTCGGCGCCATCGAGGCGCTGGCCGGCGTCGACTTCTTCCTAGAGCGCGGTGAAATCGTCGGGCTGATGGGAGACAACGGCGCCGGCAAGTCGACGCTGGTCAAGATCGTCGCCGGCAACTTCCCGCCCTCGGGCGGCGAGATTTCGCTCGAAGGTCGGGCGGTGCATTTTCACAAACCCGTCGACGCGCGCACGGCTGGTATCGAGATCGTCTACCAGGATCTCGCGCTCTGCAATAACCTCACGGCGTCGGCGAACGTATTTCTGGCTCGCGAGAAGAAGCGTGGCTTCTTTCCGTTCCGTATCCTGGACGACCGCGCCATGAACGATCGATCGCGCGAGCTGTTCGGCGAGCTGAAGTCGGAGACGCGGCCGGCCGACACAGTCCGCATGATGTCGGGCGGTCAGCGCCAAGCCGTGGCGATTGCGCGCACCCATCTGTCGCAGGCCAAGATCGTGTTGATGGACGAGCCAACAGCGGCGATCAGCGTACGGCAGGTAGCCGAGGTGCTCGACCTCATGCGTCGGTTGCGCGATCAGGGCATTGCCATTGTGCTGATCAGCCACCGCATGCCCGACGTATTCGCTGTGTGCGACCGTATCGTCGTGCTGCGACGCGGCCACAAAGTCGCCGACAAGCTCATCAGCCAAAGCTCGCCGGAAGAAGTCACCGGCCTCATCACCGGTGCCATCAAGGCGGCCTGACCGCGCGCCAGATCAAGAGCAACGACGACAGGGATCATGAGGGTTCGACATGGCGACTGACACCGCACTACCCCGACCGAGCCTGGGAGTTTGGCAGCGCGTGCTCAGCTACCAGGCGTTCTGGGTGACGATCGCTGTCTTCCTGATCCCGGTGGCAATGACCGTCATCGAGCCGTCGTTCAGCGAGTCGTTCTGGAAGGAAGGCAACTTCTTCAACATCACTCGTAACTTCGCCTTCATCGCCATCATGGCGCTGGGTCAAGTTGCGGTGATCATTACCGGGGGGATCGATTTGTCCGTCGGGTCGGTTCTGGCCGTCTGCGGGATCGTGCTTGGCATCCTGATGGGGAATTACGATCAGCCGTTTTGGATCGGTGCGCTCGGCGCGATTGTTGCAGGTGTGGCCTGCGGCGCGTTCAATGGAGTGCTCATTGCATATATGCGGCTGTCGGCCTTCGTCGTGACGCTCGGTATGCTGGCCATCGGCCGCAGCCTGGCGCTCGCCATTTCCGACAACAAGTTCTTCTCCAAGTTTGGGCATGACCAGGCAGCACTGATCGAACTCGGCGGCGGCAAGTCGTTCGGCATTGCCAACCCCGTTCTGATCCTCCTCGCGCTAACCATTCTTACCGGGGCCGTGCTGCGCTACACCGCCTGGGGCCGCCATCTCTATGCCATCGGCGGCAACGAGCACGCCGCGCGGCTGACCGGTGTGCCCGTCGATCGCATGAAATTCTCGGTCTACGTGCTCTCTGGCCTGATGACTGCCATTTCGGCAGTCCTCACAGTCGGTTGGCTCGGCTCGGTGACGAACGGCCTGGGCGTCGGTTACGAACTGCGCGTGATTGCGTCAACGGTGATCGGTGGTGCCAACCTGCTCGGCGGCGAAGGCGGCGCCTACAGCGCGTTCATCGGGGCTGCGCTGATCGAGGTCATCCGCAACAGCCTGCTGCTCGCCGGTGTAAATCCATACTGGCAGGGCACGTTCGTCGGTATCTTTATCATCCTTGCGGTTCTGCTTGAGCGCATCCGCGGCCGCAAGGTAGACTGACCAAACAGTCAGGAAGCGCGCCAACAGAAATAGGGAGGATACCCAATGAAGCGCTGGTTGCTGGCCGCTGCGGCGGTCGCGTTGCTTGCCGTTCCCGGGACGTCGAACGCGCAAGACAAACTGAAATTCGCTCTCGTCCCGAAGGCGATGAACAATCCGTTCTTCGATATGGCCCGTGACGGTTGCAAGAAGGCCGAAGCAGAGATCGCGAACATCGAGTGCCTCTATATCGGTCCCGGCGAGCATACCGAAGCCGAGCAGGTGCAGATCGTGCAGGACCTGATCAGCCAGGGCGTCGACGGGATCGCCGTTTCGCCGTCGAACGCCGCTGCCATGGCAACGGCCCTGAAAGCGGCGAAGGATGCGGGCATTCCGACGCTCACCTGGGATGCCGATCTCCTGCCGGAGGATGCTGCAAACCGTGCCGCGTTTATCGGCACGAAGAACTATGACATCGGCGTCAACCTGGCGAAGATTGCACAAGCCAAGAAGCCGAGCGGTGGCGAGATCTGTCTGCAGACCGGTGGTGCTTCCGCAGCCAACCACAACGAGCGGCTGCAGGGCATTCGCGATACGCTGGCCGGCCGTAGCGGCACGACACCTCCGGGCGATCCGCTGGCCGGCGAGAACGGCTGGACCGAAGTCGATGGTTGTCCGTTGATCACGAATGACGATAGCGCGACAGCGGTACAGCAGCTGCAGGATATCCTCGGCAAGTACGCTGACCTCGATGTTTACATCACCACCGGGGCGTTCACGCAGTGGTCGGACAATGCCTTCCGTCAGGCGATCGATCCCTACAAGGGGAATATCGCGGACGGCAAGCTCGTCTTCGTGGCCGCCGACACACTGGACATGCAAATGGCTCAGTTGAAGGAAGGCCTGAGCAACGGCCAAGTCGGACAGCGCCCGTTCCAGATGGGCTATCTGGCGATGCAGCGCCTGCTCGACCTGAAGAACGGCAAGACGCTGCAGGATCCGGAGTATACCGGCCTCGATGTCTGCACGTCTGATAACGCCGACAGCTGCCTCGGCCAGTAATCGGCGGCACAGCGAACGCTGATACAAAGGGGCGGGCCTTGGACCCGCCCCTTATTCTTACAAGGTCTCCGAAATCCCGCCGTCGACGGTCAGCACGTGGCCGTTGACGTATGAGGCGGCGTCGGAGGCGAGGAACACGGCGGCGCCGCCGATCTCGCGCGGCTCGGCCCAGCGGCCGAGGGGCGTGCGGCGGCACACCCACTCGTTGAATTCCTTGTTGTTGATGAGCGCGGTGTTCAGCTCGGTCGCGACGTAGCCGGGCGCGATCGCGTTGACCGTGATCCCCTTCGGGCCGAGCTCCGCCGCCAGCGAGCGGGTGAGGGCGTGGATCGCGCCCTTGGCGGCGATGTAGCCGTGGATGGTCGGGCGCGCCAGGATGGCGCCGATCGAGCCGATATTGATGATGCGGCCGAACTGGGCGGGGATCATGACGCGCGCAGCTTCGCGCGCCAGCCGGAAGCAGGCGGTGAAGTTGGTCGCCATCACGCGCTCGATGTCGGCGTCGGTCCAGTCCGTCAGCGGCACGCGGTGCTGGATGCCGGCATTGTTGACGAGGATGTCGAGGCGGCCGAACTTGTCGGCGGCGTCGGCGACGGCCTTGCTGGAGGCCGCGGCGTCGGTGACGTCGAACACCGCCGCTTCGGCCTTGCCGCCCTTGGCGCGCAGCTCGTCGGCCTTGCGCATCAGCATCGTCCGGTCGCGGCCGTTCAGCACGACCCGGGCGCCGCTGTCGGCCAGCGCCTCGGCGATGGCGAAGCCGATGCCGCGCGACGCGCCGGTGACCAGCGCGACGCGGCCGTCAAGGGAGAAAAGTCCGGTCATCGTCGTCTCTCGACCTCGTCTATGCGGACCCAGCGGCGCTCGGTATCGGACTTGGTGACGGCCTCGATCACGCGCTGGATCTCCCACGCCTCCCGGAAATCGGGCCACGCTTTCGCGCGGCCGGCAACCCCCAAGAGGAGGTCCCGGACCTCGATTACCTTCATGTCGTTGAAGCCGAGCTGATGGCCCGGCGCCGGGCAGAAGGCGCCATAGGGCAGATGGTTCGGATCGGTCATGATCGTCTTGTAGCCCTCGCGCCCCGGCTTTTGTCCGGTCGTGTAGAGCCGCAGCTCGTTCATCCGCTCCTGGGTGAAGGCCAGCGATCCCTTGGTGCCCGAGATCTCGTAGGCGAGCTGCATCTTGCGGCCGGCCTGCACCCAGCTCGCCTCCACCGTGCCGCCGCAGCCGCGCTCGAAGCGGACGAGGAACCGCGCCTGGTCGTCGGCCTGGACGCGCCGGCGCCGCCGCGAGCCGCGGGCGACCGGCCGCTGCTTGACGATGGTGTCGAGAGTCCCGCACACCGAGGCGATCGGACCGACGAGGAAGCGGGCGAGCGACAGGATATGGCTGCCGAGGTCCGCCACCACGCCGCTGCCGCGCGGTCCGCTGCAGCGCCAGTGCATCGGCGCGTCCGG
>Ga0187893_10012714_pt1 | contig 11885 bp, 9 predicted proteins | sample MA1701074metaG_FD_139574 | JGI IMG/M metagenome (GOLD analysis project Ga0187893, IMG submission 139574) | White microbial mat communities from a basaltic lava cave in the Kipuka Kanohina Cave System on the Island of Hawaii, USA - MA170107-4 metaG ... | reverse complement strand
TGGCCACGGTTTCGGATGCCATGAAGACGCGGCCCATAGGCGACGTTTTCATAAATCGACTTTGGAAAGGGGTTCGATTTCTGAAAGACCATCCCGACACGTTTTCTCAGGTCGGTGATATCCACATCGGGGCCATAGATATTCACACCGTCAAGCAGCAGGTTGCCTTCCAATCGAGCGCCTTCAATCAGGTCGTTGAGGCGATTGAGGCAACGCAGTAATGTGGATTTCCCACAGCCGGATGGCCCAATGAACGACGTGACCTGATTCTTGATGATTTGGATATCGATTTTGAAGAGAGACTGGCGGTCTCCGTAAAAAAAATCGACCTGATTCAAGGTGAGTTTGACAGCTTGAGTACTGGAATCGCGGTCAGGTGACTGTCGATGGCTGTCCTGCACATTGAACCTTAGTGACGGGGACGACTGCTGTGTCGAAGGTGGAGAAAGATGCATGGAGATCCTTTATAACACCGAGCCTGCATACTTCTTTCGCAGATGGTTACGAAGGACAATCGCCGTCAAATTTAACAAGACGACGACGGTGATCAAGACCAGGGTCGTGATGTAGACCATCGGTTTGGCAGCTTCTACATTGGGGGACTGGAAGCCCACGTCGTAAATATGAAACCCCAGGTGCATGAACTTTCGATCGAAGTGGAAAAAAGGCCAGGAACCGTCTACGGGGAGAGAAGGCGCAAGCTTCACGACTCCTGTCAGCATAAGCGGCGCGACCTCACCCGCAGCACGAGCCATCGCCAAAATCAATCCAGTCAGAATGCCTGGCAGCGCAGAGGGTATCACGACTTTGAGCATCGTTTCCAACTTGGTTGCGCCAAGCGCCAAAGATCCTTCACGAAACTCCCTGGGCACGGCGGCCAGTCCTTCTTCTGTTGAGACAATGACCACCGGCACCGTAAGCAAGGCCAACGTCAATGACGCCCAAAGAATGCCGCCGGTGCCGAACGTCGGCGTCGGAAGCCGCTCAGGAAAGAAGATCATGTCGAGAGTCCCGCCAATGGCATAAATGAAAAAGCCGAGCCCGAATACACCGAAAACGATTGAGGGGACGCCTGCAAGATTGTTGACAGCGATTCTCACAAGACGAACCAGCGTGCCTTGCTTGGCATATTCCCGCAGATAGAGTGCGGCTAACACACCGAAGGGGACAACGACGATGCTCATGATGATGACCATCATGACGGTTCCGAAGATGGCCGGGAAAATACCACCTTCCGTATTGGCCTCTCGGGGCTCGGTGCTGAGGACGGCCCATACGTTCGTGAGATAGATCCAGCTCTTCTGAAACAGGCTCATCTCGTTCGGGCGAAGGGCGCGAATAATCTGTCCCACCGGAATCTGTTTTTCCCTTCCGTTCGCATCCGCCATCAGAACGGAGTATTCATCGAATTGGGTACGTAGTGTTTCCAATTCTACGGTTTTTTCTTGGTAGCGGGACTCAGCGGCAGAAACCTGGGCCTTGAGGGTATCGATGTGCCCTTTTTCCTGCGACGAAGATGGACTTCCCATGTCGAGTGCGCGAGCCTTCAACCTGAATTGCTCGATCTCCGCGTTAATCTCGCCGATTTCGATTTTCTCGATCCGAGTGATCTGTCGATGAAGATCATCGGTACTGCTGATTAGTGGAACCAGGGCAACCCAGCCGGCTTCATTCCCTTCCGCGAGTAGAGTCTCTCCTTTATAGACCGCCTTGATCCTGGCATACATGTTCCCCCATTCACGTCGTTCCAGGAGCACCACATCCGCTGGATAGGCTTGAGACAGAACCTGATCGTCGTTGACCCACTTAAAATCGAGCCCGTATAGATCTCGGTTCCCGATCTTGACCCGAAGACGGCCTTTTCCTTCTGGGCGGTCCGGTGTGATGGTGCGAGGGATCACTTCTCGCCCGGCCAGCTGTCCCATCATGCGCTGTCCGTCTCTCAAGGTGAGTTCGACGACATTCGAGGTCCAAAAGTATCCCAAGCCGTTAATCATGATCAGCAGCAGCAGCCCGAAGACCATCAACAGAGACACCGAGACACCGGCGGCACATCCCCAAATGAAGACGTTGCCGGAGGCGAGGAACTTTTTGATGTTGGCGCGCATTAATACTGACTGTACTTTGTTCGAAGCCGTTGCCGGATGACTTCCGCCACGGTGTTGATCAAAAACGTAAACACAAACAAGAGCACGGCCGCCAAAAATAAGATGCGATAGAGTGTCCCACCATGAGGGGCCTCTGGAATTTCTACGGCAATATTGGCCGATAACGTGCGAAAGCCGTTGAACAGGCTCCAATCCATAATGGGGGTGTTTCCTGTGGCCATGAGGACGATCATGGTTTCTCCTATGGCCCGGCCAAAACCGATCATCATCGCGGAGAAGATTCCCGGACTTGCCGAGATAAGCACGAGCTTGACCAAGGTCTGCCAGCGGGTGGCTCCCAGCGCAAGGGACCCGGCGATCAAATGCCTCGGGACGTTGGACAAGGCTTCTTCGGAAATACTAAAGATAATCGGAACGACGGCAAAGCCCATGGCAAACCCCACCACGAGCGCATTCCGCTGGTCGTATCTGAGTCCCCAATGGCTGGCAAACCAGGTTTTATAATCAGATCCGAACAGAAACGATTCGATCGGCTGATTCAAGCTCAGGCAGGCCCAGGCTGCCCCGATAATGATCGGAATCAGGACAAACGATTCCATCCCGGGTCGAAGCCTTCGTATGGTAGCGGCGGGGAGATATTGCCAAAGAATCGCCGTGATTGCCACGCTCACGGGGACAACCACAATCATGGCGACCATGGCAGGGAACAGCCGTTCGAGCATTGGCGCCAGCCACAAGCCGGCCAGGAAACCCAGAATGACGGTCGGAAGCGCCGCCATAATCTCAATGGTCGGCTTAATCTTGGCGCGAAGATCGGGGTGCATGAACATCGATGTGTAGATGGCGCCTAAGAGAGCGAGCGGCACTGCTACCAACATGGCATAGAGAGTCCCTTTCAATGTGCCAAACATCAGCGGAAGGAGACCGAACTTTGCCTCAAAATCATCGGAGCCGCTGGAGGATTGCCACACATGTTCCGGTCCCTCATAGCCTTCGTACCAGACGGATTTGAATAGCGCCGCGACGGTGGTCTCCGGATGGGGGTTGTGAATGGAGTAGGTGAGCAACTCTCCCTGGTCGGTGAGAGCCACGGCTCCATCGGCTTTGGGGGAAAATGTCAGGGTGCGAATCGCCTGCTGGTTTCCTGAAAGTTTCAGCAGCGTCTGCGCAGAGGTGGAGTAGTGGACAAACAGATTGCCCTGAGTGTCGCCGGTGATGAATCCTTTGTCGCGAAGCGATGGAGAAATCGCGGTGATGGGAGCAGGATGCGCGTCGAATTGATGAATCAGGCGCAAGCGGGTGAGAGAGCTTTCCTGAGCCTGGCGCACCGGCATCCAGACTGAGACGTCGCCAGCGCTGCTGCCGATCACCAGCGAACGATCTCCAATCAAGTAGGCCAGGGTGGTGACTGACGTACCGGCAGGAGCCACGGATATGGTTTCGATCAGACTCGGCTGGACGCCCTCTCGCACATCATAGTGGTAGAGGTAACCGGCAGCCGTTCCAATCGAAAGTGTTTCGCCACGGCTATCGAAGATCAGAGCCGTCACGGGCTCAGTGCCGTGACTGGTCAGCGCAACTGGCGTATTGTCGACTGGTGAGGCGGCGTACAACAGGCGCCCTCGATCCGTCAGAGCTGCGGTGAGCGAACCTCGCTCCGTCGGCTGATAGGCCAAACGAATAATTTGCTCTTTGGCTGGAGTCACTTGCACCGGGGATCCAAGGGTGACCGTTGGAACGATCCGGCGACCTTCCTCTTCGAAGCCGGCTGTAAACTCGATGGCCACAGGAATGATGCGACCATCATCCGTGCCCAAGGCAAATCGATTGCCGCTTCCTACCGCCCGAGCAATGGAGGTGATGTGGACCTTGGCTAAGCCTGGAGGAAGGTCATAGGTCATGGGTGAACCGGACTCAGCAGAGAAAAAGCGAATCTGGCGATCGGATCCTCCAATGAGTTGATAGATAATCTCTTGATGTTCGTCCATTCCAACAAGACTGGACTGCGGGAATGCCGGTAGTGGAGGAGCACCGGCAGCGTGACTTGTCTGGGTCCCTTGTGGAGGGAAAAACACGGGAGCGACTTCTTTCACCAAGAAAATAAAGATGCCGATAATGCTCAGGATGACGGCTATCCCACCCATGGTGATGACGACTTGAGCTAGCCTGTCGAAGATGCGGCGTCGCGTGACACTGGTTGAGTGGTGCGATATCGATTGCAGGGGCGTATGGCCATACGCCCCTGCTGCGGAAGAAGGGGCTAGAGCGGGGTCACCGTCGCTAGTCAAGTTTCTTGAGTTCCTTCTCGATGGTGTCGGCCTTCAATGGGAAAAACCCGTCCTTGACCACCACCTTCTGCCCTTCTTTGCTATAGATAAATTTGATGAATTCTCCGACGATCGGATCCAACGGTTTATTGGGCGCCTTGTTGACATAGAGGTAGAGATGGCGCCAGAGCGGATACGACCCATCGTCCGCGTTCTGTTGGTTGGCCTCTTTAAACGGCGAGCCCTCTTTTTCCGCCAGCGGAACGGCGCGCACGTTCGATGTGAGGTACCCGATACCGCTGTAGCCGATGCCGGCTTGATCCTCACTCACGCTTTGGACCACGGAGGCTGATCCAGGCTGCTCCTTGACTTCGTCCTTGTAATCTCCGTTCTTCAGCGCATGTTCCTTGAAAAACCCATAGGTGCCGGAGGCCGAGTTTCTTCCGTAGATACTGATGGGACTGTTGCTCAGGTCGTCATCCAAACCGGCCTGCTTCCACAACTGAATGTTCTCATTGTGTCCCCAGCGTCGGCTCTTCGAAAAAATCGCATCGACTTGCGCCATCGTGAGCCCTTTGACCGCGTTGTCCTTGTTGACGTAAACGGCAAGCGCGTCGATGGCGACTGGGAATGCGGTGGGTTTATATCTGAATTTTCTTTCGAAGGCATCCGTCTCGGTATTTTTCATTGCGCGAGACATCGGGCCAAGTTGTGCCGTACCTTCGATCAAGGCCGGAGGAGCCGTGCTGGAGCCCTTGCCTTCGATCTGGATTTTGACGTTGGGATATTGTTTGCGAAATCCCTCAGCCCAGAGGGTCATGAGATTATTGAGCGTATCCGAGCCGATGCTATTGACATTACCGGACACCCCGCTGACTTTCATGTAGCCTTTCAAGGCTGGATCGAGCGTGATCGCTTCATCGGCATAGGCCGATGGGATACCAGAAACAAGAGCCCCAAAGAGGGCAACACACCACAGACTGGAACTGGCAGCGAATCTTTTCATTGAAACTCCTTTCAGCACAATCCGTACGGTCAAGGATGGCCGCAGTTGGTTACTACGGTGTTACACGAATGTTACAACGGTGTTAACTCGCGCAAAACTTCTACTCTTTACAAGCTACAGAACTGGGAGAGGCGGGCTGTTTGCAGCCCACTCCACAGAGAACGTCGTTAATAATTCCATTGCAACTGACAACGCACAACCTGTCCATCGTGGATGTCATAGGGTGCGTTTATGGTATCCGTGCGTTTCATCCAGGCATAGGCGACGGTCAGCTCAAGTGCCCTGCTGAATTGATACTCCATCCCGACTTCCAATTCCCTGACGACATTGAATGGTGAATTGGTCCGGTGCTTCTTTCCGCCGTTGTATTCTTGCCAGCGTATATAAGGAATGAGATCGTCCCACTTATACATGGCTTGGACGTATCCGCCTTGGAGATAGCCTTCCTGAACGGCGTTACGGGCAGCATTCAGTTCCGGGCCTCGGCCCCAATTCCATTCTGCCTGGAAACCGAAGGGTTGAGGGTACAGCACGAAATGCGCACCGATTCGCTCGTCGAGGATGTTTACATTTCCTGCCGTAGTTGCTAGCCCAGTCCCAGGAGCAGTGGTGACATTCACTACCCCACGGTATGCATCCGCTCCGACTTGTATGATTTGCCCGTAGGGCAATTCGAAGGGATAGGTGGCATGCAGTACAACATGTTTGTTGTCATTGGCCTCCGAGACATTGAGGGTCTGACCGTTATACACACCGACGCCCAAAACGCCGTAGTCTCCAGACCCTTTGAGACCCTTGTCGATCAGACTGCGGAAGAGTTTTCTGGTCTCAGCCGGAGTGTAATAGAAGAAAAACCCGATGTCGCGCTCTCCGTTCACCGCGCTATTAAGGCCGTCGACCCGGTCGAGCGCGAGACGCTGTTGGCTGGACTGTAGATTTTCAAATCCAAACGGGACCTTCGATTGTCCTGCTCGAATACGAAACTCTTTATCCTTCGACAGGAACGGCAGGAAGATATCGGTATAGGCGTCTCGGAGTTGCGCAAAGTTATTATTGCCGGTTCCAGCGGAAGTCCCAAACTCCGGCTGAATATAGATAGACAGCCAATCGTTGACATCGCCGGAGATGACGAGGCGGACACGGCGGAATTGGAAGCCTTTATTACTGCCTATCGAGCTATCGTACTCGCTGACCAATTTTTTATCGTCGGTAACATAGTTATAGCGGAGTTGGGCATAACCGCGGATGCTGAGCTTTTGATACCATTTTTCAGTCGCCGCACGCTGTTGAACAATGGCCTCTTCTCTTTCGGTGTCGGCTTTAGTCTTGAGCCATTCTTCTTTGGTGATCTGGCCTTTCTCGTAGAGAATGTCCTCAATTTTTGCGTGAGCATTGTTGGCCTGAATGATCAATCCAAGGCCGATCATACAGACGATGGTCATAAACCACTGTCGTCTCATTCACACACCTCCTTTTCCTCAGGTTGGAAACTATCGATTACCGACTGAGCGGAACGATAGCCCCAACTGATTAAGATGAGATGACGGTGGCGTTACGGGATTGTTAATTTCGAATGGGGATTCGAAAAACTTCGAGTGGGTGCTTAGCCGGCTGCGGACTCGGCAGGCTTGAATGGTGAAACGTGAAAGGGAGTGCTAGGAATGCGGAGCTATCGCGTATGGCCCGGCCGATATACGGCAATGTTCGTGATTCGTTTCACGAATCATGGTCTTCTTAGACGAGCGGACTTTTTGAGCATTCTGTTAGAGGACGCGGTAGTACAATACCTTTCCTGTTCCAGTGTTCTGATCGCGCTGGAGCACCGCGATCGCATTCCTGGTCACTTCATTCATCTTCACGATCATGTTGGCCAAGAACAGATCGCTCTTGACGTCGTACAGGTTTAGCTGACGAAGTTCTTTCCCAATGTCCTCAAAACTACTCACACGATCCAAATCCTGAATGGTTTTAAAGGGACGGGCTTGAACAATCGCCGCGGCCATGCCTTGAGTAATACGAGGATCGAGCGCCTGAAGTACAAAGAGATTGGCGGTGTTCAGATTCACCTTACTTTCGCCTTCCAGCGGATAGACAGTCACCACCTTCGAAATCTTTGCAATGATGTCGGGAGTCATCCCTTTTATCAGACGCAAATCGACGAGCGACTGCAGAGGAGCGTTCGCCGCTCCGTAGGACGGACGCAATGTTTGATAGTAGAGGCTTTCGGCGCCGGACGGTTCCTGGACCTCGTCCTGATCCACCCAGTCGACAATGGCATCCACCAAGTCCGGATTGATCTGTAGAAGTTCAAAGAGCCGCTTGACCCTCTGAACCCTGGGTTTCCTGGCATTGACGTCTCCGCCGGCTGCCAGATCATTCAGGTTCAGTTTGCCCCGTTCATCCTCGATCTGTGCGGTCAGTAGGCCGTCCCCGATGGCATAATTCGTGATGGGACGGGCCCACACGTCGGTGGGGGCGTCAAACAATTCCCCGGATAGCTTGTCCTTCAAGAAGTCTTGCTGCAAGATGCCACGGGCTGCCTGCACTGCCGCGCGCGCGAGCACGGTAGCCTTGAAGTTATCGCGGAAGGCTGCCGCATCGCGGTATTCCCGCCTCGCCTCGGCATCGAACTCAAGAATCAGCGCGACCAGGAGAGTGAGAACCAGGAGGGTAAGGAGGAGCGCAATACCGCGTTCATCAGACCTTCGCATAGGTCACGATTTTCAGCGTGGCATCGAGATTGACCGGGTTATCGTATTTCGGTTTCAGCTGCAGATGATGCACCTGAACATCATAGGGCGCCCGTTCGATAGCCGCCAGTAGCGCGAGGAGCTGGGGAAGCGACACGCCGTCGAGCCGAAGGTCGACCGCAGTTTCCTGATAGCCCTGGACGACTATGGGGGCCTGAGGCTGCATGCCGGCAATGCGATCGCGAATCTGCGCCGCCGTGGTCGCCTCTTCCATGAACGCCAGCAGTGAAAACTGGGCGGGCGGGCTTGGCATGCGCTCTTCGAGTTTGGCGATACGCGCCTGCTTGAGGACATAGGCCTGCGCCACAAGCGCAAGTTCTTGGCTGTCTTTCGCTTTTCGTTGCGCTTGCCGATCGAGCTTGTCGATCGATGCCAGAAGCGGATCGACGATCAGGAGAAATACAAGTGCGGCTGCGACCATGGCGCCGCCAGCGGACACGATGATGCGCTCGCGGGATGAGAAATGCTGCCACCGTTCTTTCAGCATCTGCATCATGGCAGGTGCACCTTGTAGGTGAGGCGAAACACGACTTGGTTCTGCACGGCTCCGACTCGGGTATCGCTGATGGACACGTCTTGAAAGGTCTCGTCTGCCTCGAAGGCCTGCTTGATTTTCTCGACCGCGTCGAACGTCGTGGTTTCTCCCTCCAGATGGATACTGGTCCCGTCGATTGTCAGTTCCCGTACTTTCAACGGCACGCCCGGCGGCACATGTTTTCCCAGTTCAGCAAGGCCGGCAAGAACGTTGTAGCTTCTGCCGTCGACAACCGAGAGGCCTTTTTCCAGCTGCAACACCCGGTAACGCGCCTGGTCCAACTCCTCACCCGGACCGGCGCCTGGGCCGAATGTTTGCTCGTATTGCGCCTGGAGGCCGCGCTTGAGCTCCTTGACCGTCGAATCTTTGAGGAAGACGCGTGTGGAGAGATCTCCTAGGGCCAACACAGCCAGAATGATTCCACCCCATAAGGCCAGCCGTCGATCCTGTTTTGAGACATTCCCTGGGGCTGATGCGACATCGCTGCCGGCTTTGAAGTCTAGAGCGAGGTTCGATCCCGCCAGCCTCGACTTCCAACGAGGACGGACAATGTTCGGATGGATTGCCAACCCGAATGCAATCGAAAATGCACGGGGACAGCTTGATCCAAATCCTTGCCGCGGGCCGACAGGGAGTAGGCCTAATTGATGCGCCATATGCCCACTCAGTTCTTTCAATTTGGAACCGCCACCCGATACCCAACAATGAGTCAGTCGTTGGTGTACCGCGCCTTCGTAGGTATGGAGGGAGACGCGTAGCTCTTTGAGGACCGGTTCCAGCCAGGCATCAACTTCCTGTACCGTCATAGCCCGCTTCCGTCGCTCCGCTTCGGCGAAGCTGCATGCATAGCGAACGGCAAGCGCAAGGGTAAGATGATTCCCACCCCACAGCAGGGTTCGCAACAGGACCGGACGGCCTTCATGGACAAGGCACAAGGTCGTCTTCGAAGCCCCGACATCGATGATCGCCATGTCACCTGGGACCTGGGCACCTTCCTCTTTCAGAAATTGACTGACTGAAAACAAGGCCATGCCGTCGATCGTGATCACGGATGGATTCAAATCAGCAGAGGCCATAAATCGCAAATGTTCAGCAATTTTTGCTTTGGGCGCTGCGGTGACCAGGACATCGGACCCACTGGCTTTTGCAGCCCCTTCCTGGGATTCTCGCGCCGGCAGCAACAGACTGCCGACGGTCACGTCCTCCAAGGGCATCGGAATCAGATTTTCCATTTCGAACGGGACGACCTGCGCCAGCTTTGAGGCATCACGAAAAGGGAAGGAGAGGGTTCTGACAAACACATCTTGGCAGGGGAGTGCGGTGACAATTTGTCCACTCTCGTATAACCCATGCTGCCAGAGAAAATTCCTGAGCATGGCCGTGCGATGCGCCGGCTCCGTGTGTTCCTGACGTCCATAGGGAACAGGCTGATGGAAATATTCCACCGACTCGCGCCCTGTCAGACGCCGGCGAAACCGGACGGCCTTGAGGGCCGTCTGCCCAATATCGAGCCCGACACATTCAGCAATCATCGATAACCCTGTTTGTTCCTGTTTCTCATCATTCTCGGCTGAGATCTTTGCAGGACTAGCGAGACAAGCACGCAAGGGGAAACCATCGAATTTGTCCGGGATATCGATCTACGCCTTTCTTGCCCGTCTCGCATGTCCCGCCTTTCGCGCGCATCACGCTGTCTATTAGAGCGACACCCTCGCACTCATAATCGGCCCTACCAGCTTGAACGTCAAGGGGGTCCCAGGCTGGAACGGCGGCAACGACAGGCTTGCTGCTTTTTGAGCAAACCCGGCGCCGGGAATCACGGTGACTGTAAGATCCAGCAGGCTCTGTTGTAGCGGCTGACGCAATGCCACACGCCCCTGAGCCGTGAAGGATCCATCCGCCCCATCTCCCTTTAATTCTGTGACATCGCATGCGCCATCGCGGCAAGTGAGCGCGGCCTCGATCCGGCCGAACGCGAGCGAGAGATTCGCGGAAGCGCCGGCGGCGATCCGTTCGACGACCAGATCCTTGATTTCGACCTTCACAGTCCCATCGCCTTTGAAGGCTGCTTGGACGCCTTGTGCGTTATCCCAGCGATGCATGAAATCTCCTTGGATTGTCCCTCGGCTCACGTAGGGTTTCAGGACTGCCGCAAGATCCAGATCCTGGAGCCGGCCTTTGACAACAATCGGACCCTCTAAGGACCATGTGGCCGAAGTCAGAGACCCTATGGCCCGGCCAGCTGCTGCCTGTGCCACTCCCGGCAACTGGACGGCATAATCTATCACCAATTGCCCTACAATTGCCTGAAAGATGCCAAATGTTGCCCGTACGGCTTCAACGGGAATCGGGCCATTCGTAGGTCCGGCGAAGACGAGATCGCGCCACTCGATCGCTGCTGGAAAGCCCACTGACCAATCCGCAGCGCGAACTTCCCATCCACTCGCCCGATTGAGTTCGGTCAATAGTCGGTTCTGAAGTGGGCCATAGGGAAAGGTCAGGAACAAAAATACGATGAAACAGGCCAGCGACGCCAACCCCCATCCCAGAGGGCCCTTACGCGTTAGTATCTCGGGCCAGGCAATAGTCATGAAGTCCCCAACGCCACCCATTGGCGAACAGTCTGGGGTTCCGCTTTCTCTTGGAGCAACGTCAGTTCAAGTAAGATCGCTTTCGGAGTTCCGCGCCCACGGCCATCCCACTCATCCAGCCAGAGATTGCTCTTGCCGTCGTAATAGCGCACGTTGAACCCTTTGACCTTGTTAGCCAGCTCGACTTGTTCGATGGATTCGTCCGTCAGACCATAGAGATTTCTTTGTATGAATCGAAGGAGGCGATCGCCTTCTCTGGTATAGACGATACGAACCAGCTCGGTATCTTTAGCCGACTCCGCTCCTCGAAACTGGCCCATCGTGAGAAACGCTACCGAATCGGCAGGCTGACCGTCGTATGTCCCGTTGATCCCCGTCCAAGGAAAAGTCGCGCGGCTTTCGCCGAGCGACAGCTCATCGGTCATGACACGGAAGGTACTGCGAACAATCTGCTCATTGGCCGACTTCGTTCGTGCCGCGTCTATCGCGCTCGTCGTGACATAGAGGGACCCAAAGACCAATGCGGCCATCATGGAGACCAGAGCCACCGCGAGCAGGACCTCTACCAGGGTAAAACCGTCCTCAGAACCCTGTGGGGCTTATCGAAAAGACATAGGTACTGACCTCG
>Ga0187893_10012712_pt1 | contig 11885 bp, 8 predicted proteins | sample MA1701074metaG_FD_139574 | JGI IMG/M metagenome (GOLD analysis project Ga0187893, IMG submission 139574) | White microbial mat communities from a basaltic lava cave in the Kipuka Kanohina Cave System on the Island of Hawaii, USA - MA170107-4 metaG ... | reverse complement strand
TTGTAGTCCTGCCGCGCGACCGCGATCCGGTTCTCCGTGCCCTCCAGCTGATCCTGGAGCGAGCGGAAGTTCTCATTCGACTTGAGCTGCGGATAGTTCTCCGCGATCGCCAGCAGGCGACCGAGCGGCGCGGTGAGCGCCGCGTTGGCCTCGGCCATCTCGGCCAGGGTGCCCCCCTGGACTGCGCCCGCCAGCTTCGCCCGCGCCTCGGCGACCTGAACGAAGATGGTCTCCTCCTGCCTGGCGTACCCCTTCACCGTCTCCACCAGGTTGGGCACGAGATCCGCGCGACGTTGCAGCTGCACCTTGATCTGCGACTCCGCCGCGTTCACCTGCTCGTCGTAGGTCTGGATCGTGTTGTAGCCGCACCCGGTCGCCAGGGTCAGAACCGTGAGCAGGACCATCGAGCGTCTCGTCTTCACTCAGATCCCTCCATGTGAGGATGTGCGCGTTCACGACAACCGATTCACAAACTCCGCGGTCCGCGTGACCGCGTCCAGGTACGCCGCCGCCGCGGCGTCGCGCGGCGCGAGCCGCGTGACACCGCCGCGCACGCCGGTGAGGAGCTGTACGACCGGCTCGGCATCGAATCCGGCGGTCGCGCCACCCACCCGCACCACGTCCGCCCAGGTCGCCGGTACATCGCGCCCGGCGAGCCGCAGCGCCGCCCGCAGCATCGTCAGAAACCCGCCGGCCGTCGCGCGCACGATCCCCGCCATCCCCGCCCCGTCGTCGCGTAGGGCCGCATACGCCTGTCGCAGGTGCAGGACCTTGCCCCGCAGCTCGCGCTCGAGCTGGCGCCGCAGGTCGTCCCGGCGCACGGCGCCCCCCTCTGCGGCCCCGGCCCACGGATCCCTCCCGGCGAGGAGCCGGTGCCCGTGGCGGATGTCGTCGTACTCGATGGGAAAGGCGTCGGCCGACTCGCGCCACTCCGCCCGCGTGAAGATCAGCGGCCCGGGCTGACCCTGCCGCGTCCAGCGCGACACCACCGGCTCGAGCGCGTCGAACAGCGCCGCGTCCACGCGATCGCAGATGAGCAAGGTGTTCACGTCGGAGCCACCCGCCGACTCCTCAGCGCGCGCCGCCGAGCCGTAGAGCAGTAGCGTGACGAGCCTGGCTCCCAGCGCCTGCTGGAGATCGTCCGCCAGCCCCTCGACCGTCAGTGGTTTCGCCATCCTCCACCAACCTCCACCATCATCCACCATCCTCCACCAACCCCTTTAGAACCTTCCGCCCCCCCCGCCCCCAGAGAAACCCCCGCCGCCGCCGAAGCCGCCGAAGCCGCCGCCAAACCCCCCGCCCCCGCCCCCCCGCCCGCCACCCCAGCCCCGGCCCGACCAACCGCCCCCGATCCAAGGCCCCGCCATCCACCACCGGGCGCGCCGACGGGGCCGCGCTCCCGCCGACCGGGCCAGCGCCATGAGCGCCACGAGGACGATGATGATCATCGCGACGGCGACGATCGTCTGCGGGCTGGGGCTGGCGTTGATGCGACGCGCCGCGGTGCTCGGTGCCGCACCCGTCAGCGCGACCCCGAACTCGTCGGCGAACGCCCGCGCCACGAGCTCCACGCCCCGTTCGAGCCCGGCGCCGTAATCCTCGCGCGCCAGGTCCGGGATCATCGCGTCCCGAATCCGCCCCACGCGCGCGTCGGTCAGGAATCCCTCCGCTCCGCGACCCGTCGCGATGAAGATCTGGCCGGTACCGGCACGGTGTTGCCGCAGCGGCACAAGCAGGATGACGACGCCCAGGTTCTTCGCCGCGTCGCCCGCCTCGCCCTGCGCCCCGACCCCCCACTGCCGCCCGATCTGCACGGCCACGTCGCTCGCCGCGCGGTCGCCGATATCGGCCAGCGTCACGACGGCGATCTCGCCCCGGGTCTTCGCCCGGACCTCGGCGATGACCGCCTCCATCCGCGCGACCGCTCCGGCGTCCAGCACGCCCGCGAAGTCGTTCACATAGCCTCGAGGGGCCGGGATCGCGACCTGCACGAGCAGGAGGGCGAGGAGGGCGCTCATGGCGGGGAGAAAGATATCACGCCTGCGGCAACCCGACGCGTGCCTCGCCGCTCACGTTTCCCGCTTCCCGTTTCCCGTGTCCCGCTGTCCCTTTTCCCGCTTCCCCTTTCCCCTTTCCCCATCAAACGTAGATTCACTCCGTCTCTGACCGCGGAGCGTCCCTTGCCCGTCCGCCCCGTTCGCTGCCTCACCGCCGCGCTCGCCCTCACCGGTGCCCTCATCGCCGCCTGCGCGGAGGAGGACCGGGGCCCCGATCCGGGCACCGGCGAGCTGCTGTTTACCAGCAACCGCATCTTCGGCCAGTACGACGTGTTCGTCCTCGACCTGGCCGACCGCTCGCAGCGCCGCGTGACGGACACCCTGGCCTTCGATTTCTGGCCGGGCTGGTCGCCCGACGGGACCCGCATCGTCTTCCAGTCGGACCGGGGATTCAATACGGACACCGTGTTCGACCAGGACATCTACATCATGAACGCGGACGGGACCGGCGCGTACCAGCTGACGTTTCATGATTCCACGGACGCCCAGCCCGAATGGTCACCGGACGGCACGAAGATCGCGTTCAGCTCGAACCGCAGCGGCAACTACGAGATCTACGTCGTCAACACGGACGGCGCGAACCTCGTCCAACTGACCAATCACGCTGCGGCGGACGGCCAGCCCGCCTGGTCTCCCGACGGATTGCGGATCGCGTTCGCGTCAGACCGGGACGGGGACGCGGAGATTTACACGATGAGCGCCGCCGATGGCAGCGGCGTGGCACAGCTCACCACCAGTGACGACAGCGACCTCGGCCCCGCGTGGTCGCCCGACGGCTCGCGGATCGCCTTTCATTCAGACAGCACGGGCGGGTTCGCCATCTACGTCATGAATGCGGACGGCAGCGGCAAGGCAAGGCTCACCGACCCGGGCACCCCCGACGAGCTGCCGAGCTGGTCACCCGATGGCACGCGCCTCGCCTACGATTCGCAGGGCGACCTGTTCGTGCTGTGGCTGGATGGCCGGGGCACTGCGCGGGTGGCGGGGGACGAGATCAACGCGTACTTCCGGCCGAGGTGGAGGCCCTGAGACCGGACAGTGACAAGCGGCGAGGCGTGAGTCGCCAGTGAAGTTGCAGGCCATAAGACGCCAAGCGGTTGTCAGGCACAAGCGAAAGTGGCCAGGGAGGCATTCCCTGGCCACTTTCACTTGGAACCGCTTGGCGTCTTACAACTTGCAACTCCCTGGTAACTGCCCGTCTCGCTGCTGCTGCCTAGCCCAGCGTCAGGGCACCGTCATCGCCGGCCGACGGTCGACCACGAAGATCTCGTTGGGCGTCGTGAAGTCCAGATCGCCGGGCCGGTACACAGTGGCCCCCGTCGCCGGCGACGTTGCCGGCGCGCCGTTCGTGGTATACGTGAAGGTCGTGGCATTCACGACCGTCACAGCGAAGCTGCCGTTGTACGCAGCCTGGCCGGCCCCGCTGATGGTAACGATGTCGTTGGTGGCCAAGCCGTGAGCGGTACGCGTGACCATGCGCCCCGTAGTGCCCGCTGCCGTGAGCGAATCAACGGGACGCCCATTGAAGGCTGATGCAAAGCGTGTGCGGAACCAGAACGGATAGTTCGTCGCCGAGGGCGTAGGAGGCGTCCCGCTGGCCGTGTAGGTAAAGGTCGTGGGGTCCACGACGGTGACGAGGAACGTGCCGTTGTAGGCCGGCTGAATCGCTCCATTGACGGTGACGGTATCGCCGTTCGTCAGCCCATGCGGGACAGGCGTCACGGCAGTCACCGTAGTTCCGACCGAAGCAAGCGAGGTGAACGGAAGTTGGGCCGCGAAGTGAGGCGCCGTGCTCCCCGGCTCCGCGCGCAGCGTGAGGATCGCCGTCACGGCCGAGCCCTCGACCGCCGTTCCACCGATCGGATTCGCCGACGGTGTGCCCGCGACCCCGGGCGGCATGTTGGATTGAAAGAGGATCGGCGCGGTGGTCCCGGCTGCGGTCCAGGCCATCCGCAACGTTCCTACGGGCACGTTCGCATACGCCGTAACCCCGCCGGGCGCGACGTTCGAGAACGTCGGGGTTCCCGAGAGGGCGGCCGACCCCCGGGCTACCGCCCACCCGTCGATGGGCCCCGTCGTATACGGCGCCAGGCTCCCCGCGGCGTGTACGACGCGAAGCGCGAAGCTGCCCGCCGGGGGCACCGGAGCGTCGTCAGCGGTCTGGATCAGCTGCAGCGCCGGTGTTGCACCCGTGCGCGCGAGACCGGTCATGAGGATGGTGTAATTCGTGCCCGCCGTGAACGCGAGGGTCGTGTCCCAGATCAACGGCGCACCGACGATCGTGTCGGTCTGCGACGGCGTCATGAACACCCGAATGCGGCGCGTCCCGGCTGTCACGGCTTGATAGGGCGTAAACGACCGGAAGAGGTTGCTCAGAAACTGGGGCGCGTCACCTACAATGTCCACGACCCGGAAGTCCATGGACCCCGTGTCGCCGACGGCGTGGATGAACCGCAGCGACCCTACCGGTGCCGGCGCGCCGAGCTCGTCGTCATCGCTACAGGCCCCGACGGCCACCACGGCGAGACACAGCGCAAACAAGCGCGAAGGAGTCATGTTCCAACCTCGATCGTCAAGAGGAGTCATTGGTCGTCCCCGCCCCCACCGGGGGGCACGGGGTCACCCTTCTCGCCGCCCAATCCGAACAGGTCGCGCGTCAACATGAACGCCATGGTGACCGCCACCCCGCCGAGCACGGCGGCGAACGTCCGTTGCCGCGAGAAGCGCTTCTCGCTCACGCCCCCCACGTATTCGCGGCGCAGGCTGACCGCCTCGCCGTCCCACTTGCTGCGCATGCCGTAGAGCCCGAGCGTCTCGGCGACGCGGACCTCGAACGCCGAGTCGGTGGCGCCGACGAGCGCCCCCTCGACCCGGGCGATCTCGGGTCCGATCGTGCTGCGCATCCCCACCCGCCCCTGGTCGTTGAGGTCCAGGGCCAGGGCCGCGCCCGGCGCCGGCGTCGTGACCACGGGCTCGTACGAATAGCACCCGGCCATGAGGCCCGCGAGCAACGTCAGCGCCGGGCGCGCCCGTGACGGGCCGCCGGGAATCCGCCCCGGCGGCCCGGCCACGATCTCACCCACCATCGTCATGCAGCGCACGGCGGCTACAACCCGTAGGTGCCCCGCGGCGCGCCGTCCACCCCGCCCGGACCGCCGAGGTTGTACAGCGCCTGCGAGCGCACGTCCAGCTCCTGGTAGGGCACCGGATGGTGGAGCGGCGTGAACTCCGGCAGGTCACCCCAGCCGCGGCCCGCGAAGTACCACATGCCGTAGCCCGTGTACGCGGTCTCCATGCGGTATTCCCACTTCATCGCCTCGAGCAGGTTACCGCACCCCGCCGACGTGAAGGTCGGCGGCTGTGGAACACGGGGCACGCACGACACGCCGCCCGGCACGGGTGTCGTGAGATCCGTGATCCCGGCCACCGACGGCAAGCCGCTGCGCACGCGCGAGCTGTCGATGTACTGCGCCGCCAGCGCCCACTGCCCGGTGCGAATCGCGGCCTCGGCCAGCAGGCCGTTCATCTCCGCGCGCGTCATCGTGGGATACGGCCCGATGCGAGTCGCGTTGAAGAACGACTGAAACCGGTAGAAGTCGTAGTACGAGTTGGCCAAGGTGTTCGCCGTCACCACGTCCTGCCCGGGCGCGCGGTTGCGGAAATACTGGCCCGCCGGGGGGAGCGCCGGGGAGTTCGTGTTCTGGGTCGGGCGGTCGGCCCCGGCCGGGAAGCGCCGATCCAGCGTCTGGATCAGGAACGGGGTCTTCGACGCCAGGGGCGCCGCCAGCCACGCGTCGTAGGCTCCCGAGCCGTCCGCCATGCCGAGCATGTAGCTCCACATCTGGTGCCAGCTCTGGAACAGATAGTGCTGCAGCGGCCACGCGATGTTCCAGCCGGAGGCCGGGGCGCCGTTGAGCATGTAGTCGCGCGTGATGCCCGCCTGGACGTCCGCCATCACGGCGTTCCAGTCCACGGCGGCCCGCGCCGTCGGGTTACGGGCCACGCTCGCCCGGAGCCGTGCCTTGTACGACCGCACGAAGGCGATGAAGTTCGCCGCGCTCACCGTCCCGCCCGCGAACCCTGCGGCGCTGCCGTTGAGCCAAGTGGCTGGGAGCGGGAAGCCATCCGCGCCCGCCGGGGCCGCCTGCGCGACCGCGATCGCCGAATCGAGATATTCGAGCCCCAGCGCCATCGCGGCGCTGTAGTGCAGCAGCACGAAGCTGCTCTGATCGGGCGGATCATCCCAGCGGATCTGGGTGACGGAGTCGTACACCAGCGCCAGGTTGCCGACGCCCAGGCCCATCACGAACCAGGCGAACGCCTTGTTGCGCTCGTCCCGCGGCGGCGATCCGAACCCGATCCCCGCATTGATCCGCGCGAGCCCGATGGCGGCCGAACGGGCGGCGCGGTGCAGCACAGTCCAGTCGCGCTCGTGAATGCTCTGCCCCGAGTTGCCTCGGCTGTTGTCCACCGGACCGCGCGGGATGCCGCCCCGCACGTTCATGTCGAAGTTGGCGTTTCCCGAGTAGCTCTCGAGGCCCATCACCAGCATGCCCGGCTGCAACTGGTCGTTGACGGTCACACCCGCCGCGTTCTGGCCGCCCACGGTGCCGTTGTTGATCGTGTTATATGAGTTAGCGATGAAGATCTCGACGTCCGCCGGGCGCCCCAACGCGCGGTCCCGGTCGGGCTGGTTGCTGTTGTCGACCACGAGCGGCTCCGTACAGGCGGCGCTGCCAAGGAGCACGAGTGCGCCGCAAATCAACCGGAAGTAACGCATCGTCTATTCCTCCCCAGTCGCTCCCCCGGGCGGGGCGCCCCGGAGGGCGCCCCGCGGAGAGCGGCAGGTTGCCGTTAGAAGGTCGTGGACACCCCGAAGGTGAAGCTCCGCAGACCCGGGAACGTGAACGAGTCGATCGCGCTGATCGCGCTCGACGACGCCTCGCCGCCCGTGATCCCGACCTCGGGATCGAACCCCTTGTAATCGGTGATCGTGAAGAGGTTGCGGCCCACGACGCTGACCTCCCAGTTCCCCACGCCCATGATCGGTCCGATGTTGTAGGCCACGAGCAGCTCGCGCAGCTTCGCGAAGCTCGCGTCCTCGACGAACCGGGTGTTCGGGGCGAGAATGTCGTAGAAGCCGCCCAGGCCGCCGGCGGCGCCACCGGCCCGCCAGTAGTAGCCGATCGGCTTGGCCGTCTCGACCGACTTGCCCTCCTGGTCGATCTCAGCGGCCAGGAAGTCGAGGTGCGCCCAGTGCCGGCCCTGGTTCCATACGTCGTGGCCGATGGACGCGTCCAGCAGGCCGTATACCGTGAACCGGCGCCACTGGAGGTTGGTCGAGAACGAGAAGCGGAAGTCGGGCAGCGCGTTGCCGAGCAACACCTGCGCCGCCGAGCAGGCGGCGTTCGGCGTGGTGATGCAGGCCGTGTCGCGCAGCGTGATCGGCATGCCCCAGTTCAGCGCCACGCCCCACGGGGCGTTGGCCCCGGGAAGCTGCTCCTGCCACAGGTTGTTCATGATGCCGTCGCGCCAGGAGTTCCCGGCGCCCACCCAGACGAGGAACCCGTCGTCGTTCACCTGGAATGCCGACCCCGCGCCGCCGCAGCCCGCCTGGTACGCCGGCGGCAGCTCGCTGCACGTGGTCAGGAAGCGACGACCGTAGAACGACCCGATCCGCTCGCCCTCCTTGGCCCTGAAGATGGTGGCCGTGGCCTGGAGGGTGTTGCCGTAGTTGTACTCCGGCACGTCGAGCTGGGTGATCGTGCTGCGGTTGCGGTCATAGGTGAAGCCCATGGACCACGTGAGATCGCGCCGCTGGAGGATCGGGAAATTCACCGCCAGCTCGTAGGTCTTGTTCTGCACCGTGCCGGCATTGAGCCACTGCGTGGTGAACCCGGTGCCCGCCTGCACCGGCGCCGGCAGGATCTGGTCCTCGGTCTTCGAGTCGGCGTAGGTGAAGTTAATGAGCATGCGCCGGAACAGCTCGACGTCGGCGCCGATCTCGAACTCCTTGTTGAATTCGGGACCGAGGTTCGTGTTACCCAGCTGCACAGGCGCTACGATACCGCCCGCCTGGATCGTGAACGTCTCGTACTGCGCCGAGAAGCGCGGCCGGCCACCCGAGGTGCCGTAGGACGTACGGATCTTGAACTCGCTCACGTCGTCCAGGGGCCACCAGGGCTCGCGGGCCGCGCGCCAGGCGAACGACATGCGGCCGAACGTCTGCCAGCGGTTGTCCACCCCGAAGAGCGAGCTGCCGTCGCGGCGCACCAGCGCGTCCACGATGTAGCGCTCCTGGTACTCGAGGTTGACGCCGGCGAAGAGTCCGATCAGCCGCTCCGACGCCTGCTCCGACTCGGTGATCCGGTTGGCGGTCGTGTTGTCGAGCGTGGTGACGCCCTGCACTGCCAGGGTGTTGCCCGACGCCTGCCGGAAGGAGTTGTCCGTCTGCTGGTACAGGTAGCGCAGGCTCGCGCGGCTGCGCAGGTCCCCGCCGAGGTGGTTGCCCCGGAAGGTGGCCGCCAGGGCGGCGCTCCACGCGTCGCCGTCCAGCGCCCCGCGGAACACGCTGCCGATCGACTGCGTGGCCGCGAAGCCCGAGGTCGTCGCGCGGTAGCCCTTGTCCGTGATCTGCGCGTACTTCACCGTGCGGCTGTCGTAGCCGAAGCTGCCTTCGACGTCGAACCAGTCGATCGGCGTATAGCGCACCGTCGCGCCGCCGATGAAGCGGTTGGTGATGTCCTCGCGCTGGATGTTCTCGAGCGGCTGGAGCGGGTTCTCGTTCTGCGCGCCGCTCGCCTGGAGGTTGGGCCGCACGTACAGCCGGCCCAGCGTGTCCCGCTGCAGCACGTTGACGATGCCGGGCACGCGGGTCAGGCGGAAGAACGCACCGCCCCCCCGCTCCTGGTTCAGGCCGTCCTGCTCGGAGCGGGCGTAGTAGGTGCGCACCGCCACCGACCAGTCGCTCGCGATGCGCTGGTCGACGTTGAGGCGCACGGCGTTGCGCTCGTACCCCTCGAGGAAGCGGATCGCGCCGCTCTCGTGGGCGTTCGACAGGCTGGCGAACACGCTGGTCGAGCCGAACCGCCCCGTCAGGTCCACTGTATTGGAGTAGTACGGTTCGCCATTCACCACGTCGTCCACGGCGTTGTGCGTCTGCCCGGGCCAGCGCTTCGAGTTGAACTGCGAGCGCAGGAAGCCGATCGGGGTCGACGCCCCGGGATCGACCGGGAACCCGGCCGGCGTCAGCGCGAAGTCACCAGGCGCATTGTTGATCCGCGCCTGCTCGGTGGCGTAGTCGATGATCCGCGCGCACAGCGGCTGGCCCGCCACGCTCTGGCAGAAGAACTGGTTCGTCTCGTCCATCAGCAGCGTGTGGTTCTGCGCCAGCCCGAAATCGCGCTCGATGTCGCTGAGGCCCGCTTCGGAGCGCACGTGGAACTGGATCTGGTCGAGCGCGCCGCGTCCGGACTTGGTCGTGATGTGCACGACGCCGGTGGACGCCTGCGCGCCGTACAGCGAGGCGCCCGCCGCCCCGCGGACGATCTCGACGCTCTCGATGTCTTGCGGGTTGATGTCCGGCAGCGCGCCGACGATCGTCACGCCATCGACGATGTACAGCGGCTCCTGGCTGCGGCCCTGCGCGTTGAGCGACTTCGGACCTCGGATGACGACCGCCTGTGACGATCCCGGCCGGCCGCTCGTCGCCTTGATCTGCACGCCGGGCACCTTGCCCTGGAGCGCCTGCAGCGGGTTCACGGTCGCCACGGGCATCTGCGAGGCGTCCACGCGGGACGCGGCGAACGGCAGCTTGATCGCTTCGGTCTCCGCGGTCACGCCCGTGACGACGAGAGCCTCGAGCATGTGCACGTCGGTGACCAGCGTGAAGTCGAGCGCCTGATCACCGGGCACCACGTTGACGCTCTGCGCCTCGGGCTTGAAGCCGATGGCCCGCGCCCGCAGCATGAGCTGCTGGCCGCGGACGCGCGCGCCGGGCACCGTGAGCACGTACGTGCCCTCGACGCTCGTCGGCGCCACGATGTTCAGCTCGGCGAGGAATACGAGCGCGCCGGGCAGTACGTCGCCGCGGTCCGACTTCACGGTCCCGCGGAACACGGCGTCCTGCGCCGCCACCGGCCGCGCGCCGGCAACCGCCAGCGCCGCCAGTGCGACGAGACCGAACAGCACCCCAGAACGTTTCTGGTTCATACGGCGGCCCTCACTGTGAAGGAAAGACGAAACGACCAACGAAACTGTGAGCGAGAACAGAACGAAGCGGGAGGCAGCACGACGAGGCCCTGCGCAGCAGGACCCCCCCGGCGAAATCGAGCAAACCCAGCCAGACGAGGTGACGGCATGGCGCTCCGACGGCCAGAGTCGCCGATCACGGGCCGATGGTGACGGCCCGCCACTAACTTCCCATATATCCCCGGATGCGCCGGGCGTCAAGGGGGTCCGGGGGGGCGGGCGGAGGCGGACGGAGGCGGACGGGGCGGAGGGGGGACGGACGGGGGCGGACGGGGCGAGCTGGGACCCGGCCCCGGCGGCCCGTCCTTTCAGCGGGCGTTCTCGGCACGTACCTTGGACAGGGACCGCACAACGGAGAATAGGGAAGCATGTTGCGGCTGCGCCTCAGAGCGTTTGTCTTCGGCCGCGTCTCTTTCCTTTACATGGCCGCGTGCCTGGCGGCAGCGGCGCCCGGGTTCGCGCCCGCCGCCCCCGCCCAGCCGGCCACCTCGGCCATCCTCGGCCGCGTCGTGGATCGGCGCTCCCAGAGCCCCATCCGCGGGGCCCTCGTGACCCTGTCCGGCACGCCGTCCGCCGCCACCGCCGACTCGAACGGTGGGTTCGTGCACGACGGGCTTGCGGCCGGCCTCTATACCCTCGAGGCCCGCGCCATTGGCTACCGCATGGGCTCCTGGACGATCGAGCTGGCCGAGGCCGACAGCCTGCGCCATGTGTTCGAGCTGGACCTCGTGGACTTCGAGCTGCCGCCGGTCGTGACGACCGCCGAGGCGGCGCATGCCGACCGCGCGTTGCGCGAGTTCGAGCGCCGCCGCGCGGCGGGGCGCGGCGTGTTCATCACGCCGGCGGAAATCGAGCTGCGCAACCCGCGCACGCTCGACGAGCTGCTGCGCGACATTCCCGGCGTCCGCACAGTGTGCCGCCAGGGCGGATGCACGGTGCGCATGACGCGCTCCGCCCGGCCCTGCCGGCCGGAGATCTTCATGGACGGCATGCCCGCCACGCTCGCCGTCCCGCCCAACGCGCCCGCCGGTGATTTCATCGCCGTCGAGGTGTACCGCAGCCTGAGCGAGACACCGGGCGAGCTCCTCCGCCCCGACAACCAGTGCGGGGTGATCGCGATCTGGACCCGCTCGGGCCAGACACCGCGGCAGTGAGGGCGCCCCCCGCGAGTCAACTCGCGGCTCGGCTTCTGCCCGTGAACGGGCTGACGCACCGCCGCTTCAGCGGCAGTCGCCGAGTCGCGGCTTCCAGCCGCGGATCCTGCGCCGCGGCCCTCGGCCTGCTGCTCTGCACCCTGGCGCCGGCCGCCCCGCAGAGCGATCCGCTCGCAACGCGGTCGCGCGGCCGCGCCGACGCCGCCGTCACCGTGTACGAGATGGCGGACTTCCAGTGCCCGGCCTGCCGCACGTTCGCGCTCGAGACGATGCCGGTGCTGGAGCGTGAGTATGTCCGCACGGGCAAAGTGCGCTGGGTCTTCGTGAATTTCCCCCTGACCGAGATTCACGCGAACGCGGTGGCTGCTGCCGAGGTCGCCATGTGCGCCGCGCGACAGAACCGGTTCTGGGACGTGCACGACGC
>Ga0187893_10012711_pt1 | contig 11885 bp, 11 predicted proteins | sample MA1701074metaG_FD_139574 | JGI IMG/M metagenome (GOLD analysis project Ga0187893, IMG submission 139574) | White microbial mat communities from a basaltic lava cave in the Kipuka Kanohina Cave System on the Island of Hawaii, USA - MA170107-4 metaG ... | reverse complement strand
TGGTTCCGGCAATTTCGAGACGCAGTCGACACTGCCCTCCTTTGCGGAACCTGCCTCTATATTCCTATGATAGGAACGTGTCAAGAGGGGTAGGAAAAATAACTTACCCCCTCAAAACTCCCTCTCTCATTCGCAAGAAATGCACAGAAAGCTTAATTAGAAAAACGTAGAAACCATATTGGCTAAACGCAGAAATCCTCGTTCGGGCCGCGTCCAAGAAAGCAGAAAGCGGCTGACAGAAAGCATGATCTAATAGTACTAACCTCTCGCTAGTGGAACCAATCGGGGGAAGATACAATATGCCACTATCCTGTTGGTTCCGTATCTGATTCAGCACAGTTTGAATTCGATCCTCTGAACGGCCCGCGTTTCTCAGTAACGCGATATACTTGTCCAAACTCAAGGTAGGCGAGAACATGATCTTTTGGTGAGGTAGAGGGCCGTTCGCGGGATCAATGTCGCAACTATTACTCAAAAATAAGTCCATTGACCGAAATTCTTTCACCGTCTTCCCAACGGTGAAGAATAAGACCTGTCCAAACGTCTCCTTGAAGGACCTCTAGCGGCAAATTCTCAGCATACACCGCCTTTTCGTGGGGGAAATTCTTGAGTTGACGGGCAAGTGCGTTGATGTCCGTGGAATAAAGATACGGCGGGATAAATGTCGAAAGGTTGTCAAAAGGTCGAGTTAGATCGTTTGCTGGACGTCGATCATGTGCAGAGGTCCCAAAAGTTGGCGTAGAGGATTTCTCGGTCTTCGGCCGCCAAACCTTTGTTAGAGTTGCCCACCAGGAACGCGACAATCCTCTCAAGCTCATTGTGCACCGCTCTTTCGAAGCTGTCGGTTAGGATTGATTGAGTTGAAACAGAGCCCTCCTGCTCCAAGATAAATCCAGCAGTCGCAAACGGCTCAAGATTTTCGATAACGCTTGGGGCAGACGAGACCAGCGCAGCAGCAAGGAAGGGAACGCAAAGGTGCGCACTTGTAGTCTCGCGGGTAGCCTCGCTTGATGGGTACGCAACTGCGGCAGTATTTTGGGTCGAGTTGAATCTGAGTTCGTTCATAGCGACCACACGGGTCCCAAGCTTTCAATTGTTGTTTGTTTCAAGGTTCTGAAGAAAACCTCCTTCGCCATATCATGAAGTTGGTCGAGTAACCGGGGATATTCCCCATACTGGTTCGAGGGTAGTTGAAGGCCGATCACGTCAATTTCAAGAAGCATTCCTTCAGCCGATCTTCCCTTAAAGTGCGCTGTCGCACCTGTTTTTACGTCTATAATGCATCGCAATTCTCCTTTTTCGATTTCGCCTCGAATAAAGCGACCCGGCCGTCTCAATTCAAAACCATTGATACTGAGACCTACATCAACAAGTTCAAGCTGATCGACCTCGTTCGAAGACTCAATTAGGTTGGAATACTTCAGCGATGCGCGCTCCATCTGTAAGGCAAGCCCGGAATTGGCCAAGGCGTTGATTACCTCGTTGATGATTGGTTGAGCGGCCGACCAACCAGGATATGGTTTTTGAAACGATATGCCGAGCGAACGATCACCGATCAAGATCTTACGAAAATCACCTTCAAGAACTTGGAGCGGCAGTCTTTGTAACGAAGGGTTTGTAGACCGGATATTCTTAGGGATATCTGCTCCAGGCAATCGTTGCAATCGAGGAAATTGTTTGCCTACAGACTGGAAAAGAAGGCCAGGCAACAATTCGGCGGCGCTAAGCTCGGGACTCGTGAACCAAACTTCAGCCGTACATTCTATAAGTGTGTCTCGTTCTAGCCGCTGAGGAACTCGCATTAGTCCTATCCGAGACCACTCCGCGTCCCAAAAAGACGCTGATTAGGCAACCGTAGCATCAACGCTTAGAGATTCGGCGTTGACATAGTCGTGGTAGCTCACCTTACGGAGCAATGCACTCCCTCCGGAGAAATTTTCTTGTTCGTTCCAATTTCATTTTTGTGGAAAATTGTGACTCTTCTGCGATCACGTTCATCCCGAAGTAGTGAATGTTTTTATAGTTAAGCTGCTGTTATAATTCATAATTGTTGTGCGCACCTTCGGGCATACTGCAACAAGTTCAGCGTGGGAGCCGATCTTTCATTTCCCGGATGGGAGAAAGGCTGAATTGCTCGGTCAACTCGGGTCATGGAGTTGGGGGAGTTTCCTCTCGTTGAGGGCGTGTGACCAGCATTAGCCAACTTCGCTGTTATCGCACCGCCGCGAGACGTTTCAGCGTTTCGGAGATGTCGGCTTCTGTTGTATTGGGGTTGATCGTGCACAGCCTGAGCACGCTGCGTCCGCCAATCACCGTTGAGGTTAGTGTCGCGTAGCGGGATTCGGTGATCGCGTTCACCATGGCCGCGTGCTGGCCGGGCTTGAAGTCTCGCTTGGCGAAAGTCACGATGCCGATTTGGGCTGGCGTGACCAGTTCCCAGGTCGCGCTGTCCTTCTCGATCAGCTTTTGTGCGATCTCCGCCAGCTCAATGCCGCGTTCGATGGCGGCGGCGATGCGCGCGAGCCCATGGGTCTTGAACGTCATCCACATTTTCAGCGCGCGGGTCTTGCGCGAGAGTTCGAGGCTGCGGTTGAAGAAATCCACTTCATTATCCCCGCCCATCGTATCTTTCAGATATTCGGGACTCATGGTGAAGGCACGCTCCAGCGCTCCGGCGTGGCGCACCAGCACACAGCCGCAGTCATAGGGCTGGAACAGCCATTTGTGCGGATCGAGCACGAGGGAGTCGGCAAGCTCTATCCCCGCGAGTTGAGCGTGGCCTTTTGGCGTGAGCGCCGCCGGGGCGCCATAGGCGCCATCCACATGCATCCACATGTCATTAGCCTTGCACAGGGCCGACACCTCGGGCAGGGGGTCGCATGTTCCCGTGTTGGTGGTTCCGGCGCTTGCAACAATCATCACGGGCTTTTTGCCATTGGCGCGGTCGTTGGCGATCGCCGCTGCGAGCTGGCCCATATCGAACTTGAGATCGGGTCCAGTCGTCAGTATGCGGATATCTTCCTCCCTGAGGCCAAGTGCTGTGAAATTGCGCTTGAGGGAAGAGTGGGTCTGGTCGTTGAGATAAACGGCGCCGCGCCCCTTCATCGCGAAGCATGCGGCAAAGGCGGTGAAATTCGCCATGGAGCCGCCGCTCAGCACGATGCCCTGGGTGCCTTCGGGCAAACCCAGCAATTGGCGGAGCCAGTCGATGACAATGAGTTCGACGGTGGCCGGGCCGCTGCCGCCAATCCAGCTTGCCGCCATGGCGTTGTAGCCCGTGGCCAGCCAATCGCCGAGGATCGCAGCGAAAGAGGATGGCCCCGGCACGCGGGCGAAATATCGCGGATGATCGCCATGCTGCATGTAGGGCAGCACGAGATCGCGGAGTGCCACAAGCGCCGCTGCGGGATCGGAAGGCTCTTGCGGCACGGCTCCGCCCACTGCTGCCTCAACTATTTTTCGCGAGGCGACGGCAATGGCGGGCTCATCGCTGCGGCCCGCCAGATGCTTCACCACCATGTCGACGACCTGATAGCCAAGCTTGCGCATTTGATCTTCGGTGAGGCCCAGCGTGTCGGCGGGCGGCCGGTTGCCGGTCATATCCGGTCCTCGACCAGGTGGGCGGCCTGTGCGCCGAGTTCGTAGTAGGCCTCTTTCACCGCGCGGAACGGGGCGTCACGGGGAGCTGTCACCGGCAAGGGCAATTCGTCTTCGCCGATCTTGCCCAGAATGTGTTGGGCGAGCACGCGGCCAAACACGGTGCCCGGTGCAATGCCGCGGCCATTGTAACCGCTGAAGCCCACCACATTCGGCGCGAAGCGGTGGAACTTCGGCAAATGATTATCGGTCATGCCGATCATGCCAAACCACTCGGTCTCGAATTCGATATCGCCAAGCTGGGGGAAAAGTTTCTGCATGGCGCGCTTCGCCCAGGCGCGATGAATGGCCGTGCCGCTGCCTCTCAATGCGCCGACGCTTCCGAAGATCAACCGGCCGTCGCGATCGAGGCGGAATGAACTCAAAACCTGGCGCGTGTCCCAGGCGCCCTCGCCACCCGGCAAAATGGATCGCCTGAGATTTGAGCTGAGCGGCTTCGTCGTGACATTGAAATAGGGGAGATGAATCTGCTCGCGGCGGATTTCCGGCCAGGGGGTGCCGGAAAGCGTATAGGCATCGGTCGCCATCACAATCCAGTTGGCTTCGACTGAACCGCCAGCGGTGCGTACGATCCATTTATCCTTGGTGCGTTCCGCGCCGATCACCGCGCTGCCGGTAAAAATTTTGGCACCGGCGCTCAAGGCGGCGCGTGCGAGTCCTCGCACATAGGCCAGCGGCTGAAGTGTGCCGGCGCGAGGATCGAACAGCGCACCTGTATAACCGGTGCTTCCCGTTCGCGCGGCGGTTTCAGCGGCATCGAGAAGCTTTACGGGCACGCCGCGCGCGGTCCACTGACGTGCGCGCTCCTTGATTTCGGCAAAACCGCTTTTGCCCACCGCGCAATGGAGCGTGCCGTTCTTCACGGGGTCGCAATCGATGGCGTGTTTCTCAATCAATTCAAACACAACCGCAGGTGTGTTGTTGAGGAGCTTCAACAGCCTTTCGCCATGTTCGGGGCCAAGCAACTTCTTCTGGTCCTCGGGTCTCACCCACAAGCCGGCATTCACGAGGCCGAAATTGCGGCCCGATGCGCCGAAGCCGATTTCCACAGCTTCGAGAACCGCAACGCTTGTTCCCGCTTCCGCAAGATGCAGGGCCGTGGACAAGCCGGTGAAACCGCCGCCGACCACGGCGACATCCGCTTTAATATGACCAGAAAGATTGGCTGTCTCGGGCGCGGGCGGGGCGGTCAGTTCCCACAAGCCGTGGGAGCGGGGATCATTCAGCATGGCGGGAATACCTGTCGTATCGTGAGTAGCGATGCCCGAACCTTAGTGCAACCCTGCATCCGGCATGGCCGTTAGAACCCAGAGACGTTTCTTAGTCTGTGTTTTATTCTCTCCATGGCCGGGCCCGACCCGGCCATCCAGCCTGGATCACCGGCTCAAGGCCGGTGATGGAGAGAAGAAGGAGTTTGCGCGAGCAGCCGGTCGATTTCATCGCGTGCTGGCATGGACGCAGCGGCGCCTGGGCGTGTCACCGAAATTCCCGCCGCGGCCGAGGCGGAGCGGGCGGCTTCGAGCGGCTCCATCTCGCGCGCAAGTGCGGCGGCAAATGCGCCGACAAAGGCATCGCCCGCGCCAACTGTATCGACGGCGCGGCCCGCGTAGAAGGCCGCAAGAAACGCTGAACGGTCCCGTGAATGGAAGATCGCGCCTTTCTCTCCCAGCGTGATCAGTGCGGCGCGGGCGCCTTTCTTCAGGAAAAAGTCGCCGGCTTTGCGCGCGTCATCGGCGGTCGCCACTTTCACGCCGGCAAGGCTTGCCGCCTCGTTCTCGTTTGGAATGATGTAATCGCAAAGGGCATAGATGTCATCGGGCAGGGGTGCGGCCGGGGCCGGATTGAGCACGGTTATGACACCCGCCTTCCTCGCGATCTCGAGACCTCGCTTCGCGGCGGCAACGGGCTGTTCAAGCTGGGTCACGAAAACGCGCGATGCGGCGATAATCTCGCCGCAGGCATCGATGAAGGCTTCATCGACGGTTGCGGCAGCACCCGGCACCACGATGATGGCGTTCTCGCCGTTTTTCTCATTGACGAAGATACAGGCAGCGCCCGTCGGCTGGTCTTCAGACTGAAGGACGCGGGGGTTGATGCCCTCCCGCTTCCAACTGGCAAGCGCCATGTCGCCAAAGTCGTCCCGGCCAATCTTCGAGATGAAGCTTACGATGGTGCCGGCGCGGGCAGCGGCTATCGCCTGATTCGAGCCCTTGCCCCCTGTGCCAATCGTATAGTTAGAGCCGATCAGCGTTTCTCCAATGGCAGGCTGGCGGCTGGCCCGGAAGACGAGGTCGGCTGCAAAGATGCCAAGTACCGCAACGCGATTGTTGCCCATGGCGCCAAGGATCACTTATCGGAGAGGCCAGTGCAACCCGTTTTCAATTCGCCCTCCAAAGAGCTATGCTGCGTCCTCGCCGGAGGACCTTCATGAGCAACGCCGAAACCGTCGCCGAACCTGCAAATCCGTATGTCGATTTCTGGAACACCGTTCTGGTGCCCAAATTCGTCCGGTGGAAACACATCATCGTCGATGGATTGACGCTCCACAGCGCCAAGGTGTTTCCCTCGCTCACGGTGCGCGAGGGCGACAAGGTCATCGACGCGGGGTGCGGGTTTGGCGATACGGCCATTCAGCTTGCCCGCCTGGTGGGCCCGCCGGGATCAGTTTTGGCAATCGATTGTTGTGACGGGTTTCTCGAGTACGGGCGGCGCGATGCGAAAGCGGCGGGCGTTACGAATATCCGCTTCCTGGAGGCGGATGTGCAGACCTATCCTTTCAAGCCGGTCCATGATTTCTGCTTCTCGCGTTTCGGCACGCAATTCTTCGAGAACCCGGTGGCTGGCCTGCGCAACATGCGGGCAAGTCTTAAGCCAGGCGGCGTCATGACAATGATCGTCTGGCGCGGCATCAAGGACAATCCCTGGCTCGGGTCGGCGAAAGACATCGTATTGCAATATTTGCCACCGCCCGGAGAGGATGCACAAACATGCGGACCCGGCCCCTTCTCCATGGCCAATACCGGCGTGGTGACCAAACAACTGGAAGTCGCGGGGTATAGGGATATCGCGTTCGAACAGATCGATGCGCAGGTGCTGGTCGGCAAGGATCTCGACGATGCCGTAGCGTTTCAGCTCGCACTGGGTCCCGCAGGGGAGGTCTATCGCGAAGCTGGCGAACTGGCCGAACAGCGCCACGATGAGATTGTCTCAGCGCTGAAGGCCGAGCTCGCGTCATACCGGCGCCCCAACGGGGTGATGATGGATTCGAGCTCCTGGAAGGTCACCGCTAAAAATCCAGGGTCATGAGTCTCACGTGATCTCTGGCCGCCGCGGCACCTTCACCAAGGCTTCGCCCTCCAGCACCAGTATGATGCCCACCATGCAGCGGCAGACCAGTTTCACCCGGCTGCCCTTTTCCACAAGATCCGCCACTTCCACGCTGGCTTCGACGATGTCGCCGATCCGGACCGGGGCCTTGAAGTTTAGCGTCTGCGACAGATAAATCGCTCCGGGGCCGGGCAGGCGAGTTCCAATCACCGCCGAGATCAGGCTTGCGGTGTAAAGCCCGTGGGCGATGCGCCCGCCGAACGGCGTCTTGGCGGCGAAGTGTTCGGAGAGGTGGATCGGATTGCGGTCGCCGCTGATTTCGGCAAAGCCCACGACGTCGGAGGATTTCACCTCCTTCGCATAGGTCTCGGTCATGCCGATAGACAAGTCTTCAAAGTATAGCGTGCGGGTGGCGGGTAGCATGGAATCACTCTCAGTGGCGTCCCGTTTGTATGCCCCAGAGATTGAGCAGATGCACCACCGCAAGAAGACCTATCAATACGCCAGCGAGCAACAGCGGCGTGGTAGGCACGGGCAAGGGGTCGAGGCTCTTGCGCGGCCGCCGCTCAAGCCATGCCATGCCGCCCATGAGGGCGAAACCAGCAACCATGATCACGACGGTGATCCAGAGTTCGGTTGGGTTGATGTGAGCTGGCATGGTTCAATTGACAGGGGTTCTTGCCGCCCCTATAGACCGGCCTCGAAACGAAGACAGATGGCATAGGGGGCTGGCTCCATGTGCCTGAAAACTCAGGTGAAGTCCATGAAAGTCCGCAATTCCCTCAAGTCGCTGATCAAGCGTCACCGCGACAACAAGGTGGTCCGGCGCAAGGGCCGGGTCTATGTGATCAACAAGACCAATCCCCGCTTCAAGGCCCGCCAGGGCTAGACCCGGCCGCTCATTTTCTTGCCACACGCCATGGTGTAATATGCATGCATGCGCGGCATTGTCTGTTCGCTCGCCCTTGCTTTGCTAAGCGCCACTCCGGCGCTGGCTCAGGATATGCGAGAACCGGCTGGCGACCTTGCAGCACCGGTTCAGCAAAAATCTCCCGCAGAAAGCCGTTCTGACCGGCTTGACGCGCTCATGGCCCGGCTGCACCGCGAAACCGACCGAAGGGACGCGTTGTCGGCTGAACAGGATATCTGGGAGCTGTGGATGGCTTCCGATTCACCAACCGCCGAAGTTCTGCTGCAACAGGCGACGCGCGCCATGAACGACGGCGCTCCCGAACCCGCCCTCACAATCCTCAACCGGCTAACCGGCGCCTATCCCGATTTCGCCGAAGCCTGGAACAAGCGCGCCACTCTCCATTTCATGATGGGCAACTATCAAGCCTCGCTCGCCGATATCGAAAAGGTACTAGACCTCGAACCCCGCCACTTCGGCGCGCTCTCCGGCCGCGGCATGATCCATCAGCGCCAGAAAAACTACAGCGCTGCCGTCGCCGCCTATGAGGAGGCTCTTGCCATCAATCCCAACATGCCCTCGGTCAAGGAAGCGGTGAAGGAAATCGAGAAGATCGAGCGGGGAATCTAGCAGCGTCCTACTGTGTCATCCCCGCACTTGTTGCGGGGACCCATGGGAAACCCAACCTCCGGGGTCAGAGCGTCGGCACAATGGGTCGCCGGAATAAATCCGGCGATGACAGACATGATAGTGGATGTCCGGGCTAACAGCGGCCGTGACCCGGCCTCCTCTCGCCAAGGTGATTTGCAGTTGTGACTGGGCGCAACCAAGCTCCGCTCCGGTTCGTAGTGCCAGGAATATCGGGAGATCGGGAATGCGGATTCCACGAGCTTTGTGCTTTGTCTTCATCATGGCGCTTTTCGCCGCGCCGGTGCTAGCGAGTTCCAATCTGAATTGGCAACCCTGGTCGTCCAAACCCTTTGCAGAGGCGAAAGAGCAGGGGAAGCTCATCCTCCTCGATCTGGGTGCTGTGTGGTGCCACTGGTGCCATGTGATGGAAGAGACGACCTACAAGGACGCGACTGTCACAGGACTGCTCAACGAACATTTCATCCTCATTCACGCCGATCAGGATGCTGATCCTGAGCTTTCGGCGCGCTATGGCGATTGGGGCTGGCCGGCCACCATTCTCTATGCGCCCGATGGCAGCGAGATTGCCAAGCTGCGCGGCTATAAAAATCCTGATGAGATGGCGAACATCCTCAACGCCTTTATCAAGGACCCAACGCCTGGGCCTTCAGTCGAAGATACACTTGCCATCGTCCCTTCAGCCGCCATCTTCCTGACCACCCGGCAGCGCGAGGCATTGCTGCGCAACTTCGGGGAGACCTACGACAAGACGAACGGTGGCTGGGGCGACGTTCACAAATTCATCCACACGGACGGCATGGACTACGCTCTCTCGCGCGCCGAAACGGGCGATGCGAACGCAGCCGCCATGGCGCGTCAGACGCTGGATCGCTCCTTCGCCCTTATCGACCCGGAATGGGGCGGCATTTATCAGTACTCGGACAAAGCCGACTGGAGCTCGCCGCACTATGAAAAGATCATGTGGTACCAGGCGCAGGCCCTGCGCCAATATGCCAAGGCCTATGGATTGTTTGGCGATCGAAATTATCGCAAGGCGGCGGACGACATGCTGCGTTATTTCACCGGTCCGCTCATGTCGCCGGAGGGCGTTTTCTATGTCAGTCAGGACGCAGACCTTAACAGAAACACCGATGGGAAGACCTATTACAAATTGAATGCGGCGGAGCGGCTGAAGCTGGGCACACCCCCAATCGACAAGAATACCTATGCGCGCGAGAACGGCTGGGCCATCGTAGCTCTTGCAGCTTACGCCGATGTGACGGGCGATGCGGCGGCGCTTGCCCGAGCCGTTACGGCGACGGATTGGATCATGGCGCATCGTGCACTTCCCGGCGGCGGATTTGCCCACGGAGATAAAGACCGTGCCGGACCCTATCTCAGCGATACGCTGGCTATGGGCCAGGCGCAGCTGGCGCTCTATGCATCAACCGGTGATCGGCGATGGATTGTGGCCGCCATCGCCGCTGGCGATTTCCTGGCCGCGCAATTCAAGGATGCGATCGGCTTTGTCTCGGCCAGGGCCGATCCTCAAGACGGCAACCCACTTCTGGAGCCGGTACGCGACATCGACGAGCATATTCAACTCGCGCGTTTTTACAATCTTCTGCAGCGTTATTCCGGCCAGGAGAAATTCCGCGATCTCGCCGGCCACGCGATGCGCTATCTTGTATCGGAGCAAATCGTGACGAAGCGCCGTTTCATGATCGGTGTGGTCTTGGCCGATGAGGAACTTGCGGTCGAGCCCACCCACATCACCATCGTCGGCAATCGGGATGATCCCCAGGCGCAAGCTCTGCACCGAGCCGCCCGCGCATTTCCTGGACTATACAAAAGGATCGATTGGTGGGACACGCGAGAGGGGCCGATGCTCAATCCGGATGTGCAATATCCCGAGATGGAGGAGGCTGCGGCTTTTGCCTGCTCAAACCAGATTTGTTCACGGCCAGCGTTCTCCGCTGCTGAACTTGCGACCTATGTAGAGCAGATGAATGCGCTGCGGGTGGTGAAGCGAGAGTAACTCTTCCCACAACTTGTCATCCCCGCACTTGTTGCGGGGACCCATGGTTGGTCTGACTCCATGCAGAGAGCATCGGCGCAGTGGGTCGCCGGAATAAATCCGGCGATGACAGACAAGGGAGCTGCTCTATCCTTACTTGCGCGCCGCGCCATCCTTCCCGACATAGGCGATGCGGAGCATGTTCGTGGCACCTGGTGTGCCAAGCGGCATGCCTGCTGTGATGATGATGCGCTGATCCGCCTCCGCGAAACCCTCCGTGTGAGCGATGCGCGCAGCCCTTGCCACCATATCGTCGAGGTCCTGGGCGTCCTCCGTCAGCACGCAATGAAGTCCCCAGGCTATTGCAAGGCGGCGGGCCGTGGCGGTGATGGGTGTGAGGGCTATGACCGGCGTGTCGGGTCGCTCGCGCGATACGCGCAAACCGGTGGAACCCGTCGCCGTGTAACACACGATAGCTGCGAGATTTAGAGTCTCGGAGATGGTGCGCGCCGCCGCTGAGATGGCATCAGCACTTGTCGGCTGGGGATCGTTGCGCTGGGCGGTGATGATACCGCGATAGAAACTATCGCGCTCCACGGACTTCGCAATCCGGTCCATGGTGGCAACCGCCTCTTCAGGCCAGGCGCCAACGGCGCTTTCCGCCGACAGCATGATGGCGTCGGCCCCTTCATAGACGGCGGTGGCGACGTCGGAAACTTCAGCTCTGGTTGGCACCGGCTCGCTCACCATCGATTCAAGCATCTGGGTCGCGACAACAACAGGTTTTCCCGCCTTCCGGGCGGCGCGGGTGATCTGCTTCTGGCGGGCGGGCACGGTTTCAAGGGGCAACTCAACGCCGAGGTCGCCGCGCGCCACCATGATGGCGTCAGCAATCTCGAGGATGCCATCGAGACTGTTGAGTGCTGCGGGCTTCTCGATCTTGGCCATGACGCCGGCACGGCCACGGATCAGCTTGCGGGCTTCGGCCACGTCATCCGGGCGCTGCACGAAGGAGAGGGCTATCCAATCGACGCCCAGTTCCGCCGCAGCCTCGAGATCGGCGCGGTCTTTCTCGGTCAAGGCGGCGATGGGAATGATGGTATCGGGGAGACTGACACCCTTGCGATCGGCCAGAACTCCGCCGAAGATCACACGCGTCTCCAGCCGCTCGGGCTTCGCATTGACGATCTCAACCCGCAAGCGGCCATCGTTCAGGAGCAGATTGTCGCCGGGCTCTGCGGCGGCAAAGATTTCGGGATGAGGTAGATGCACGCGTTTGGCATCCCCAGGGGCGGCGTCAGCATCGAAGGCGAAATCATCCCCTGCGGTTATCGTGGTTTGTTT
>Ga0187893_10012710_pt1 | contig 11886 bp, 14 predicted proteins | sample MA1701074metaG_FD_139574 | JGI IMG/M metagenome (GOLD analysis project Ga0187893, IMG submission 139574) | White microbial mat communities from a basaltic lava cave in the Kipuka Kanohina Cave System on the Island of Hawaii, USA - MA170107-4 metaG ... | reverse complement strand
TCGAGGTCAGCTCCCTGGACGTCGGGGACGCGATCCACGTGCGTGATCTCACGCCTCCCGAAGGGCTCAAGGTCCTGGAGGACGGCGCCCGCGCGGTGGTCTCCGTCCTGGCCGTGACCGTCGCGGTCGAGGAGGCGGCGCCCGCGGAGGCGAAACCGGCGGAGCCGGAGGTGGTCGGCAAGAAGGAGGCGAAACCGGCGGAGCCGGAGGTGGTCGGCAAGAAGGAGGCGAAACCGGCGGAGCCGGAGGTGGTCGGCAAGAAGGGCGCCGGCAAAGCCGAAGGGTAAGACGAGACGTTGTGGATGGTCGTGGGCCTGGGCAATCCGGGCGCGGAGTATGCGGGCAGCCGTCACAACGTCGGCTTTCTGGTGGTCGAGGAGTTAGCCGACCGGGTCGGCGCGGCGTTGACGCGTCGCCGTCACTCTTCTCTCTTCGCGCGGGGGATCATGCACGGCGAAGAGCTCGTCCTGCTCAAGCCACTCACGTTCATGAACGAGAGCGGCCGCGCCGTGTTCGGGTGGCAGCAGGCGCTGGGGATCGAGCCATCGAGGATCATCGTGATTCACGATGACCTCGACCTGCCCACCTCCAGGCTGCGGATCAAGTCCGGCGGCGGTCACGGCGGTCACAAGGGTGTCCGGTCGATCGCGGAGGCCCTCGGCTGCGCCGATTTCCTTCGGGTAAGGGTCGGGATCGGACGCCCCCATCCGGGCCACGACCCTGTCGCGCACGTCCTCGGATCCTTCGGGGACGCCGAGCAGCAGGCGGTAGAGGCGGGGGCGGAACAGGCCGCCGATGCGGTCGAGACGCTTGTGCGCGACGGCCTTCGCGCGGCGATGAATCGATACAACGTGCGGGCGGCGCGGCGTCCAGTAAGCAAGGCCGGAACGGAGGGAGACCGTGAAGGGCGCGAACTCGTATGAGGTGATCTTCATTCTGGACCCGCTCCTCACCGACGATGCCGTCGAGGCGGAGGTGGAGACAGTTCGTGGCCTCGCGACGAGTAAGGGTGGGGTGGTCGCTGAGGTCCAGAAATGGGGAAAGCGGCGTTTGGCGTATGAGGTGAAGAAGAAGAGGGACGGCCACTATGCCTTCATGAAGATGGCGACCCCCCCCGGAGTGGTCGGGGAATTGGAGCGGCATTTCCGGATCAGCGAGCAAGTGCTGAAGGGCATGGTGTTCAAGGCCGAAGCCCCGCGGAAGACCCGCTTCGCAGCGAAGCCGCAACGAAGTCGCGAGGCGGTGACGATGAGCGCCCGGGAGGCTGAGGATGGCTAGCTTTAATAAAGTGATACTCTTGGGAAATCTGACCCGCGACCCGGAGCTACGACATACCCCCGCCGGCATGGCGGTCTGTAACTTCGACCTCGCGGTGAATCGCTCATATACCACGAGGACCGGCGAGCGGAAAGAGGAGACCTGTTTCATTACCGTGGTCGTTTGGGACAAGCAGGCGCAGACCTGCGCGGAGTATCTCGCCAAAGGGCGGCAGGTTCTGGTCGAAGGCCGGTTGCAACATCGGTCGTGGGAGACCCAGGACGGCCAGAAGCGGACCAAGCACGAGGTGGTCGCCGAGCGCGTGCAATTCGTGGGCGCCCGGAAGGAGGCGCCGGCCGCTGAGGAGGAGGCGCCTCGACTCGCCGAAGAAGAAGAGGTACCGTTCTGAGGCGCGGTACAGGATGGGGGGATCGTAGCGATGCTGAAGAGGCGACGTAGTTTTCGACGCCAGAAGGTCTGCAAGTACTGCGTCGACAAGATCGAGGTTGTGGATTTCAAGGATGTCAAGCGGCTCCGAGGATTCGTCACGGATCGCGGCAAGATCATCCCGCGGCGGATCTCCGGCAACTGCGCCGTCCATCAACGCCAGTTGACCAGGGCGATCAAGCGGGCTCGCAGTATCGCCATGTTGCCCTTTGCCGCCGACCTGTCGTAGGTGATAGCGATCCCGGGGTTGCCTCCCGGGGCGGCGCGGAAAGGACGTGCCATGATGGAGGGGCCGGCGAAGGCGGGGGTGCACGCCTCGGCGCTGTGCCTTGTCTCGCTGCTGCTGGCGCTGGCGGCGGCAACGATCCCGATCGTCGGGTTCTTCTTCGCCCTCCTCATTCCCCTTCCGCTGATCATCCTGTTTTCGACTCATGGTCGGGCCGTTGTTCTCCTGGGCACGGTCGCCTTGTGGGCTGCGCTTGCGGCACTGCTGGGGGGCGCGGTTGCCTGGATCGTTGTGGTGGAATTCGGTCTGCCGGCGGCGGTGCTCGCGGTGGCGAGGAGGCGCGACTGGACTCCCGAGCGGTCGGTCGCCGCGGGGGGCCTCGCGATGATCGCGGGCAGCCTGCTCGCCCTGCTGTCGCTGTCGTGGAGCGTCGGCAGTCCGATCGAGTATCTCGCGGACCGCGTCGATCGCGCGATCCAGGACACGACAGCGCTGTATACCAAGATGGGCTTGTCCGCGGACGAGATCGGCGCCTTGACGATCTCAGGGGCGAACGCGCGACGACTCTTCATCGCCACCGCTCCCGGTCTGTTGGTCGCGGCGGCCCTGCTCACCACCTTTGCGAATTACTTCATGGCGCGTGCCGCGGTGGCTCGGGCCTCGGGCGACAGTGGCTCCGGCCAGGGGTTCGCCTGGACGCTTCCCGATTGGCTGGTCTGGCTGTTCATCGCCTCTGCCGTCCTGTTCCTTACCGGGTTGCCGGTCATCAAGGAGATTGGTCTGAACGGGTTGATCGTCATGGTGACCCTCTACTTCCTCCAGGGCCTCGCCATCGCGGCGTTTTGGAGCCGGCGGCTCAGACTTCCGCCGCTCGTGGGGATTTTGGGCGCCGTTCTCTTGCTGCTTCAGCCGCTCCTGGTGTTCCTCCTGGCAGGTGTGGGGTTGTTCGATACCTGGTTTGTCTTCCGGCGCCAGACGCTTCCCGGGCCGCCAGGGGCATAGGACGAGTGGGCTGAACCGATTCAGCCGAGGAGGTCGGACGTCTTGAAGATCATCCTGCTGCAAGAGGTAGAGAAGCTCGGGAGGGCGGGTGACGAGGTGGAGGTGGCCGATGGCTACGCGCGCAACTATCTCATCCCCGCCCGAAAGGCGGTGCCCGCGTCGCCCGCGCATATCAAATCCTTGAACGATCTGGTCCGACAGAGCAGGGGGCGGCAGGACAGGCTTCGGCAGGTGGCAGAGGCGCTGGCGGCCCGCATCGCAGAGGCGAGGTGCGTCATCAGACGGCAGGCGGGAGAGCAGGATAAACTCTTCGGGTCCGTCACCAACCTGGACGTCGGCGCGGCCCTGACCGACCTCGGAATCGAGGTCGATCGAAAGCGGATCGTCCTGCACGAACCGATCAAGGCGCTCGGCAGCTTCACCGTTCCCATCCGCTTGCACCCGCAGGTCGTTGCCAAGCTCACGCTCAACGTGGAGCGCCAGGAGGTGTGAGACGGTGACGGACCGGTTCAGGGCGGCAGCCGTCGATCGGCCTCAGACCATCGGAGAGAGGGTCCCGCCGCATAACCTCGAGGCGGAGATGTCGGTTCTGGGCGCGATCCTCCAGAGCAACGAAGCCTTCCTCAAGTGCCTGGAACTGCTGCGACCGGAGCATTTCTACCGGGACGCTCACCGCAAGATCTACTCGGCCGCGCACGGACTATTCTGGCGCAGCGAGCCGGTCGATCTCATCACCTTGACCAATGAGCTCCGGCGGCGCGGCGAATTGGAGGACGTGGGCAGCTCCGCGTTCCTGACGTCGCTCGTCGAAGCGGTCGCGACCGCGGCGAACGTGTCGTACCACGCCCGAATCGTCCGGGACAAGGCGTTGCTTCGCCAGTTGATCGAGGTGGCGACCGGGGTCGTCGGGCTTGGCTACGCCGACCATGAGGACGCGGAGCAGGTCCTCGAGCAGGCCGAGCAACGGATTTTCGAGATCTCCCAGGACCGGATTCGGCGCTCCTTCGTGGCGTTGAAGTCGATCCTGAAGGACACGTTCGAACAGGTGGAGCGCCTCTTTGAGCGAAAGACGCAGGTCACCGGCGTCCCGACCGGGTTCTCGCAGCTCGATCAGATGACCGCCGGGCTGCAACCGTCCGAGCTGGCTATCATCGCGGGACGCCCCTCGATGGGGAAGACCAGTTTCGCGCTGAACATCGCGCGGAACGCCGCCATGGAGGAGGGGATCCCGGTCGGAGTCTTCAGTCTGGAGATGTCGAAGGAGCAGGTGGTCCAGCGGATGCTGTCCTCCGAGGCCGAGGTCGATTCCAACAGGATCAGGACCGGCTTTCTTCGCGAGAGCGACTGGCCGAAACTGACCAACGCCGCCGGCCGCCTGTCGGAGGCGCCGATTTTCATCGATGATTCCGCCGCCATCTCCGTCATCGAGCTGCGGGCGAAGGCGAGACGGTTGAAGGCCGAACACAACATCGGGCTCGTCGTGATCGACTATCTCCAGCTTATCTCGGGCCGGCTCCGTGTGGAGAACCGCCAGCAGGAGGTGTCCGAGATCTGCCGTGCGCTGAAGGCGATGGCCAAAGAGTTGAAGGTGCCGGTGGTGGCGCTCTCGCAGCTCGCACGGCGGGCCGAGGAACGGGGAGAGAAAGGTCGTCCGCAACTTTCGGACCTTCGGGAGTCCGGGGCCATCGAACAGGACTCCGATGTGGTCATCTTTCTCTATCGGCCCGGCTACTATCAGGCCAGGCGTGCCGACATGGAGGGAGGCGTCGATTCAGAGCGGGACACGAGGACCGAGATCAACGTCGCCAAGCAGCGGAACGGCCCGACCGGAACGGTGGAGCTCGCCTTCCTGAGGGAGTACGTGAAGTTTGGTCCCCTCGACGTCGTCCACCCGGAGCCGTACGACGAGGTCTGACCCCCATTCCTCTCCCCTGCCTCAGGACCCTCTCCTAGCGGCGCACCCCCCTCGACGCACCGGCGCGACCGGCGGTTCGCTACACTGATGGGCAAGACACAAAGCCGCTACCTTTGCCAGCAGTGCGGCTATCAGACACCGCGCTGGATGGGTCGCTGTCCGGACTGCGGCCAATGGGGGAGCCTGCTCGAGGAGCGCGTCACGACGGAGCAGAGGGGCGTGGCCCGCTCGGGGTCGCCGGCGGCCCGCTCGGGGGCCCCCACGCCGATCACCGCCGTGGACATTCGCAACGTCGCCCGGCTCAGCACCGGGCTGGGGGAGTTGGATCGGGTGCTGGGCGGGGGGATCGTTCCCGGCTCGTTGGTGTTGATCAGCGGCGCTCCGGGGATCGGGAAATCGACCCTCCTGCTTCAGGCGGCGATCCGGATCGCCGGTGCCGAAACGGTCCTCTACGTCTCGTCGGAGGAATCGCCGGAGCAGATACGTTTCAGGGCGGCGCGACTCGGCCCGCTCTCCGAGCGCCTCTTGCTCCTCGCCGAGACCTCCCTCCAGGTGGTCCTCGATCAGGCCGAACGACTGCGGCCGAACGTCCTGGTCATCGATTCCATCCAGACCCTCGCCTCGGATGAGCTGGAGTCGCCCCCCGGCGCGATCAGCCAGGTGCGGGAGGTGGCAGTTCGCCTCATGGGGTTGGCCAAGACGAAAGAGGTGAGTACCGTTGTGATCGGCCATATCACCAAGGACGGGTCGATCGCCGGGCCGAAGGCGCTCGAACACCTGGTGGACGCGGTCATCTCCATGGAGGGGGAGGAGCACCAGGTTCATCGGCTCCTGAGGACCACGAAGAATCGCTTCGGGCCGAGCCCCGAGGTGGGGCTGTTCGAGATGACCGAGCGGGGTCTGTGCGAGGTTGCCGATGGGTCGGAACTCTTCTTGTCGCAACGGCCCTCGGGGGCATCAGGCTCCGTCGTCGTCCCGACCCTCGAGGGGAGCCGGCCGTTGCTCGTGGAGTTGCAGGCTCTCGTCGCCGCCCCCGGCACGCCGGTGCCCCGACGCGTCCTGAACGGCGTCGAGGCCAACCGCGGGGCTCTTCTGCTGGCCGTGCTCGAGAAGCGGCTCGGGCTGCGACTGGGAGCGTGCGACGTCTACGTCAACATCGTCGGCGGGGTGCGGGTGTCGGAGACCGCCGCCGATCTGGGACTGGCCGCGGCGGTTATTTCCAGCGCCAGGAACCTTCCGCTGGACCCGGGCCTGGTGGTGTTCGGCGAGATCGGACTGGCGGGCGAGGTGCGCGCGGTCCCGATGGCGGAGCGCCGGCTTCAGGAAGCGGCCCGACTCGGATTCACTCGCTGTCTGCTCCCCCGTCACAACCTCGATCGGGCGCCGTCGGTGCCCCCCTCCCTGCGAGTCACCGGGCTCTCCACCCTCGACGATCTGGCCCGCGAACTCGAACCCGCCCGAGCGAGCGGCTGAGCGCTTTGACTCGCGCTGGGATGTCTGCTAAGATTGCATGACGGCTGTGGGCATGTACCGTATCGGCGCGAAGGTGGTGTACCCGACCCATGGGGTTGGACTCGTCGAGGCCATCGAAAAGAAGGAGGTCTCAGGCGGACGCGAGTCCTTTTATATCCTCCGCATTATCGGGAGCGGGATGACCATCATGGTCCCCACCAAGAACGCCAAGCGGGTCGGCCTGCGCGGGATCATCGAGCGGTCGGAGATCCCGAAGGTGATGTCGATCCTGAAGCAGAACGACCTGGATATCAGCCCGAACTGGAACCGCCGGTTCAAAGACAACCTCGAGCGGATCAAGACCGGCTCGCTCTACGAACTCGCCCTGGTCCTGCGGAAGCTGGTGCTGTTACAAAAGGAGCGGACGCTCTCATTCGGCGAGAAGAAGATGCTCGAGAATGTCCGGGCGTTGGTCGTCAGCGAGATCTCTCACGCCTCCGGGAACGACCATCAGGCGACGCGGGTATTGGTCGAGAAGACCGTCAACCACAAATAATCCACGATGGCCGGACGCGTGGTCATCGTGCCTCCAGGGAAAGGGGGCGATGCGTGTGAGCAGTGCTCGCTTCGGGATTCCAGCGGTTATCGCGGGGGCAGCCATCGGCCTGTATGTGGCCTCGCAGGCCGGCGCCGTCCCTGGCGGATGGGTGGCAAGCCTATCCGGTCTGCTGCTCGGAGCCCTGTGCGGCGTCATGGTGGCTCTCCTTCAACGAAGGTTTCGTCAGGTCTCCTTGAAGGTGATCATTGGCGGGGTGTTCGGGTCCGTCGTGGGACTCGGTCTGGCCGGGATCTTCCTCGTCGCGATCGGCAATCTTCTGATCTTCCTTCCCGCCCACATCGCGATGGCCCTTCGGATCATGGCCGCGCTTGGGGCGGCGTATCTTGGGGCGGCCATCGCGATCGAGAAAGGGCGGGAGTTCAGCGTAGCCAACCTCGTACGGCTGCTCAGAGAGGAGCCGCGGACGAAGAGCTACAAGATCCTTGATACATCCGTGATTATCGACGGTCGCATCGCAGACATCTGCGAAACCGGATTCGTGGAGGGCACCCTCCTCATCCCCCAGTTCGTCCTACGGGAACTCCAGCACATCGCGGACTCCTCCGATCCTTTGAAAAGGAATCGGGGGCGTCGAGGTCTCGACATCCTTCAAAAGATCCAAAAGAAGATCGACGTCCATGTCGAGATCAGCGACATGGAGTTCCCCGAGATCCGGGACGTCGATGCGAAGCTGGTCGCGATGGCGAAGGCCTATAACGCCAAGGTGGTCACCAACGACTTCAACCTGAACAAGGTGGCGGGACTGCACGGCGTGGGTGTGCTGAACATCAATGAGTTGACCAATGCCCTGAAACCCGTGGTCCTCCCTGGTGAGGATATGCGCGTATACGTCCTGAAAGAAGGGAAGGAGTATAACCAGGGGGTCGCCTATCTTGACGATGGGACGATGGTCGTGGTGGACAACGGGCGCCGCTACATTGGCCAGACTATAGAGGTCTGCGTGACCACCGTCCTGCAGACGACCGCCGGGCGGATGATCTTCTCGCGCCTGAAGGAAGAGGCCGAGGCCGCCTGAAGGGCAGGGTTCAGCGTACAGGGTTGAGGGTCTAAACGAGAAGGCCCGAGAGTGTTCGACCGCTAGACCCTAACGCCTCGACCCTAGACCGTATGCGTGTCACCGCGATCGTTCCGGCGGCGGGAGGAGGGAGCCGCTTCGGGGGGCCGGTCAAGAAGCAGTTCACGTCGCTGAACGGCCTTCCGATAGTCAGCCATACGCTGAGGGCGCTGGCCGAATCGGGCGCGATCGCGAGGATGATCGTCGTGGTTCCGCCGGGCGAGGGGTCAGCCGGGCGGGAGGCGCTGCGTGCGGCGAACGTCAGTATCGATACGGAGGTGGTGATCGGGGGGCAGGAACGACAGGATTCCGTATATAATGGATTGCAGCGGGCGAAGCCGGACGCGGATCTGGTGTTGATCCACGACGGTGTTCGCCCTTTTGTTTCACGCGACCTCATCCTCGCGTGCATCGACGCGGCCAGGGAGTCCGGCGCCGCGGTGGCGGCCGTGCCGGTGACCGACACCATCAAACGTGTGGCTGTGGATGGCTTCATCGTCGAGACGCCGGAACGGGGCGAGCTCTGGGCCGCCCAGACCCCGCAGGTCTTCCGGCATTCGCTCCTGATGCGCGCCCACCAAGCGGCGCGAGACCAGCGGTTCGTCGCGACCGACGATGCGGTGCTGGTGGAGCGGGTCGGGGCTAAGGTCAGGGTGGTCAGGGGAAGCACAGAGAACCTCAAGATCACGAACGAAGACGACATGATCCTCGCGGAGTGGGTCGTCCGGCGGCGGATGCCGCGATGACGGTCGGGATCGGGTTCGATATGCATCCGTTGGTGACGGGGCGGCGCCTGGTCCTCGGCGGGGTGGAGATCCCGTTCGCGAAAGGGCTGGAGGGGCACTCGGACGCGGATGTCCTGGCCCATGCAATCATCGATGCCGTGTTGGGGGCCGCATCGGCCGGCGACATCGGCTCGTGCTTCGGGACGGACGACCCGAAGTACCGGGACGTGTCGAGTCTCCTGCTCCTGGAAGAGGCCGTGAAAAAGGTGGGAGCTTTGGGCTACCAGGTAGGTCATATCGATGCCACGATCATCGCCGAGGCCCCGAGGCTTGCACCCTATATCGAACGGATGCGCGTCAATCTGGCACGGGTCGTAGGAGCGGCGATGGAGGGCGTGAGCGTCAAGGCGACCACGGCCAATCGGATGGGCGTTCTCGGGTCGGGCGATGGCATTGCCTGTCTCGCCACTGCGCTCCTCAGGCGGCACGGCCGGATGGGATAGCCGGCCGGGCGATGCAAGGGATCCCGACGTGCCGCTGAAGATCTACAACACCATGAGCCAGGGCGTGGAGCCCTTCGATCCGGTCGTGCCCGGTGAAGCCAGAATCTACGCGTGCGGGCCCACGGTGTACGATCGCGCGCACATCGGCCATGCGCGCGCGGCGCTGACCTTCGACGTCGTGTGGCGCTATCTCGAGTACCGTGGCTACAAGGTCAGCTACGTCCGGAATTTCACCGATGTGGACGACAAGATCATTCTGCGGGCTGCAGAACTGGGGCGACCGTGGGATACGTTGGCCGAGGAGCAGATCGAATGGTACCGGCGGGATATGCAGGCGCTGGGTCTCCGAACCCCGACGCACGAGCCACGGGCCACCGAGCACATCGCAGAGATGATCGCCATCATCGACATCCTGACGGAAAAAGGGTATGCCTATCGCGTGGATGGCGACGTCTATTTTGAGGTCAGAAGGTGCGCCGACTACGGGAAGCTCTCGCATCGGGACCTCGAGGAACTGCGCGCGGGGGCGAGGGTCGAGGTGGATCCTCGGAAGCGGGACCCGCTGGACTTCGCCCTGTGGAAGGCGTCGAAGCCGGGGGAGCCGGCCTGGGACAGTCCGTGGGGTGGCGGGCGGCCTGGCTGGCACATCGAGTGCTCGGCCATGTCGATGAAGTACCTGGGCGAGACCTTCGACATCCACGGGGGGGGCGCCGACCTGATCTTTCCCCATCATGAGAATGAGATCGCCCAGTCGGAGAGCGCGACCGGCAAGCCCTTCGCGCGATACTGGCTTCACAATGGGTTCGTCAACATTCACGCGGAGAAGATGTCGAAGTCCCTGGGGAACGTCCTGGCGATCGGAGATCTGTTGGGCCATATCACACCGGGCGCCCTCAAGATGTTTCTGCTCGGGACCCATTACAGGGCGCCACTGGATTTCTCACCGGATGCGATCATCGGCGCCGGCCGGGCCGAGGATCGGCTGCTGAACGCGGTGTCCGAGGCCCGGCATTGGCAGGGGGCGGTGCCTCCAACCCCTCGCGCCGCTGCCGCCGAATGTTCCCTCCATGACCAGATTCGCCACGCCGAGCAACAGTTCATCGAGGCCATGGACGATGATTTCAACACGCCACGGGCGCTGGCGGCCCTGTTCGGCTTGGTTCGAGACGTCAACCTGGCGCTGAGGCAGGCGGAGCGCGCGCGCGATCATGGGCGTGTCGGCGCGCTGTCGCTTGCGGGGGAGACCCTGAAGAAGCTGGGGTGGGTCCTGGGTGGCCTGCTGGACGACGCGCCGGAGCGTTTCTCCTATGCCGGGACGGAGCCAGATACTCGCGTCCTCGCCTGGGACGAGTGCGCCGAGGCTCAGAAGGCGGTGCTCGAGGCCATCGAGGGCGAGCGATCCCTGCCGAAGCACGCTGTCGATCTCATCGTGGCGTATCGACGTCAGTGCCGTGATGAAAAGGATTGGGCGACCGCTGATGCGATCCGGGACTGGTTGGCCGATCACGGCGTCTTCGTAGATGATACGCCGGCCGGGGCTCGCTGGCGTCTTGAGAGTTCCGGCCGCTGACGCGATGACGAAGCGCGGCGACCTCCTGCTCGGGCCCCATGCCGTCTTGGAGGCGCTGCGAGGGGGCGGGCGTCGTATCGGCCGGATCCTGGTCGCGCGGGAACGGCCCGATGCCAGGATCGCGGAGATCATCGGGATTGCCACTGCGAGGGGGGTAGGCGTTCAGCAGGAGGGACGGCAACGGCTCGACATCCTGGCCAAGGGGGTTCCGCACCAAGGGGTCGTGGCCCTGGTGAGCGAGGCCACCTACGAGGACCCCTATGCGTTGGCGGGACGGATCAAAGCGAAGACGTCATCCCCCCTGCTGGTCGTCCTGGATGGGATCCAGGACCCTCAGAATCTCGGGGCGATCGCCCGGACGGGAGAGGCAGCGGGGGCCGATGCGCTCTTCATTGCTCGACATGGCGCGGTCGGGATCACGCCTGCGGCGGCGCGGGCCTCGGCGGGGGCTCTCGAATACCTGCCGGTCGCCCGGATCTCGGGGCTCCCTGCTTTCCTGGAGTGGCTGAAAGGACAGGGCGTGTGGGTCCTGGGGGCGGACCCCAACACCGGACGGAGCCTCTACGACATCGACCTGCGCATCCCATTGGCGCTGGTGATCGGCGCTGAGCATCGGGGACTGAGGCCGCTGGTGCGGAAACGGTGCGATCTTCTTGCGAGAGTCCCGATGCGCGGCCGGATGGCCTCCCTGAATGCCGCCGCAGCCGCCGCGATCTTTCTGTTTGAGATACGGCGGCAGCACGATACTCAGGATCATTCACGCCATACGCGTTGAAAACGTTGGAATGTCCATATCCGACGTCGAAGGCGCAAGATTTTTGTCGATAACCTGCAAATTCCCGTGTATTCTCTCCTTGACGTCATTGTGGAAAATGGAGTAGTCTGGGGTTTTGTCTGCTGGCGTAGCTCAGTTGGCAGAGCAGCTGATTTGTAATCAGCGGGTCAGGGGTTCAAATCCCTTCGCCAGCTCCAGGGGCTGGTTGGTCCGTTCCTATTTTGTAGAAGAGACAATAGAGGGGAGATACCCAAGCGGCCAAAGGGGGCAGACTGTAAATCTGCTGGCGCTCGCCTTCGGGGGTTCGAATCCTCCTCTCCCCACCAGCGGAGTAGCCGTTC
>Ga0187893_10012709_pt1 | contig 11886 bp, 15 predicted proteins | sample MA1701074metaG_FD_139574 | JGI IMG/M metagenome (GOLD analysis project Ga0187893, IMG submission 139574) | White microbial mat communities from a basaltic lava cave in the Kipuka Kanohina Cave System on the Island of Hawaii, USA - MA170107-4 metaG ... | reverse complement strand
CCTTCACGCTTCATCTGCTCAGGCGAGTGGCCGAAGGCAGCCGCACCGGCAACTCCCACGGCGACGGGCGCAAAGGTGAGGGGATTGGTGTGAGTTTTCCCGCCGTGAACTCTCGTTTGCGTGCCGGTAAATCGCACGTTTTCGCCGTTCTCCGGCAACTTAATGCCCATTTCTTCACGCACCCGCTTGAAGACCTGCGCGGTCTTTTTCAGCTTGATCGTGTCCGAATCGCGAATCGTCAGCATCGCATCTTCGTGCCCCTGCTCCGCACAGATTGCCATGGTGAGACAGTTCGTCCCGGCACGAATCATTTTCAAGGTCAAGTTGGCATAATGGCAATGCACGCCGATGAAGATGCAGGCTTCTATCTTGTTGCCCCAAATCGTCAGGTTCGGATGGTTTGGATTGATGACCTCTTCCGGGTCGATCTTCGGATACTTCGGGCGATAGTCCGGCATGGGGATGATCATGACGTCAGGAATCTGAGCGGCAATTTCCAGGACGGCCTTGGCCTTTTCAATGGCATGCTCATTCCAGGCCCAGAGCACCAACGGTCCCGGGAAGATCGTCGCATTGGGGCTGGTCAACATTTTACGAGCCATCTCTTCAATGACCTTGTCTTCATTCTCCTCCAACAACCCGTAGTAGAGTCCTTGCCCTGGATCAGGCAGCGCGACCCCCAACTGAGCCGCTGATGGTGGATGGAATCCGGCAGGACCAGGAACAATGATGCGTTCTCTTGTATCTGACGTCGTTGCCACTCCCGTACCTCCCTAATTACCTATCACAATCATTGGATTGGACAGGACTGCAACGGTGGTCTTCTCTTCATAGCGAATGTTATCGGTCACGGCAGCCATCGGTAATTGATCGATCATAGTCATCTTAATGGCATTATTTTTTGCCAGCGTGTCGCACACCCACACGCATAGCGCACAACCCTTACACCTATCCACCGCGATGTAGGCAGTACCGTACTTGAAGCCCTTATCCGTCCCCATGGTTTCGCTATACTGAATGGTATTCGCTTCAGGGCAATATTGCGTACAGAGCTTACAGCTCTTCGAGGCACATATTTCAACACTGATATTGGCTACCAGATACATGGTGCTCCTTCGTGCTAAGTCCTGATCAGGCGCCTACGGTCGCGCGGACTTCCGACCGTTTGACCGATGTCGCAGCCCAGCCATGATCGACTGCGTAATTCCAGCCGGCTTGAATCACCGCCACATTCTTATCGATCAACTCTTGCTTCTTTTTGAATTTCCGCTCAACGACACTGTCCAATGCTGCGGTTCCGCCCGAGACGACAAATCCCTTGCCTAGGAACCGGTCCTTCACCGACTGCTCCAAGGCTTCAACCGACGTCAGTCCTGTAATGGCTCCAATAGCGCCCATCAGTGCCATGTTCGTCGCGAGGTCCATCCCTGCCACTTCGAGAGACAGTTTAGTGGCGGGAAAATAGTAGAGCTTCGCGCGGCGCTCTTCTAGCTCACGCTGCTGGTCTCTATGGAGGCTCATCGGGCCGTCGTTGTTGATCAACGCAATCCCATCCTCCTTCAACCCAAAGTAGAACGGCATCGTATAGGACTTGCCGTGGGTGATGACCTGGGGATGGAAGATAATGATGATGTGCGGGAAGGTAATTTCCCCAATTTCGTAGATCGGCTCATCCGACACACGGACGTAGCTCTCGACCGGCGCCATCCGCTTTTCCGATCCATAAAATGGGACGATCGTGCTTTCACCGCCTGCATGGATCACTGCGGTGCTCAAAATGTGTGACCCTGTCACGACACCCTGACCGCCGACCCCTGCCATTCGAATGTTGAAGCGCTTTGCCATATCCGGCCTCCCTCCGAATCGTTTACGCCTTGTTTGGAATTGCTGCTGCAGGGGCAGCCGGCTTCGGAAGATAGTCTTTGTAGCCATACCGCTCGGTCAGATACTGCTTAGCCTCATCGCTCACATATTCTGTGAACTGATACCGATCATTCTCAACGGTCTTCGCGTCTTCCATCACCTTGTCGGTTGGAATCGCATACTCGATGTTGCAGGAGGTATAGGCTTGAATGTAGGTCGAGCCCACTTCGCGGGCAATTAACACGGCTTTCTTGATGACGCTCTCGACACGGCGGGGATTGTTCGGAACGACTGTCGCGACATACGCACACCCGGCGACCTTCGCCATCTGCAGCATGTCCATCTTCTCGAACTTCTTCCCCAATGGGGCCATCTTTAAGACGGCGCCACGGTTGGTCATCCCGCTCTCTTGCCCACCGGTGTTGCCGTACACTTCATTGTCCAACATGATCGTGGTGAACCGTTCCTTTCGGAACCAGGAGTGGAGCACTTGCTGGAAACCGATGTCCGCTGTTCCACCGTCTCCCGCCATGACGACCACGTCCTTTGGCTTGTCACCGAACCGCAGCCGCAACCCGCGAGACAATCCGCTCGCGACACCGTTCTGATCGCCATAGTTGCCATACACAAACGGGATCGCAGCCTGTGAAATCGCTAACCGTCCGCAGCCTGCCGTACCAACCGTGATGGTGTCTTCGGGGTTGGGGAAGGCAATGATTGCCAACCGTATGAACAAAGTCATGGCGCAACCGGCACACATGGGATGCTCTTCGAGAATTTCCTTGAAGGCTCCCATCTGGGAAACCGAAATCTTCTTTCCAAACGGGCCATGCTCGACCATATCCCGATATTCCTTGGGCATGAACTTCTCAAATCCACCTGAAAACTTTACATAATCAAGACTCATCGGAACACCTCCCTCTGTCGTGGCAACGACAATCCATTGCCTATCGGAAAGATACAATTATATGCAACAAGCTCGCAGGAATTCGAGGTTGAGTGAACGAAACTGATCTACTCACAGGAGAGCGTATGGTAGCAAAGCCCAAAAAAGACTGTCAATGAGAAACATCTATCACCTTCTCGAATCATGCAACTCCGGAAATACTATAACTTCCTGATAATCAACGCAACTTCTCAGAAGGCCCACTATACCAGAAAGAAGGCCTAACACACTCCGAGGGTGTAGGCCATTCGCCCTAATTACTTGCGGTTTGCACTGTTTTCGCGCCTGCCGAACGTGCGACCGATTTCCTGGTATCGGAAAGAGAGATTGCCGATTCCACAAAACCTGTCTAGACTATGCCTGTATGTCAACACGCGTCATCATCTCGGGGGAAAGCGAAGGCGCTGAGCACGCCGGTGGAGTCCATAAGCGTCCTCCGATTCCGGACGACTCACTCAAAGCCGAGTGCCCGAAATTCATGAGCCACGGCCCCTGCGGAGGTGTTCGAAAAGGAGGATTGTGCGAGGTGTACCCCGAGATGACTTGCCCCTGGGTGACCCTTTATATTCAACTGGAAAAAATCGGACAAGTGGAGTGGATGAAACAAGTTTAGAAGACGTGAGGGGTGAGGCGTGAGGGGTAAGGGGTCGATAAAGAAACAGCGAACCACGAAGCTGGGATATAACGAGCGGCATGCAAGGAGCGGTGTTACAGCTCCACTGCCTGACATTGAGACATTTCCGAACCAATACAAGGGCTATGAAATCACGATTGAGATTCCTGAATATACCGCCATCTGTCCCAAGACCGGCCTGGCGGATTTCGGAACGATCACCCTTCACTACATGCCCGACAAACAATGCCTCGAACTTAAATCCCTCAAGATGTATATCCACGCCTACCGAAATGTTGGAATTTTCTATGAGAATTCCGTCAATCGCATCTTGCAGGATATTGTCAAAGCCTGCCGCCCGGTATGGGCGAAGGTCACTGGGACATTCGCCGCGCGCGGCGGACTTAGAAGTGTGATCGAAGCACAATTTCCGTGAGACGCGCTCCTGCACGATTTCGATTCAACCAACCTGCTGCCTATCCATGACCACCTATGCCATCGGCGATGTGCAAGGTTGCTCCACGCAACTCAATCAACTCGTGGATCGCATCAATTTTGATCCCGCGACAGACCGATTGTGGTTCGTCGGCGACCTGGTGAATCGAGGACCAAACTCGCTTGAGGTCCTCCGATACATCAAACAGCTTGGCCCTGCCGCACAGATCGTGCTGGGAAATCATGATCTGTTTCTACTCGCCGTTGCCGAAAACATCGCCACACTTCGGCCTAAAGACACGATTCAGGATGTCCTGGAGGCAGAAGATCGACCAGAATTAGTGGACTGGCTTCGCCGCCAGCCCCTCCATTACCGCGAGCGATCGTTCTTCATGGTGCACGCAGGTCTCCTGCCTCAATGGACCATCGATGAAGCGGTGAATCTTGCGAGAGAAGTCGAAGTGGTACTATCCGGGCCGAACTATCGAAGCGTCCTCGAAGCGCTTTTCCGGGGGCTCTCACCTCGATGGGATTCCGCCTTGGCGGGCGACGAACGTCTCGTGAGTATCACTCGTGCGTTGACCAAACTCCGAACCTGCACCTCAACCGGTGAGATGTCGGGATTTTCCGGCCCGCCGGAACAGGCCCCATCGGGATATCTTCCCTGGTTCCGCATTCCAAATCGTAAAAACTCCGATACAACGGTTATCTGCGGCCACTGGGCTGCGTTAGGATTGCACATCGAGCCCAATCTGTTAGCGATCGACAGTGGCTGCGTATGGGGAAGAGCATTGACCGCGGTGCGACTAGAGGATCGCCACATTTTCCAGGTCGCGGGCGTCCGACGAGCAAGTCCGTGATTGAGCCTCACCCGCCTGATCCGACTTGGCATCGTTACACGACTAAGCCGTTTCCATCCTATCGATTTCTTCCAGGGAAAAATCCGCACCCGCGTCGCCACCCTCTCGGCCATTCCTACGATCAGCCGGAGCCTACGCTCCTAGCCTTTCCACCGAAAGAATGGCAACGGTCAGAGGATTACTTGTACGGGATCGACCTCTACAACTACGCCTACTGGTGGGAAAGCCACGAGGTCTTCGAAGGACTCTGGCACGCCGTGGGACACGATACCGAGCCAGGAAACTTCTTCCAAGCCCTTATCCAACTTGCCGCGGCAAATCTGAAGCAATTCCTGGGCAATGAACAGGCTGCGCAGAAGCTCGTTCGTCGCGGGCTCGCACGACTTCAAAACCTGCCTCAATTATATATGGGAATCGACGTCATCGCGTTTTCTGAAGCGTGCCGGGTGATTTCCACACCACTTGCGAATTCTACGCCCTATCAAATTCGCCTCGCGCTTGAGCCCCCTTCTTCACCTGAGAACTATAAAATTTAGTTGCCGATATGGAGACTGCCATTTCGTAATGGACAGGCTGCTCATTCAGCAGCCTGTTAATGATAGGACTCGGAATCGCTCGGAAATTTGCCCTGCTCGACTTCTTCTTTATAACGGCGAAGGGCTTGGAGCGCATCTGCCTTGAGATGAGCGTATGGTCTCACGAACTTCGGCACAAACTCATCGAAAAGACCGAGAAGATCGTAGAGAACAAGGACCTGGCCATCACAGTGCGGACCGGCGCCGATCCCGATAGTAGGAATAGCCAGCTGTTCTGTAATCGTCTTGGCCAGCTCGGCAGGAATGGCTTCGAGCACAATGGAGAAGGCGCCGGCCGCTTCGAGGGCCTTGGCATCATTCAGCAACGTCCGCGCATGATCCGATTCTTTCCCTTGTACTTTGTAGCCGCCAAATCGATGGACAGATTGAGGAGTCATACCGAGATGCCCCATCACTGGGATGCCAATACTGGTCATCGCAGCCACCCGATCGGCCACCACCGCACCGCCTTCCAGCTTGATAGCCTGAGCCCCGGCCTGTAGAAACCGTCCCGCATTGCGAAGTGCGTCTTCATGACCGGCTTGATAGGACATGAACGGCATATCGCCGATGACGAGCGCTCGTTGAGCCGCCCCTGCCACAAGCTTCGTGTGGTAGAGCATGTCGTCCATCGTGACAGAGAGCGTCGTGGTCTTCCCCTGTACGACCACGCCCAGCGAATCCCCGACTAGAATCGCTTCGATGCCGGCCTGTTCGACTATGCGTGTAAACAGCGCGTCATAGGCCGTGACGACAATAAGCTTCTTTTTGTCCTGTTTATGCCGTTGAAAATCAGGAATCGTCATCAGCCCACTTCCGCTTTGGTAATGATCTCAGCCAGCCGGTGCGTGGCCTTGATCGCCATAATATGGACTCCGTCGCAGTGCGACCGTACCGCCTTAATCGTCCGGACCGCGATGTCCACCCCCACATCTTCCGCTCGCTCGGAGCCGGCAGCCCTGAGTTCGTCGATCATCTCCTGGGGAACCGACACACCAGGAATATTCGCGTTCATGAACTCCGCCATCTTGGCGTTCCGAAGGACGAGAATGCCCGCCAGCACTTTCACCTTGAAGGGGCGCACGGCCTTCATGAAGGACGCGAACTGCTCAGGATGGTAAATCGCCTGCGTCTGGAAAAACTGGGCACCCGCTTTTACCTTCACTTCAAACTTGGCAAGCATCGGTCCCAGTGGATCGGCCTCGGGAGTCACCGCAGCCCCGATGGTAAATGCCGTCGAGCCATCCAACTTGTTGCCGGCCATATCCTGCCCATTGTTGAGTCCTTGCACCAACTGCATGACTTGGACGGAGTCCAGATCATAGACCGGCTTCGCTTCCTTATGGTCTCCGACGGTCGGATAGTCCCCTGTGAGGCATAAAATATTGCGGATGCCGAGCATGGAGGCGCCCATGAGGTCCGACTGTATCCCAATCCGATTCCGATCGCGGCAGGTCATCTGCATGACCGGATCATGGCCGAGTTCGTAGAGGAGTCGGCAGACAGACAAGGACCCGGCCCGTACTACCGCAGCCGTGTTATCCGTGACATTAACCCCGTGCACACGCCCCACCAACTGCTTGGCGTTCTCTAGCACGCTGGAAATATTGGTGCCCTTGGGAGGATTGTATTCAATCGTGACAGCGAACTGTCCCTGATCGAGCACCTCTCGTAATCGCCTCGGCTCCCGACTCATCTTCTTTCCGTACCCCCTTATACCCGTTGTTGTAGGAGGATTGGGGGCTCCGTACTGCGCGCATTGACCAAGCACAGCCGATTCCACCCGCCCATCCCCGCGTCGCCGAGACTTCGCTTTACCCGGGTCGTGCGCGGGCAGCGAGCAAGGGACCTCTCATCCTTCTACAACATCTTCGCCATTCTCTTAGCAGACTCGACCGTGTTGTCCAGCAACATCGCAATCGTCATCGGTCCCACACCGCCCGGCACAGGGCTGATCCAGCCTGCCTTCTGACTGACCGGGTCAAAATCGACATCGCCACACAATTTTCCTTCAGGAGTTTTGTTTGTCCCCACATCGATGACGACGGCTCCCTCGCGCACCATGTCGGACGTGACAAACTTGGCCTTCCCAATTGCGACCAGCAACAACTCGGCTTCACGACAGACCGCAGGCAGATCCTTCGTCTTGGAGTGGCAAATCGTCACCGTGGCGTGGCGCTGGAGCAACATAAGCGCCAAGGGCTTACCGACAATGTTGCTCCGCCCCAATACGACGGCGCGCTTTCCTTCAATACTCACACCGGTGGATTCGATCATCTTGATAACGCCCTTCGGCGTGCAGGCTTCAAACACGGGATGCCCCTCAACAAGTCGGCCGAAATTGTATGGATGAAACCCGTCTGCGTCCTTGTCGGGCGACACCGCTTCGAGCACAACTTTGCTGTCGATATGCTTCGGGAGCGGCAACTGAACCAAAATCCCGTGGATCTTGGGATCGGCGTTCTCTTTTTCGATCAAGGCCAACAGCTCTGCTTGCGTCGTGCTCGCCGGCAATTTGTGATCATCAATATAGATGCCCGCTGCATCACAGGCTTTCTGCTTGCTCTTCACATAGAGATGCGAGGCGGGATCGTCGCCCACCAGGATCGTCGCCAGGCCGGGCTTCATCCCGGTCTTAGCCAAGACCGCCACTGATTCGGTCGCCAACCGCTCGCGTACTTGCAATGCCAATGCTTTGCCGTCGATCAATCGTGCCGCCACGGATACCTCCTCCGTTGAGAGACCATCAGAAAAACACGGCACCATAGCAGGGCATTTTTGAGCAAGTCAACGTGCGCAGCCACGTGAGGCGTCAGGGGTGAGGAGTGAGGCGGAGGACCGGAGAATGATACGATCGATCGCTTGAATGCTCACCCCTTACCCCTCACGCCTCACGCTTTACACCTTACGCCCATTTCTTGACAGGCTCTTCGCATGACAGCTACGATACTTCATCAACCACAATCAATAGCCACCTATCTTGTGAATACAATCTCCTCCGTGATGTCCCTTCTGACACGTGTCATGAGCCATCCAGCGGCCTGGCTTATCTGGGTCATGCCCCTTGCGATCCCCAGCCCGCTCAATGCGCAGATCACCGTCACTGAGCTGCAATCGCCTTATAGCTTCGTCAGCGATCCCATCGAGAAAAACTATTTCATCTCGAGCGTAAACGGCGAAGCTGAGACCGCCGACAATAACGGATTCATCACCAAGCTCAATCCCGATGGCAAACTCCTCAATCTGAAGTTTATCCAAGGAGGAAAGGACGACGTCACCCTCCATGCCCCAAAAGGCATGGCCTTGGTTGAACACGTACTCTACGTGGCCGATCTCGACACCCTGCGGGGCTTTGACACGACCACCGGTAAATCAGTCATGGCTCTCATCATCCGATCGCCCGCTGCCTCACGGTCTGAGTCGGTACCGACCTCGTTGAACGACGTCACCTTTGATGGCAAGGGACTCCTCTACTGCTCCGACCAGAAAGCGAACACGATCTACCGCGTCAATCTGGCCACCCAAACGGTTTCGGTGCTCATCACAGACCGTTCCCTCGCGGGACCCTCTGGTCTTGCCGTCCATCCCAAATCAGGTCAGATCATCGCGGTCAGTTGGGAGAAGGGGAAAATTTCCGAAGTCTCTCCGGAAGGCGTGCTGACGGAGCTCTTTTCCAACGGTTTCTTTTCCAACCGCTTTCAGAATCTTCGCGGGGTGGATTTCGACCGCTGGGGCAACATGTACGTCTCCGATTTTACAACCGGAAAAGTCTGGCGCATGAGCTGGGACAAGCGATTTCAAGTCATCGCTGAATTCCTGCCCTCGCCGGGAGATCTCAGCATCGACCGTGCAAACAATCTCATCCTTGTGCCCTATGAATTGGCGCATGCGGCAGAGATGAACGGGCTCGAAACCCCCAGCAGCGCGAAGTCAAAACAAGAAAAACGGACGCTGGCGGACTATGGCTTCATTCCGCCCCCGCCGAAGCCGGCACAGGAGGAACCCCTAAACAAATGAGCCAATGCGCTTATTGCACACTCCGGAAGGGCAAGCGACCTTGTCCCGCCTTGGCTGGCTTGATTTGCAGCCAGTGTTGCGGTGAGCACAGAATCGTACGGGTTTCATGTCCGGCCGACTGTGTCTATCTCGAATCCGGGAGCGGCTATCAACAGAAGCGGCTGGCGGTGCAATTCATGCCGGTACGCCGGGATTTCTATCGAGAACTGACCGAGCTCGGCGACAAAAAGGCCGTGGCCCTCTTCAATCTTGTTGAAGTGGTGATCTTTGGTTACTTCCAATGCCGCCGCGACGGGCAAGATGCGGAAATCGTGGCGGCGTTGCAGGCCTTGCGGAGAACGCTCAGTCCCCTCCATGTGCCTGCTGCTCCGATGCCGGTGTTCGCAGAACATTTGAAAAAGGAATACGACACGTTCAAGAAGCAGAACCCGCAGGAGATCGCCGATGCGTCCTCGGCACCGGAGATATTGGACCGTGCGATCGCCTTCGTCTCACGTTTTTCCGGTACAGACTTTCAATCGCAACGGTTCCTCGGCGGGCTTATCGGCTATGTGCGGGCCTATCATCCGGAAATTGCAGAACACCTGACCAAACAACATGAGCCGGGCCACATCATTTTACCCGGGCAGCAGTTTATGCCGCCTCCGGCACCTGAGCCCCACACCCATGGACCGGGGTGTCAACACCACCACTAACCGATAACCATACCCGAGAACGATAGAGCGCACCCATGAGCGCAGAGAAAGACCAAAAGATTCGAAAAACACGCCGGGTGCAGTTACGCTGCACCCTGGGATTTTCTTCCGGTGAGATCGAAGGCGACGCCACAGTCACTAACATTTCGACAGGCGGCTGCCGAGCCGAATCCGACATCAATCTGGTAGAAGCGCTCGACGTTCAGCTTGCAATTCAACTTCCCGACCAGTCAACACCCGTGAAGGTCGAACGAGCCTCAGTACGTTGGATCTCGGGCCGTGCCTTTGGCCTAAGCTTCATTCTGTTCTTTCCATCCGAGCGAGCCCGGCTCCGTACATTCATCGAAAAGATTAAATAGCGTTCGTTCACGCCGCCGGATCTCTCGGACTCCAACTCGGCAGATCAAGCAAGCAAATTCCGTATTGTGCGCGTTGAGATCACCGATGCCCGAAAGACCATACTGCTATTCGACGATCGTCACCGTCATCTCAATCCGCTCGTTCGGCAAGTCACGCTCGTTTCTTGGCATGATGACGATCTTATCGGCCACGCCAAGGCCTTTGGTGACCTCGCCAAACGCCGTGTATTTTCCATCGAGGAAGGGGGACGGCTCGACCACAATGAAAAACTGCGACCCCGCTGTGTCAGGCTCGTTTGCTCGCGCCATCGACACAATGCCGCGCTTGTGAGGAGTGTCGCTGAACTCTGCTTTAAGCAAGATGGGATTACCCTTCTCATCCTTGGGGCCGCCCTGCCCATAGGTGTCCTTGCGCAACGAGTTCTTGGTATTGGGATCACCCCCCTGAATCATAAAACCGGGAATGACCCGGTGAAAAATCGTCCCATCATAAAAGCCGGCCTTCGCGAGCTTGATAAAATTCTCAACATGTTTGGGGGCCACATCAGGATTCAACTTGATATAGATGTCCCCAAACTTGGTCTTGATAATGGCTTTCGGACCAGAGCTTGGCGGAGGAGCAAACGGCTTCAGGTCGGCCGTCCCTCCACAACCGATGAGAAGCCCGATCCCCAGTAGCACTCCACACAGCATGAAGATTTTCAAGGCAGCAGTGTCTCGCGTCATGGCCCAACGACCTCGCATCGGTTACTCGACCACCACGACTCTCAACTCTGCTCGTTCAGTCGGAAGGTCACGGCTGTTCTTCGGCAAGTTAACGATCTTGTCTGCGACCTCCATCCCCTTCACCACCTCGCCAAAGACTGTGTATTGCCCATCAAGAAAATTTGAATCCTTAACGACAATGAAGAACTGCGAACCAGCACTGTTGGGATCGCTCGTTCGCGCCATAGAAACAATCCCTCGTCGGTGAGGAATGTCGTTGAACTCGGCCTTGAGCCGCTGACTCGGCCCACCCTGACCATAGGTCTCCGGCTTATTCAGATCTTTGGTATTGGGATCGCCGCCTTGAATCATAAACCCAGGAATTACCCGATGAAAGATCGTGCCGTTGTAGAAGCCAGATTTTGCCAACGCGATGAAGTTTTCAACGTGCTTGGGAGCCTTCTCAGGAAAGAAGACGACGTCCATATCGCCAAACTTGGTTTTAATAGTGGCCTTGGGACCTTTCACCCCTTCCGCTTTCTCCATTGAAGCTTTGTCAGTCGCGAAAAGGGTGCCCATCCCCAACAACAGACTTCCACCAAGTACGAGCGTCACTGCCACTATGTTCACTATGATCCGTCTCTGCATCATCAGCCTCCCTGGATTTGTCATCAACCCCGTGTGAAATGCCGCTACCGCAGCGTCCCTACTTGTCGGAGGGCCTGCTTCGCCGCCTGTTGCTCTGCTTCCTTTTTGCTTCGCCCGGACCCTATGCCCACGACCTCACCCTGAATCGACAGTTCCACTTCGAATAACTT
>Ga0187893_10012705_pt1 | contig 11889 bp, 9 predicted proteins | sample MA1701074metaG_FD_139574 | JGI IMG/M metagenome (GOLD analysis project Ga0187893, IMG submission 139574) | White microbial mat communities from a basaltic lava cave in the Kipuka Kanohina Cave System on the Island of Hawaii, USA - MA170107-4 metaG ... | reverse complement strand
GGCGGCCTCGACGGCGAGATCCGCGAACTCGTCTACGCGAAACAATACGTGTAGCCGGAATCAACCCTCCGGCGGCACCGCCCGCGGCCGGCCGTCCGCATCCGTCGCGACGAACGTGAGCGTCGCCTCGGTCACCTTCACCACCTGCACCTCGCTCGGCCGCCGCTGCGCGTAGACCTCGACGTTGACGGTGATCGAGGTCGTGCCGACGCGCACGATGTCGGCGTAGAACGAGAGCACGTCGCCGATCAGCACCGGCTGCGTGAACTGGAACGCGTTCACGGCGACGGTCGCCACCCGTCCGCGTGCGCGCCGCGCGGCGGTGACGCCGCCGGCGATGTCGACCTGCGACATGATCCAGCCGCCGAAGATGTCGCCGTGCTGGTTGGCGTCGGCGGGCATCGGCACGACGCGCAGGGCGGGCTGCCTGCCAGGGGGAAGGGTCACGGGATCGGACATGCGCTCGGTCTGCTCCGCGGATGGACGGGGTCTGGGAGCGGGATGCTGCTGCGCGCCCGCTCGCCTTGCGCAGCGGGCTCATCTCGAACGCTGCTCAAGCGCGGCTCTTGAGGTAGTGCAGCGGCCCGCCCCGGAACGGCGCGAACCCGGTGCCGAAGATGAGCCCGGCATCGGCGAGATCCGCGTCAGCGACGACGCCGTCGTCCACCGCCTTCTTCGCCTCGTCGAGGTAGGGCGCCATCACCCGGTTCACCAGACCATCGTCGACCGGATCGGCCGGGCCCTTGACGGCCTTGCCTTTCTCCCAGCGATAGAACCCTTCGCCGGTCTTCTTCCCGAGCTTCCCGGTGTCGAGCAGTTCCTGCAGTCGCCGCGGCGGCGTCGCGTCCGCGCCCGCCAGCGCCTTGCCGGCCGCGGCGCAGATGTCGAGGCCCACGGTGTCGGCGAGCTCGATCGGCCCCATCGGCATACCGAACGTCGTCGCCGCCTTATCGATCGTCTCCGCCTTGATGCCCTCGTCGAGCATCCGGAACGCGCTCGCCATGTACGGCCCGAGCACGCGGTTCACCAGGAACCCCGGCGCATCCTTCACCGGCAGCGGCAGCTTGTCGATCTGGCGCACGAACGCGGCGCCGGCCTGCGCGAGCGCCGGGTCGGTCGCGTCGCCCTTCACGACCTCGACGAGCTGGAGCTGCGGCACCGGGTTGAAGAAGTGCAAGCCCACCAGGCGCGCCGGGTTCTTCATCGAGCGCGCGATGTCGGCGAGCTTCAGGCTCGAGGTGTTGGTCGCGAGGATTGCGCCCGGCTTCGCCCGTGCCTCGAGCCCGGCGAAGAGCTTCTGCTTCACCTCGAGGTTCTCGAAGATCGCCTCGATGATCACGTCGGCGTGGCGCACGCCGTCGCCGTGCACGTCCGGCGTCAGGCGATCCAGCGCATCGCGCACGCGGAGCTTGTCGCGCAACCGCCGGCGGAAGAGCTCGCCCGCGCGCTTCATCGCGGGCGCCAGCCGCTCGGGCGCGGTGTCCTGCAGCGTCACCGTGAGGCCGCGCAGCGCGCACACCGCCGCGATGTCGCCGCCCATCGTTCCGGCGCCGATCACGTGGACCCGCTTCGCCTCGAATGCCGACTCCTTGCCGAGCGTCTTCATGCGCTCCTGCAGCCCGAAGATCCGGATCAGGTTCGCCGTGGTCGGGTGCTCGACGAGGTAGACGAACGACGCCGGGTCGTGCGGCGGCGGCGCGAACGGATCGCCGCCGTGCTTCTCCCACAGCTCGAGAATCGCGTACGGCGCCGGGTAGTGCTCGCGCTTCGCCCGCTTCTCGAGCTGCTTGCGCGCCATTCCCGCGACCACCGCCTTGAGCGGGCCGTTCATCAGCTTCTGTGCGAGCGGCAGCGCGCGCGGCGGCGGGGGCTGCAGCGCGGTGATCCGCGCCGCGTTCTCCATCACCCGCGGCGGCACCGCATCGTCGACGAGGCCCATCTTCTTCGCCCGGCGCGCGTCGATCGCGCGGCCGGTCAGCATCATGTCGAGCGCCGCGCTCGGGCCGACGAGCTCGGGTAGCCGCTTCACGCCGCCCCAGCCGGGCAGGATGCCGAGCATCACCTCCGGCAGCGCGAAGCGCGTGCCGGGCACGTCGACCGCGATGCGGTAGCGGCAGGCGAGGGCGAGCTCGACGCCGCCGCCCATGCAGAATCCCTCCACCAGCGCGACCGTCGGGAACGGCAGCGCCGCGAGGCGGTTGAACGTGTCCCACCCGCGGCGAACGATCGCGAGCGCGTCGTCGACCGTGTCGATGCGCGAGAACTCGTCGACGTCGGCGCCGGCGATGAAGCCCGATTCCTTGCCGGAGCGGATCACCAGCGCTTTCGGCGCCTGGACTGCGAGCCGGTCGACGATCGCGCCGAGCTCCTCCATCACGTCCTTCGAGAAGGTGTTGGTCGAGGCGCCGGCCTTGTCGAAGGTGAGCCAGACGATGCCGTCCGGGTCCTGGTCGAGCCGCCAGTGCCGGTAGGCCGAGAGCACCGCATCCGCCGGATTCATCGCGTCCGCCTCCTACACCGTCTCGACCAACATCGCGCCGCCCTGGCCGCCGCCGATGCAGATCGTCGCCATGCCGCGCTTGCCGCCGGTGCGCTTCAGGACGTGCAGGAGGTGCAGCACGATCCGTGCGCCCGAGGCGCCGACCGGATGGCCGAGCGCGATCGCGCCGCCGTCGACGTTGAGCTTCGACTGGTCGAGGTCGCCGAGCGCCCGGTCGAGGCCGAGCTCGGTGCGGCAGTAGTCGTCGCTCGCCCACGCCGCGAGGCACGCGAGCACCTGCGCCGCGAACGCCTCGTTGATCTCCCACGCGTCGAGGTCGTTCAGCCCGAGGCCGTGGCGCTGGAGAATCGGCGTCGATGCGTGCACCGGGCCGAGACCCATCTGCGACGGGTCGAGCCCGGCCCACTCGCTGTCGACGATGCGGCCGACCGGTTCGAGGCCGTGGCGCTTCACCGCCTCCTCGGTCGCGAGCAGCAGCCACGCCGCGCCGTCGGTCACCTGCGACGAGTTGCCGGCGGTGACCGTGCCGTACTTGCGGTCGAAGAACGGCCGCAGCTTGGCGAGGTTCGCGACCGTCGAGTCGTTGCGCACGCCGTCGTCGTCCTTGTAGGCGGTGCCGGCAGCGTCGAACACCGGCACGATCTCCGCGCCGAGCCCGTCGTGCGGCGCGAGGAACTCGCCCGCCTCCTGCGCCCGGATCACGCGGGCGTGGCTGCGCGCCGCGTACTCGTCCTCCTGCGTGCGCGTAATGCCGAACCGATGAGCGAGGTTCTCCGCCGTCTGGCCCATCAGCAGGCCCACGTTCGGGTCGGTGAGCCCTTTCATGATCGCGATCACCGGCGCGAGGTACGACGGCCGGAAGCGCGCGAACGCAGCAGCCTTCGCGCCCACCCCGCGCGCGGCCGAGAACTCGGCGAACCACAACGTCATCGCCTCGGAGAAGAGGAGCGGCGCCCGCGACAGCGCATCCACCCCGCCGGCGAGCACCAGGTTCGAGCGCCCGGCGTCGACGTTCGCAATGGCCGAATCCAGCGCCTGCATGCCGGACGCGCAGTTGCGCATCACCGTCCAGCCGGGCACCTTCTGGCCGCAGCCCATCCTGAGAGCGACGACGCGGCCGATGTTCACCTCGTCGACCGAAGGGGCGGCGCAGCCGAGGATCACCTCGTCGAGCGCCGCCGGCTCGAACGGCTGGCGGTTCAGGAGCTCGCGCCCGGCGGCGGCGGCGAGATCGCTGGCGGCGAACGGCCCGGGCCGGTTGCGCGCCTTGAGGAACGGCGTGCGGGCGCCGTCAATGATGTAGGTCGTGCGGGTCACGCTCGCTTCCTTCGCGGACGAATCCTAGTTGCAGTACCGGTGGTAGTCCCAACGCGCGTCGTTGCAGTCGGCGTGCGAATCCATGTCCATCATGCTCTTCCGACCGATGCAGAAGCGCGTGGCGCGTTTCGCCGCGCTCACGCACTGGGCCGAGGCGTTCGGCTCGACCGGGAACTGCTGCTCGTTGACGCCGGCCCCCTCGAAGTGCTCCAGGTGGCCGGCGCAGGCCGCGAGCGCGGCGGCGGCGAGGACGGGGATCAGCGACCGGATCGCGCGCACGCTCGGATGGATCGCGCGCACGCTCGGATGGATCGCGCGCACGCTCGGATGGATCGCGCGCACGCTCGGATGGATCGCGCGCACGCTCAGGCCACCGCACGCTCGTCCGCCGGCCGCGCCTCGCCCGCGACCCCGAGGTCGGGCGGGAAGTCGTCGACCCGGATCGCCTCGTCGCGCAGCCGCGCCGCGCGCGCGAGGAGCGCCTGCTCGTCGGCCGTGATCACGCCGGCGGCAAGGCCGGCGCGCGCGAGATCGGCGCCGTCGATCCGGCCGGCCTTCTGCGCGTCGCGGAGCCTGCGCTCGACCGGCTCGGCCGCGACCGCCGCTTCCAGCGCGGCCTCGAGCACGCCGATGATGTCCGCCTCGCCGCGGGTCACGTACATGCCGGCGGTGAGCCGGTCGCGGGTCGCCGACGGCTCGAGCAGGAGCTTCGCCACCGCGTGGCCCAGCCGGTCGGACGGCACGACGTACGGCCGCCCGAGCGGGAAGAGGATCCGCCGCAGCCACCACGCGGCGAAGCGGCTCGGGTAGTTCGAGATCACGCCCTCGAACGCGTTCTGCGCCCGGAACATCGCGTCCCAGACCGCCCAGTCGAGGAGCGGCTTGTCGGCCCGCTGCCGGCCTTCGTCCTCGTAGCGCTTGAGCGTCGCGGACACGAGGTACATCAGCGACAGCACGTCGCCGAGCCGCGCCGAGAGCTTCTCGCGCCGCTTGAGGTCGCCGCCGAGCACGAGCATCGACACGTCGGAGAGGAACGCGAACATCGCGGAGAAGCGCGTCAGCTGCTGGAAGTAGCGCCGGTTCTCCGGCGCCGCTGCCGCCGGCACGCTCACCCAGTGCGAGCCGGTGAGGCCCGTCGCGATCGAACGGAGCGCGTTCTTCAGGGTGAAGCGCACGTGGCCCCAGAGCGCGCGGTCGAAGTCGCGTGCGCCCTGCGCGCGGTCGGCCTTGCGCGCGGCCTCGAGCTCCCGCAGCACGTACGGATGGCAGCGGATCGCGCCCTGGCCGAAGATGATGAGGCTGCGGGTGAGGATGTTCGCGCCCTCGACGGTGATCGAGACCGGGACCTGCTGGTAGGCGCGGCCCATGAAGTTGTTCGGGCCGAGGCAGATCCCCTTGCCGCCCTGGACGTCCATCGCGTCGTTGACGACCCGGCGGTTGCGCTCGGTGATGTGGTACTTGACGATCCCGGAGACGACCGAGGGCTTCTCGCCGAGGTCGATCGCGACCGCGGTCAGCGCGCGGGCGGCGTCCATCAGGTAGAGGTTGCCGCCCATCCGGGTGAGCGCCTCCTCGACCCCCTCGAACCTCCCGATCGGCGTGCGGAACTGGGTGCGCACGCGCGCGTACGCGCCGGTCGCGCGCACCGCGAGCTTCGACATGCCGACGTTGGAGGAGGGAAGCGAGATCGACCGGCCCGCGGCGAGGCACTCCATCAGCATGCGCCAGCCCTGGCCCGCCATCTCCGGCCCGCCGATGATCCAGTCGAGGGGCATGAAGACGTCCTTGCCCCAGTTCGGCCCGTTCTGGAACACCGCGTTGAGCGGCATGTGGCGCCGGCCGATGTGCACGCCCGGCGTGGCGGTGGGGACGAGCGCGCAGGTGATGCCGACGTCCGCCTCCTCGCCGAGCAGGCGCTCGGGGTCGTAGAGCCGGAACGCGAGACCGAGGAGCGTCGCCACCGGCCCGAGCGTGATGTAGCGCTTGTCCCAGGTGACGCGCATGCCGATGACCTCGCGCCCCTCCCACACCCCCCTGCAGACCACCCCGCGGTCGGGAATCGCCGCCGCATCCGACCCGGCGTGCGGATTGGTGAGCGCGAAGCAGGGGATCTCGAGGCCCTTCGCGAGCCGCGGCAGGTAGTGGCGCTTCTGCTCGTCGGTGCCGTAGTGGAGCAGGAGCTCCGCCGGCCCGAGCGAGTTCGGCACCATCACGGTGACCGCCGCCGCGCTGCACCGGGTCGAGAGCTTGGTGACGACCTGCGAGTGCGCGTAGGCGGAGAAGCCTTTGCCGCCGTAGGCCTTGGGGATGATCATGCCGAGGAAGCCCTTGTCCTTGATGGTCTGCCAGACCTGCGGCGGCAGGTCGCCGATCGCGTAGGTGTCCCAGTCGCGGGCGATCCGGCAGAGCTCCTCGGTCTCGACGTCGAGGAACGCCTGCTCCTCGGCCGACAGCGCGGGCTGCGGGAAGGCGAGGAGCTTCGACCAGTCGGGCCGGCCGGAGAAGAGCTCGCCGTCCCACCACACCGTACCGGCGTTGATCGCGTCGGACTCGGTCTGCGACATCGGCGGCACGACCTTGCGGAAGGCGGCGAAGAGGCGGTCGCTCGCGAGCGCGCGCCGGAGCGGCGCGACCGCGAGGACCGCACCGACTGCGGCGAGGGGTGCGAGGAGCCAGAGCCAGAGCATGGGGATTCCTTCCGCGAGTCTACGCCGCGCGCCGCGCGGCCCTCGGTTGGTGGAGCGCCGGTGCCCCGGTGCGGTTCGTCGCGCTGGCGCGGCGGACCTGACTGCGCGCGAGCGGGACGATCGCGTCCGCACCGACGGCATCGGGCAGGGGCGCCTGGAGCCCGGCGATCAGGAACGGCGCGAGGCGCCGCAGCAGCAGCCGGTCGTTGCCGGTCTCGGCCGGGTTGAGCGCCGCGATCAGCTTCCACGCGTCGGTGCCGGCGAGGGTGTACGCGAGCGCGCCCAGCGTGAAGTGCAGCCGCCAGGCGAGCTCGCGCGGCGCGATGTGCGGCAGCGCCTGCCCGAACGCGTCCTTGAAGCGCGCGATCGACGGCGCGTAGCGCTCCGCGAGGAACGCGCGGAGCGCGGGCGACGGGTCGACGTAGGCGCGGCCGAGGAGCCGCAGGAAGTCGTCGCCGCCGCGCTTGCGCTCGCGCGCGAGGGCGAGCGCGGGGAGGAAGAGCGCGGCGAGGATGCGCTCGCATCCGAGCGGCCCGCCCCCGGCGCGCGCGCGCTCCCCGTCGAGGAGCGCGAGGCGCGCCTCGTGCAGCGCGTCGAGGCGCCGCGCGAGCATCGCGTGGAAGAGCCCCTCCTTGCCGCCGAAGTGGTAGTTGACCGCGGCGAGGTTCGCCCGCGCCGCGGCGGTGACCATCCGGCTCGAGGTGCCGTCGTAGCCGTGGTCGAGGAACGCGCGCTCGGCCGCGGCGAGCAGGCGCTCGCGGGTGGCGAGGTGGGTGCTGGGGGCGGCGCGCGGCATCGGGGTTCGAACGCAGGTTTCAAACAGTTGTTTGAATGCTAGCCGGGATCATGACGATGTCAAGTGCCCGGCGGCGCCGCGCGCGTCGGCGTGCCCGTGCCGTGCGCGGGCTAAGCCCTTGGCGCTGCTTGCTTCGGCCGCGACCCGCCCCAAGCTTAGAATGCCCTGCCTAAGCTCCGGAGCCGTCGCTTTGCGTCGTCACGACACCGCCGCCCTGCCGCTCGCGCCCGCCACGCCCGGGGGGGCGGCGCGCCGGCGGAACGAATGGCACGCCGCGCGGCTCCTCCTGCCGTACGTCTGGGAGTTCCGCTGGCGGGTGCTCGTCGCGCTCGCCTTCCTGGTCGTCGCGAAACTCGCCAACGTCGGGGTGCCGCTCGTGCTGCGGGAGGTGGTCGATTCGCTCGATCCGCGGACCGCGGTGCTCGCGGTGCCGTTCGCGCTGCTCGCCGCCTACGGCCTGCTCCGCTTCTCGACCACGCTCTTCGCCGAGCTGCGCGACGTCGTCTTCGTCCGCGTGACGCAGCGCGCGGTGCGCCGCGTCGCGCTCGAGGTCTTCCGCCACCTGCACAGCCTGTCCCTGCGCTTCCACCTCGAGCGCCAGACCGGCGGGGTCGCGCGCGACATCGAGCGCGGCACCCGCGGCATCTCGTCGCTCCTCTCCTACATGCTGTTCTCGATCATCCCGGTGATCCTCGAGTTCGCGCTGGTGGCGGCGGTGCTGCTCTCCAAGTTCGACTGGCGCTTCGCCGCGATCACCTTCGGTGCGGTGGCGGTCTACATCGGCTTCACGATCGCGGTGAGCGAGTGGCGCATCGGCATCCGCCGCACGGCGAACGAGCTCGACTCGAAGGCGAACACCCGCGCGATCGACTCGCTCCTCAACTACGAGACGGTCAAGTACTTCGGCAACGAATCGTACGAGGCGCGGCGCTACGACGAGAACCTGCGCCACTACGAGGCCGCGGCGGTGAAGAGCGAGGCCTCGCTCGGCCTGCTCAACATCGGCCAGAGCCTGGTGATCGCGGTCGCGGTGACCGCGCTCATGATCCTCGCGGCAGAGGGCGTCGCGACCCGCACGCTCACCCTCGGCGACCTCGTGCTGGTGAACGCGCTCCTGATCCAGCTCTACATCCCGCTCAACTTCCTCGGCATGGTCTACCGCGAGATCAAGCAGTCGCTCGTCGACATGGACCGGATGTTCCGCCTCCTCGGGGAGAATCGCGAGGTCGCCGACGCCCCCGGCGCCGGGCCGCTGCCCGAAGGGCCGGCGACGATCCGCTTCGAGCGCGTCGACTTCGCCTACGAGACGAACCGGCAGATCCTGTTCGACGTGAGTTTCGACCTCCCCGCGGGGACCAAGGTGGCGGTGGTCGGGCACTCGGGTTCGGGCAAGTCGACGCTCGCGCGCCTGCTCTACCGCTTCTACGACGTCGGCGGCGGGCGGATCACGGTGAACGGGCAGGACGTGCGCGCCGTCGCGCAGGCGAGTCTGCGCGCCGCGATCGGGATCGTCCCGCAGGACACGGTGCTCTTCAACGACGACATCCGCTACAACGTCCGCTACGGCCGGCCGGACGCGACCGAGGACGAAGTGACCGAAGCGGCGCGCGCGGCGCACATCCACGACTTCATCATGACCCTGCCGGAGCAGTACGCCACGCGCGTGGGCGAGCGCGGCCTCAAGCTTTCCGGCGGGGAGAAGCAGCGTGTCGCGATCGCGCGGGCGATCCTCAAGAACCCGCGCATCCTGATCTTCGACGAGGCGACGAGCGCGCTCGATTCCAGGGCGGAGAAGGCGATCCAGGCCGAGCTCGACCGGATCGCGGAGGGGCGCACCACGCTCGTCATCGCCCACCGCCTGTCGACGGTCATGGACGCTGACCAGATCCTCGTCCTCGACCACGGCCGGATCGTCGAGCGGGGCACCCATCGCGACCTCCTCGAGACGGGCGGCGCCTATGCGCAGATGTGGGCGCTGCAGCAGCAGGAGGAGGCCGCCGGATCCGGCAGCCCGGCCGCAGCCCCGGCCGCCGCGGCCGCGTGACCGGGCGCGAGACCCCGTGACGCCGCGTCGACTAGTGCTCATGACGTCGTCAGGATTCCGGCCTAAATCCTTCAGCCGGCTTGCCTATTCGCCGGCAGCCCCGTTAGACTCCCGCCGGGGTAGTGCGGGGAGCGAGGGGCATGAGAACAAAGTCACGCTATGTGGCGTGGGTGGCGTGGATGGCGTGGGTGACGCGGGCGGCCGCGATCGCCTCGGCCTGCGCCATCGGCACGGCGCTCGCCGCCGAGGCGCCCGACCTGAAGTCCTCCGCCGCCCTCGTCATCGACGAGGAGACCGGCGAAGTCCTCTACGGCAAGAACGAGAGCGCGGTCGTCCCGATCGCCTCGATCACCAAGATCATGACTGCGATCGTGACGCTCGACGCGGGTCTCCCGCTCGACGAGACGATCACGGTCACGGCGGACGACGCCGAGGCGGGCGCGGCCAAACGGAAGGCGCGGCTCCCGGTCGGCGCGACGCTCACCCGCGCCGAGCACCTGCAGCTCGCGCTGATGGCCTCGGAGAACCGCGCCGCCGCGGCGCTGGGCCGCGCCTACCCCGGCGGGATGGACGCGTTCGTCGCGGCGATGAACGCGAAGGCGCACGAGCTCGAGATGACCGACTCGCGGTTCGTCGAGCCGACCGGGCTCTCGAGCGAGAACGTGTCGAGCGCCGGCGACCTCGCCAAGCTGGTGCGCTCGGCCAAGGCCTATCCGCTCATCGCCGAATACTCGATCCTGCCGAGCGCGGACTACACGATCCGCAGCCGGCGCGTCGCGTTCGCCAACACCAACGGCCTGGTGCGCGGCGGGAGCTGGGAGATCGGGCTCTCGAAGACCGGCTTCATCAACGCCGCCGGCCGCTGCCTCGTCATGCAGGCGAGGGTCGCGACCCGGTCGCTCATCATCGTGCTGCTCGACTCGGTCGGGAAGTACACGCGGATCGGCGATGCGAACCGCATCCGCCAGTGGCTCGACCCGTCGTTCACGCCGCCCGCCGCCGCCGTGAAGACCGCCGCACGGACGAAGCAGCCCGCCGCCGTCCGTTCGCAGCGCCCGCCGGCCGCCCGGGCGCGCGTCGAAGCGAAGGTCCCCGCGCCGCAGTGACCCGGCCGTGACGACCCCGCGACGTTCGGGCGCGGGAGTCGTCCGGTACTACAACTTCCTCGGTGCCGGCCCGTCGTTCCGCGACGACGTGCTCGCCGGCCTCGCGCTCCCGCAGAAGTCGATCCCGCCGAAGTACTTCTACGACGAGCACGGCTCGAAGCTCTTCGAGGCGATCTGCGAGCTGCCCGAGTACTACCCGACCCGCACCGAGATGGCGATCATGGAGCGGCACGCGGGCGACATCGTGCGGCTCCTCGGGCCCGACACCCAGCTCGTCGAGTTCGGCTCCGGCGCGAGCGTGAAGACGCGGCTGATGATCGACCGGCTCGAGCCCTCGCTCTACGTGCCGGTCGAGATCGCGGAGAGCGCGCTCCGCGCGGCGTGCGGCGATCTCGCGCGGCGCTTCCCGTGGCTGAACATCAACGCGGTGGTCGCCGATTTCGGCCGCCCGCTGCGGCTGCCCGAGTTCATGGGCGTGCCGATCCGGCGCAAGTGCGTGTACTTCCCCGGCTCGACCATCGGCAACTTCACGCCGCAGGAGGCAGCCGCCTTCCTCGCCGGCGTGCGGGAGATCGTCGGGAGCGGCGGGATACTGGTGACCGGCGTCGACCTGAAGAAGGCGAAGGGCGTCCTCGACGCGGCGTACGACGATGCGCAGGGGATCACCGCCGAGTTCAACCTCAATCTCCTCGCGCGCATCAACCGCGAGCTCGGCGGCGACTTCCAGCTCAAGCGCTTCCGCCACAAGGCGTTCTACGACGAGGCGCGCGGCCGGATCGAGATGCACCTCGAGAGCCTGTACCAGCAGCGGGTGCACGTCGCCGGGCGGCGCTTCGAGTTCCGGCCGGGCGAGACGATCCACACCGAGATCTCGTGCAAGTACACGGTGGAGGAGTTCCGCGCGCTCGCGGCGACGGCGCGCTTCCACGCCGAGTCGGTGTGGACCGACCCGGCGAATCTCTTCGCGGTGCACGCGATGATGGCGGTCTAGGAGACCTCTAGCAGCGTGATGCAAAACGCGGATATGGCACCGTGCACCGACAGTCGCGCACGCGTCGCCAAAGCGAAGCGCGCGTTTTGCGTCACTGGATTTGGGGATTCAAAAGGGGCTGTGGCCCCTTTTGCATCAAACTGCTAGGCGCTCGCGCTACGCCGCAGCGCCGCGGTACCCGATCGCGCGCGAAATCTTCTCGGCGGTGTCCTTCACCATCCCCGACCACGCCGGCTTCATCCGCTCGGCCGGGGCGGAGACCGACAGGCCCGCCACCAGGGCGCCGGTCTCGTCGCGGATGCCGGCGCCGATGCAACGTACCCCGAGCTCGGCCTCCTCGTTGTCGATCGCGTAGCCCTGCCGGCGGACGCGGTCGAGCTCGCGCTCGAGCGCGGGCGGGGCGTGGATCGTGTTCCGGGTGAACGGCGGCAGGCCGGTCCGGTCGGCG
>Ga0187893_10012704_pt1 | contig 11889 bp, 7 predicted proteins | sample MA1701074metaG_FD_139574 | JGI IMG/M metagenome (GOLD analysis project Ga0187893, IMG submission 139574) | White microbial mat communities from a basaltic lava cave in the Kipuka Kanohina Cave System on the Island of Hawaii, USA - MA170107-4 metaG ... | reverse complement strand
GTCACACAGCGATTATTATTCCTGGCCCCCAGCTTCACGAGCAGCGCCACCGTCTCCGGAATTGGCGACAAGCGCTGCACCGGACCGTTGGCCATGTCGGCCGTCGACTGGCCGCTGCGCGCCACCGCTTTGGCGTCGGCGCCCTTGCTGACCAGATAGAGGATCGTCTCGTTGTCGCCGCGCGCGGCGGCATGATGCAGCGGCGTGTAGCCGTCGCTGTCGCGCCCGTTGACGTCGGCGCCCAGCTCTTCGACCAGGTACTTCACGGCCGCCAGCCACGCGCCCGGGGCATGGCGATGGGCGTTGCCGGCGAAGCCTTCGCCGTATTCCACACCTGCCGCAGCGTGTAACGCCGGCACGCCGGGGCCGCCGTATGGAATCGCCGGCGCGCCGTACCTCTCCATGCCCTGTTGGGCCGTCGGCATGATCGCGCCGCCGGCGCCCTGCGGTGCGCCGCCGCCGCGCTGCGGCCGCTCGCGCGGAGCCATCGACGGAATATTCGGGTCGGCGCCATAGGCGACGAGCAGCTTCATCGCCATCACGTCCACGCCGTAGGCGGCGCGCCAGAACGCCGTCGACCCGGAGGTGTCGGCAAGGCCGCAGTTGCGGTTGCCGCAGCCGGTGTAGACGAGATACCACGGGTGCGATCCGATGCGATGGTTCGGATCCGCGCCCTTGTCGAGCAATGCCTGCATCACCTCGAGATAGGTGCTCTTCTGCAGCTCCATTTCCTGCGGCTGCGGGAAGCGCGTGCGCGGCTGCCAGGCCACGTTGACCGCGGCCCACAACGGCGCGACGCCGTTGTTCTTCGCGGGGATATTCGGATTGGCGCCCCGCTCGATCAGCGTCATGGCCATGTCGAACTGGCCGTTGATGATCGCGGTCAGCAGCGGCGTGGTGCCGTCGCCGGCGTTGCGCTGGTCGATGTTGGCGCCGCCGTCGATCAGGGCCGCCGCGGCCGCCACGTAGCCCTGACGCGCGGCGTGCAGCAACGCGGTCATGCCGCCCTTGGTGGCAACCGGCGGATTGATCTCCTCGGGGTTGAAATTGCCGCGCGGGTCAACCGGCGCATTCGGATCCGGCGGCGGAATCTTGCCGGTCCGCAACACCTCTCGGCCCGCCTCGATGGCGGCCTGCACCTGGCTCGGCGTCGGCGGCTTTTCCGATTCCTTGCCGACGAAGCCTTCGAGCACCTTCCGCTGCACGCCGGCGGCGGCGCGGTCGAGGGCGTCGTACTTCGGGACATCAATCACTTTCGTGGTGATCGCCGCATCAGCGCCACGGGCGAGCAGGGCCTTGATGGCTTCGACACGATTGAGACCGGCGGCAAAGATCAGCGGCGTCTGGCCGGCTTCGCTCTCCTTGGCGTTGACATCGGCTTTCGCGTCGATGAGGACGGTCACCGTCTCCGCGTTGCCGGACGACGCGGCCAGATGCAGCGCCGTGGCGCCGCTGCTGCTCGCGCGGGCGTTGACGTCGGCGCCCGCCTGCAGCAGCGCCTTGGCCACCGCCGCGCTGCCGCTCTTGGCGGCGAGGTGGAGCGGCATGTACTGGCCGATTCGCGTCTGCGCCGAGGTGTTGGCGCCGGCGTAAACCAGCAGCTCGGCGAGCTCAGCCTGGCCGCGGTCGGCGGCCCAATGCAGCGCGCTCATGCCGTCCCCCTGCGCGGCGTTGACGTCGGCGCCGTCCTTCAACAGCGACTTGACGGCGGCCACGTCGCCGCGTTCGGCGGCGTCGGCCACCGGCGACGGCACAGGGGCCTGCGCTCCCAGCGACAGGGAGAGCGTGAACACCAGAGCGATCAGAGAAAACGTACGCATAGCCGCAATCCTCTCGATCCGGAATCCAACAATCACGCGACCGTTGCCGGTCCAACCTGGTTCAGCGACAACTGCCCGGTCGAGTCGCCGAAGCTCGGCATCTCCATCCCGAGAATCTCGCCCATCGACAGGAAGGCGTTGGCCATCGGCGTGCCGTCGGCGGCCTTGATGTGCAGGTTGCCCTTGAGCCCGCCGTTGGCGTGGCCGAGCAGGAACATCGGGCAGCGGCGATGGTTGTGGACGTTGGCGTCCGCCATCGGCGAGCCCCACACGACCAGTGTCTTGTCGAGCAAGTGCTTGTCGCCTTCAGTGGCTTCCTTCAGCCGATCGATCAGGTAGGTGACCTGCTGGACGCGGTACTTGCAGATCTTGTTGAACTCCATGATCCGCTCTTCGCGATCGCCGTGATGCGACGAGGGGTGGAACGGCTGGAGCGAACCGCTCTCCGGGAACACCCGGTTCTGCGCGTCGCGACCGATCTTGAACGTGATGATGCGGGTCATGTCGGCCTGGAACGCCAGCACCTGCAGGTCGAACAACAGCCGCATGTGCTCCGAGAACGAATCGGGCACGCCGGCCGGCGCGTCGGGCAGCGCCCGCTCCTCGCCGCTGGTGTTGCGCGCTTCGATGGCCTGGATGCGGCGCTCGATCTCACGCACGTAGGTCAGGTAGCGATCGAGACGCGCGCGATCGGTGGTGCCCAGTTCCTTCTGCACCGTCGCCACTTCGCCCTGGATCCAGTCGAGGATGCTGCGGCGGCTGACGCGGCGCGCGGCGCGATCTTCCTTCGACGACCCGGCGCCAAACAGCATGTCGAACGCCACCCGCGGGTCGCGGATCATCGGCAGCGGCTCGTTCGGCGACGCCCAGCTGATCGAGTCGGTGTAGGCGCACGAGTAGTTGTAAGTGCAGCCGCCGGCCTGGTCGAGGTTCTCGATGCAGAACTGCATCGACGGCAGCGGCGTTTCCTTGCCGATCTTCTGCGCGTAGAGCTGATCGAACGAGGTGCCGGCCCAGATGTCGGAGCCCTGCGTCTGCTTGGGGTGCGCGTGCGTCAGGAACACCGCGCTGGAGCGGAAGTGATCGCCGCCGATCTCAGGCGCCGTGAACGCCTCGGCCATCCGCGCATCGGTGTTGGACACGATCGTCAAGTGCTGGCGATACGGCTCCAGCGACTTCAACGCGCTGTCGTTGACGATGGTGAAGTCGCGGCCCACCTGCTCGGGCGCGAACAGGAATTTGGTGGCGCCCCACTTGTTGCAACCGGGAAGACCGTGCACTTCCTCGATGGCCAGCAGGCGTGTGCGCTCGGCCCCAGCCGGCGCCCCAAGGGTCCTGGCCGCCACCATGGCGTCGAGGAACGGCAGGGCCACCGAGGCGCCCATCGCGCCGCGGAGGAACGTTCGGCGGGGCATCTGCTTTCCGGTAATGACATTCATCACGGTTCTCCTACAAGTGTCTGCACGATCACCAAATCCCCAAACCCCTAATGCTGCGACGCCTTCGTGTTATCGGTCGTTGACGACTCCGGTGCCACCCGGCGCATTCTGAACGCTTCGCTCTTGATCACGCCGAGAATAAACGCGGAAATCCTGTAATTCGACGCTTCGGCCTGTTTCGAAATCTGCCGGATCGCCGGCTGGTCGTAGTACTCGGCGCGGCGGCCGAGCGCGTAGACCATCAGGTTCTCGGTGAAGTTGCGCACCAGCGGCGTCGGCCGCTTGAGCAGCACGGCGTTGAGCTCCGGCAGCGACGTGATCCTGGTGCCGTCGTAGAAATCGCCGGTCGTGTCGACCGGCATGCCTCTCTCGCGCACGCGCCAGCGTCCGGTGACGTCGAAGTTGTCGAGCGCCATGCCGATCGGATCCATGAAGCGGTGGCACGAATTGCACGTGGCGTTGGCGCGGTGAATCTCGAGTTGCTCACGCGTCGTCAGCAGTCGGCCCTCTTTCGATTCGCCCGCGGCTTCCAGATCGGGAACGTCCGGCGGTGGCGGCGGCGGGGGCGTGCCCATCAGCACTTCCATCACCCACTTGCCGCGCAGCACCGGCGAGGTGCGATTGGCCAGCGAGGTCTGCACCAGCGTGCTGCCCTGGCCGAGAATGCCGCGGCGCGTCGCATCCGGATAGGTGATGCGGCGGAAGTCGCGGCCGAGCACGCCGGAAAATCCGTAGTGGCGCGCCAGACGCTCGTTGACGAAGGTGTAGTCGGCGGACAGGAGATCCAGCAGGCTGCGATCCTCGCGCACCAGACTCTCGAAGAACATCTTCGTCTCGGTGCGCATCGCTTCGGCCAGGTTCTCGTCGAAGTTCGGATAGAAATTCGGATCGGGACGAACCTTCTCGACGTCCTGCAGTCTCAGCCACAGCGAGGCAAACCGCGACGCCAGCGCTTCGGAACGGGGATCCGCCAGCATGCGGCGAGCGTGACGCTCGAGACCCGCCACCGTTGACAGCTCCTTACGCTGCGCGGCGGCGATTAACTCCTTGTCGGGCGGCAGGCCCCACAAGAAGAAAGACAGCCGCGAGGCGAGGTCGACGTCGGCCACTCGATACGTGCCGCCGCTGCGCGCATCCGCCGGCGCGCGCTCGAGACGGAAGATGAAGTGCGGGCTGGCGAGAACGGTTTCCAGCGCCTGGCGCACGCCCTCCTCGAATCCGCCTTTGGCGGCGCCGCTCTGATAGAACGGCATCAGCCGATCGATCTCGGCGCTCGTGATCGGGCGGCGATACGCCTCTTCGCCGAGGCGCGCGAGGATCTGGCGCGCGCACACCGGTTCGTCGGTCTTCGACGTCGGGCGGCACGAGAAGATCTTGTGACGGCTCGGCGTATTCGAGATGCCGACCGCCTTGATCGGACCTCGGACGACGAGCTCTTCCATGCCCGGCAGCGTGGTGATGCCGCTGCCGCCCGAGCCGCCGCCGGCATACGACCACTCGTGCGGCTTGATCAGATCTTCGTACGGGCCGTCGATCTTGCGCACGAACGCGGCGGCGATCTTGTGCTGGCCGGCCTTGATGAAGATCGGCTCGGTCTTGTGCGGCGACGCGCCGCGCCCATCGGCGCCCTGCAGGTTGAGCGATTCGTATTCGAGGAGCGCCACGCGCTGGCCATCGATCGAGACGTCCACCTGCTCGAAGCGGGTGTTGTCGCCCGAGTTGAACATCATCTCGATCTGGTATTCGCCGTCAGCGGGAAACACGTGCGTGACCACCATGCCGCCGCGCGTGCCGTAGGGCGCGCCGGGCACGCGGTCCCAGGGATGCTGCGACGCGTAAGTGGAATTCGTATAGGCGATGTCGATCGACGGCGCGTTCTTGTCGCCCACCGCGAGCCGGCTGATGTCGGCGGCCGCATTTAAATACGACTCGAGCAGCGTCGGCGACAGCGCTTGTTCGTCGGCGATGTTGTCGAAGTTCGCGCTCATGGTGTCGTTCGGCAGCCACTTCGACGAGTCAACGTCGATCTCGAGCAGGTCCTTGACCGCGCGCGCGTACTCGGGACGATTCAGCCGCTGGAACGGCCGCCCGCCGGGATTCGGATTCGCTTTCGCATGCGTGTCGACGGCGCTCTCGAGCGCGGTGACGAACTGCTGATACGTCGCGGCGTCGGGCCGCTGCGCGCCAGGCGGCGGCATCATGCTCGCCTGCATCTTGCGAATCATCCGCTCGGCGACCTCCGCGTTCTCGCCGGCCTTCGCCATGTCGAACGACGCCAGCGTCAAACTGCCGACGCGATCCTTGTTGCGATCGTTGTGGCAGCCGACGCAGTAGCGCTTGACCAGACCGTTGTAGTCAGCATGCGACGCGACGGGCTTCACCGTCGCAACGGATGATCCCTGTGGCGACAAACCTTTAGGTTTGTCGATCGCACCGGCAGGTTTGTCGATGGTGGCAGGTTGCTTCGTCGCAGGACGTATCGGGGCAGACGCCGTACTGGTCGGCGCGGGCTGTTGCGCCGCGAGAGCGGTGACGAGTCCCAGGCACAGTGCCGCGGTGCCGAGGGAGATGGAACCGACGCTATTCATTCCACAATCCCCACGCGTACGAACACCGAGCCGCCATGACCGCTTTTCTGGCAGCGGCTAGCTCGGCGTCCTACTTCAATCTGGGAGGAATATACACCCAATCTCCCGGTCACATAGATGGGGCTAGAAGATATGACCTCAAGAGACATTTGCAGACATTTGGGCCGGAAATCGCGGTTTTCGACCTCTCGACCAAACGCCCGAAAGATTCACGAAATTACGCGGATCTTCGCAGTTTTGCGGCAGTGACGATGAGGGCGCCGAGGGACAGGGCGATCGCCAGCCAGAGCTCAGCCGTTGAGGAGGGGGGAGTCGGCGATCCACGCATCTGCACGAAAGCGTCGATCGACGTCGCGTAGCTCAGCGGATGACGCTCGCCAAGCGGGCGTCCCTGCACCTGCAAGGCGTCGAACGGAACGCGTTCCAACGCGCCGTCGCGAATGATCACCATCGGCCGGCCTTCGGCCGTGGTGAGGCCGACGAACAACAACTCGCCGAGCTCCGCCGTTGTCGAACTCTCGATCTCGGCGCGCCCGGCCACGCGGTCCATCACTGCGTGTTCGTGCGACATCACCCATCGGACGGAGTTCGGCTCGTCGAGAAAGAACGCGACCGCGATCTCGTCGGGGCGAAGCACCGCCTGCGCGCGAGCAACGTCGAGCGGCGCGCGATCGCTCGCCCCCATGAACGCTTTCGAACGATCGCTACTTCTTCGTCGCGGTGAACGCCGACGGTGACGACATCTTGATGGTGTTGCCGTCAACCGTGCCGGCATATTTCGTGTTGCCGGCGGTGAAGGTGATCTCGCTGCCGTTCAGGCGGCCCTGGACAGCCTGGTTGCCGATCGTCCCGGTAATCATCTGGAAGTTCTGCGTCAGCGTGAGCGCGCCGTTCGGCGTGTTCCACGTCCCCGCGACCTTCGCCGGCACAATCCACAGCAGCGCCGTGCACCAGCTGCTCGAGCAGCCGTCGGTGACGGTCTCGGTCTGATCGGCCTGCCAGTCTTCCATCGTGAATGTGTTCGAGACGATGCGCGTGCCCGGAATGAGGTCGAGAATCTGCGGCCGCAGCTTCATGTTGATCGACGGCAGCAGAAACATCGTGATCACCTGGGCCTTCGAGAGATCGGTTTCGAACAGATCGGCTTTGACGAATGTGGCGCGATCGCTGACGCCCGCTTCCTTCGCGTTGCGCTCTGACAGGCCGACCATGTCGGGGTTGTATTCGATACCGAACGCGCGCGCGCCGCGCTTGGCCGCGGTGATCACGGTGCGGCCGTCGCCCGAGCCAAGGTCCATCACCACGTCGTTCTTCGTCACCTTCGCCATGTCGAGCATCTTGTCGACCACGGCCTGCGGCGTGGGCACCCACACTACGTCCTTGCCGGCCTGGCCCACTTGGGGCTCGAACGGCTTCTGTCCCGTTGTCTGCGAGAAGGCGGCTGGCGCGGACACAATCAGAGCCAGCGCCGCCAGAGAGGAAATAATTCGTCTCGTCGTCATGAAATTCTCCATCATTTTCTTTCTGCGCCGTCTGCGGCTTGATTACTGCTTCTCTGCGCCGTCTGCGGCCGTAATGCGATACAAGTGACTGTCGGTACGTAAGAACAAAGACCCGCTGGAAACCGCCATCGATGCCAGCAGCCCGCCGTCCAGCGCGTTCGCGGCGAGCCGCCGAAACTCTTTGCCGGGCGCGATCACCGTGGTCACGCCTTGCTCGGCCAGAAAGTATATGCGGCCATCGGCGAAAACGGGTGACGCCGAATACGTTCCGCCCAGCCGCTGCTGCCACACGATGGCGCCAGTCCTGGCATCGAGGCACGTCGCAATGCCGCCGTCGGTGACGAGGTAGAGCTCGTCAGCAACCGCGAGGGGCGAGGGTGTGAGCGGCGCGCCCCGCGTCAGCGTCCAGGCGATGTGGGTTTTCGTCACATCACCGGTCCCGTCGGGCCTGACCGCCAGCAGAGACGGTTGCTGAAAGCCCGTCGCGATGAACACCAGCCCGTGCGCAAAAACCGGCCGCGGCACGTTGGAGAATCCCTCGTCGTAACGGACGCGCCAGATTTCCTTGCCGGTGGCGGGATCGTAGGCGCGGGCGCGAAACGCGCCGACGCTGATCAGCTGATCCCGCTCCGCCGTGCGAATCACGAGCGGCGTCGTGTACGCCTGGTCGGCTGGAAATCCGCGATTCGTCTTCCATTTCACTTTGCCAGTGTGCTTGTCGAGCGCCACGACGAAGGCCACGTCACTCCCGTCGCAGCTGAAGATCAGGAGATCGCCGTAGACAATCGGCGATCCACCGGCGCCATGCTGCGAGACATAGTCGAAGCGCGCCTTCCAGACGATGGCGCCGGCCGTGGTCAATGCGGCGGTGCCGTCGGCGCCGAAGTGCACGTAGACGCGGCCGTTCTCGACGACCGGTGTTGGCGACGCCCAGCTGTTCTTGGGATTGATTTCGCGGCGATACGAAGGAACGTTGAATGCTTCGACGTTCACCACTTCGCGGCCCGTCGCGGCGTCGAACGCGAGGACCCGCAACGAGATGCCGCGCTGCACAATCGCCGTGGTCAGCCACACGCGCCCATCGGCCACGACGGGCGACGACCACCCCAGCCCGGGCACCGGGGTTTTCCACGCCACGTTCTTCCCTTCGGCCCAATTCAGCGGCAATCCGCGCTCGGTGGAATGTCCCTGACCGCCAGGTCCGCGGAACTCGGGCCATTGCCTTCCGTTGGCGTGCGCCGGGAAAACCGTGAGGATCAGGAGGACGAGCAGGATCGAATGCAAGACGTACTCAGTCGTTGACTACTGATGCGCCGCGACGCGGTGTTTACCCGATCGGGAAACGGAGACCTGGGGCAGCGTGAAATAGAACGTCGCGCCTTCATTGACTCGTCCCTCGGCCCATACCCGTCCGCCGTGCCGGTTGACGATCCGCTGCACGATTGCCAATCCCACTCCGGTGCCTTCGAACTCCGCTGTGCGATGAAGTCGCTGAAACACGCCGAACAGCTTTTCCGCAAACCGCTCGTCGAACCCGGCGCCGTTGTCGCGCACGAAGTAGACGGTCTCGCCGTTGGTGGTGGCGCCGATGGTCACCTTCGCGCGGTCGCGCCGGGCCGTGAACTTCACCGCATTCGAGATCAGATTGGCCAGAACCTGTTTGATCAACACCGGTTCACCCATACAGGGCGGCAGCGGCTCCAGCACGAGCTCCACGGCATGATCGGCGGCGGCGATCGCCTCGTCGGCCACCGTGCGCGCCAGATGGGTTACATCGACACGCTCGCGCGACAGCGGCGCGCGGCCGATTCGCGCGAACGTCAGCAGATCGTCGATCAGCTGGCCCATGCGCGTGGCGTTGACCTTGACTCGCTCCAGCGAGCGGCGCGCGTCGGGCGCGAGCGTGTCGCCGTGATCCTCGTCGAGGATCTGGACGAAACCGACGATGGCGCGCAAGGGCGCGCGGAGATCGTGTGACACGGAATAGCTGAACGACTCGAGCTCGCGGTTGACCGCCGTCAACTCCGCGGTCCGGGCGTCGACGCGCTGCTCGAGATCGAGGCGCGCCTCTTCGACGCGCTCCATCATGACGTTGAACGCCTCCGCCAGACGCCCGATCTCGTCGTGCCGATCGGTCTCGATTGGCGCGACGTGCCGCAGTTCGGCGGCGGCCTCGGCCGCCTCGGTGACATGCAACAGCGGCGTGGTGATGCGGCGGCTGAAGACCCACCCGGCGGCAGCCGCCACGAGCAACAACATGACGGCGAGGACCGTGGCGCGAAACACCAGGCGATCGGCCGGCGCCAGGACCACCGCGTGCGGAAATTCAACCGCCACCAGCCACGGTGCGCCGGCGATCGACGTGGCCCAGGCCAGCACCGGCGGCCGGCCGCCGCGCTCGTACTCGAGCAGTTGCCCGGCGCGATCGCGCGAGATCGGTACCGCCGCAACCGGCATCGACAAATCCGTCCACGCCGTGCCATCGTCGTTGCCGACCACGATTGACGCTTCGCTGCCGATCAATCCCGTCAGCAGCGCGAGTGTCTGCTGCGCCTGCGCGGGATTCGCCAGCCGGCGGCGTTCGACGACGTACCCGATTGGCGCGCCATTGGCGTCGATGCGGCCGCCGACCAGATACGACAGGCGTTCGCCGTCGGGACGCAGGCGGCCGATGCGCGCGGTGGTCGTATTCAGATCGTTCTTGAAGTGTTCCCGCGTCGCGGGTGTGAGCTCCTCGAATGTCGAGCCGCCGGACAACAAGCGCGAGCCCGATGCGTCCCACACTTCGAGGCTGGCGATGGCAGCCGCCGCCCCGAGATGGGTGACGGCCGCGGCGTTGAGCTTCTGGGCGATGGCCGGATCGCGCGTCCGCATGAATTCGGCGACGTCCGCGCGCTGCATGAATTGCTGCACCGCGATGATGCGTTGCTGCGTCGAGGCCGCGAGCACGCTGGCCATCTGGTTGGCGGCCTGGTACAAACGGGCGGCGGCGAGGCCGACCACCGTCCGGCGCACTTCCAAATACGACACCGTCGTCATCGCGCCACCCAGCACCAGCAGCAGCGCCGCCAGGGCCACCGGCAACTTCACCGCGATCGACTGTCGGGACCACAACGACATACAGGTGCACCTAGTCTGCGCCAACTGCGGCCTGGATGCGTGCGCCTTTTCTGCGCCGTCTGCGGCCTGGATGCGTGCGCCTTTTCTGCGCCGTCTGCGGCCTGGATGGCTGCGCCTTTTCTGCGCCATCTGCGGCCTAGAATGAAGGCAATGTATTACGGCTGGATCATCCTCCTCGTTGCCGCGGCCGCCATGGTTGGCACCCTGCCGGGCCGCACCCAGGGCCTCGGCCTGGTGACCGAGCCGCTGATGTCGGACCTTGGCATCAGCCGAGTGGACTACGCGCAGTTGAATCTGTGGGCGACCTTGATCGGATCGCTGTTCGCAATCGGCATCGGGCGCTTCATCGACCGTCTGGGTGCGCGGGTGGTGCTGACCACGATCGCGCTCGCCCTTGGCGTGGTCGTGGCGATGATGAGCAGTGTGGAATCGTTCTGGCCACTGGCGATCGCGGTGACGTTGACGCGTGGTCTCGGCCAAAGCGCGCTGTCGGTGATCAGCCTCGCGATGGTGGGTCAGTGGTTTGTCCGTCGCATCGACATGGCGATGGCGATCTACAGCATCGTGCTCAGCGTCGGCTTCATGATTGCGTTTCCAATCGTCGGATCGCTCGTGCAGTCGCGCGGCTGGCGCTTCGCCTGGATGTCGATCGCCGTCGGATTGTTCGTGGCCCTTACCCCGATGGCGTGGTGGCTCGTGCGGCCACCTTCAGGTGGCGACGTGCGGTTCCCATCGGGTGGCGACGAACCTTTAGGTTCGTCGTCGATCACCGACGGCGCAACCTGGCAAGAAGCAATCGCCACCCCGGCTTTCTGGGTCTTCTCGATCGGCGCGGCGCTCTATGGCCTGGTCGCTTCCGGGATCGGCTTGTTCAACGAATCGATTCTCGCCGAGCGCGGCTTCGGTCCGAACGTGTATTACCAGACGTTGATCGTGACGGCGATGACCGCGCTGATGGGCAACTTCGCCGGTGGCTGGCTGGCCACGCGCATGTCGCTGGCGAACCTGCTCGCCGTCTCACTGGTCGTGCTCGCGCTCGGGCTCGGCGCGCTGCCGCATGTGACGACGATCGTGCACGTGATGCTGTGGGCGGTGGCGATGGGTTTCGGCGGCGGGTTGGTGATGGTGCTGTTCTTCAGCGTCTGGCCGCGCGTCTATGGCCGCCGGCATCTCGGCCGCATCCAGGGTGCGGCGCAGGCAATGACGGTGCTGGCGTCGGCGATCGGCCCGCTGTTGCTGGCGTGGTGCGTCGAGTTGACCGGCAGCTATGCCGGCATGTTCAACGTGCTTGCGGCGGTGATCGCGCTGACGGCATTCGCCGCCCTCACTACTCCTCTGCCAGGGATGATTGGGGTCAGACCCCGAAATCATCCCACTTGACGTCCTAGTAGGGGCGAAATTCGGGGTCTGACCCCAAAAT
>Ga0187893_10012703_pt1 | contig 11889 bp, 13 predicted proteins | sample MA1701074metaG_FD_139574 | JGI IMG/M metagenome (GOLD analysis project Ga0187893, IMG submission 139574) | White microbial mat communities from a basaltic lava cave in the Kipuka Kanohina Cave System on the Island of Hawaii, USA - MA170107-4 metaG ... | reverse complement strand
TGCGGGTCGTGTGGATTCTCCAACGAGTCCGGCATCAAGTTCTGCGGTGGGTGTGGCGCGCCGCTCGGCGCGGCGCCAGCAACGGCGACCCCAAAGTTCGCGTCGCCGGACGCCTACACCCCCAAGCACCTCGCCGAGAAGATACTCACCTCGAAGGCCGCGCTGGAAGGCGAGCGCAAGCAGGTGACCGTGCTCTTCGCCGACCTCAAGGGCTCGATGGAGCTGCTCGCCGACCGCGATCCCGAGGAGGCGCGCAAGATCCTCGATCCGATCCTTGAGCGCATGATGGAAGCGGTCCACCGCTATGAGGGGACGGTCAACCAGGTCATGGGCGACGGGATCATGGCGCTCTTCGGCGCGCCCCTCGCCCACGAGGATCACGCCGTACGGGCGTGCTACGCGGCGCTACGGATGCAGGAAAGCGTGAAGCAGTACGCGGACGAGGTGCGACGCTCTCACGCGGCGGTCGTCAAGATCCGCGTCGGGCTGAACTCGGGGGAGGTCGTCGTACGCGCCATCGGCAGCGATCTCCACATGGACTACACGGCCGTGGGCCAGACGACCCACCTGGCCGCGCGGATGGAGCAGCTCGCCGATCCCGGCGCCATCGTGATCACGCCCGAGACCCTGGCGCTGGCCGAGGGCTACGTCGAGGTGAAGTCGCTGGGCCCCGTGCCGGTGAAGGGGCTCGTCGAGCCGGTGGAGATCTACGAGGTGACGGGGGCTGCCCGGCGCGGACCCGCCTGCAGGCGTCCGCCCGGCGCGGGCTGACGCGGTTCGTCGGCCGCGACGCCGAGCTGGAGCAGCTCCACCGCGCCCTGCAGCTCGCGGGCGACGGTCACGGTCAGGTGGCGGCGATCGTCGGCGAGGCGGGGGTGGGCAAGTCGCGCCTCGTCTACGAGTTCACCCACTCCCATCGCCTACAGGGCTGGCTCGTCCTTGAGGCCGCCTCCGTCTCGTATGGCAAGGCGACGAGCTACCTGCCGGTGGTCGACCTCCTCAAGGGCTATTTCAAGATCCAGGATCGGGACGACCTCCGCGAGATCCGCGAGAAGGTGACGGGCAAGCTCCTCACCCTGGACGAAGCCCTGAAGCCGACGCTGCCGGCGTTGCTGGCCCTGCTCGACGCGCCCGTGGACGACGTGTCGTGGGGCTCGCTCGACCCGGCGCAGCGTCGCCAGCAGACACTCGACGGCGTGAAGAGGTTGCTGCTGAGGGAGGCGCGGGAGCAGCTTATCCTCCTGATCTTCGAGGATCTCCACTGGATCGACAGCGAGACCCAGGCGCTGCTCGACGGCCTGGTCGACAGTCTCGGATCGGCGCGCCTGCTGCTGCTCGTGAACTACCGTCCCGAGTACCAGCACCCCTGGGGCAGCAAGACGTCCTATAGCCAGCTGCGGCTGGACGCGCTGCCGGCCGAGAGCGCCGGAGAGCTGCTGGAGGCGCTGCTCGGAAGCGATCCTGGGCTGGCGCCGCTCAATCAGCTCCTCGTCCGGCGCGGAAACCCGTTCTTCCTGGAGGAGACCATCCGGACCCTGGTGGAGACCCAGGCACTGGCGGGGGAGCGAGGCCGGTATTGGCTGACCCAGCCGGTGCAGGCGATCCAGGTCCCGCCCACGGTCCAGGTGATCCTGGCTGCGCGCATCGATCGGCTCCCCCCGGAGGACAAACGACTCCTCCAAGTCGCCTCCGTCGTCGGCAAGGACGTGCCGTTCGCCCTGCTCCACGCGATCGTCGAGCTACCGGACGAGACGCTCCATCGCGGACTCGACCACCTGCAGGCCGCCGAGTTCGTTTACGAGACCGGACTGTTTCCGGATCTCGAATACTCCTTCAAGCACGCGCTCACACACGACGTCACGTACGGCGGCCTGCTGCAGGAGCGGCGCCGCGAGCTGCACGCGCGGATTGTCGCGGCAATCGAGACGCTCCACCGGGATCGCCTCGGCGAGCAGATCGAGCGGCTGGCGCATCACGCCGTGCGGGGTGAGCTGAGGGAGAAGGCGGTGGACTGCGCCGCCGCGGCCAGCAGGACGGCGCTGATGGGGCGGGTGAGAAACACCAGGGGATCACCGCGCGACAGCAGCATCGCCCGGCGCAGAAACTCCTCCATCATTGGGCCCAGGATGTAGCCGAGCAGCATCGGCGCTGGCTCGCACTCGAGCTTGGCGAAGATGTAGCCCAGCAGCCCGAACAGCGCCATGAGGTAGACGTCGAAGGTGGCGTTGTTCAGGCTATACACGCCGATGGCGCAGAACACCAGGATGGCGGGGTAGAGGAGATGGTACGGGACACTGACCATCTTCACCCAGAGGCCGATCAGGGGCAGGTTGAGCACGAGCAGCAGCAGGTTGCCGATCCACATCGAGACGATGAGCCCCCAGAACAGCGCGGGCTGCTCGACCATCACGGAGGGACCGGGCTGGATACCCTGAATGATCATGGCGCCGATCATCAGCGCCATCACTGGGTTCGACGGGATGCCCAAGGTCAACATCGGAATGAACGACATCTGGGCGCCGGCATTGTTGGCCGCTTCGGGCCCCGCCACGCCCTCGATCGCCCCCTTGCCGAAGCGGCCCGGGTGCTTCGAGATCTTCTTCTCCAGCGAGTAGGCCGAGAAGGAAGCCAGGGTCGGGCCACCGCCGGGCAAGATCCCGAGCGCGGCCCCGAGCGCGGTGCCCCGCAGGATCGGGGCGACGATCCGTTTGAAGTCCTCCTTGGTCGGCATCAGCCCGGTGATGCGCCTGGTCGTCAGCTCGCGCGCCCCCTCGGTCTCCAGATTGCGGACGATCTCGCCCACGCCGAACATGCCCATGGCGCCGATCACGAAGCCGATACCGTCGGCGAGCTCGGGCAGCCCGAACGTGTACCGCTGCGCACCGGAAGTGACGTCGGTGCCGATGAGCCCGAGGAGGAGGCCGAACACGATCATCCCGATGGCGTTCAGCAGCGGGCCGTGCGCCATCACGATCGAAGCCATCAGCCCGAGGACCATGAGCGAGAAATACTCGGCGGGGCCGAACTTGAGGGCGATCGTGGCCAGGGGCGGGCCGAAGGCAGCCACCAGCAGCGTGCAGACCGTGCCGGCAAAGAACGATCCGATGGCGGCCGTGGCCAGGGCCACGCCGGCGCGACCCTGACGCGCCAGGCCGCGCGAAGGTCGCGGGCAGCAGCATGGCGATGGTGGCCACCGGCCCGAGCCCGGGCAGCACGCCGATCGCCGTGCCCAGGACGACACCCACCAGGCAGTAGAAGAGGTTGGTCGGGGTGAACGCCGCCTGGAGGTGGTATCAAACACGCTCGCGAGCCGGAGCGCGGTGGCCGGTGTGACACCGCGACGCCGGTTGACGCGCTCGTTCACCCGCTGGTAGGGCACGTCGATGCGCTCGGCCAGATCGCGCTGCATCGCCGAACCGGGAATGCTCCGACGATGAGAGGTGTCTGAGTGGAGGCACTGACCGGATAGGTCCGAGGGTGGTACGCTCGGGGCGGGAGAGTGCGTGATGACTGATCCCGAGCTGTCGGTGGTAACGCTGAACACCTGCACGAGGATCCAGCCGAGATCTTGAGGAGAGGAGAAGGCCATGACTCGAATCCGGGTGGAGGATCGAGACGCTGGAGGCGAGGCATCGCGACTGCTTCGGATCGCTGTCGAAAGTAAGGTCCGCCGCCTTCGGCTGGGCATTGAGGCGACCGAGGCCCACCTTCGCGCGCTCGAAGGCCGCCACGGAATGACGTCAGCGCAGGCCATGGCGACGGCAACGGCCGAGGACCTGGGGGGGGCGATCTCGACTACGTAGAATGGCTGGGAGAGTGGCGAATGCTCCAGCAGCTCAAGCAGGATCTCGAGCAGCTGGAAGCCATCGAGTATGCTGATCGGTGACTACTTCGATGAGATCGGCCACCTCATTCACGAGCACGAGACCGCCGGGTACTTGCTGTCGTGCGATCTGCTGACTGACGCCCGGTCGGATGATCTTGGATATCTTCGGGCAACGCTGACCTTCTCGGACCGATCCGAGCTGCACGTTCGAGAATACGTGCGGGTCAGCGACGACCGCATCGAACGACTCGCCTTGGCCTATCACTATCAGGATGCCGCCGGTACTCTCCGCTTCCGCTACGACAACGCGCAACATCGTCCGCCGCTCATGTCCACCGTCCACAAGCATGTCGGTCAGGATCTCGTCCCCGGCGAGGTGTGACGCTCACTGACGTCTTGAGGGAAACTGTCGGCCGATACCTGAGGCCGTAGAACCTGCGCCCGGGGCGGAACATAAGGCCTGATGAGGACCCACTCGTGAGTTGACCGTACGACTCCGAGGCCCTGCCCACGCCCAGAGAGCTGCTTCCCGTGTGTCCTACCACTCAAGCGTCTCGCCGACAAGATCCCATGCAGTCGCTGGCCCCGTCCCGATGAAGCGCTCGCCAGACGCAGCGGGCCTCGTTGGTCAGCGAGGAAGGGTGGACCACGCGCTGGGTCGCGCGACGCGAATGCGCTTAGCCGCCCAGGAACACGTGGCGGACCTCGGGGGAGCGCAGGAGATCCTCCGAACGTCCCTCCACCACCGTGCGGCCTGACTCCAGCACGAAGCCACGGTGGGCGATGCCCAGAGCGCGCTCCACATTCTGCTCGATGAAGAGGATAGCCACACCCTCCGCGTTGATCCGCGCCATGATCTCGGCGATGTGATCCACGATGCGGGGGGCAAGCCCCAGGAAGGGCTCGTCGATCATAAGCAGCCGGGGGCGGGCCATGAGGCCGCGCGCGATCGCCACCATCTGCTGCTCGCCCCCCGAGAGCGTGTGGGCGAGCTGGCTTCCCCGCGAGTCGATGAGGGGGAACAGCTCTCTGACCCGTTGAAACTGAGCCTCGCGCCCGGCGCGCGCGGCCGGGTTGTAGGCACCGAGCAGCACGTTCTGGCGCACGGTGAGGTAGGGAAACAGGCGCCGCCGCTCCAGGACGTGGCTGATTCCTTCGCGGACGATGCGATGAGCGGGCCGGCCCGCGATGGAACGGCCGGCGAACGCGACCTCGCCCGCCAGCGGCCGCAGCAGCCCCGAGATCGTGTTCATCAGCGTGGACTTGCCAGCGCCGTTGGGGCCGAGCAGGGCCACGATCTCGCTCTCTTGCACGTCGAGGTGGGCGCTCCACAGGACCTGGTAGTCGCCGAGCAGGACGTCGAGCCCGCGCGCTGTCAGCATCGGCGTCCGCCCGGTACGCCATGATGGCGCGGAGCTCCGCCACGCCCCGCCGTCCGCCAGCGCGGCCTCTTCATGCCCGCCACGCTTCGCCGAGGTAGGCGTCGATCACCCGCCGGTCACGCATGATCTCAGCGGGCGGGCCGTCCGCGATGACCTCGCCGAGCTGCAGGGCCAGCACCCGCTGAGCGATGTCCATGATCACGCGCATGTTGTGCTCGATGACGATCAGGGCGAGCCCGCGCCCGTGCAGCTCACGCACGAGGGCCACTAGCCCGGGAATGGCCCCCGGGTCGACGCCGCCGGTGACCTCGTCGAGCAAGAGCAGCCGCGGCCGGGTGGCCAGCGCACGGGCCAGCTCGAGACGCTTGCGCTGCCCCGTGGAAAGCCCGCGGGCATGCGCTGCCGCGCGGTCGGCGAGGCCGACCTTGGCGAGAGCATCGATCGCGACCGCGCGCGCCTCGGCCACGTCCGCCGTATGGAGGAAGGCACCGATCATCACGTTCTCGAGAGCGGTCATGTCGTGGAAGGGACGCAGCTTCTGAAACGTCCGGCCGAGCCCGAGCCGGCAGATCCGGTCCGGGCGGAGCCCCGTCACGTCGTGCCCGTCGAGCCGAACCTGGCCGGCGTCGGGACGGGTGAAGCCCGTGATCAGATCGAACAGGGTCGACTTGCCGGCGCCGTTAGGCCCGATAACGCCCACCAGTTCGCCTGGGCGAACCGCGAACGCGATATCGCGGTTGGCCACCACGCCGCCGAAGCTCTTGGTGAGACCGGTGACCTCGAGCAAGGACGCCGGGTGCGGCTCGGTCACGCTCACGCGGCCGACTCCCGCATGCTCAGCAGACTCACGCCGCCGACTCTCGCTGTGCGCGGGCGCCCGCCGTCAGGGTCGGTCGGCGCGCCAGCTGGCGCACCAGCCCGATCAACCCAGCTGGTTGAAACACCGCGATCAGCATGATGAGCGCGCCATAGATGACGAGGTCGAGCGCCTTGCCCGTGCCCCCCAACAGCACGCGCGTCCCTTCGGAGAGCGGCACCAGAACAGCGGCGCCCAGCAGCGGGCCCCACAGGCTCCCCACGCCGCCCATCACCGCGACCAGGCAGATGAGGATCGAGAGCGATAGAGGGAAGACAGACTCCGGGTCGATGAAGAGCACGTACTGCGCCCAGAATGTGCCGCCGAGCGCAGTCAAGGCCGCCGACACCGCCATGGCCGCCTGCTTCTCGCGCGCGACCTGGACACCCAGGCTCGCCGCAGCGTCCTGGTCCTCCTTGATGGCGCGGAAGTAGTAGCCGCGGCGCGACCGCTCGATCCACCGCGTCGCCCCCAGCGCGAGCGCCAGGAGCCCGAGCGCGATGTAGTAGTAGACGGCCTTCGACTCGTGGAACTGGAAGTTGAGCAGGCTGTCGGGCCGCTTGATCGGCACGAAGAGCCCACGCGCCCCCCCGATCCAGTCCCAGTTGAGCACGATGGTCTGGACGATCTCGCCGAACCCGATGGTCGCGATGGCGAAATAGTGGCCGCGGAGCCGAAAGACGGGATAGCCGATGGCCTGCGAGACGACCACGGCCAAGGCGGCGCCAAACAGCATGCCGAGCCAGGGCGTGAGCGCGGCATCCCTCACGAGCAAGGTGGAGGTGTAGGCCCCGATGCCGAAGTAGACGGCGTGGCCGAGGGAGATCTGGCCGCAGTAGCCGGCCAGGATGTTCCACGCCGTGGCCAGCGATCCGTAGAGGAAGATCATGATCATGATGTGGCGCGGGAACGGCCGAACGAAGATCAGCGGGAAGACGAGAACGGCCAGGAGCAGGACGAGCGCGAGCGCGCGCCTCAAAAGCGCCCGAAGAGCCCCTGGGGCCGCCAGAGGACGACCACCAGGTAGAGCCCGAACACGACCGAGTACTTGAACGCGGGGGGGATCAACAGACCGGCCAGGGCCTCCACCAACCCGACGACGACCCCGGCCGCGAGGGTGCCCGGCACGTTGCCGAAGCCGCCGAGCGCCACCGTGACGTACGCGAGCAATGCGAAGGGGCCGCCGACGTCGGGGTAGATGTAGAAGAACATCGCGAGGAGAGCACCGGCCACGCCGACGCAGACGCCGCCGATGACCCAGCCGAGGGCGAACATCCGTTGCGTATCGATGCCCATGAGCGACGCGGCCTGGCGGTCCTGGGCCGTCGCGCTCAACGCCAGGCCGGTCTCCGAGCGCGACAGGAAGAGATGGAGACCCAGGAACGCGCCGAGCGCGGCCAGGCTGGCGACGATCTGAGGCAACCCGATGAACAGACCACCGAGCGACACGCGGCCGGCGAGCCACGGGTCCTTGATGGTCAGGAAGTCGGCGCCAAACGCGAACTGGGCGCTGCTGCGCAGGAAGACGGCGAGCCCGAACGTCGCGAAGATCTGGGCGAGCATGGGGGCGGCCAGGACGCGGCGGATGAGGCCGTGATAGGTCAGCCACCCGACGCCGCCGAGCGCGACGGCCGCCACGGGGGCGCCGACGATGGGGTCGAGCCGGCCCAGCGACCACGCGAAGAAGGCGACATACATGGCGAGCATCAGGAACTCGCCGTGGGCGAAATTGACGAGCTCCATCAGCCCGAAGATCAGCGAGAGGCCGGCGGCCACGAGGGCGTACACGAACCCCATCAGCACGCCCCCGACGGCCGCTTGCAGGAAGATCTCGGCGGTCAGGCTACTTGCGGTCCTTCCAGGCCGGGATCGGGTAGAGCACGTCGGTGGTGGCGATGTCGAAGGGATAGACCGTGAGCCACTTGAGGTTCTGGAGCTGGATGATGATGCCCTTGACGTGGATGTTCTGCCCCGTCTCGTCGAACTTGATGCCGTCCCACGTCATGACCAGCTGATCGCCGGGGATGTTGGTGGCCACCAGCGCCTTGCGGATGGCTTCCGGATCGGTCGAGCCCGCTCGGTTGATGGCGTCGAGCAGGGTGAACATGCCCGTGACCGAGCGGGCCGGGTTGTCGTAGAAATCCTTGCCGTGGCGCTGCTTGTAGAGGGCGGCGATCGCTTTGGCCGCCGGCCGCTTGTCGACCAGATCGACGTTGAAGGGCGCCCGCGACATGGTGCCCTCGGCCTCCTTGCCAACCGCGTTGAGAAAGTCGGGCGCCAGGTGCCCGGCGTTCTGGGCCATGATCATCTTGGGGTTGTAGTCCAGCTCCTTGCTCTGGCGCACGAAGAGAATGGCGTCCGTGTGGTATGACGTCGGCATCCAGACGTCGGGGTTGGCCGCCTTCAGCCGCTGGATCTCGGGCTGGAGCGAGGTGGCCCGGGCCCGGTACTGCATGTCGACGACGACCTCGTAGTTGTACTTCTTGGCCAGTTCCCGCATCACCTTGCCGCTGTCGGAGCCGAACAGCGTGTCCTCGTAGGTGATGCCGAGCGTCTTGAGCGTGATCCCCTTCTTCTTCTGGTAGTCGCGGAAGAAGTCGAACATCGTCTGGGTGAAGTGCTCGTCGTGGGGCGAGGTGCGGAAGAACCACTTGAAGCCACGCTTGGTCAGGCCCGGGGAGGACGACTGGCCGTTGACGTGCGGAATGCCGTAGCGCTCGGCCACCTGGCTCACGGTGGCGGTGACCGAGGAGTGCCACGCCCCGTAGAGCGCGTGGACCTTCTCCTGGGTGATCAGGCGCTCGGCCTCCGCCTGGCCGACCTCAGGCTTGCCCTGGTGATCGGCGAAGATCAGCCGGACCTTGGCGCCCTTGAGACCGGGCATGCCCTTGAGGCGCTGATAGAAGGGCAGGGCCACGTCGACGTCGCCGTTGGCGATGTCGCGGGCGATCTCGTTCACGGCCTTGTTCTCGAGCCCGGTGAGGGCGGCCGGCCCCGAGAGGGGATAGATCACGCCGATGACGATCTCCTTGGGCTGGGCCGCGAGGGGCGTCACGGACACCGCGAGAACCATCGCGAGGGAGAGCAGGAGGGGCAATGCAATCATGACAATGCTCCTTTTCGACGCACCGTTGGGGTTGCCGCGGATTCTAGGGGCGGGGTGCCAGCAGGTCAAGCGCGACCCGTGTGCCGTGCTCCGAGCGTGGGCAAGTGCCCACCATTCCGAGCAGATGGCTTACGGCTCGCTCAGTTCGCGGTAGTGCTCCGGGCGGCGGTCGCGCGGAAACGGCATGCGCGTGCGGGCCTCGGCGACGTCGTCGAGATCGATCTCGGCCAGGACCAGCTCGTCGCCGTCGGTCTTCGCCCGGGCCACGACCTCTCCGCCGAGCGGGGTGACGACAACGGAGTCGCCCACATAGGGCAGCCCGTCCTCGATCCCCGCCTTGCCCACGCCGACGTGGAAGACCCCATTCTCGTACGCGCGCAGGCGGAGCGTCGTCTCCCAGATGTCGCTCTGCCAGACCTTGCCGACCACCGGCATGTTGGTGGGAGTGAACACCAGCTCGGCGCCGCGCAGGGCGAGGATGCGGTAGCCCTCGGGGAAGTTGCGGTCGTGGCAGATCTGGACGCCCACCCGCGCGCCGGCCACGAGGAAGACGGGGAAACCGAGGTTGCCGGGTGTGAAGTAGAGCCGCTCGTAGGTAAAGGCCCCCTGCTCTTTCAGTGGGAACGACCCGGGCAGGTGCATCTTGCGATAGCGCCCCATAATCTCGCCGCGCGCGTCGATGACCACCGCCGTGTTGTAGAGCGTGATGCCGTCGCGCTCGGCCAGCGGCAGGACGACGGCGAGCCGATGCCGCGCCGCGGTCTCCTGGACCCTGCGGGTGAGGGGGCCGGGGACCTCGTCGAACATCCGCGCGTGATCACGCGTGTTCCAGTGGCCGAAGTACTTGGTGAAGCTCAGCTCGGGCAGGCAGATGACGGCCGCGCCCGACCCGGCCGCCTCGTCCATCAGGCGAAGGATCGTGTCGACGTTGGCGGCCTTGTCGTCAGAGGCAGGCCCCATCTGGCCAGCGGCCACGACGAGCGTGCGAGACATCGGAGGGTCCTCCTTGGGCGATCATCGTATCACCGACCTACGGTGAACCGGGGTGCGCAGCAGCACTGGTTCGTGATCACGCTGCTGGATGGCGTTATGCTCCAGTAGCACGGAGGGCGTACCGACGAAACCGGTCCCTGAGTTGATTTCGTGAAGGTCAGCAAGGTGCCGTGAACTGAAGTGGCTATGCGATACGCGATCGTGATCGAGAAAGCCGAGAGCAACTGCGCCTATGTCCCGGATCTTCCCGGCTGTGTTGCCGCCGGCGCTTCTGTCGAAGAAGTATCACAGCATACCCACTTGGCTGGAGGGCGCTGAGGGCGCTACGCCGCCGGCGCCGGAGGAGAAGATGACGCAATCAAAGTATCCTGTTGGATGGGACCAACAGCGCGTTCGGCGCGTTCTCGACCATTACGAGGCGCAGTCCGACGAGGAAGCGGTCGCCGAGGACGAAGCAGCGTATGAGGGAACCACGCACACGATGATGGAAGTGCCTGTCGACCTCGTGCCCCTTGTCCGGGAGCTCATTGCGAAGCGAAGCGCCGAGTGAATCGAATCGGCCATAGTAGATCGCGGACGCAGAACAAGCCGGTCCACCTGACGCCGGGCCTCGCCCCCTTCAGTTCGCAGGAATCTGGAAGACCTCGACGTTCGCACTGAGAGTCGGAGGGGCTTGGCGCAAAGGCGCTCCCTCAGAGCGGGTTGGGGCCGACGATCTCCCAGTGGTAACGCTCATTGAGTTTGCTGCGTTCGTCGTCGCTGATCGGGCCGCCGGGACGCTTCAAGAGCTCCTCGATGTAGCCGCCGGCGGCAGCTGGCGTGTAGAGAAACAAGACGCGGCCGGTTTCGCGGCCGGTGCTCTTCCACGCATGGGGGACGTTGCGCGGGAAGAACGCGCAGGTGCCGGGCCCGCCGACGCTGACCTCGTCCCCGATCTTGAACGTGATCTCGCCGGCGAGCACCCAGGCAACCTCGTCGCTGTCGCGGTGTAGATGGAAGAGGCTCTTGGTGCCGACGGGCACGGTTTCCTCGAACAGCATGATGCTCTGATTGGTCTCGGGACCGAGGAGCTTCAAGGCGGCGAAGCGGCCGGGCGCATTCATGTCGAGATGCTTTCCGCCGCCCGCGGGTACGACAATGCCCTTTGCGCTCATGTGGTGTCCCTCCCTGTCTGCCGCGCGAATGCTCATGCTCACAAGATAGCTGAGACGTGTGGGAAGGGATAGCGCCCTGCCCGGACGCCCCGGGGCGTTGCCGGCGTCAGTCGGCGAGGTGAATGGTTGCCGTGAGTCGGCGTGTGTTGCCCACCACACGCGTCGTGTGGCCCTGGCCCGTCAGGTCTTCCGCCAAGGTCACGTGGCCGGGGCCGAACCGGCGCACGATACCATCGCCGAGGCCGATCTCCACTTCGCCTTCGAGGGTGATGACGTACTGCCGGCGGGGCGCATTGTGCCAGTCGTGAAAATGCCCGGGGTCGGTGGCCCGGAAGACGACACCCTTGGCGGCGTGCAACGACGTCAGCTTCGGATGCGCGGCCGGATCCAGGTCTTCCAGGTGTGAGCGACCATCCGAGCCGGTGTACAAGCGAGTCATGCCCATGGACTGTTCCTCCGTGCGCCGGGTTAAACCGGCGAGGTGTAGTGAATGAAAGAGTCATACGGTGAAGGAGTAGCGACCCACACCGGCCCCGAGTCATGCGCGGGCGTCCGCGAGGGCGAGCGCGAAG
>Ga0187893_10012702_pt1 | contig 11891 bp, 6 predicted proteins | sample MA1701074metaG_FD_139574 | JGI IMG/M metagenome (GOLD analysis project Ga0187893, IMG submission 139574) | White microbial mat communities from a basaltic lava cave in the Kipuka Kanohina Cave System on the Island of Hawaii, USA - MA170107-4 metaG ... | reverse complement strand
GTCACTTATTGGGGGTTGGGCAACGAAATGGATGGGCCCTGGCAGATGGGTTACAAGAGCGCCGAGGACTACAGCAAGTTTGCCCTGGAAGCAGCCAAGCTGATGAAATGGACCGATCCCAACATCAAGTTAATTGCAGCAGGATCGTCAAACTACAACGCAGACTGGGTAGGATGGAACCGGACTGTTCTCCAGAACCTCAAAAACCACATGGACTATCTCTCGCTGCACCTCTATGTGGGAAACCGCAACAATGACTATTATGAGTTCCTAACCAGTTCCGTCGATCTGAATGAGAAGACCAGGATCGGCGAGGGTCTGATCCAGGCAGCGCTTGTCGATAATCCCCGGCGACGGTCCATCTATATCGCATGGGACGAGTGGAACGTGTGGTACCGTGCCCGTGGCCCCCAGCAGCGCGGTCGAAACATCCTGGAAGAAAAATATAATCTGGAAGACGCTCTGGTGGTTGCCACGTTCCTCAACAGTTTCATCAACAATGCCCACATCGTGAAGATGGCCAACATGGCGCAGCTGGTGAACGTCATTGCCCCGATGTTCACGAACGACAAGGAACTGTTCCTGCAAACCATTTATTATCCGTTGCAACTGTTTGCCACGCACAGCCGAGGGAAGGCTTTGAATGTGTTCGTGGATAGTCCGACTTACAAAACGCAAAAGTATGCAGCGGTGCCTTACTTGGATGTCTCGGCCGCTTACGACAATGGGACGTTGGTCCTGAATGTCGTGAATCGCCACCGCGACCAGCCGATTGAAGTTGAGATTCAGAGTCAGAGAGGCAGTTTCAGCGGGACCTTCGAAGTCGCTGAAGTGAATGGGCCGGACATCAAGGCTGAGAACACGTTTGGCTCTACCAAGGTCCAGACAGCTCAAAGGACAATCAGCGCCAGCGGCGACCGCTTTAAGTATCAGTTCCCTGCTCATTCATACACAATGATTAAGGGCGCCTTACGTTGATCGGTTTCTTGACGGTCAACAAAACGCTTGAATAGGATTTAATTGAACCGCGTAGCTCCCTCAGTAGTATTTAGGGACCGTGCTACCACACGGTAAGACACGAACCTTGGGGGTATATCCGACAGTATGAGCCTAAAAGACGTCGCTGAGCGCGCCGGTGTTTCCAGTGCCACCGTATCGCGTGTGCTAAACAAGAACAACGTTGTCAGAAACGCCACTCGTCTTCGGGTGATGAAGGCCGTCGAAGAGCTGAACTATCATCCAAACCTGCATGCCCGAACTCTCGCCGGCGGCAAAAGTCGGACCCTAGGCATGATCGTTTCCAATCTGGAGAATCCGTTTTTCTTCGATATCTTTCGAACTGTGGAGAACGATGCCCATGCGCAAGGATATGAGGTTGTCGTAGCGCACACCGAGTACCGCCCTGAGCAATTGGCCGCCAGAGTGAGAAACATGTTGGAGCGAAGAGTAGCGGGGCTTGCCGTCATTGTCTCGGAAATGACACCGGAGCTCACGCTCGAACTGGCGGGAAGCAGAATTCCTGTGGTTTTCTACGATGCCGCCACACCGCATAGCAGTATCTTCAATATCCATGTCAATTACCGGCGCGGAATGGAGCGGATTGTCAACTACCTTCATTCGCTCGGACACCATCGTCTGGCATTTGTCGGACATCACTCGACGCTTGGACCGACCGGGGAACGAGAACAGTGCTTCATCGAGACGGTTTCGCACTTCGCTTCCAGCAGTGAATGGCGAACAGTGGCGACACAAGACGGGCCGGAGGGAGGGCGACAAGCCGCCCGCGAGCTGCTAACCTCGGGCTTTCGGCCGACAGCGATCGTGTGTGTGAATGACTTCATGGCCCTTGGAGTGTTGCGCGAACTGCGCGACCAGGGACTGCGGGTTTTCGAAGATGTTTCGGTGACCGGGTTTGACAACATCAAGCTTTCGGAATTTTCCTACCCTCGACTCACAACCGTTGATATTCCACGGGAGCGAATTGGCCACTTCGTTTTTCAACGCTTGGTCCCTGACCCCACAAGAAGGCCAGAGGCCAGAGACATTCTCCTCGATCCAGAACTGGTCTTACGCGAGTCAGCCGGTCCCGTGCCTGACGCGTCCTCGCGCAAATAGCTCCTACATCGCTGCAGAAACACAGTGGGCCTGCTATCCAGCCGATTTTGCCAACAACTTCCTTGAATTGAACCCTCCGTTCGGTACACGATCGTACTGAGCCGATGACCAATACTCGTTACGCCAGGCACCTCCGAAGGGCTCCCATTTCCAACTTCAAGATAGCCAGCGACAGGGATTGGCACACATCTCACTATGAAACGAACTGACCAAAGAACGACACCCGCGCGTTCCTCGCATCACCATTCGATTGTCGCGGGTTACCTCCTGGCTCTGGCGTCTGGAACGCTGGCCCTGATTTACGAAGTGTTATGGATGCGGCAGCTGACCTCATTTTTCGGAGCTACCGCACCTGCAACCTCTGCAACCCTTTCGGCCATCTTCTTAGGTATTGCTCTCGGAAGCGCGATCATTGGCTCTCGTTGCGGCCAGTGGCATAGGCCGCTTCGCGCCTATGGATTTCTGGAAATCGGGATAGGACTTGGAGTTCTTCTGGTCCCCGGAGTACTCGGACTCTACGAGTATCTCTATCCCCTGCTTTACACCCGCTTCCTTGGCCATCAAATCCTCTTTGTGGCAGTTAAGGTTGTTCTGGCGGTGCTCGCGCTTTTCATTCCCACCTTCTTCATGGGAGGAACCATTTGTGTACTCGGCCAAGTGTTTGTGTTTTCTCCAAACAAACTGGGAGTCACTGGGAGCGGTTTGTATGCAGCGAATACTTTGGGCGCTACGATGGGCGCACTGAGTGTCCCATTCATGTTGCTCCCTGCGCTAGGGGCACGGTGGAGCTATTTTTCAGCAGTTGCTGCAAGCTTCTTGGTGGGACTAGCGGCCTGCTGGTTGGATCTACGTCCAAAAAGTGTGCCTTCCTTGCCAGGGGTGAAGGTGCCCAAGGCGACTGAACTCTCGGGGGATGCGCAACGATCCAAGCCCCAATGGAAGCTCACATCCATGGCGTTGCTGTCAGGCACGCTCGTCTTGGGCTTGGAAGTTCTGTGGACTCGCATGCTGGCACAAGTGCATGAAAACTCGATCTATGCCTACGCCATCGTTCTGGCAGTTTTTCTTGCGGGTCTTGCCGGTGGCGCATTTCTCAGCCGGCTTCTGTTAAGCCGGTCATTCGATCCGAACAGGGCTCTTGGACTGGCATGGATTGGCTCCGGTCTTCTGGTGTTTGCTTCGCCTGGCCTCTTCTACTTCTTGACCAATGGTTTGAGCTATGTGAATGAGTTTGGTTCTTCGCCTGCTCTCACAACAGTCGCGTTTGCTTTGGCAACGATGTTACTGCCCACTCTGCTGGCGGGAATGGTTCTGCCTTTGCTTATGGACCTGATCACGGGGAGCAATAGAGGTGATCCAGGACCGATGCTCGGAAGCCTGCTAGCAAAAAATACCGCCGGCGCAATTGCCGGCCCACTCATCGCTACCTTTGTACTTCTTCCGAAATTAGGTCTTTGGGTAAGTATCGCTGTTGCGGGCTTCGCAATGATACTCATAGGCGAGCTGGCCCTAAGAGATCTTCATAGTCGGGTCGTATTGGTTCTGAGGAGGTCCGCAGTTCTTGGTCTGCTTGCAGTATTAATCATCGTTGGGAACCCGATGAACCTCCCCGCAGTGAAGTTCAAACGGCAAGGCAATGAAAGGCTGGTCCACCTGGAGGAGGGCAGCCACGGGATCGTTGCAGTTGTTGAAAATCCCGATGAACGCTGGATGCTCCTGAACAACTTCTATACTCTGGGCGGAACTGGATCTGCAAATGAGGAGCGTCAACAAGCACGCATACCGCTTTTTCTTCATCCTTCTCCGCGCAGCGTAGCCTTTCTAGGTCTGGGAACCGGCATCACTGCGGGGGGCGCGCTGTTGCCACCGGTAGAAAAAATCGTCGCAATCGAGATCGTGCCGGAAGTGGTTAGAATTGCAAAAGAGTTCTTTCCTGAAGCCAATCTTGGTCTTCTAACAGATCCGAGGGTTACTGCCATCAATGAGGATGCGCGGGTCTATCTGAGAACCTCCGGTCAAGTCTTCGATGTAATCGTTGGTGACCTGGTGGTTCCGGCGCGCAGTGGAGAATCCTCGCTATTCACCCGTGAGCACTTCGCGACAGCGCGCCAAGCACTGGCGCCAGACGGAATTTTTTGCCAGTGGCTTCCGATGCATCAGCTATCACGAGAGCTGTTTCAGATCATTGTGGCGACCTTTCTCGACGTTTTTCCGCAGACGACACTCTGGCGTGGCGATTTTCTCCCGAACGTGCCGGCGCTAGCGCTCATGGGCCATACCTCTCAAAACGGGATTGATGCTGAAGCCGTTGACAGCAGAGTGCAACAGTTAAGGGCCCGGTGCCAACAAACCAGCCCACTAGTGTCCGCTCCCGGTGGCATATGGCTGTTCCTGGTTGGGCCTCTCAGTCCGCTCGACCCGCAGTACGTGAGCGCCAGGCGAAATCGAGAGAGTGAGCCTTGGGTCGAGCTTCTGGGCCCGACAGTTCGCGCAGCATCACGACCGGCCGGCTCGACAGGATTTGTCGGCGAGACCCTCGATCTGTTCTTGGACCAAGTCAGACAGGCTCCGCTCCAAGGCTCCGTCTTGGAAAACTTGGGCTCTACCCGCTCTGGCTGGCGAGACTCAGGCGCTGGTCTATGGAAGGCCAGCTTGCTCCTAGACGCGGGTCATCAAAAGGAAGCGAACAGGCAGGCAGCTCGAAGCATCTCATCACTCCCGTACGAATTGCAGGCTGTGATTTCTGGAGAAGATAATTCAACGATCGAAAAGGGTGCGAAAGCGCTGCCGGAGCGCTGACATCGAACTCCTGCGGAGGAAAGGCACGGGGCTTCGACAAAGCAACGACCCGACCTGTCCGCCACGGCCGCAATCCAGATTCGGTTCCCCTCTCCCGAGTTGGGGAGAGGGGAACCGAAGTCGGTTGAGTTTCTGGAGCGACAACAAGTTTCGTCACCGTATTCTAGGATCACTCAATAAGTCTATGGCCATTGCCAGTTCTGGTGGCACGACCTAGAATTGATCGTCTCCGCCATGCAGCGTCGCGACTCTTATTGCTGTTGCAGGCGTTGGCCCATATTCGTTTTGGCTTTCGAGCGACTGACCATGAAGACAAAGAGAAGTAAATCGACTGCTTGGCGCTGCGTTATAGGTGTCTGCGTGTTGGTGACGATTGGTTCGTTTCCGAATGATGGCGGCTCGACCAAAGCAGTGCCGGGAGACGAATCGGCAGCAGAGACTCGCGACCACCAACATACTAATCGTCTCATTCAAGAAAAGTCGCCATACCTCCTCCAGCATGCACATAACCCGGTGGATTGGTATCCATGGGGTGAAGCAGCATTTGCGAAGGCACGCCAGGAAAACAAGCCGATCTTCCTTTCCGTGGGTTACTCGACCTGTCACTGGTGCCACGTGATGGAACGCGAGTCGTTTGAAAACACCGATATCGCCAAGATTCTGAATGAGCACTTCGTGAGCATCAAAGTGGATCGGGAAGAACGCCCCGACGTGGATAGTGTTTACATGACCTTTGTCTTGAGAACCACCGGGAGTGGAGGCTGGCCCATGAACGTGTGGCTCACGCCTGACCTCAAGCCATTCGTGGGTGGAAGCTACTACCCTCCCGAAGCTCGCGAAGGGCTTCCCGGGTTCCGGCCACTCCTTCTCCAGATTGCCGAGCGGTGGAGGAAGAATGACAAACAGATTCTTGGACAAGCGGAGCAGATCATGAAGGCTCTGCGGGGATACGCCGCGCGTGCGTCGAAAACTGGAGGGCATGAGCTGGGCAAGGGTTTGTTGACCCCAGGACTCGAATCCCTTAGTGAGAGTTTTGACAAGACTCTCGGCGGGTTTGGCCGAGCGCCCAAATTCCCACGGCCCGTCGGGCTCAATTTTCTCTTCAATTCTTATGCTCGAGAGGGCAGGTCATCAAAGGCCGCCCAGAATGTTCTACAGATGGGCTTGTTCTCCCTTCGCAAAATGGCCGAGGGCGGAGTCCACGATCACCTCGGCGGTGGCTTTCACCGCTATTCGGTGGACAACTATTGGCACGTTCCCCATTTTGAAAAGATGCTCTATGACCAAGCCCAGCTAGCGGTTTCGTATGCGGAAGCCTACCAGATCACACGGGAACCTTTTTTTGCCGAGGTTACGCGCGACATTCTGGAGTATGTCCGTCGTGACATGACAGACAAGCAAGGTGGTTTCTATTCAGCGGAGGACGCGGACAGCCTGCTGGCGGCTGGCAAGCCGGAACACGCAGAAGGCGCATTCTACGTTTGGACAAGCGACCAGATCCGCCACGCGCTGGGAGAGGAGCCGGCCAAGCTCTTCAGCGCGTATTACGGCGTGGAAGCCAAGGGCAACGCGCCGAAAGGTAGTGATTTGCGCGGGGAATTTGCGGGCAAGAACATTCTCATCGAACGCCAATCGATTTCCGCACTGGCCAAGGCATTTCAACTCACAGAGAGGGAAGCCCGCAAGACTCTGGACGAAAGCCGGCAGAAGCTGTTCGCACTCCGGGCCAAACGGCCGCGGCCACACCTCGACGACAAGATCGTTACAGCGTGGAATGGGTTGATGATCTCCGCTTTCGCCCGAGCCAGCCAAGTCCTGGATGAGCCTGCCTATCTGCAGGCGGCCTCGGCCGCCTCCACGTTCCTACAGGATAGTTTGTATGACCCGAAGAGCCATACTCTGAGGCGATCTTACCGCCAGGGTCCGGGTGAGGCGAATGGTTTCCTCAGTGACTACGCGTTCGTGATTCAAGGCCTGATCGATCTCTATGAAGCATCCTTTGAAACGCGTTGGCTGGCTTGGGCCATGGAACTACAGAAAACACAGGATGACCTCTTTTGGGATCCCTCACAGGGAGCCTATTTTGAGACCACAGGGAAGGATTGGGCCATCCTGTTGCGAATGAAAGAAGACTACGACGGAGCTGAGCCGGCACCCAATTCCGTGGCGGCCCTGAATCTTCAGCGGCTGGCACAGCTCCTCGACTCAAAAGACTGCAAAGCGAGAGCGCAGCAAACGCTCGACGCTTTTGCCGGACAGTTGAAATCGATGCCCTCGGCCATGCCGCAGATGTTGGTTGCGCTTGACTTCCATCTGGACAAGCCCAAACAGATTGTCATCGCGGGAAATCCCCAGCACGACGACACGAAGGCCATGCTACGAGAGGTGCACAAGCGGTACATTCCCAACAAGGTCATCCTGCTGGCCGATGGCGGCGAAGGGCAGCGATTCTTGAGCCAATACCTTAGCTTCATGCAGTCCGTCAAAATGCACAAGGGAAAGGCCACCTCTTTTATCTGTGAGAACTATGTCTGTCAGCTGCCAACCTCCGATCTGAAGGTGATGGCGGGTTTACTTCAGGGAACAAATCGGGCGGCAGTGCCAAAATAGTGGCGATGCTCTCCAAATTGGGGAGTCCGGCGCTGATCGTCATAGACTTTCCGCCCTTCGGACGGACCTCGTGCCGTGTGCTTCCGCAACCAAATCTTCTTAAGCTGCGAGAGTCATTCGACACTGATCGAGATGGTGCATTGGGCTTCTGAGACTCATGGAGGTTCCATCGCTCACTGATGGGTTCAGACAATCCACGCCGTGAATCCCTCTGCCCAAGCTGAGAGTCGGCGTGTGATCATCCTCAAGAGTCTTGTTCCAAGCACCAGCTTTTTACAATGGCATGACAATTTTTTACAATGTCGTGACAATTCCCCAATCATGCTCTCCTATTCTTCCAAAACAACTTCGTAAGTTGATGTTTAGGTCTGTTTTTGGCGGCGTGGTTCACGCTGAAACGTCTGATCCATCGGTGGCTACTTCTGGCGTGGATGTTAGGCCGCTCCAGATCAAGGAGAACAAGATGACGATCGAAACCAGTATCCGAAGAACCCTGTTGATGAGCATCTTCGCAGTCGTGGCAGAGCTGGTTCTCAGTCAGAATGGATGGTCACAGGGCTGCGTCGTGGCAAGAAGTAGCGTGCCCGTACTGAGTACCCAGGCGCTGACCGGCATTTCCGACGTTAGCCCGGAGGGAGAATCATGGTTCAGCCCTAAACGTTGGGAGGTCGGTATTGGCTACCGCAACTTGCATTCGCACCGCCATTTTGTTGGCTCTGAGGAGCAGGTCAATCGCAAAGTGCAGGGGACCGAGGTCAACAATGAAGTCCACCTCTTGGATTTCTCGATGAATTACCACGTCAATTCAAGGTGGAGTCTGGCGATGAGTGTTCCTGTGGCGTTTAACGACCGCTGGAGTCAGCGCACTCCGAATCAACTCACCCAGGCGAACGGCATCGGCGACATCAACATCGGTGCGCGGATGTGGGTGCTAAAACCGCCAACGGAATCTCGCCAAAATATTGCGATTGGCTTCGGTTTGAAGCTGCCTACTGGCAATTCACGCGTAACCAACATCGTCAATGGCCAACCCCGGGTTGTCGATCAATCTATCCAACTCGGCGACGGTGCCTATGGGCTCAGCCTGGATGCTCAAGCCTTCAAAGGTGTTAAGTTTGCTACCTTCTTCGCTTCCGGAACCTACCTAATCAATCCCAAAGTCAATAATGGTGTACCGACTGGTCGTGGCCGCGTGTCGGAGTCAATCATGTCCGTAGCGGATGAATACCTGTACCGTAGCGGAGTCATTCTCCCGACGCCGAAAGTACGTGGCCTCTACTTTTCCATTGGTATTCGAGGCGAAGGCATACCGGTCCGCGACCTCATCGGGAAGAGCACGGACTTCCGCCGCCCAGGAGTCGCGCTCTCGTTGGATCCCGGATTCATCTATACACGCGGGAAAGATCAGTGGTCTGTGAACGTTCCCTTCGCCATGTATCGGAATCGACAGGCCAGTGTTCCCGATATTACGGAGGGCCGTCACGGCGATGCAGCATTTGCCGATCAGTTCCTCGTTGTTAGCTACGCTCGCCGATTCTAATCCCAAAGGGCATCGACGAATGAACCTACGATCGCTTGCTTGGACTGTGTGTATTGGTCTGTTCGCCCTCGCCTCAACTGGATGGGCACAGCTGAAATGGATTCCCGAGAAGGATAGAGTCCAGGCAAAGATGGTCGGCGATTTCAAGACTGCCGATGGCAGGAAAGTCTCTCTGCACGATCTGAAGTCCACGCTGGTATTGCTAAATTTCTGGGCGACATGGTGCGAGTACTGCAAGGAGGAAATGCCCTCGCTGACGGAGCTGTCCAAGAAATTTTCGCCGCAGGACTTACTGGTGATAGCCGCAACGAACGAAGATCCCAAGGCCGTTCGCAGGTTTCTTCAGGGAAAAGACTTCTCCTATCCGATTGTTCTCGATTTAGGGGACACCTTGCTCGACCGCTTCAAAGTGAAGACAGTACCGACTACGGTCGTCATCGACGGGCAAGGCCGCGTCGCGTTTCGTGTCGACAGTGTTTTCAAATGGGATTCACCTGAAGTGATCGCCGCACTCGAAGAGTTTCTAAAGGAGAGCAAACAGGCGAGAACGGAATAGATAACACTTTGCCTCGCTTCTGGCTTAAGCGGAGACACCATGACGATTCGTTTTCGGATTCGGGCTGGTCTCCGCTTTTTTGTTTCGCTTGGGTCGCAGGAGAGAGTTTGCAACCCGTCGAAGCAAGGGCGAAGAGTGGGGGAGGAAGCCGTTCCGAGCGTCAAGTCGAGGTTGCAATTTCCGGGTTAGATGGTGGAGATGCTGCGTGGTTGCCAACCGTTGCAGGGTAGCTTGGCATCAACAACATCAGCCCGCCGGAGGCTAAAGTCACAACGGAGAGCTGTAGCAGAAACGCTTCATAGGAACCCGCTGCGTCGAAGGCTCGGCCCATCAAGACTGGACCGAGCGCAGCGGCCAGTGCGTATGCGGTCCAGGTGAATCCATAGAGCGTCGAAAAGGATCGAAGTCCGAAGTATTTTGAAAGCAGATAGGGAATGATGTCAGCCTCCCCACCCATCCCGACTCCAATGAGAGCTGCACCCAACGACCCCACAACCAGCGACCTGGCGCTCGAAAGCAGGAACACGCCGAGGGCTGAAAAACCTAGCAACCAGAAGGAAACTCGCGGCGCAAAGAACCGGTCCAGCAGCCATCCTGTGCCAATCCGTCCCAGTAGACTGGCTGCACCCATGACGGACACTGCAAACGCGGCGCCCCCAGCGGACACTCCCCGGTCTGTGAGCAACGCAGACAAGTGCGTCATGGCGCCGTTTTGACTGATTGAGCTTAGAAACAAAACGGCGACGATGACCCAGAAAGCTCGCGAGCGCAAGCCCTCCTGAAAAGAAGCGTCTGTAACTTCAGTCCTGCCAACACCGCGCAGCCCGGGCCTTTCCCTGACAAATCGGGCAACCACCGGCAGTCCGACCCCGAGAGACATACCACCCAATACCAGAAACGCTCCCCGCCACTCCAGCTTCTCAATGAAGAACTGCGCTGCGGGCGGCAGGAAGATGGCACCGAGTGCGCCACCAGCCATCAGAACAGCCAGCGCCATGCCACGCCTTCGATCAAACCAGGTGGAGACGACACGCGAGTAGGCCAAATGCGCCGCGCCATTGCCAAGCAGACCCAGGACGGCGAATACTGCGTAGAGATGTCCGATGTGAGGCGTTAAGAGAGCCAGAGAGGCGAAAGCACATCCGAAGATCGTCAGACATACAAGAATGATGCGACGGGGCCCTAACCGGTCGATGAAATAGCCCAGCGGAGGTGACGCGGCAGACAACGCCATTGCTGCGATGCCAAAGGCCAATGACACAGACTGACGCGACCAAGCAAACTCTTCCGTCAGCGGCTTGAGGAAGATGCCAAACGTATAAACCAGCAGCGATCCGAAGCTGACGAAGACGCCAATGCCCGAAGCAACCGTCACCCGCCAGCCGGGATAACTGAAACACTCTTCGTTCAACTCCAATTTGCTTTTGTCGTGTTGTGTCATGCGCGGACGCCGACCTGTGTCGAGAGCAATCTTGGTTACCTCTGGACAGAAATGTCCGTCTCTACCGGCATTCTCCAAGTCTGGACCCGTTCGATGTCGGCATTAACCAAAGCCGCTACCAGACTGTACGGACGATCTAAAACGAACGCCAAACACCATACCTGAACGAGTTTCTTCGATCGTCAGGCTAATGTAATTAATTGGGATGAGTGTGAAAAGAACTCTTCATGGAGTTATCGGTTCGCAGGAACTCCGCTTTCCGCTCAGACCTCGGCCGCACGAAGAGTATTTTTGACAGGAATGCATCACTCGCTACAAGACACGTCACCGTGGCCAGGCTCGCAGTGCTGTTTGGACGAGAAGAGGCAACCATATGAAACATCTCAGAAGAGGACGTCCAGCGATTACACCCAATGGGCCGAGCCGAGTAACCTAGGCAACTAGTGTGAAAACCGGCTGGAGCCAGGGAAAAGTCTGCCCTTCTGAAGCTATCGGAACGTGGATGCGATCGATGTCCTGCTGTGCGGCCTGCACCGCGGTGTTAGCCTGACCCACGAGGTGCGTCGCTGGACTTTGAGGATCCGGTGGAAGAAGAAGGCTGTCAAGCCCCCGCAGCCGAGGTCCAGCTTTTGGAGGTGGCGTTCAAATACTTCACCGACTCGGCGGGAGAGCGCTTTCGCAGCTCAACTGGGTGGTGCTTTTCAGCGGCACGCACGATGTGGTACTTCAGTTCTTCACGATCCAACGGCTTTGGCAAGAATTCATAAGCACCGCGCTGGATCACTTCCATCCAGTCCCGCAGCATCTCGTCATCAAACTGAGCTACAAAG
>Ga0187893_10012700_pt1 | contig 11891 bp, 3 predicted proteins | sample MA1701074metaG_FD_139574 | JGI IMG/M metagenome (GOLD analysis project Ga0187893, IMG submission 139574) | White microbial mat communities from a basaltic lava cave in the Kipuka Kanohina Cave System on the Island of Hawaii, USA - MA170107-4 metaG ... | reverse complement strand
CGGCGCGAGCGTCATGTACGACTCATGCATCGGCGTGCCCTTCATCTGCTCGGCCATCGCCGCGCCGACCGCGGCCTGCATCGGCAGCAGCTCCGGGAAGAAGCCATCCTGCGCGAAGCCGGCGGAGACCAGCACCAGGCGGCGCACCTGGTCCGGATGCTGGATCGCGAGCCGGAGCGCGATGGCGCCGCCGAAGGAATAGCCCATCACGTCCACCTGCCGGTAGCCGAGCGCGGCCAAGAGCTTCGCCAGATCGTCGCCGATCTCCCGGCAGTCGATCTTGCGGTTGCCGAGCGGCGTGCGGCCGTGGCCGAGCAGGTCCACGGCGATGACCTGCCTCTCCTTCGCGAGCGCCGCGAGATCCGGCTCGAAGGTATTGATGTTGCCGAGCCCGCCGTGCAGCAGCAGGAGCGGCTCGCCCTGGCCGTGGATCTCGTAGTAGTAGTGGACGCCGTTCGCTTCCTGGCGGCCGGATCTGACCGGCGGTTCACCGATGGCGGGCGCGGACAGCAGCAGCAGCGACGTGGCCAGCAAGGCCAGGGAATGCCGGTTTGGGTTCATGGAATGCCTCCTTGTTCGCCCTATTGTCGAACGGGAGGGGGTGGAATCGACAAGTCAGCCACGCAGCCGCGCCTCCAAAAACACCGACGCCCGGTGAAATTCCAGTTACCGCCGCTGCCCCTCCGAAAACGCCCCCAAGTTCACCTTTCCCGCGACATCGATCCCCATCCGCTTCAGCGACTCGCAATGCGCCACCGGCGATACCATTACGTCGCCAGTGTTCTCGAAAGCTATCAAACCGCTATCAAACAGCAATTTTGACGATTGTCCGTCGCGGGCGCCGAGTGGTTAACTTCGATGTCCGCCGCCACGTACTGTGTCCGTCTCGACTTAGCCAGCGCCGACGTATCATTCACCACAACGTCGGAATCCAGACTACCGGCCATCTAGTGAGCATGGCCGCTGTATATTGTGAGGTGAGCGGTGGCTGAGATCGCGCACCGCAGTCGATATTGACCTCGTGGCAACATTTCTATCAAGTCCGCTTGGTTCAGGAGCCCACTCAAGTAGCGGCGAGAAGCGGCTTGCTAGTCGATTCTCAGAGTTGCTCGAGGACGACTACCTCTGTTGGTACGATGTAGGTATTGGATCGAAATATCAGCATCCTGATTTCATTCTCCTGCATCCAGGCCGGGGACTTCTCGTCCTAGAAGTGAAGGACTGGAGTATCGAATCAATAGTCGAGGCGAAACCAGACTTTTTTGCAATCGATTGCGGCACTGGCCGCAAGATGCAAGCGAACCCCATCGAGCAAGCGCGTCAATACGTCCATGTAGTTGTCAACTTGCTCAAATCGGACCCGGCTCTAATTCATCCGTCCGACGATGCCTTCGCAGGTCAACTGACCTTTCCTTGGGGCTACGGAGTTGTCCTGACAAACATCACGCGCCGTCAACTGAACTCCTCCGGGCTCTCGTCCGTCCTGCCTGCCCGCCTGGTTCTATGCAAGGACGAGATGACTGAATCCGCGGATCCCGAGGACTTTCAGAAGCGCCTCTGGGACATGTTTAATGTTCGCTTCTCAAGCAAATTCACACTGCCGCAGGTCGAGCGCATCCGCGCCCGCCTTTTTCCGGAGATTCGGGTTAGTCGGAATCTGCTGCACGTCGAGCACGCCAGTCCAAATGAAAAGGAAGCGCCTGACACGCTTGACCTGAGGATCATGGACCTGCAGCAAGAAGCCGTCGCCCGCAGCCTTGGAGAGGGCCATCGCATCATTCACGGCGTGGCCGGATCCGGTAAGACACTGATTCTCGCGTACCGATGCGAGTTGCTGGCACGTACCTTCGCTAAACCCATACTTGTCCTTGTTTACAACAAGGCACTTGCTGCGTGGCTTTCGCACCAAATTGCCACCCGTGGCCTGGCCGATCGCGTATCTGTTCGGACTTTCCATGCATGGTGCGTCGATCAGCTCACGCTCTATCACGTGCCCAAGCCAGAGTCGGAGGCCCAGGCCTTCTACCAAGACTTAGTTGCCACAGTGATCCACGCGGTGGATAAGGGCCAGATTCCTCGCGCGCAATATGGTGCACTGCTAATTGATGAGGGCCACGACTTCGAACCCGACTGGCTTCGACTTGCCGTGCAGATGCTCGACCCGGAAACCAATTCGCTCTTGCTACTCTACGATGACGCACAGTCGATTTACGGGACGCATCGGTCGAAGTCGTTTACGTTTCGAAGTGTTGGAATTTCGGCACCTGGGCGGACCAAGATACTGCGGCGCAACTACCGCAACACTGACGAGATTCTCGCCTGCGCGAGCGCATTCGCACGTGACTTACTATCTCCGAGAGATGCCGATGAGGACGGCGTCCCGCTTGTGTCACCAGAGCCAAGTGGACGCAAAGGCCCACGGCCGCGGTTTTCGGAGACGCAATCGGTGCAGGAAGAAGCGAAGTGCATCCTCCGTGAGCTCCGTCGGCTACGAACTCAAGGCACGCCATGGCGGGAGATGGGGGTGGTCTACACGGCACCGTTCATCGCTGAGGAAGTGGTCGGAGCCCTTGAGCGGGCGAACATCCCGTTCGAGTGGCTGAAGGACACAAAGTCCAAGCGCTTTGATCCGAGGCGCGATTGCGTTCGGGTGATGACCGCTCAAAGCAGCAAAGGCTTGCAGTACCGGGTGGGGGTGGTAGCCGGTATCGGACACTGGCCGTGGCGAGATGCGACGGAAGAGGCTCGGCTTGTCTATGTGGCCGTTACGCGGGCGACGGACGAGCTTGTGATCACCAGCAGCAAGAAGAGTGTCTTCAGTGAAAGATTGAAGGCGCTCTGCGAGCCGATGGCAGCGTAAGGTACGTGCGATAGGATCCAGTGTCCCGGCCCACTTGAACGATTGCCGTGGGGACAAGAGAGCCCGCACTGGGTTGGCCGGGTTGCTTACTGATTGGATTCGACCACTTAGCTGTCTGAAGACGCTGTTTTGCCGTAGACCTCTAAATAAGATGAAAAAAAGCCGCGGGGACGCATCTATCCGCTGGAAGGCCGCGAAAGCGGCGAAATTCACGTTAGACACCTACACCTGATAGGGGCAGACTTCGGCCAGGCATAGCCGGCGCAGCGGAGCTGAAAATGGGCTGGTTGGATGAGCTGTTGGCTTCCGTGCCGCCAGAGCGCAAGGCGGCGCTACGTCGTGCTGCCGGCCGCGAGAGACCGAATTCAGTTGAAGCCGGGCCGGTCAACATGGGCCGCGCCGCCGCAGCTCACCGGCGTATCGCCACTCGCAACATGGACGAGTTACTCGGCATGTGTCGAATGATACTTGCCGATGGTGCAGTCGAAGACACCGAAGCGAAGTTCCTACTGGACTGGGTAGAGAGCAATTTTCAGGCGGTGCAAGAATGGCCTGGAAATGTGCTCTATCAGCGGATTATCTCTGCAATGGTCGATGGCAAGATCGACCCTGACGAAGAAAGCGAATTGCTAGACGTACTACACAAGATTGTTGGCGGGCCACCGTCGCTCGATGGTCCACGCGTTAGTGGCGCGATCCCCTTTGATGATCCCGCTCCGACAATTGTGTTCCCCGATAGGGCTTTCGTCCTGACCGGACAATTCGTCTACGGCACTCGAAAGGTCGTTTCTGCTGCAATTGAGGACCGGGGTGGCACCATCGCTTCTGGATGCTCGAGCAAGACTCACTATCTAGTGATTGGCACTTTTGGTTCAGAAGAATGGCTCCACAGCACTCACGGTAGGAAAATCTTGAAAGCGGTTGAACTAAAGAAAAAGGGAAAGCCAATTGCCATCGTCGCTGAACAACACTGGGCAACTCAAATCTAGCTGCTGATCGACTACGGCCACTACGTTACGGCACGCACTTTCTCAACTGCATTACGCGCGTAAATCCGCTCAGTCCAATAGCTCGGCGCAAATCGCTCCACAATCAGTACCGTCGTCTCCACCTGCGCCGCCGCGTTCCGAAGCTTCTTGTCTTCGATGTACGCTCCAGCTCCTTGCACTGCAAACATATCCGGCCGGTACCGCCATTGCCACCGCCGAGTGACTTGTCAAAGAATTCTGCAAGCGGCTTTATTGCACCGCATCTCTCGCACTTCCTCGCAGTCTTATCTACAAGTGCGTTGGCCTGTTCAGCGATCGATCGGATGGCTCCAGTTGCCTGCGTGGGTACCTCCGCTGCAAGCAGCCGCTCGAGCCGTTCGGAAAGTGTTGAGATTGGATCCCGTCCAAGGTTGAAGCGATTTAGGCGCAGGAATCTGTAGCCATAGCTCTCCAGTGTTAGCTGTCGCTCCACATCGCCTTCGTTTAGGAATCTGTCATGATTTCCGACGTCGATTTCTACCCCCTTTTTGAAATGGTATTCGAATCCATCGTATTCAATTACTACATACACCACTCCTGAAGGGACCTCCACGGAAACAAGGAAATCTACGCGCCATGCTGGATGCTTATAACTAGGGTCCAACTGCTTTAGGTATTCGCCGAGAGGGAACTGCGGTATGACCTCTATTGACTCCACGCGCGTTTGATAGAACTGCGTCGCGTATATCCAATCAAGAACCTTTTTCTCCATGGGGCTGAGCGGGTCGGTCTGAGCCGCAGTAGCGGTAGGTGTTACTAGCACACGTTGAAAATGACGCATGGCTTGACCGATAGACCCTGTAAACTCCGATAGCGGCTTGGACAGCACGAACCAGACCATCTCTTGGGCGCGACTGAAGCCCACATTCAGGCGCTGCATTTTTAATTTCTCTCCCACCAATTCTTCGGCGTCGCCAAGCGCGACAGGAAACACATAGTTGAGCAGGTCGTGGGATCGAGTTGCGACCATCGAGTAGAAAACAATATTCCTCTCCTCGCCCTGGCAGCTGTCAAACGTCATCACTTTTATCTTCAGGCACCGACGAAAGTCATTTGCGCGAGCGTGGTTCGCGAACATGCGACTAAGCAGTGACTGTTGCTCACGGAACGGAGTAATAACGCCCACCGTCGGTGGTGACTCTTCGTCAAGCAGTTCAAGGCATCGATCAATGATGTAGTCTGCTTCGCGACTATTCGTGTTTCGTGCGAATGGTTCTTCTTCGACGTCAAGCTCGGCGAACTCAATGCACTCGGAAAGTGGCATTGTCCGGAGTTTTATTGCCTGCAACTGACCTCTGTAGAACGTTGCCGATGAGTAGTTAATGAGCTCCCTATAGGATCGGAAGTGTTTGCGAAGCATGATGCTGTAGTTGGCGCAAAGCGTGCAGAACTCGAGAACAGAGCGCTTAACATCGAAATAGCTGAGCCTCTCCAGCATGTCCGCTTGTGTCGAGACTTCACGCCTAAAGTACGCTTCCAACTCCCCACGATACTTCTGATTGAGTGCAATACTTGCGTTCGACGATTTCGTATTACTGAACTGCTTGCTATCCCCCATCACAACGACCTTCTTGGCGCGCAATAGCGCAGGAAATGCCTGGGCGACGGATACCTGCGAAGCTTCATCAATAACCAACACATCAACTAGCCCATTCTTTAGTGGCATGAACTCCCCAAACTCCCGAATGCTGGCGATCATTACTGGAAACGCATTCTTGACTGACTCAAATTTTTCCTCAGGGAACTTCTGTCGATTCTTGATCAGCTTCGCCAGCACCTTGGCATCCGTTCGCGATGTTTCCATGAACGACACGAGGCGTGAATCTACTTCAGAGTTCATGAGAGCCGTGTTAAGTCGTTCGACGTCTGTCTTGCGAGCGACGTAATGAAGTTGTGGTGCCTTCTCAAATGTCCCACCCACAGCATGCAACTGTGCAACATACTCTGCCGAAAGGATCCACAGTCTCGCCTGATCCGCTGCGTCCTTCGCATTCAGCAGACTCCTTAGTGCCGGATGATCTGAAGTCTTGCTAAGGAGCTTTGCAAACCGCGTGAGATCATCAAGTCCATGGATTGGGAATGACGTTTTCGCCAAGGCCGCATAAACAGAGGTGAAGTTAATGTCTGGGTTGCCGCTTCGTGCGATGAGGGCCTTTAGGTTTCGGCCAGCATCAACGATGCGGCTAAGTAGACCAATGTCGGAGGGAAAGGTCAGCTCTCTTCTAAAGGTCGAAATTTCCTGGCATCTAGCTGAAGACTCGCGCAATTGCCGCTTTCTGAATAACCAACCAAAGAGCGGCATACGAAGGTCCGCTACTTGGCGAGTTACGCCCGCCAGTTCATCGACCTGTTGCGTCGTCAGCGAAGGACATGTATCCAACACTTCGCGACTGAACTGACTAGAGATCTCGGACGCGAAGCCATAGGTATGAAGACGATTGGAAAGCTCAAGACGCGACCTTACGGGGCGCTCGGAGAATTGCTTGACTAGGAATGACTCGACATGAGACAGATTCCGAGCAGAGAGTACAAACCCCAATGTTCTTGACTCTTCGTACACTTGTTCTAAAGCTGCGGAGAGCGGAGCCCCACAAAGAGCATCAATCTCTTGGGACAAATGTTCCAATCGCGCAATGTCCGTCGTCTTTAGCGAACCGAGCGTCTCAACCACAGACTGGATTTGGCCTCGCAGTCGATCCCGACGCTGGTTCCTATCATCCTGGAGGTGCTGTAGATTTGCATTTGCGGCTTTCACATGCGCCTCAACTTGAGTCATCGCATGTGACGAAGTAAGTCGTCGGAAATTCGCATGTTCCGTACCAAGGCGTAGCAGCGGATTGGGAAACTCCTCTGAACCCCGAGCCTCATTCATTGCGGCTGATAGCTTGCCGTGAACGACTTCCAGTGCCTCCGGCTTGTCCGACAGAATGAGACAACTCTTTTTCCGGAACGCGCAGTCGGCGGCAATGGCGACGATCGTGTGCGATTTGCCCGTACCCGGTGGCCCCTCGACGACTACAAAGCGCCCTTCAGCGTGCCTAACTGCCTGAAGAACCTTTTGCTGTTCCTCATTGAGAGGAATTGGCATGTCGGGCACCGCTCGTTGGTCTAACGGGATTGCATCCCACTCTTTCTGTATTGCGGGACCGATACTTGTCGGATTGGTGGTGATCACGCCTTCAATAATCGATTGGAACAAATCGACGACGCCTGCCTGGCTTGTCCTAACCTGTGCAATCATCTCCTCATAGTCATTCAGCAGGGCTTCGTCCGACTTCTCAAAAGCGCAGAAATACAGCGCGTTAGAAATCGTGACATTCGTGTCAACCAGTTGCGAAATTGGTCCAGTCGAGAGGCGAATGTTGTCAAGGAACGTAAATGCCCGAGTGATGGCGATCATCAGCGGCTCGATCGCATCACTGATGCTGCGATTACCAGACAGGTATGTAATCCGCTCCGGAATAGGACTTAACCATTGACGTTGCTGACGCTCTCCCAGTTCTTGGAGAATGAAGTCGATAGCGCGCTTGTTCGCATATAACTGATTCTTGAACTGGAGTCGGTAAGTTCCAGAGCGCTCGTCACGTAACGACTCTATGGGAAGGTAGAAAAGCGGATAGGTTGCCGAGCCGTATTTTATGGTTCCGATGTACACATACAGCTCAAGTCCTTCTGCCGTCGTTACATAGGTTTCAAGATCTCGAAATTCCAAGAACGCATCTGACGCCGCAAACGCTTCAAAGAAGTTTCCAAGCGTCGCTTTTGCAGCGTCGAGATTCAACAAGGCTTTGGCGGTTGCTCTAATCTCTGACACATCTCTACTCACTGCATATCGCGACAACACTTCTGGCAGCGCAGAATCCAATGCATCTGCCAGGGTCGCGACCAGATCGCTTTCAGCTGCAAAGATGGAATCGACTGACGAGTAGGCTTGCGTCTTTACTGCAGCATCGAGAAACGAGAGCATCGGACGTACAATGTTGGTTCCAATGCTCTCTGCCAATTCTTGTCGAATGACTGCAACCCATTCTTCTGGGTGAGACACAGCATTAGGAAGGGATTTTTGCGCTTGCAGTACGACCGCGTTCACTACTGCCGCCACCGACTCCTCGGTAAGGGCAGCGGTCTGCTCACGCAGAATTAACCTCAGGGGCTGGCTTAGCGTTCGAGTAAACAATCGCGGGGCCAAGGTTAACCCCGCCATATCCCATGACTTTCCGAGTTGCTGCCATATGGCGCCCTGGAGAGTTGGGTATGGAGCCAGCGACATCCCTGCCTTGAAGCCCGATTCGGTTTGGAGAATTACACGTCTACGCGGCGCTTGTTGCCGCTTGAAGTCTGATTCCAAGAAGTCCAAGAAATATTGGGATACTTTGACGCTCAGTTGCTTGAGAGTTTCTGGAAGCATTGAAGGAAACGCCTTAGCCATCCATCCCGAATGCTATGTAATCCAAGAACATGCCAAATTTCTAACGATCAGTCGAATGCCCCTTCGCGAGAGCATGGTTCGCCGATAGACCTGACGACAATTGTCGCTACCGCCAATTGTGAATCTCCTCCACTTTGCCACGTCTGTAGAACCCAACTCTCAAAACAGTTCGCAATTACTCGAGTGTTGTTGCTAGTTCTAGGTAGCGGCAGAACGCGTTGGCGAGTTGCATCTGGCGCGGCGTTCGGCACTGGGCCTCAAATACCGCAGGCGACGCGACAAGAATGCAAAGGCACTTCGCGCGCGACGTGGCAACGTTTAGTCGGTTTGAACTGTAGAGGAACTCCATCCCCCTCGGCGCATCCTTGTAGCTCGAAGTCGTCATTGAGTAGATGACAATGGGTGCTTCTTGCCCTTGAAATTTGTCGACGGTCCCGATGCGCGAGCCTGGAATACGGTCTTGTAGCTCGAAGACCTGGGCGTTGTAGGGCGCAATGATTAGGATGTCTAGAAGTGAAATCTGATGCTCAACATTCTCCTTGTCGATCCAAGTGGTTTTCGAACCAAGTATTTCGGCCACCAGGTCCCGAACGCAATCGGCCTCCTGAGGCGACGAACTCTGGTTTCCTTCCGTGGGAACCGGCACATACCGTAGACCTGTGCCCTTGATTCTCCCGAGAGATCGGATTGCTTGTTTCTCTAGCCCCGGTCTTGGCTGCAGACGACGCTCATAAAACAATTCGGACGTAAACGCACACAAATCGGGATGTAGTCGCCACGTTTCTGACAAGAATAGGCCTCGGTCAGCCGGTATGGTCTGCTCATTGTTGAGGGCGTGATGCAATGCGGACACATCCGTGCCCTCGGGATGACTACCCTGCATCGGCTGGTCCAATTGTTGCGGGTCCCCAAGAAGCACAATTCTGGACGCGGCTTGGGACACAGCCAGTACGTTGGCCAGGGACATCTGTGCGGCTTCATCAATGAACAGCACATCGACACTCTGTGCAGCCTCGGGCGATGACCACAGCCAGGCAGTGCCGCCTGCCACATTGGAGCCAGCGCCAAGGCTGCCTAGCAGATCGCCGTTCTTGGTAACGAAACGCAGGCTCGGCTGATCATCTTCAGCATCCGATACTTTTTGAACACACCGCACGTCCACACCCATCTCACCGGCAACTTCCAATGTCTTGTTCAACAGGCTGCGAATGACCTTGTGGCTATTTGCTGTTACGCCGACTGTCTTTCCTAATCGTATGAGTGTGCAGATCATTCGCGCACCGGTGTGGGTCTTGCCAGAACCTGGGGGTCCTTGGATCGGGAACACTCCATCCTTCATTGCGGATATGACTCGACTCGCCGCCTCCACGCTGGATTCACCCTCCCGTTGAACTGGCTGACCACCAATTCGAGGGTGAGTACGCATCAGCAGGTCTCGCGCGGCTTGGTAGTTTCCGTCTCCTTCCATTCCATGTTCAGCGACATATTCACCTATGCGAACAAGTGCCTCGGCTAGCACATCGGTATCGATTACTTTATGGCAGAAGATTGCAACTGGATGAGTGTCAGCCGTGTCCTTGCGCTTCTTGATGTCAATCCACCGATGTTCTAGAGAAATTGCTGTCACCTTGCCAAGCTTTTCACCACCCAAGCATCGTATCTCCTCATCGCCGCGCATCTCGGTTTCTTGCGGAGTGAAGTTATAGCGATGAATCGGGGCCTTCGCTGTGCCCCCGTTCGGGCCAACAAAGGTGAGGTTTGATAGTCCAGCTCGCTCATCGAGTAAATCCTCCGCCGATAGATCGGATAGTCGAAAGTACTCCCACCAAAGCGCTTTATGCTCTCTGCGATGCCAATCCAAGGAGTGAGCGAGTAGCCAACGACCATGTTGCTCAGGTGTCCTGACTGCCGCATCTGCAGGAACGTCGACCGTCAATCGTGTGACCAGCCCAGTGATCTTCACCTGCCACTCTGTAAGCGCCTTACTTGGCGAGACTTCTGGCTCTGGTGGTCTCGGGACTGCCGTACCAGCGCCAACTAGTGCAGCTCGCTGCTGTTCAAGCCAATCCCTAAGACTGCACGCGGACATGCAGTCATCCCGGTTGTAGCCAGTCACTACAGCGCGGTCGCCTTCCCCTATGAGCTCGAGGTCACCAAGTTCCAGGCCAGCCTGAACTTTTGCGAGCGCGCTATTTGCTTTCGATAGAGAAACCGCTCGTGCAAAGCTGTAGAGCGGCTCTAGCTTCTTGATGGAGTAGCTCTCCACGCTAGCTCGAAGCCCTTTCCTGACCACGCTGTATAGATCGACAAAGCGGCGTGATCGGAGCAGTGAATCGATTTCTTCTTCACAACTCGCATAGCGGCCCATCAGGCGCTTCAACGCTGCCGGCTCGTAGGGCGCGTAATGGAAAATGTGAAGGTCCGGATGAATCTTCAAGCGCTCCGACACAAAATCAATGAATCGCTCGAAGACCTGCTTTTCTTGCTCCCGGGACAAGGCCCATTCACCTGCATAAACCTTCTTGCCACTGCTGTCGGTGTATCCGTAGCCAAACAGAAACTCCAGGCCACTTTCTCCGACGAAGGGATCACCCTCCAAGTCGAAGAAGATGTCGCCTGGAGAGGGTTCGGGAAGTGTGGCAAGTCCAAACCCCGGCTCCACTGGTAATAGTTCGTAAACAACCTCTCCCAGCTCGCGACCTTGGATTTGAACCCGCGCCTGTTCGTGCAACCTTTCATAAGTGACCGTCGCCCCTCGTGTGGGCTTCCACGCCAAAGGGACTGGCATTGCGGCCAAACCGCCCGTGGTCGCCACGTCGCGTCTCTTCAGTTCATCGATGTGCAGCTTGGAGATACCTGCCACCAATGAGAGGTGATCATCAGCTCTGCGTCGCTGATCGCAGCGGTCTTGCCACCGACAGATGTCACAATGCTCCTTGGGATCCGGATAGACCTCCGGTGATTGTTGATTGTGTGCGGCATCGTCGAGACTTCGTTTGACGCGACGATAGTAGGCCGAGTAGTCATCCATCCGAAACGTCTGTGGATGATAATCAGTCCAGGGCACCACGATATGGCCGAACTCCGGACGACGTCCTTGAATCGCGGCGACCAGATCCGCGTAGAGGCACAGTTGCAGAACCGCCCCGCCTTTGGTCTCACGCGCCAGTTTGGTGTCAATGACTTCATACGACCATGCGCCGAGATCACTTTCGGTCTTGACCCGCCTGAGGATGTCTGCACGCCCCACCCACTCTTCGTCGCGAAGTGCTCCTTGCACGATGATTTCAGCGCCGGCGGCCATTGCCTCCCTCGTGCGCGCGACAGCTTTGTCATCGATGGTGCTCCCCTCGATGACAGTGACGGCGAAGCCTTTGGTCCTCAGGTGTTCAACAAACCCTTGCTCGTGCCGAGCGCCGCGCTCCCAAAGCAATTGCAGCAGTGGATCCCATGCATATTCCGGTTGATGCCGGGCCGTGGTTCCGGGGCAAGCCGGGCCGGGATTCCGGTCCATGCCGGGCCACCGTTCCGGCGGATGCCGGGCCGGGGTGTGTGAAGCGGGATAACCACCGCT
>Ga0187893_10012699_pt1 | contig 11891 bp, 10 predicted proteins | sample MA1701074metaG_FD_139574 | JGI IMG/M metagenome (GOLD analysis project Ga0187893, IMG submission 139574) | White microbial mat communities from a basaltic lava cave in the Kipuka Kanohina Cave System on the Island of Hawaii, USA - MA170107-4 metaG ... | reverse complement strand
CGACTGAACTGGGGCATGCATTTCGCGGTTGTATGCGCCGAGGATCTTCCGCGCATCGATGCGAACGCGCGCGCTGCCGCCTCGGCTACACGGTTCGGCACGTCGTTCGTTGCGTTGTACGACGCGGCCTGCAAGGTGGTGCCGCACGAGCCGGCGCTGCGGGAGTTTTACGAACCGCCGCAATCCGACGCGCCGGTGCTTGTGTTGTCTGGCGGCCTCGATCCGGCCACTCCGCCCCGGCACGGTGAATCGGTTGCGGCGCGTCTGAAGAATTCGCGCCACGTGATTGCGCCGCATCTGGGTCACGGCATCAGCGCACAAGGCTGCGCGCCGGAACTTGTCACGCGGTTCATTCGCACCGCGTCATTCGACCGCATCGACGGACAATGTCTGGTACAGCTGCCGCGTCCGACTTTTTTTGCGCCGGTTCAATCCGAGGCGCCGGCGGCATCCCCCCTCTCCCCTGACCCCTCTCCCACAAGGGGAGAGGGGAAGAAACGTGATTGAAGTCACGGCGCTCGCGAAATCGTTCACAGCGCGGCGTGGCAAGGCGGTGCATGCGGTCGCCGAGGTGTCCTTCGTCGCGCCCGATGGCCGCATCACCGCGCTGCTGGGCCCAAACGGCGCCGGCAAGACGACCACGCTGCGCGTCATCGCCGCGTTGATGCGGCCCGACGGTGGCTCGGCCCGTGTCGGCGGTATCGACGTGGCAGCCGATCCGCGCCGCGTTCGGGCACAGCTCGGCGTTCTATCCGACGCGCGCGGCCTGTACACGCGACTGACCGCGCGCGAGAACGTCGCTTATTACGCGGCGCTGCGCGGCGTCGACCGCGCGATCTGCGCACAACGCCTGGCCATGCTGGCCGAATTGCTCGACATGACGGAGCTCCTCGATCGCGCGACCGTCGGGTTTTCCACCGGCGAAAGAATGAAAGTCGCGCTGGCGCGCGCATTGATTCACGATCCGCAACACCTCGTGCTGGACGAGCCGACCACGGGACTCGACGTGACCTCGACGCGCGCGCTGCGGAGGCTGCTGCGGCATCTTCGTGACCGCGGCAAGTGCGTGCTCTTCTCGACGCACATCATGCAGGAGGTAGAGCGGCTCTGCGACGAAATCGTCATCGTCGCGCGCGGTCGCTCGGTCGCGCATGGCACAGCGCGCGCGTTGTGCGCGCAGGCGCAGACCCCAGATCTGGAGGAAGCGTTCGTGACGCTTTCCTCCAATGCCAGCCTTCGCGCGTCGTTGCCGACATGAACGCCGCCTACACCGTCTTCGTGAAGGAACTGCGCGACGCAGTCCGCGATCGCCGCACGTGGATGATCGCACTCGTGATGTCGATGTTGTCCGGGCCGATCGTCTTTCTGCTGCTGTCCAACTTCATCTCGGGCGTCGAGGAAAAACTCGCACAGCGCGAGGTCGTGATCGCCGACGCCGAACAGGCGCCGACGCTCGTCAATTTTTTGCAGCGGTCCGGCGCCAACGTCCGAACGGCGCCACCCGACTGGAACGCCGAGCTGAAGTCGGGCCGCCTGCAAAACGCGGTCATTGCGCCACCGGCCGATTTCGAATTTCGACTCGCGCGCGGTGAAACCGTGCGGGTCGATGTGGTCTTCGACGACAGCCACGACAAGGCGCGGGCGGTTGTGCGCGCCAATCTGCGCCTGCTGCAGGGCTTTAGCCGGGAACTCGGCGTGCAACGGCTGCTGGCACGCGGGGTCAGCCCGCAGTTGCTGGTGCCGATAACTCTTGAAGAGAAAAATCTGGCTACCGCATCGTCGCGCGGAGCGCAGTTGCTGTTCATCGTGCCGTGGGCGGCGCTGACGGTGGCGGTGTTCGGCGCGCTGTCGGTAGCGATCGACGTTACCGCCGGCGAGCGTGAACGCGGATCGCTGGAGCCGCTGCTCGGCAATCCGGTGGAAACGGCGGCGCTGGTGCTCGGAAAATGGGGCGTGGTCATGACCTACTCGGTCGTGATCGTCGCGCTCACGCTCGCGGGGTTTCTCGTCTCGATGACCTTGATCCGCAGCGAGACGCTGGCCGCGCTGATGCAGCTGCAATTGCGAGAGATCGCGATCTTCGTCGCGCTCCTATTGCCCTTCGCGGGGCTGATGGCGGCGCTCAACATGCTCGCGGCAACGTTCGGACGCAGCTATCGGGAAGCGCAAACGACCGTCAGCTACATCGCGATGGCGGTGCAGTTCTCCGCCATCGTGCCGGTATTTCTCACGGTGCGCGATGCGCCCTGGCAGCTCTACGTGCCGTCGATCGCGCAACTGACCGTGCTGATGAAAGCGCTGCGTGGCGAGGCGGTCGGCGCGCCCGACATCGTCGTTCCCGCACTTGTGGCCCTGGTGCTGGCGGCCCTTTGCCTGTGGGCGCAGGCGCGGCTCTTGCGCCGCGAATCGATTGTGTTTGCGCGCTCGTAGCGGCCGCGCACGCGCGCAAGGCACTCGCGAATCGGCTGCCATAGGCCGCTGGTCATCCATACTCACGTCCTATTTCACGGTCTGCACGCGAGTGCACGGTGCAATAATCGTCGCGCCATGTCCGCGACCACTCTGGTGACGTTGCCGACCCAGCCGTCGGCCTTGCTGGCCGACGCGCCGCGTATGGTCGGCCGGTTCACCATTCGCGGCGAGATTGGCCGCGGCTCCAACGGTGTCGTTTACTCCGCCTTCGATCCCGTATTGAGTCGCGAGGTCGCGATCAAGGTCATACCGCTGACGCACGAAGGCGAGTTTCGCCAGCAAGCCGAAGCGACCTTTCTGAACGAAGCGAAAGCGGCCGCGGGATTGAACCACCCGCACATCATTACCGTGTTTGACGCCGGCCGCACCGATACGCTGGCGTATCTGGCGATGGAGCGCCTGCATGGCCGCGACCTGCACGAGACCATCGTCGACGGCCGCACACTGAGCTTTCGCCAGATCGCGTCGATGCTTGCCCGCGTGGCCGATGCCGTGCACTACGCCCACAAGCGCGGACTCGTTCATCGCGACATCAAGCCGAGCAACATCTTTCTGCTGAAGGACGGCAAGCCGAAGGTGCTCGACTTCGGCGTTGCGCTGGCGGCCGCCGGCGACCCTGGCGCGACGCATAAGCGGCAGTTGATCGGCACGCCGAACTACATGTCGCCCGAGCAGGCGCTCGGTCGCAAGCTCGATGCGCGCAGCGACGTATTTTCAATCGGCACCATCCTGTACGAGTTGCTCGCCGGGAGCCGCGCGTTCGAAGGCAAGACCATCGACGACACGCTGGCGCAGGTGATCTCCGATACGCCGCAGCCGGTCGAATCGCTGCGACCGAACGTCCCGCGCCGGCTCATCGAAATCGTCGAACTCTCGCTCGCAAAAGACATCGACCGGCGCTATCAGACCGCCGGCGCGCTGCGCGACGACCTTGCCGAATTCGCGGCGCAAGCCGCCACCGCGGCGGCCAACCAGTCGAGCTTCGCGACGCAGACCGCGCAGGCGGTTTCAGGGTTGCGTGTCATCCCTGCGCTGTTGCGACGCTCGAAAGCGCGCGTCGCCATCGCAGCTGCCATGATTGTTGCGATTGCGGCGATCGGCTGGGTGTTTGCGACCGGCGACGGAGAGACTGCGGCGCCCGTCGCCGCGCAGATCGCGCCGATTGCGCCCGCATCGATCGACCCCGCGCCGCTAGCTGTCGTCGAGGAACCGCGCCCACCGGAGGAGGCCCGCAAACCTCCGCTACGCCCATCGGCGCGGGTCTCGCCGGTAGCAGCCGCCAAGCCGGCGCAAGAGGCGATGTTGGAGGACGGCGCGATTGCGCTGGCGATCGCACCCTGGGGCGAAGTGTTTATCAACGGCGTTTCGCGCGGCGTATCACCGCCACTTTCTCGCATTGCGCTACCACCCGGATTGCACACCATCGAAGTGCGCAACAGCGCGGCGCCAAGCTTCAGTGTGCGTGTCGAGGTAAAGCCCGCACAGACGTCGATGGTTCAGCATCGCTTCTAAAAGCCCGACCATGGGTCAGACCCCAATTTCGGCGGACGTGGCTGTTGCGGAGTCGCGGTCGGACAGCCGAAGATTGGGCTCTGACCCCTTCTGACTCTAACCATCCTTTTTCCTTTACCCTCGCCTGCAATGAACGATCTTCTCAGCCCGAACGTACGGATGATCGGTCGCTACGCGGTGCTGCGCGAATTGCGGCGCGACCGCTCCAGCGTGTCGTACGTTGCCATGGACCCGGTCATGCATCGCGAGGTGGTTGTCAAGGCGGTGCAGATGCCTCCCCCTGCGACAAATCCGCAGGGGTCGGAGGCGCAGATTTCGGCGCTTGAAGCAGCGTTCGTGCGCCAGGCGCAGGCCGCGGGCAAATTGCATCACCCCCATATCGTTACGGTGTTTGATGCCGGTCGTGTGCATGATGTTGCGTATCTCGCGATTGAACGCGTGGCCGGCCGGCCGCTGCATGAACTGCTGGCAGGCGGCTTGCGACCTGAATTCGTCCATTGCGCGAGCATTACGGCGCGCGTGGCCGACGCGATCGAATACGCGCACTCGCAAGGGCTCGCGCACGGTCGCCTTGGCCCTCAACATGTGATCCTCCAAGGCGACGGCGCGCCGAAGGTCGAAGGCTTTGGCGGCTGGATCGACAGCGGCAGCGGCGGACAGGACGCGCTTGAACGAACCGAGCGTCTGTTGCCTTATTTCGAGAACGAGATCACCGACGAAGCACGCACGAATGATGTACACGCGGTGGCCGCCCTGCTGCATATGTTGCTGACAGGGAAGGCACCGCAGCACGACGGCGACGGGGCGGGCTATCGGCCCGTCAGCGCGCTGCGCGATGGAATACCGCCGGCGCTGGCAAGCTGCGTCGACGACACGCTATCGCCGCAGCACCCGGCGTCACGTCGCGCGGCAGGAGATCTGCGCGACGCCCTGACCGCTTTCCTGTGGAACGAACGCAAGTCGCATGTCGCGCCAGCGACGATCGGCATTCCGCTGGCGGCTCCGCCCCAACCCGCACCACGCTTGCAGCCCGCGGCCCCGTCCACCGTTCAGGTCGCCCCGACGACCCAACGGGGTGCCGCGCCGGCGACACCGTCGAATGTCGAAACACAAGCGACAGCAGCGGACGCACGGTCCACAGCGGCCGAATTGCCGGCAACCAGTTCGGATCCCAGCCTCGCCGAGGCAAGCAACGATCTGGCGCAACTTTTCTGGCGGCGCACGCGCATCTGGTTCGATTCGCACCGGGTCGCGGTGGGGGCGCTGGGCGCACTCGTCGTGATCGGCGTGCTGATCGGCGTCGTGCTCGCGCAGCTTGCCGGCCGCGCCGATCGCAGCGTGCAGATGTCGGTCGACGTGCCGAGAAAAGCCGGCGCGATCGCGCCCGATGCGACCGGAATCGTCGTGCTCGAAATCAGTCCCTGGGGCGAAGTGTTTGTCGACAACAAGCCTGTCGGTGTCACACCGCCGCTTGCCGAGCTAAAGCTGCCGATCGGCCGGCACTTGATCGAGGTGCGGCACGGCGAAAGGCCGGCAATCGCCGCGCAGGTCGACGTCGATGCGGCGAAGCCGCTGCGCATACGCCACCGGTTCGAGTGAAGGCCCGCCCTCTCGCTCTGGCGGCGGCGGCGATGCTCGCCGGATGCGAGGCATTGGATCGGCAGCCCGCACCGGCCACGGTGAGCATTGCGTCGTTGTACCAGCGACCACCAGAGCGCTCGCTGATCAATGCGCTGCGGCTGTACGAAGAAGGAAACTTCGAACGTGCGGAGCAATCGTTCCGGTCGGCCGTGATTCAAGGCCTGGCAGATTGGCGCGACGTTGCGGTCGCGCATAAGTACCTTGCCTTCATCGCCTGTGCGTTCAATCGCACGGCTGACTGCGAGCAGCAGTTTCGCAACGCATTTGCTGCCGATCGGGACTTCCGCCTTACCGATGCGGAGATCGGTCACCCCTTGTGGGGGCCGGTGTATCGGCGTGTCGCGGCGGGCGTGAAGAAATAAACGTGACCCGTGACCAGTGACCGGTGACCAAACGAGTCAAGGACCTCCGGTCACTGGTCACCGGTCACCGGTCACCGTGACCCACGCCATTCCACGTCTGCCTGCGCGTCGCATCTCGGAGGCGCGGGGAGCGCTGCCCCCCGCACCCCCCGCAAAGCGCATCAATAGAAGCACTTCAAGATCAAAAACGTTCTTCCAAGACTGTTCTGCGAACGCTGTCACCTCGTCATGACGCAACAAAAAAGGTGTTCTTTTAACGCTGTCACTCGGCCCGTGACCGGTGACCAAAACGAGTCAAGGACCTCCGGTCACTGGTCACCGGTCACTTTTCTAGAAACCGATCCGCGCTTTCCGCGCAATCCGCTCTTCGCTGACATCGGCTGCTCGCACCTCGTGGCGGCCGGCGAGTTTGGCGTTGCCGAATGCGGCCAGCAGCACGCGGCGCATTTCGCGAGGTTTGAGGCGCGCCACGCGCTCGAGCGCGTCGGCGTCAAGTTCATCGGGAAACAATCTGCCCCACGCATGTTCGCCACGTAGTTCCTGATAAATGGTGGCGGCAATGCGGCACGCGCCATCAGGGTCGGGGGGCTCGATCTCGTAAACGTTCATACGGTTCAGGATGGGCTCCGGAATCGATCGCGCGTTGTTGGCCGTGGCAACCCAGACCACATCGGAAGCATCGATCGGTACTTCGGCAAACTCGTCGACGAATTCGCTTGCGGTGTCGGGCTCAAGTAACGTGTACAGACTGCCAAGCGGGTCGTATTGCTGATCGCCGCCCGCTTTGTCGATTTCATCGATCACGATGACCGGATTGGCGTAGTCGCCGTAGACCAGCGAATCGAACACCTTGCCGGGTTTGGAATTTTTCCATTGCGCGGATGCCCCTGACAGGATCCAGCCAGCCGTTAGCGAACTCATGCCGATGAAGTTGTAGCCGGTACCCAGCAACTTCGCCATGCGCCGCGCGAAGTGCGTCTTGCCGATGCCGGGATCGCCAAGCAGCAGCATCGGCTCCAGGTCGAGTGCGTCGTCGCTGGCCAGGCACAACGCCAGTTGGCGGCGAATGTCTTCCAGCGGCGCCGCGAAATTCGGCAACTCGTCGATCAGCGCATCGATATCGGGCAACGCCGAGGGTTTGATCGTGAAGCGCTGGCCGCCGGCCTTGATCATTTTTACGTACGTGGCCTTTAGATGCTCGTTGCCGCTTGCGCCAAGATCCTGCAGGTCCGCGAGCGCCTCTTCCACTCTGGGCACGCGGTACAGATCCTTGAAACCGGCAATCGAGATGGCCGGCTTGGCCGATGGAAGTGCAGGGATCGTTGCCGGTACGCTCATCACAGCCTCCGTCATTGCCAACCCAGCTTGCGTGCTTCAACACACATTGTGGGGGCAATGATGTCGAGCAAGAAGCCTGCCAATTGCAGCAATAAGTCGTGCAAATCCACGTGGAGGTTCAAACCTTCAAAGGCAGCACTCTGGCTCGCGGAGTGCCAACCGCTCACAGATTACGGATCGCGGCGCTACTTGCAACTCTGCTCCAGATTCGGCGCTGCATTCGCCGCCGGGGCTGCGGTGATAACGCACTGCATGCCCGGGCAGACACAGTGCCAGACCTGCAGATCGGCGCGGCCAGCCCCCGACAGTGCGGTCGGCCGTGAACAGGTGCAACCATCGACGTTGACCTGCGCGCCGGCCTGCGACTTCGGCCACAGCGCAAGCGCGGCACCGAGCACAACAACACCGGCGCACGCGCCGGCAACCAGAATCTTTCTCATGTTGAACCCCTTTCTCGTTCGCCACATGTGGCGTCGGACCTTTCAGCGCCGCCTGCCGCCCAGCAGCGACCCGAGCACTCCGCGCGCAATCTCCCGCGCGACCGCGGAGCCGACCGATCGCGCCGCGCTTTTCGCGGCCGCTTCGACCATACCCTCGCGACGCCCGCCACGCGGGCCGCTCGAGCCGAAAAGAATGTCACCGATGCCGCCAAGCATCCCACCCGACCCGGTCGACGCGGGAGCGGTCGACGTTGCGGGAGGCGGTTGTCCTCCGGCTGCCGGCGCTCCTTCGGCGCGCTGCTTCAGCATTTCGAATGCCGATTCACGGTCCACGATTCTTTCGTAGGCACCCGCAACGACCGATTTTGCGATCAGCTGTTTGCGTTCGTCGGGCGTGATCGGACCGATCTGGCTTACCGGCGGCAACACGAACGCGCGCTCCGTAATGCTCGGCGCGCCCTTTGCATCCAGCAATGAGATCAACGCTTCACCAACGCCGAGTTCGAGGATCGCACGTTCGCTGTTGATCTTCGGATTCGCCCGCATCGTTTCCGCGACCGATTTGACAGCCTTCTGATCACGCGGAGTGAACGCGCGCAATGCGTGCTGCACCCGATTGCCCAGTTGGCCGAGGACCTTGTCCGGAATGTCGAGCGGGTTCTGCGTGACGAAGTACACGCCAACGCCTTTCGAACGGATCAGCCGCACCACTTGTTCGACTTTTTCGAGCAGCGCCGGCGGTGCTTCGCTGAACAGCAAATGCGCTTCGTCGAAGAAAAACACGAGCTTCGGTTTGTCGCGGTCGCCGACTTCGGGGAGGTTTTCGAACAACTCGGCGAGCAGCCACAGCAGAAACGATGCGTACAGGCGCGGATTGCTGAGCAGCTTGTCGGCCGCCAGCACGTTGATGATGCCGCGGCCGCTGCTATCGGTCTGCATTAAATCTTCGATATTCAGCATCGGCTCGCCGAAAAAGCGATCGCCGCCCTGCTCGTCGATCTGCAACAGCCCGCGCTGGATCGCACCGATCGACGCCGACGAAACGTTGCCATACTCGGTCTTGAACTTCGCCGCGTTGTCGCCGACGAACTGCAACAGCGCGCGCAGATCCTTCAAGTCGAGCAGCAGCAGGCCCTTGTCGTCGGCGATCTTGAACGCCAGCGCCAGCACGCCTTCCTGCGTCTCGTTCAGATTGAGCAGCCGCGCAAGCAGCAGCGGGCCCATATCCGAGATCGTCGCGCGCACCGGATGCCCCTGCTCGCCCCAAACGTCCCAGAGCGTTACCGGCCAGCCGGTCCATTTGGGTTCGGCAAGCTTCAGCAGATCAAAACGCTCTTTCAGTTTCGGCGTCAGCTTGCCGGCATTTGCGATTCCGGTCAGATCGCCCTTCACATCGGCCATGAATATCGGCACACCGATGGCGGAGAATTTTTCGGCCAGCGTCTGCAGCGTGATCGTCTTGCCGGTGCCGGTGGCTCCAGTGATGCAGCCATGCCGGTTGGCCAGCGCGGGCAGCAGCGCGAGATCCGCGTCGGCCGATTTTGCGATGAGAAGAGGTTCGGGCATAGGGCCTCGGGGGTTAAGCGTTGAGCGTTAAGCGTTGAGCGTATAGAACGCACCTTGTCGCGCTGAACGCTCAACGCTGAACGCTCAACGCTGAACGTTCAACCCGATGATATAGTCGCCGCCCCTTAAAACACCCCATTTCCCTCTCGGAAACACGCGATGGCAGGCCATTCGAAGTGGGCCAACATCCAGCACCGCAAAGGCCGCCAGGATGCCAAGCGCGGCCAGCTTTGGACCAAGATCATTCGCGAAGTGACCGTTGCCGCGCGCGATGGCGGTGGTGACCCCGGCATGAATTCGCGGCTGCGGCTCGCGCTCGACAAGGCAAGCGCCGGCAACGTTCCGAAGGACACCGTCGCCAAGGCGATTGCGCGCGGCACCGGCAAGCTCGAAGGCGCCAGTTATGACGAAGTGCGTTACGAGGGCTACGGCATTGGCGGGGCCGCGCTGATCGTCGACTGCATGACCGACAACCGCACGCGGACGGTGGCCGAAGTCCGCCATGCATTCGCCAAGAACGGCGGCAATGTAGGCACCGATGGCTCGGTCGCGTTTCAATTCAGGCACTGCGGCCTGTTCGTATTCGCACCTGGCACGTTGGAAGAACGCGTGATGGAAGCCGCGCTCGATGCCGGCGCAGATGATGTTGTGAGTGCCGACGACGGTTCGATCGAAGTGATCAGCGCGCCGGGCGAGTTTTCTGCGGTCAAGGAAGCACTCGACAAGGCGGGACTCAAAGCAGCGGTGGCAGACGTAACGATGAAGGCGTTGGTCGAAACGCCACTCGCCGGCGAAGACGGCCAGAAGATGCAGAAGCTGATCGATGCGCTGGAAGATCTTGATGATGTGCAGGCGGTGTACACGACTGCCGTGATCCGTGATCTTTGATCGGTGACACCACGGATCACGAATCACGGAAATGAATCTCCTCGTCATCGGCTCTGGCGGCCGCGAACATGCGCTGGCGTGGAAACTGGCCGCTTCGCCGCGCCTGCAGCGTGTGTACGTTGCGCCCGGAAACGGCGGGACGGCGCGCGACCCGCGACTCCAGAACGTGCCGATCAGCGATTTCGATGCGCTTGCCGACTTCGCGCAGCGCGAAGGGCTCGCATTCACCGTCGTCGGGCCCGAGGCGCCACTCGCGGCCGGAATCGTCGATTTCTTTCGTGCGCGCGGTCTGCGCGTGTTCGGACCCACGCGCGCGGCGGCGCAGCTTGAAAGCTCGAAGGACTTCGCGAAACGCTTCATGCAGCGGCACGGGATCCCAACCGCCGATTACTGCACGTTCACCGATGCCGGCGAGGCAAAGGCGTATGTCGATCGCAAAGGCGCGCCGATTGTCATCAAGGCCGACGGCCTGGCGGCGGGCAAGGGCGTGGTGGTTGCGCAGTCGGTCGACGAAGCGAAAACCGCTATCGACGCAATGCTGGGCGGCGGCGCGCTGGGCGCGCAGCCCAATCCTGGCGCGCGCGTCGTCATCGAGGATTTTCTCGACGGCGAGGAGGCAAGCTTCATCGTGATGGCCGACGGGCGCAACGTGCTGGCGCTCGCCACCAGCCAGGATCACAAGCGGCTGCGCGACGGCGATGCGGGGCCAAACACCGGCGGCATGGGCGCCTATTCGCCGGCGCCGGTGGTCACGCCCGAATTGCACGCGCGCGTGTTGCGCGAGATCGTGATGCCCGCAATCAACGGCATGGCCGCCGATGGCATCGTCTATTCGGGTTTTCTCTACGCGGGCCTGATGATCGGCCGCGACGGGCAGGTCAGGACGCTGGAGTTCAACTGCCGGCTCGGCGACCCGGAAGCGCAACCGATCCTGATGCGGCTGAAAACGGATCTCGTCGACCTTGTGGAACACGCGCTGGATGGCCGCCTCGATCGCATCGAAGCACAGTGGGATCGTCGCCCGGCGCTTAGCGTCGTGCTCGCCGCGCACGGTTATCCGGAGGAGCCGCGCAGAGGCGATCCGATTATCGGGTTGCCGCGCGACACCGATGAATGCGTCGTGTTTCACGCCGGCACGCAATCGAATGAGTCGCAACTGGTCACGAGCGGCGGGCGCGTGTTGTGCGTGACCGCACTCGGCGACACGGTGCGCGCCGCCCACAAGCGAGCGTATGAAGCGGTTGCGCAGGTGCAGTTTGAAGGGCGTCAGTACCGCAGCGACATTGGGCAGCGTGCAATGAAGTCGGTTAGATATGGTTGAGGACAGAGCTCTGCGCGCTGCGCGCTCCGAGGTCTGTCCCCAAACGAAGGTGGCTTACACCGTCGAAGATCACATTCGCTTGAAGCGCGTCGGACAGATCGCAGCTTCGCCGGATGGCACCTGGCTGGCCGTCGCCGTGCAGAGACTCGACCAAGAGGGATCGAAGTACGTCTCGGATCTGTGGCGCGTGCCGACCGACGGCGGCGCAGCGGTGCAACTGACCCGCGGCGACAGCAAGGACAGCGCACCGTGTTTTCGCCACGACGGCGCACTCGGTTTTCTGTCCAATCGCAAGCCGAACGAAGTCAAGGCCGATGATGAAGCCGACAAACGCATGCAGGTGTGGTTGCT
>Ga0187893_10012697_pt1 | contig 11893 bp, 8 predicted proteins | sample MA1701074metaG_FD_139574 | JGI IMG/M metagenome (GOLD analysis project Ga0187893, IMG submission 139574) | White microbial mat communities from a basaltic lava cave in the Kipuka Kanohina Cave System on the Island of Hawaii, USA - MA170107-4 metaG ... | reverse complement strand
GGTCGCGCCCATGGAAGCAGGAGCACGAGGGAGCCCCCCTCGCGGCCGCGGGCCGCGATTCGTGACCAGAGTCTCCCGGCAACAGCCGGGCCGTGTCGGGTCACCCTCTCCGAGGGGCTGAGCAAGAGGGCTGTATGGAGTCTGCCCGACTCGCACGACCGCGGTCAACGTAGGATTCTTCGAGATCGACGGAAGCGGCTCAAGGGATGGAAGCGAAGGATCGCCGCGTCGCGGCTGAGGCGGTCGCCCCGAGGGACTTGGCACTGACTCGACTCGGGGCTATGCTGCCCCGCACTCGCCGTCGGCGCACTACGCCCTATCCAAGCCTGGGCTCCCATCGGATTTCGAAAGGCCACGCATGATCAAGCCGGGTTCCGCCACGATTCTTTCGCCATCGACGCGCATCCTTGGAGATCTGAACACCGATGACGAAGTGGTCCTCTCGGGGACGTTCGAGGGGACGTTGCGCTCCTCGCGCAGCGTTCAGATCGCCAACAGCGGCCGCCTGACCGGCGAGATCCACGCGGAAACGGTGCTTGTCCTCGGTCAGGTGCACGGTCCCATTCACGCCATGGACCGCATCGAGTTGCAGGGCGGGGCCGTCGTGAACGGAGACCTGAGCGCGCAGCGCGTGCGCATCCACGACGACGTCATTTTCAACGGCAATTGCCGCATCACCGGGGCGGAATCGGCGCGCCGCCAGTACTTGTTGCCGGCGATGGTGCAAGTGTTCGGCGCCCCGGCGGCGGCGCAGGAGTTGTCGCGGGTCGCGAATGCGGCGGAGACGTTCCTGAACGAGTTCGGCTTCGATGTCGAGCTGCGCGCCGACCGGCCGGTCGAAGGCACACAGACGCTGCGACCCATCTTCCGGTCGCGCGACGCACTTCCCTTCGGCCGCCTGCGTGAACGGCTGCGCAGCGTCGAGCATGCGCTGCAGGTCGCAGCCACGCCCGATGCGCCGAAATCGAATCGATTCGGCACCTTCCTCAAGAAGGCGGATTCCGAGACGCAGCTGCAAACGACCGGAGCCGACGGCGCGCGCGCGCTGCTCGACGCTCTCACCCACTTGCGCAACGCCGCCGTCATGGTGGGTCCGGTGATCGTGACCCGGCTCGAGGTCGACCAGGGCACCGAGGTCTCGGTGCGCGCGCGCCCGGAGTGCCTCACCGTGGATCCCAGCGGCACGGTGCCGCCCGACCCGAGCGCCCTGCTCGTGTCGATGCAGAAGGTCCACACCGAAGTGGTGCGGGATCTCTCGGCAGGGCCGGAGCGCGCCTCGGCCTGAGGCCTGCACCGAAAGACTCGAAGACGGGCTGGGTAGCCTGCCCGCCGACCCCCTGGCTCGCCGGCCACCCTGCCACGTCTTCTCGGAGCCGATCGGGCTGCCTGCCTGCACACCCCGATCGGTCACGTCCTCTCTACGGAGCCCGTTCCGGTGCGGATGTCGTCGACATTCGAACGGGAGGTTGCGCCCGAGCCACCGGCTTCTCAGAATCGCGGCGCGCGCGTTCGATCCAACCTCGGAAGCGAAGGAGGGAGCGCATGAGCCTGGGAATCGTGAACGGCACCATCGTGACCGCGGTGGATCGCTACAGTGCCGACTTGCGCATCGAAGGTGGCCGCATCGCGGCGATTGGAACCGGCGTCGCGGCCGGCTGCGATCCGGTCATCGACGCGAAGGGATTGCTCATCTTCCCGGGCGGTGTGGACGCGCACACGCACTTCTCGCTCCCATTCGGCGGCACGATGTCGTCGGACGATTTCGAGACCGGCCCGCGCGCCGCAGCCTTCGGCGGCACGACGACATGCATCGACTTCGCCGTGCAATACAAGGGACAGTCGTTGCGTCAAGGTCTCGATGCGTGGTTCGCGAAGGCCGAAGGCAAGGCGACGGGCGACTATGCGTTCCATCTCATCGTCGCCGACGTCAACGAGCAATCGCTCGCCGACATGAAATCGATCATGGAAGACGGCGTCACCAGCTTCAAGCTGTTCATGGCGTATCCGGGCGTGTTCCTGTCGAGCGACGGCGAGATCTTTCGCGCGCTGCAGCGCGCCGGCGAGTTGGGCGGGCTCATCCAGATGCACGCCGAGAACGGCAGTGTCATCGACGTGCTGGTGCAGCAAGCGCTCGCCGCCGGACACACGGCACCCGTGTATCACGCGCTGACGCGCCCCAGCATCGCCGAGGGCGAGGCGACGCATCGCGCCATCGCGATGGCGGAGATCGCGCAAGCGCCGATTTACATCGTGCACATGACGGCGGCCGAAGCCGCCGATGCGGTGGCCGCCGCCCGCGCCCGCGGTCTCGCGGTCTACGGCGAGACGTGCCCGCAGTACTTGTTCCTGTCGCACGAGAACTACCTCGAGCCGGGCTTCCAGGGCGCGAAGTACGTCATGTCGCCGCCGCTCCGCGCCCGCGAGCACGGCGAGCGATTGTGGCGTGCGCTGCAGACCGATCAGCTCTCGGTCGTCGCCACCGATCACTGTCCCTTCTGCATGAAGGAGCAGAAAGAACTCGGCAAGGACAACTTCGCGGCGATCCCGAACGGCGCACCTGGGGTCGAGAACCGCATGCAACTCCTGTATCACGGCGGTGTGGCCGAGGGGCGATTCGACCTGCATCGCTTCGTGCAGATCACGGCGACCAACCCGGCGAAGATCTTCGGTCTTTTCCCCCGCAAGGGAACCATCGCACCAGGAAGCGACGCGGATCTCGTGCTCTTCGATCCCGCCGGCACCCACACCATCAGCGCCCGCACCCACCACATGAACGTCGACTACAACCCGTACGAGGGCCGCACCGTGCAGGGCCGCATCATGAAAGTCGTGTCGCGCGGCGAACTCGTCGTGGACGGCGATCGCTGGCTCGGCCGCGCCGGACGTGGCCAGTTCATCCGCAGTGCGCCGTTCACGCGTGTGTAGCTGCGGCCGGCCGGAGCCACGTTCTCCCACAAAACAGCCACCGCCCGGATGCGGCGCGAGACGGCATCCGGGCGGCGCTGGTCAGGGCGATCTAGAATACGTTGGCGCTGATGTCGGTGGCGGGATCGAGTTCCTTCCAGGAGATGCGCTCGATCTGGCCGGTGGTCGGGAACGCCGGCGGCGGCGTGTCCATCAAGCGAATGTCGTGGTTGTAGGCCTTTTGATAGCCGCTCACGATGCCGCTCGAGTTGAATGTCCCCACCGGCCCCCGCCGTGTTTGAATGATGCCGCCGTGCAGCTTGAGGTTGCCGCGCGGCGAACCTTGGTTGTAGTTCTCCGCGGTGAACGACTCGCCGAGCGCCATGATCGACGCCATCACGGTTTCGTCGCCCGAGTCCAGGTTGGCGGGCGTCGCCGCCATGATCACGTTCTTCTCGGAAATGAGCCCGAGGATGTCGGTCGAAGTCGGATCCAGGCGTGGATCGTTCTTGTAGACGATGTCGTCCACGATGCGCAGATCATTGGACGACGCGATGGTGAGCTGCCCTGACAGCACGCCACGCACTTCGGCGATTCCGTCCACGTAGACGACCCCGTTCGCCGGCAAGTCGTAGGTCGTCGGCGCACCGCCGTCTTTGCGCACCACCAGCACCGATTTGCTTAGTGCAGCATCGTAGTTGATGTCGATGGTCGCCTTCGTCATGCCCTCCAAGAGCAGGCCGCCGGGGGCCTCGCCCTTCGCCCGCAGGATGCTGAGATCCGACGGCATGGGAATCTCCGGCGCACCCAGGCTGACACCCTTCTTGAAGTCCGGGTTGTCGTTGGGCGGCCCGCCGTTGTAGTAGTCGATCGTGCTCGCGACGCTGCTCGTTTCCTGGTGGAACACCGGCGTGCCCGAGATGTGGAATTGATCGTTCGTGTGTACCGGCCCATACAGGTTGTCGCCGGTCACGAACCAGATCTTGCTGCCGCTGGCACGCAGCTCGAGGTCCGAGAAGTACGCATAGCGCGAGAAGTTCTGCTGCCCGACGCGCATCGTGACCGCCTTGCTGACGCGGCCGTTGTGGTGGGTCGCGCGCGCCGAGATCTGCACGAAGCGAGTCGCCTCGCCGCTGTTGGTGTCCTTGGCGTCGATGTACACGGTGACGTTGCCGATACCCAGGCGCGCGCCGTCTTGCACCAGGGCCAGCGGCTGATCTTGGTTCGCCCCGGTTCCGAGGAACGGTTCACCCAGCTGATTGAGGTAGTGAACCGCCTCCTCGCAGGCGGCCTCCGCCAAGTAGAATGTTTCCTTTTCCTGCACGTCGTTGGACGCCAGGGCGCTTTCGGTCCGGGCCATGAAGCTCATGCCGGCCGCGATCGCCGCCAGTGCCGACATCAGGATGAGGACGACCACGAGGATGCTGCCTCGTTCGCCGTCGCTCTTGACCACGATTGCGCGCCGCATGGAAATCATGCCTCCAGGATTTAGAACTTCACGACCGAGAAGTCGTCGATGTTCCAGCCGGTGTAGTCGCGCGAGCTGTTCGACTCGATCACGAACCGCACCTTGACGTTGTTGAAGCCGGCGGCTTGCGCCGTCACGTCGAGTTCGAACTGCGACCATTGACTGTCGGTGACGTCCACGGACGGATTACGCCACACGCGCGTCCAGCTGCCGCTGCCGACCCTGATCTCGATGTCGGCTTTGTCGCGGGAGTTGCGCTCGACGTTGAGCCAGCGTTGGAACACCAGCTTGATGTTGCTGGCGTTGCGGCAGTCGATCGCCGGCGACTCGAGCCACATTCTCGAGTTGCGGCTGTAGAGTCCATTGGACGTCCCGAACTTGGTGCCGGCGCACTTGACACCCGAGTACGCGGTGGCGGGATCGGGGTTGCCGTAGGTGCTGCCGTGGCGTCCCAGCGGTGTCGCGATCCGCCAATCGTCGGTTCCCATCGAAGCACCTTGCGTCCAGCCGCGGTCCAACTCGAAGTTGTCGGTGAACAGCACCTCGTTCACCGAGCCGTCGCGGATGGACGTCACCGGCCCGCCGACGTTGGACGACTGCGACACGAGTTCGTTGGCATAGGCGCGTACCGCGTAGAAGTACGGGACCCCATCCATGGGCGGATCGAGGCTGAACACCAAGTTGTCGACGAAGACGTACGTCGGCAACTGGAGGGCCGTGATGCTTCCGACTTGCACGTTGATGGCGCCGGCGCTCGTGCCCCGGAATACCTTGTACGAATTCACGGTATTGTCGCACACGCCATCGTGTTCGGAGCGAAGGATGTTGAGCGTGATGCTGCGACCGCCGTCGTTGGGAGTGTCCATCACGGCTGCGATGTCCGGCGCAGTCGGCGTGCTTTCCGCCAACACCGAACTCGAGTTCGAATACACCGACAGCAGGTTGTAGTAGTCGTTCCACCCCTTGCCGGCGTAGTGGTAAGTCACACCGAGCTGCGGTGCGTTGGAGCCCGAGGCGTCTTGGTCGTCGAGAATCGAGTATGTCGCCTGTCCAGTCGCCTCGACCCACGGAAGCTCGTAGGTGTACACGCCCGGCTGCGTGCCGCGCATGATGCGGTAGTGGGTGATGTCACCGGCCACGTCGCTCGGGGAAGCGGCCCAACTGATCCGCACTGCACCTAGGGGATCGCAGGGTTCGTCGGCGGCATTCAGAGCCAGCGGCGGCTGCAGTTCGTTCTCCGCCGTACCGCGGCCGGCCATGATGTTCGACTCGGCGGTGTCGCCGTTCGGGCTTCGCGCCACGATCTTGTACTGGTATTGCGTGTCGGGCGTCACCGTCGAGTCGGTCCAGGCGTACGCGGGCGACGGCGTCGCCAGGGGGACCACCGTGTGAAGATGGCTCCAGCTCTCGTATCCGCCCTTGCGCTTCACTTCGTAGGCGCCGACATTGTTCGGAACCGGGCACGCTTCCGACGGCGACGGTACCCAGCCGATCAACAAGCGCTGGCCGAAGTCACCCGGCATGTCCTCGACGGCCGTCAGCACCGGGGCTGCGAGGCCGTCCGAAACCTGCACCGGACCCCACTGATTCGAGTCCACCGATTCGACGCTGCTGCGCACTCCGCGCACGACGTAGTAGTAGGTGCTGTCGGAACTCATCGGAATCAAAGTGTTGCTGACGTCGTGCACCGTGTACGAGGCCGCGCGGGTCGCCGACACGTCGAGCACGCGCACCTTGTACGCGGTGATGCCGGGGCTGGTACCACGGTAGAGGCGGTACCCTGTGAAGTTGCTCTGGCTCGCGATGTCGTCCGGCGAAGCGCTGAACGTGACCGTGATGTTGTCGCCTTCGTCGCACGGGGTGTCGAACGCCGCGGTGATGGTCGGTGGAATCGGTCCATTCGGCAACGAGATCGCCGGGCCGGCGATGGTGGACGGATTCGACTCCTGCGGCTCGCAGTCCCACGAAGTCACGTAGTACTCGTAGGCGACGCCGTCTTCGGGCGCGTCCTCGGGCTTCACCGATCGCTGTTGATCGTTGACGAAGGTGTACGTCGACGTCTTCGACGCTTTCATGCTGTAGATGGGCGCTCCGAATCTCGATTGGCCGACGCGACGGCGATAGATCGAATACTCGCGCACATCACCCTCGCCGTTGACGTCGTCGAAGGCGGCGTCGAAGGTGAGGGTGATGCTGCGGCCGCCGTCTTCCGGCGTGTCGATCGCCCTGACGTTCGTCGGCGGCATCGGCGGGTAACCGCAGGCGCTCAGGTTCGACTCGTTGAGACCGATGTTACGCGGCCTCACCGTCGCGGTCAGGCGCTGGCTCGCGGACTCGACCTCGTGTTGACCCATCCTGGACATGTCGGCCAGGGTTTGGATCGTCACCGTGATCTCGCGCACGTGCTTGATTTCCGCGCGCGTCACCGCCGTCAAATTGGCGAGTTCGCCCTGCGACAGCTCCCCGTCGCTGTTCGCGTCGCCCCACAGGCGGTAACCGCCGCCGGAGAACTCGCCCCAGTATTGGAACACCGGGGTTGGCTTGCTGCCGTCCGCCAGTGGCAACGGGCCGCGCACCCCGTACGCGACCGTCTCGAGCGAGCCGCCGTTCACTTGCCGGACGAGCTGGAAGTCCCGGCGCACTTCGGTCGCGCCGAGCGTGTCCGCCTCGGTGACGATGCCGTCGCCGGTCACGTCGAGCGTCAGCCGCACGGTTTCGGCGCCGTTGTTGAAGCGGGTGAGATCCTCGAGGTTCTCGTCGTTGAAGCCGCCGGGGCGGTACTGCGTGCCGTCCCAGAGCGGCACCCTCTCGCTGGATTCCATCGCCGGATCGCCGCCGTATCCAGTCCGCGTGTCGCCGTTGAAGACGACTTGATACGGGGCCGCATCCACCAGCCCCGCTTGCTTGTGAAACTTGTCCAGATTGGCTCCCGCCTCGCGCAGGTCGCGCACGATCTCGTCCATGGCGGCGCGCGCATTCTGCTGCGAGTCCACCACCCGCGAGTGGTCCGAGGAGGCGCGGTTCTGCGCCGAGAACACCATCATGGTCGCGAGCGCCGCCAAACCGCCGACGGCCACCGCCAACAGCAACTCGACCATCGTGAATCCGCGCGGTTTCGTCCGCGCTGCGTTCATCTCGCCGCCCATGGTGGTCATCCTCCAGTACCTCGGCGCGACGCTTCACACTAAAAACGTGCGATGCGCGACGAGAGTTCGACGTTGCGTTGCCCGTTGATGTCGGCCCACGTGACTTGCACGGTCACGGTCTTCAAAGCGACACGGCCGGCCAGGTCGAGTGAGTCCTCGATCGCGACGGTGCGAGCGAAGCGCGCGTAGCGCTCGTCGCCACCCTCGACCTCGCCGTAGTCCTCGTCCGGATAATTGTCCTGGGTGATTTCACCGAAGGCCGGACCGAACACCACTTGCTCGATGCGATCGGAGGCCAAACCGCTGGCCACCGTGGTGAGCTTGGCCTTCATGGTGTTGCGACTGGCGGCGAATTGCACTTGCGCCAACGCCAGGACGCCGATCGCGAACATCGTCATCGCCACCATGGTCTCGACCAGGGTGAATCCGGCTTGTTGATTCTGTTGCGGCGTGCTGCGCATGATGTGCCCCCTCACGAGCCGATGGCGGCGCGCGACGCGACGCTGCCGGTGGAGCCCAGGATCTGCACGACGCGGGTGCGCGCCCGGCTGTCCTGCGCGACGTCGTGCGCGGGAGCCAGGGCGATGTAGCCGCTGTCTTCTGCGGTGCCGTTGGCGTGAAAAACGACGGTCGGGAATCCCTCGAGTTCGGGAAAAGTGACCGCGTTCACGATCGTTTCGCCGGTGAACGGGTTCGTGGTCCCCGACGCGATCGCGAACCGCAGGTCGGCGGGCAACGCGTACGGTCCCAGAACGACCTCGCCGTCATCGGCGCGACCGTTACCGCGATTGGCCGCGTCGTATCCGGCCGCACCGGGAATGCCGTTGCCGCCGCCATCGTCGTCTACGATGACGTAGCTCGACTCATCCGAAATCTGTACTAAGTAATCGTTGCCCTCGAGAATGGCGCGGCTCCGCGCCATGCGCAAGTGCGCGCCGATTTGCTCGGACGCGCTGACCGCGCTGCGCGAACGCAGGTAGCTGCTGATGTTCGGAACCGTCGCGATGGTGAGAATTCCGATGACCGCGACACCGGTCATGACCTCGACCATCGAGAACCCCTGCTGCCGTGCCATACACGACCTCCCTATCGCCGCGTCTGGATGTGCACCTACGATGCCAGCCGACTCGACCGCGTGCGCCGGCGCCGCATCTCGTGCTCCCGCTGCAGATTGTGTCTGGGCCGCCGCTTCGCGCTCACGGAACGACGCTCCATCGACGGGAATGGCGCAATTCTTTTGCAATCTCGACTCATGCAAGCCGGATGCACGGCCGGCGCGCGATGCCCTACCATGCGGACAACGCGCGGTGCGCAAGGCGATCACGACGACTTGCACGGCACCTTGCACCGCGATGCAACCGGATCCGCTGACGAGGATTTCTCCGCGTGAAGACTTCGCGTCGAGGCAGGACCGCCCGCGGGCTGATCGCCGCCGTGATCGGGATGGCGACCTGGTTGCCGTCCACGACGTCCGGCACGGCGGCGCCGCCGCCCAGCTTCAGCAGTGGAAGCGACAATCCCGACGTGCGCGGCAGCCGTGCGGCATTGCGTGATGCGTGGCTCGCCGTCGATGCCGCCGTGTTCGGGACCTATGCCGGCGTGGACTCGGCTCTGGGCTCCCGCTATCACGCCTTCGATGTCGACGATGTGTGGATGGGACCACCGGCACGCGGCCGGCTGGTGTTCAAGGCGCCGCGCGGCATCCGGTTGCAACCCGGCCAGTCGGGCTTGTTGTTGCTGTGGGATCGCTTGGCGGGTGCCACCGACGCCTATCTCGCCGAAGTCCAGGAGCGCTTCCAGGATGCCTTCTGGACCCAGGTCGGGCCCGACTCGATCACGCCTTACGTGTTACCTTTCGGTTCGTACGGCTACCCGTTCCACGGCGACAAACTGCGGCTGCGCGGGGCCGGCGCTTTCCCCACCGAAGTTTCCCGCGAGCGGCTCAAGCGCGACATGCTGAACATCGAGATCGGCCTCCTGCCGGAGAGCCTGTATCGCAGTTCCGACGCCGTCCTGCGCGCCAAGGTCAGGGCGACGGAACTGAGACCGCGCTATGCGGGCGATGCCGTCATCGACTTGCGCGTCGCCGCCGACTTCGAGGTCGAGGAAACGTACAAGGGCACGTCGGCCGATTCATTGCGGCTCGAATTCGGCTCCTACCCGCGCGCTCCCAGGTTCCGGCAGGATGAAACCGTGATCCTGTTCCTGGAGACGGGACCGAGCGGATCGTACCTGGCACAGGGCAAACGCTCCGTGTTCCACGTCGTCGACGGCGAGGTCGTGGAGGCGGGCAAGTTGCTGGGCGAGTTCGTCAAGAGCATGCGCGGCAGGTAACGGTTCGAGGCGGCATCGGCGTGCTTGACCGTTGTCCAGCCGCGATTTATGGTTGAGTCGCATTGCTGGTGAGACGGCGCCGTTCGCGCGCCGCACGCTCCGCACCACGAAACCAACAGGTGTCATCAGATCATGGAATCGAAAGTCAGCGACCCGACCTCGGCGCCGCAAAGACGCGTCGAGCGGTTGAGCCGCGTGGTCATTCGCTTCGCGGGTGACTCGGGAGACGGCATGCAGATCACCGGCGATCGCTTCACGGCGACCGCCGCCGCGATGGGCAACGACCTGAACACGCTGCCCGACTATCCCGCCGAGATTCGCGCTCCGGCCGGCACCTTGCCCGGCGTCAGCGCCTTCCAGATCAACTTCAGCAGCGAGGACATTCACACGCCGGGCGACGAACCCGATGTGTTGGTCGCCATGAATCCAGCCGCGCTCAAGGTCAACATCAAGGACTTGAAGCGCAACGGCGTCCTCATCGTCAACAGCGGCGCCTTCGGCACCAAGGATCTCGAAAAAGCAGGCTACGCCGCCAATCCGCTCGAGGATCACAGCCTCGAGGCCTATCGCGTCATCCCCGTGGACCTGGAACGGTTGACGAAGGAGGCGTTGAAGGAGACCAAGCTCAGCAACAAGGACATCGGCCGCTGCAAGAACTTCTTCGCGCTCGGGATGATGTACTGGCTGTACAACCGCCCACAGGACAACACCTTGCAGTGGATCCAGGAGAAGTTCCGCAAGAAACCCGAGTACGTCCAAGCGAACACGTTGGCGCTCAAAGCGGGGATCGCGTTCTGCGAGGCGACCGAAGTGTTCCAGGTGTCCTACGAAGTGCCGCCGGCGAAGCTACCGCCCGGCAAGTACCGCAACATCAACGGCAACAGCGCGCTCGCGATCGGTTTGGTGGCGGCGGCGAACAAGTCCAAGTTGCCGTTGTTCCTGGGCAGCTATCCGATCACGCCCGCGAGCGACATCCTGCACGAGTTGTCGCGTTACAAGCACTACAATGTGTACACGTTCCAGGCCGAAGACGAGATCGCGGCCATCGGTTCCGCGGTGGGTGCGGCGTTCGCGGGCAATCTCGCGGTGACGACGACCAGCGGACCCGGTCTTGCCTTGAAGGGCGAAACCCTGGGGCTCGCCGTCATGGCCGAGTTGCCGCTGGTGGTCGTGGACATCCAACGCGGCGGGCCGTCCACGGGGCTCCCGACCAAGACCGAGCAGGCCGATCTCCTGCAAGCGCTCTTCGGACGTCACGGCGAGTCGCCGATGCCGGTCATCGCGGCGCAATCGCCCGCCGATTGCTTCCACACCGCCTTCGAAGCGGCGCGCATCGCGATGCAGCACATGCTGCCGATCATCCTGCTGTCCGACGGCTATCTCGCGAACGGCAGCGAGCCGTGGCTGTTGCCGCGCGTCGAAGATCTGCCCGACATCGACGTCCGCTTCCATCACCAAGTCGAAGGATTCCAGCCGTACCACCGCAATCCGGCGACTCTGGCCCGTCATTGGGTGCGGCCGGGAACGCCGGGGCTCGAACACCGCATCGGTGGACTCGAGAAGTCGGACGGCACCGGCAACGTCAACTACGACCCCGACAACCACGAGCACATGGTGCACCTGCGCGCCGAAAAGGTCGCGCGCATCGCCGACGACATCCCCGATGCGACGGTCCGCGGACCGCAGTCGGGCAAGTTGCTGATCGTAGGTTGGGGCAGCACCTACGGTCCGATCTACAGCGCGGTCAACGAACTGGAAAGAGAGGGCGTCGTCGTCAGCCAGATGCACTTGCGCTGGTTGAACCCCATGCCGCGCAACGTCGGCGAGGTGTTGCGACGGTTCGACAGGATTCTGGTTCCCGAAATGAACATGGGACAGCTCGCGTTGCTCTTGCGTGCCCGCTTCCTGTTGGACGTCGTCTCCTACAGCAAGGTCCAGGGCAAGCCCTTCAAGCGGCGCGAGATCACGGACAAGGTGCGCGAACTCCTGGGAGTAACATGAGCGAAGCGATTCAAGGGAGCGCCGGCAACGGTTCACCGGT
>Ga0187893_10012696_pt1 | contig 11894 bp, 12 predicted proteins | sample MA1701074metaG_FD_139574 | JGI IMG/M metagenome (GOLD analysis project Ga0187893, IMG submission 139574) | White microbial mat communities from a basaltic lava cave in the Kipuka Kanohina Cave System on the Island of Hawaii, USA - MA170107-4 metaG ... | reverse complement strand
GTTAAGGACCAGATCAAGCAACCGGAAATCATGACAGAGCCCAAACATTACGGCATGCACCGGCACTTCACTGAGGCCAGCAGCGTCCTGGTATTCGGCGGCGGATTTCGGAAGGGTTGCCTGTATGGCAAAACCGCTGATGAGCGCCCCTGCAGGATTATCGAGAACCCGGTCACGATCCCCGATCTTCATGCCACGCTATACCACGCCCTGGGCATTCCCCCAGACCACGCATACGAAGTCGAACGACGTCCGGTGCACGCGACCAAAGACGGCAAGGGAAGGCCCGTGCTCGATCTGTTCCACTCCGCCTGAAGACAGAAAGACTGTTCCGAAGGGTCAGTTGTTTTCGTCGTCGTTCTCGTCTTCGTCAAGAAGCCGCCCAACCGGGTACGGGAAGCAGCCGGAGAGGCCCTCTCCAATAACTTACTCCCCCTTGGTTTTGAGCTGCGAATCATTCTCCTTGATGAAACTTTCGATCTCGTTCGCAAAAGCCAGCAGTTTCACCCACTGTTCCTTATAGAGGGTTACTGGAAAGCGCCCCAAACCATAGACCGAGAGCCCGCCTTTCTCGCTGACCTTCAGTGACAGATTGCCCGAGCGTCTCCCTTTCAAAGCCTGGTTTTCCGCCTCCAGTCGCGCCACCTTTTGTTCCATCGTTTCTTCCATAAGATCCTCCGTGTTCAACACGCTGCGAATTCGAGCAAGATCGAAGAGTCTAACATTTCATGGAGGAATTTGCTGCCGCTGTCATCCGCCATCATAATTGCCATTGCCCGATTTTTGCCTTGACGCTGGCTCCAACGATACCTTCCAATGGAGCCATGAAGATTGAAGTCCTGCTGTTTGCTCGGCTTCGGGAATTGGTAGGACACGATCGCGTCGTGGTTCGGCGGCAGGAGCTACTCACCGTTCGGGATGTCTGGGACGCTTTGCGCGCTCAATACCCTCAGGTCGAGGGATTTGGAAAGAGCTTGTTGGTTTCGGTGAACCAGGAGTTTGCAAGCTGGGACACAGCTGTTCGCGAAGACGACGAGCTGGCCTTTTTCCCTCCTGTCAGCGGAGGTGGGGCAAACAGCAACCACTTGATCCGAATCGTGCGCTCGCCGATCCAGATCGAAGCGTTGGTAGATCAGCTCCAGCAGCCCGAGGACGGCGCCGTGGTAGTTTTTGATGGCATTGTGCGCAACCACAGCCGCGGCCGGAAGACACTTTATCTTGAGTACGAAGGTTACGAGTTAATGGCGCTCAAGAAGATGAAAGAAATTGAGGAGGACACCCGAAAGAAGTGGCCGGTGAACCGAATCGGCATTGTTCATCGATTGGGACGTTTGGAGATCGGTGAGGCCAGCGTCGCGATCGTCGTCACGTCGGCTCACCGAAAAGCGGCTTTCGAGGCGTGTCAGCACGTCATCGATACGTTGAAGAAGACCGTTCCCATTTGGAAAAAAGAGTTCCTGGCAGATGGCGAAGTCTGGGTTGAGGGCGAGGTGCCTGCAGGGCTCGCCTAATCCGCATCCGTGTCTGCTCATCTTGCGCTTAATCGTGCACGCCCCTGCAACCCGGCATCCCCACCCGATCATCTCATCGCGGAATGATGTCTCTGGCATACGGTCTCCGTGACTCACGATGAAACGATCCCTAATGCGCCTCCTTTTAGCTGCGGTCTGCACTCTCCTCTTGCTTTGTCGCGGCACCGACCTGGCTCAGTCGAAGTCCAGCGATCGTGAATTCAGGTTGGTGGTGGATGTGAACCTCGTGAGTGTCCTGGCCAGTGTCACGACGCCCGAGGGCGGTTGGGTGTCTGGCCTGGAGCGGGATGATTTTCGAATCTACGAAGACGGCAAACTGCAGGAGATCAAGGTCTTTGGTAAGGAGTCAGATTTGCCGTTGCAGCTCTGTTTGCTGTTTGACAGCTCGAGTAGTGTTGCTACCGAGTTGCGGACGCAGCAGGAAGCAGCCATCCAGTTTTTGGGCTCGATTATTCGTCCCGTCGACCGAGTCTCAATTCTGAGGGTCTCCGAAGATGTCGACGAAGTAGTGCGCACAACGAACCGGATGGACCGTCTGCGAAGTGCGATCCGCTCGATTCGTCCTGGTGGAGGCACGTCACTTTACGACGCAGTTTACCTGGCGGCGGAAATTCTGGGCGGGTCGAACGGAAGAAAAGTGATCGTGGCCATTACGGATGGAACCGATACGACCAGTGACGTCAAACTCGGCGATTGTTTGAAGCAAGCCCAGATCGCTGAAGCTGCGATTTATGGGTTGGTGGTCCAGCCGATCAAGAGCGAGCCAGGCAGAAACCTGGGTGGTGAGCACGCCATGCACTATTTGGCCGAGAAAACGGGCGGCCAATTCTTCCGGGTGCTTTCACCCAACTCGATTCAATCTTCTTTCGACAAGATCAGCGAAGAGCTCAGGACACAGTACTATCTCGGGTTCTACCCGCAGATCGGCGCGTCGCACGACGCGGAGTTTCGTCGAATCCACGTGCGCGTGAAAGACTCTAGCTACGTCGTTAGAACCCGCGAGGGATACTTTCCAGCAGCGCGCTGACATCACCTTTATCCGGAATTTCTTCCCTCCTCAGGCGCTCCAGCCTGCTCTTTCCCTTTTTAAGTCCCTGGAAAATCATCTGTCCGTTCAACAGTTTTCTGAAGAATCGTTTTGTCAAATGAAATGTCTGCAGTATAGTTCAGCCGTCGCAGATTCATTCCCCTGCTTCACTCGCAGCCGGCCTTGGGGTAAAGGTGTGTTGTGTCCCCGTCGGTAAGCCCTCCGGGAGGTTTCCATTGCATAGCCACATCCGAACGGGCAAAGTCGCCGTTGTCCATCCACCCCACAAGGTCACCTCAGAAGTTAGCAGGGCCTACCTGCAGCGGTGGCTTCGAGGGAAGGGCAAGAGCGAGGAATTGATCACCAAGCTCAACTCTTTGCTCGACCGAAGCCAGATCAAAACACGTTATATTCTGCTTTCTCCCGAAGAAGTCCTCGAGCCCAGAGACTTTCATACAACGAACCAGCAGTATGTAAAAGCTTCGATCGACCTGGGAACTCGCGCCGTCCGAGAAGCCCTCGACACGAATGAGGTGCATCCGAAAGATGTGGATATGTTCATTAGCGTCTCCTGCACAGGATTCGCCATCCCCGGTGTGGATGCCTATATCATGAATCGGTTGGGGATTGGCGCCGCTCGAATGATCCTGACGGAGCACGGCTGTGCGGGCGGCGCCGTTGGCCTGATGCGGGCATGGGAATACTGCAGGGCCTATCCGGATCGCACCGTTGTGCTACTAGCGCATGAGTTCTGTTCACAGACCTTCCTGCTCAATGATCTCAGCATGACCAACATCGTCTGCTCGACGCTATTTGGCGATGGAGTGGCTGCCACAGTTGTCTCCGGCAAGCTCAAGTCTCAGGAGCCGCTGCCTGCCATGCAACAGTGTGCAACCCGATTTTTCCCAGAAACGCTTCATTTCATGGGCTTTGAACTAACTAATGCTGGCCTCAGCATCCGTCTTTCTCAAGACATACCGCCTTTTGTAAAGAGCCAGATTCAACCGACTCTAAAGGAGTTCCTTGATGCTTGTCAGGTCGAAGCAGCGTCTCTGCAGCACTTCGCTCTGCACCCGGGCAGCATCCGGATTGTCGAAATCATCGGGCGGCAGATGGGCTTGTCCGCAGAGCAGGTCGCTCCGACTCTGAGTGTCTTATACAATCAGGGCAATATGAGTAGTGTCACAATCTTGGCGGTACTCCAGGAGATTCAGACCCGCGAGAAGCCCCAAAATGGTGACCTTGGGCTGATGGCTGCGTTTGGTCCAGGTTTTGTGGCAGAGACTGCGTTGTTCGAATGGCAAGAGAAACGATAGTTTCGGGAGGGTGTCTTGTCGCTTAACCACGCCGGGGATGTATCGATTCTTCAGTTCCTTGACTCGCAATGTTGAAAGTTTTCTGCGAACACTTCTTGACTCTACCGACAAGGAAGTTACAATAGCAACCATGGGGTAGTACAGAGAAGCGTCTCGCAGCGCGTTGTTCTCTCCTCACTTCCCCGAGAGAAGGCCAGCCTCAAAGCTGGCCTTCTTTGTTTTTGCCGCCAACGCCTTCCACGCAATTACATGGCAATCAAGCTGGCTGCGCTCGACATCGATGGAACGCTGCTGGACAGCCACGGCAATTTGCCTGCCGAAAACGGTCGCGCCATTGAAGAATCGGTCAGACAGGGCGTGAAGGTCATCCTCGTCAGCGGTCGACGCTGGAGTATGGCTTGCAAGGTTTCGGCGGCTCTGGGATTGGATTCTCCCGTCGTCGCTCATAACGGTGCCCTCATTCGTTCACCCGCCGATTCCCATCGGCTCGCAAGCCGTTTCCTGAATCCCCTCCTCGCAGCGGAAATTCTGGCCCATTCGGAGCAATACTTCAGTTACCTGGTGTTGCACCGGGACCGGGATTCCCACAGCCAAACGGTCATTCACCCCGCGTGCCTCAAAAACTTGCCGATGCAAGCCTATCTCGGCCAGTTTCCAGAAGGCGTGATGGAAGCCGAGTCGCTGCTGCCATGGGCTGATGCGGAACTTATTCAGATCATGTTCGGAGGGGAGCTTTCAGCGATCCTGCACATTGAAGACATGCTTCAATCCAGCGGGCTGCTCGAACAGGTCAAGCTGAGCAAGACCTACTATCCGCAAAAGAATCTAGGAATCATCGATCTTCTCGATCGAGACTGCTCGAAGCGGACAGCCCTGGAATTTCTGGCTGAGTTTTATGGTTTTTCCCGGGATGAGACCCTGGCAATTGGCGACAACCACAATGACCTGGAAATGCTACAGTACGCGGGGATCGGGGTGGTCGTGGGCAACTGCGTTCCGGAACTCAAGGGCAGAGGGTTTGAAGAAACTGCCAGCAATAATGCCGCGGGAGTGGCCCAAGCTTTGCGGCGATTCATCGGGTGATCTGCGCGAAAGGCTCGTACAACACCAGACCTGCTGAGGGTTTGATCCTGAAAAAAGAGCCTCAAATGCGACTTGCGGCTCCGAGGCTCTTGTGACTTCGATTCGTTTTAGCTTCAGTCTTGGTCCTTTTTCTTGTTCAGATCCTTGGCTTTGTCTTTGTCCTTCTTGTCATAGTCGCCACGGCGTTTCTCTCGGCCCTCGCCGATCGAATACTGGTCCTTGTGCAGTCCTTTCTTCTTTCCACGACCAACTTCCGCAGCCCGGTCCTTCCCAAAGTCCCGATCAGCGCTTCCATGACGATTATTATCATTGGAGTTCTGAGATCGCACTGAATCGTTACCGTTCTGACGTCCTTGTCCGCCCTGCCCGCGACCTCCCTTCGCCAACAATCCTTGGCCGAATGCCAAAATCACACCCAATGACAAAGCCAGCAGAGTCCCTGGTTTCATTCCACCCCTCCTGATTGAATTGAATCCACTGACGATTCCAACTACAACCGCTCTGTTTAGTTTGATGCCACTTCGGTTGCATGGTTGCGAAGCACGTGGATCTCGACCCGGCGGCTTTTCGCATTATTCAGACGCCCGTTCTCATCTTTCACGACGTTGGCTGCACCCATGCCCAGTGTGCGCATCCGGAAGAGTGGAACCTCATGCTTTTCAGATAGATACCGGACTACGGCACCAGCTCTCTGGCGGCTCAACTCCAGGTTGGCTTGTTGTGTGCCACGCGGATCGGCAAAACCTTGAACTTCGAGAACATATCCCTTTGAGCCCTGGATTTCGGCTGCCAAGGCATCCAATTCCTCTTGCGCGACACCGTCCATTTTAATTTGGCTTGGCTTGAAACTGATTTGTACGGTGCGGACCACCCGATAGTTTTCTGCGTTTTGGAGGCGGCTACTGAGTCGTTGCTCAGCTTCCCCGGCGGACGCGAAGGCCTTGTCTGCGGCCAATCCGGCCTCATTGGCTTTCTGAGCAGCCACGATCGCCTTGACGTCAGCTGCTTCTACCTGACTCATGGTTGCTCGAACCGCAGCCTGAGTGCGCTCGTCAATGTCTTTGATTTGCGCTCCGTGTTGGCGGCTGATTTCTTCAAGTTCCGAGACTCTTCCGCTTACAGGGTCAATCTGTTTCTTGATATGCTTCTTCGACGCAAAAGGCCATAGCTTGCCCATGCCGGCTTCCGCAGTAGAAGGGATCACCAGGCTGGATATAGCCATACCCGTCGCCAAAACCCACATCCATGTGCTCGTATTCGATTTCACAGTTCCTCCTCGATTCGGTTTGTTTAACCTCGGCTCCGTGATTTATCTGCAAGGCGACTGCCAAGCCCATTTTTCAATTAAGTCGCTGCTGGACATGCAGTTGAGCTTGGTTTGGTTAAAACCTGCTGTCGATAAAAATTACACTCACCGTGATCTTGTTTTCTTTTTGGGAAACGTCATGTGGCGCTGGCTTCTTTTTAGTTTGCTCTTCGAAAACAGGGCAAGATAGCTTTCTTTGATGAACACTTCCTCATCAAAACCTAGTTGGGCAGCAATCCACTGAATGTCTGCTTCTCTCCCTTCGATTTCCAGGTAGTTGCCAATCGGCGTCTCATCGACTGTGAGATTGGCGGAGTGCCGTTGTTTCGGAATTTTCAACGAGTAAGAGGTTCGGAATTTCTCGTAGCAAAAAACTGCCTGAAGGCCGAGACGTTGCAGGATCAGGCCCAGGGTTTCCGGATCTTGAACTTCAGTCTCCCGTTCTTCCCGAATCTTGAAGAGCCGCGACTGTCGGGCTGGACCCTTGAACGTGAGTAACCCGTGACCGGCAAAGCACCTCACTCTCAGCAGCTTCCCCTGCTGCCTGAACGGGTGCCCCGGGAAATCCCAGGTCCAGTTCCGCTCCAGACTCCTCGACGCTGTCTCGTTGCAGCCGATCTTCAGCAGATTCTGGCGGAATAGCCTTAGATTGCTTATCTTGAGCTTGACCTCAATCTCCAGTTGTTGTCGTTTCGAACGCTTGGGAGTTTCGGGCTTCATGACAGGGAGCCTTTCACCGCAAGAGCGGCAGGTTTCACGGATAGTCCCACTGGGTGTGTTTAGCAAAGGCATAGAATAATTGCAACGCCTCGGCTAGACTCAGCCCATGCGTGCCAGTTCAGTCTGCCCAGCCTGCAACCAGCCTGGAACTCTCGACGAGGTCTGTCCGAGCTGTGGCCGAAGTAACTTGCCGCCCGAGAGCGCTTTGGGCAGTGAACTTGTCGCCATAATTCGCGCGCGCGTCGAGAAAGAATGGCGTGTGGCATCGCAAACGCATTCGCAGCTCTCGTTGCCTCTGGATCAATTCGCGCAGAAAGTACTGCGGATTGGGAAAAAGCATGTTGCTGGATTGAGGGGAAGCGAGCTTTCCCCGGAACAGCTCGTGAGCCAACTGCTCGACCAGCTGAAATGGTCTGAATTGTTCCTCGCAACTGCCTGCGCAACAGGGAACAGCCCGGCTTGGGAAGATTTTCGAAGCCGGTATCGGTCGGTCATTCACCTTGCGGCTCTCAAGACTGCGACGAACGCCAGCGACGCAGCCGAACTGAGCGACACATTGCTCACCGATCTCTTCTTGCCCCCCGAAAGCGGGCATGGAGAATGCAAGATTGCACAGTATCACGGCCTCGGATCGCTGGAAGGCTGGCTCAAGGTCGTGGTTCACCGGATGGCCATCGATCAGATTCGCCTCCATCATCGGGACGTTCCAATGGAGGATTTGGAGATTGAGCTGCCCTCCACCCGCGCAGACGCAAAAGCGGATGAAACCGTCGAAGAACGGGATATTCATCGCGCCCGGGAAATGGTCTCTCAATGCCTGACGTACGCTTTGGAACGGCTCAGCACTCAAGAGAGACTGATGCTGAATTTGTATTATTTGGAGGGAGTCAACCTCAAAGGAATCGCGCAATTTCTGAAGGCGCACGAATCCACGGCCAGCAGGCTGTTGGATCGGGTCAGGACACAACTGCTTAAGTCGGTCAACAAACAGCTCCAGGAAAGGTTCCGCGTAAAGAAAGCCGAGGTTCCGCACTTGATCGAGCTGGCCCAAGGACACTTGGAGATCGACTTCAAGAGAATATTGTCCCGATAAATTGCAATTCTCTGGCAGTTGGCCGTCTAGTCTTTGGGCACTGGAAGATCAGCGGGTCAGCAAACCTGAGGGAGAATGAGCCAGGAAAAGAAAGATTCTTTCGAACAACTCTTGAGGGACCACCTATCTACGTCGCTTTCGAGACCTTCGGTAGAGTCTTGTCCGGACGAGAATTGGATGGCGGCGTACCTGGAAGGCTCACTCAGCCGGCCCTTCAAGGACACGTTTGAGCGGCATCTACTGCAATGCGGCCGCTGCGAGGCAGAGCTGGCTTCACTGCTAAGGACCGGAGCCACAGAAGCTCCGGCGTCCGCTCCTCTCCCGCTTGAATCGAAACCGAGGGGAAATCCTGTCGCTTTTCTATTCGACTGGACACGAGCGGCGGCCTTGCGCCCGATCTTCGCAATTCTGCTTGTCAGTGTCGTGACTGGAGTGGTTGGTTATCGGCTGCTACGCAATGAGCGAATCCTCGAGCAAGGCTCGATCGAAATATCCAGCTCCGGCCAAGGTAGCAGCTCGCCTGTGGCCGATGAAGATGCCTCCCCAGCTCCGCAGTCTGGTGAAGACCGCAAGTCTCTAGAAGAAACACTCAGTTACAAATCAAAATCGGCGCCGGTCCGTCGGGAAGCTGACCAGAGCCAGGTGAACGGGGAACACGCATCTCAAGTTCAGCGAGGAGACGTGCGAAGCCCAGACAGGGAAAGCAGCCAGGACAACGAGAAGAAAGACGCCTTCGCCGTAGAACCCCCTGCCACGGTTCCGGCAGAATCGAATCGCGATTCCGGCAGCGGGCTCAAACGGCGTGACACAGCCGAGGACCTCCCCGCGCCGCCCGAACTGCTGCAGAAAGAGGCGCTGTCTGATTCGGTTGAGGGTCAAAACTCGCGGCATCGGAGAAACGTTGACGAGACCTCAGCCAAACCTAAGAACCAGGCAAACCCGGCTGCCCCGGCTGCCGCGCCGCCGGTCCTTGGAGCATCTGCTGACGAAAAGGTTGAGAGGGATAAACTTGCTGAGGCGAGACAGACTCGCGCCGGGGTGAACAAGAAACAGGTCCCTGCTGGAGGCCCAGCACAGACTGGTGCGTCAGCGTCCTCGGAAACGATGACTGTCAGCCGTATCGATGCTGGAGGGAAGCGGTTCGATTTGAGAGATGGCAGCTGGAGAGACGCCTCGATCCTTCCGGACGACCCATGGCCCACGCTGGTCAATATGAACTCGGCTGATTTTGAAAGGCACCGCAAGCAACTGGCTCCTTATCAAGCGGTGATTGCGCGTCCAGAAGACGTTCTCATCAAGCTGCACAATCGGGTCTATCGAATTCAGAAAGCTCCAAAGTGAAACTACTGCGGGCAAACCCTGAAAGCGGGGCAGAATCTCTCGGTCTGCGCTCGATTGCACCTTATGGAACCTCCACGCTCGATCCAGGTACTTTGAGGACTCCTGCATGAAGGTAGGCATACGCACGCGTGAGTTGCGCAAGGTTTACCACTCACCTGCGCCTTTCGCTGCCGGGGCTGGCGGTTTAGTGGCCGGGGCACTTGGCCGAAAACGCCAGCCAAGGCCGCAGATCGTTGCGCTGGATGGTCTTTCCCTGGAGGTACTTCCGGGAGAGATTTTCGGGTTGCTCGGACCGAACGGCGCGGGTAAGTCAACTACGGCCGGCATACTGACAACCCGCGTGCGGCCAACGGGCGGCCGGGCATGGATTGGCGAGCATGATGTCTGGCGGGAACAAGTTGCCGTCAAGCGCCTTATCGGAGTCGTCGCTCAACGGCCTAACCTTGATTTTTCCCTGACCGCCTTCGAGATCCTCGCTTTTCACGGCGCCTATTTCGGGCAACCCACGGCGGAGCGGACCGAACGGGCGAAGACTCTGCTGGACCGATTCAAGCTCCGTGACCGCGCAGATCAGCTTGTTCGCGGATTTTCCGGAGGCATGATGCAACGCCTCTCCATCGCTCGGGCCATGGTGCACGATCCGCAGGTTCTCTTTTTGGACGAGCCCAGCGCCGGACTGGATCCGCAGACTCGTTTGCTGCTTTGGGAGATCATTCGTGAGTACAACCAGCGTGGCAAGACGGTTTTACTTACGACGCATAATATGGAAGAAGCTGATGCACTCTGCCAGCGATTGGCAATTATCGACTACGGCCGCAGCATTGCCCTGGGTACGCCCCGGGAACTCAAGGCTTCCGTGCCCGGCGGCTTTGTGTTGCGGCTGCGTTTCGGCCAGTACTCTGATTGTCTGCTGCAGCGGTTTAAGACTCTGACAGGCGTCAGGGAAGTGCGAACCACCGAGAACAACGGCGCCGATCTCTACGCCGATCGCGGTGGTTCGTTGATTCCCGAAATCGCCAGTCTCGCCTCCGCTGCCCGGATCGAGTTGTGCGATGTGCACATTTCTGAGCCAAGCCTGGAGAACCTTTTTCTGCATCACACGGGAAGGAGCTTGCGTGAGTCATAAGGCTTTCGTCGCCATGCTGGCGCGCGATGCGTGGGTGGCTCGCCGCAACTTCATCCCGTTAATCCTGCAGACGTTTTTGCAACCGCTGATGTTCGTCTTTGTTTTCGGCCGGGTCATGGTAAGCAGCGGCTTTATGCCGCCGGAGTACAAGAGCCTGCTGCTCCCCGGCATCATGGCCCTGAGCATGGTTTCGGCGGGCATCTGGTCTGTGGCCATGCCTCTTATCGCCGAGTTTCAGTTCACGCACGAGATTGAAGACCGGCTGCTGGCTCCTATCAATATTTCCTGGCTGGCAGTTGAAAAAGTGGTTGCCGGAATGCTTCAGGCATTGGCGGCCGGCCTGACCGTGATTCCGGCAGGATGGATATTGCTCAGGCCCGGTGTCGAATTGAGCCTCGAGACTCCGGTTGCCTTTGTCCTTGTAGCCGTGCTCGTGTCTTTGTTTTCGGCAGCAGGCGGGCTTGCGCTGGGCTGCACTGTCGGTCAGGCGCAGGTGGGGCTGATGTTCAGCTTGGTTTTGGCTCCGATGATCTTTTTCGGCTGCGCCTATTATCCCTGGAGTGCGCTGGCCAATTTTCCAATTTTGCAAAAACTCGTGCTGCTCAATCCCATGGTCTATGCGAGCGAAGGATTGCGGGGAACGCTAGCACCGCAGTTCCCACATCTCTCACTACTGGCAGTTGTAGCCGGATTAGCTTTCTTCAACGTCCTGCTGCTCGTCGTCGGGCTTCGCCAGTTCCATCGAAAGGCGATCGACTGATCTTTTCAGATTGTCTTCGAGTCCGAACCATCCAACCCTATCACCCCACCCCTTTAACTTTCTCCAAGTGTTGAGACAGCGCTCTGTGGTTTCCATGGCTGGAAAGCGGCTCCCTTCCTGCTCGATGAGGTAGAATTCCACTCCGCCGACTGTCTCAGCCGCGTCGAAAATTTCTTTCCACGGAGAGTCTCCTTCGCCGAAAAGGACCCGATAACCTTCGTCCTCGCCTGCACCCCCTCACGGTACTTGCCCAACCAAACCCCATGCACGGCAGAACAAGCAGCTCTCTGCGTAAAACATGACTACGGGGAAGATAAAAGAGAGGTCGGGATAAGGGCCGCGAACGGGGAACTCCGCCCTCTAGTTTGGACGAGGCTGGCGCGGCATCCCACGTTTTTGCGCTTGGCTCTAATGCGGTTCGAACAGATGGCATACCACGCCATCTGTTCACAAACCAGGAATAACAGCAATACTAAGGGTCTGCTAAATAATAACATTTACAAAGTGATGACTTTCCGATATTCCTTGAGGCATGCGAGACTATGCGCTGATGACTTCGAGGGCAGCAACATCGGACACGGAACGTCGCT
>Ga0187893_10012695_pt1 | contig 11895 bp, 7 predicted proteins | sample MA1701074metaG_FD_139574 | JGI IMG/M metagenome (GOLD analysis project Ga0187893, IMG submission 139574) | White microbial mat communities from a basaltic lava cave in the Kipuka Kanohina Cave System on the Island of Hawaii, USA - MA170107-4 metaG ... | reverse complement strand
TTTTGCGTCAGCACCTCGCGTGAGAGCGTGTCCCGCTCTCCGGCCAGCGCGCTCATGTCGGCGGGCACACGCTCCAGCACCTTGAGCACGTAATAGCCCTGCTGCGAGCGCACGGGATCCGTGACCCCGTGCTGGGCTGTCTGCAGCGCAGCCATCATCGCGTCGCCGGGGAGCCGGTCGGCCGGCTTCGCTCGCGTGAACACCGGGGTGTCACCGGTGAGAGCACCCGCCTTCTTGGCTGCGGCCGCGAAGTCCCCCGCGCGCGCGTCGGTCACCAGCTGCTTGGCCCGCTCGAGGGCCAGCGCCTCTGCCTTCTGCCGACGCACCGCCGCCAGCACATTGTCGCGGATGTCGGCCAGGGGCGGCGTGGTCGGGGGCCGGGTTTCCACATTCTTCATCACGACCCAGCCCGTGGGTGTCTTGATCGGCTGCGACACGCCATTGGCGCTGAGGCCGAAGGCGGTCTCTTGCATGGAGTCCGCCACGGGCGCCTGGCCCGGCGTGCGCTCGGGACGATCGATCATCGTCTCCAGCGGCGTCCCGCCGAGCGCCTTGGCCGTGGCCATGAAGTCCGGGGCCGCCTGCAGCGCGTTCCGTAGCTCGTCGGCCTTGGCCTTGGCTGCCCGGTCCGAGGCCTCGGCAGCCAACCGCTCGCGAATCTGTGTGGCCACGGTCTCCTTGGGTTTCTTGGCACCCTCCTTGACGTCAGTGGCCTTGATGGCGTGATAGCCAAACGGCGTGCGTACCGGTTCCGGGGAGAGATCACCCTTCTTGAGTTTGAACAGCGCGTCCTCGAACGGCGGCACCATCTCTCCCTTGCCGACGAAACCGAGATCCCCCCCGTTGACGGCCGAGGCGGGGTCCTGCGAGCGCTCGCGGGCCAACTTGGCGAAGTCTTCGCCGCGCTTGACGCGGCCGATGATCTCGGCCACCGCCGCCTTCGCCTTGTCCTCCGCCTCGCTGCCTCCAGTCTCGGGAACCTTGACGAGGATGTGGGCAGCCCGCACCTGCGGTGGGCTCTCGAACTCGGTGCCGTGCTCCTCGTAGTACTTGTCGATCTCCCCGGGCGTGACGTTGGGCGTGAAGTCCTTGGGATTGACGGACACGTACTGGATCCGGCGTCGCTCAGGCTGCCGGAAATCGGCCTGATGGGTGTCGAGGTACTTCTGCAGTTCCTCGTCGGTGGCGTTGACGGAGGCCATGAGCGGGGTCAGGTCGACCAGGGCCCAGGCCGCCCGCACACCATCACGGCGATGCGCGAAAGCCTGCGCCAGCTCGGCCTCGGACACCTTGATACCTCCCTTGATGAGCCCCTCCACTTTCTGGCGGGTCAGCTGACGACGCATCTCCTCCTCGAAGCTCGGCTTCGAGAGATTCTGGGCCCGCAGAAAGGCCTCGTAGCGTTTCATGGAGAAGCGACCGTTCTCCTGAAAAGCCGGCACCGCATGCATCTGGGCGTTGAGCTCGGCGTCGGTGAGGGCCAGCCCTTCCTTCTCGGCGCGCTGGACCACGAGCGCCTCCTGGACGAGGTCGGTCACCACCTGCCGGGGCAGGCCCAGCTGCTGCGCCACCTCCGGCGAGAATCGATCGCGGTACATCTGGGCATAGGCGTTGTAGTACGCCCGGAACCGGCGCTCGTAACGGTCAAGGGGAATCGACTCGCCGTTCACGGTCGCGACGGCGTCCTGTCTCACTCCGGAGTTGCCGGCGCCGAAGACCACCACCGAAGTCACCACGAACGCCACGATGACGAGCAACAGGGCGATCTGGAGCGTCTTGCGATACTGCCGCATCACAGTGATCATCGGAAATCCCTTATAGTCGGGGGGAGCGACGCCGCTCCTCCCCGACACCCCCCACCGGGTCGCCGGCGAGGCCTAGTCTTCTACGTTCCTGAACCCGCGACATCGGGGGAGCGCCGCCGCTCTCATCATACCAAGGGGACTAACCTTCTTCGGACTCGCCCGACGGGGGCGGGGCGGTCGGCGGAGTCGCCTCCTCCGGCACCACGCGTCGGGCCACGGTGATGAATCCCGTGTGAGCGACCATGCGATGGAAAGGCCGCACCGACTGGCCCTCGATGTTCCAGGGACGGTAGAGCGTCTCGAAGGTTTCGGTCAGCGCCCATCGGTGGTCGCGGCGCAACACCTCGGAAATCTGGTGGGACTGGATGATAGTCGGCACGTAGGCGAGGAAGATCCCACCCGGTCGCAACCGCGAGGCCACGGCAGGCGCCAGGGTCCATGGCTCGGGCAGGTCCAGCAGCACCCGGTCGATAGCATCCTCGTCGGCCAAACCGGCCTCGACCGCGCCCAGGCGCACGATGAGGTTGGTCACCTCGCCCAGGCGCAGGCGGATATTGGCCAGGGCGCGGCGGGCGAATTCCTCGCGCTGCTCGTAACTGATGACCCGGCCCTCGGGTCCCACCGCGCGCAGCAAGGCCAGGGTGAGAGCGCCCGAGCCCATGCCCGCCTCCAGGACACGGCACCCAGGGTAGATGTCGGCCCAGAACAGGATCATGGCCAGGTCTTTCGGGTAGATCACCTGGGCACCACGCGGCATCTCCAGCACGTACTCGGCCAGGGTCGGGCGCACGGCCAGGTAACGCATCCCGAGCGAGCTTCGCACCCAGCTCCCTTCGGGCTGCCCCACCAGTGCATCGTGCGGGATCCAACCTCGATCGGAGTGGAAGGCCTCCGACTTTCGAAGGAAGATCAGGTGGCGCTTTCCCCGTCCGTCGATGAGCAGAACCTGCTCACCGTCCTGGAAGGACATTCCCTCGTTCACGCCTGATCGCGCGGAGAATGCAAGACGTGGAGCGAAGAAGTGGCGCCCTCGGCCATGACCTTACCATCGTACAACAAGGCCGCTGTCGCGTCCTGCGGCTGCCTCCCCGCGGTTCATGCCGCATCGGAGATCATGGGCTGCGACGCGAACGTTAGGTACTCGAGATCGTCCAGGGTTCCTTCCAGTCGATAGTACGCCCAGCCCGCCGCCAGCAGGGCCGCCAGCGCATAGCCCTGCCCGTACGCCACGTCACCGATGGCAATGGTGAGCAGCGTGAGACCCGCATTGGCCAGGAAGAACACGGCCGACACCTCGACGGCCGCCCGGCGCCGGTCGAAGTAGAACAGGATGATCATCTGGAACAAGGCGAGGGCGTGCAAGACCGCTCCCACGAGCGCGGCCCGGAGAATACTGACCTGAGTGGGCGCCATGGCGAGCGCGTGGGCGATGGTGGGGGCAAGGATCATGAGGAGGAGGGTGATCGGCGCCTGCACGGCCAGGAGGCGCCCCAGACTTTCGCGCAGGGCGCGTGCCATATCCGCCTTGGCGTCGAGTACTTGAGTCAGCGTCCCGTGCTTGATGACGGCCCCGTAGTAGCGCCGATAGTGGTCATAGAACTCGGTCTCCACCCGTACGAGAAAGGTCGCGTAGGCGGGCACCACCGACAGGTAGGCGAGATAGAGGGGTGTGTCGTACAGCGAACCGAAGAACCAGCCCTGCACACGAAATCCCACCGGCGAGAGCCAAAACATGACGCGGTCCACGCTGATGGCGGCGTAGTATAGCAGTCCGGCGACGGCGAGCGGCCAGTAGTCGAGGGCGGCCCGCCACAACTCGCTGGGCGTCGATTCCAGCGGGCCCGCGAACTCGCGCTCCACCCGGGTGTGGAGGGCGAAGAAGATCAGCCCCTGACCCAGGGCAAAGCCACCCAGGTACCCGACCACGCCCAGGCGCCCGCCCAAGACAAGGGCGGCGACCACGCCCCCGACGTTCCCGACCAGGAAGGCGAGCACGACACTCATATAGTTCTGGGCGGCACCGACGAACAGCATGGCCACCCATGTGCTCGCCACCACGACGAGAAACGCCACCGCTACCACCCGCACGAGAAGAGGCAGATCAGGAACCAGCCCGTAGAAGACAATGCCCAGCACGAGGTGCAGGAGCGCGGTCGCGCCCACCGCCCACCGATAGCCACCCATGAAGGCCCCCGCCGCCCCCACGTACAGACAGTCGGCAAGGTAACGCGTGATCACCATCTGATACGCGCCGGTGGTCAGCAGCGAAAACGTGTAGGTGTACACGACGATTGCCTGGAAGAGCGGATGCCCCATCTCGGCGGTTGTTCCCTTCGAGAGAATGGCCAAGGTGGCCAGCGCGCAGATCGACAGCAGCCACGGTCCCGACGACACGACCGCCCCGTAGACATGGGCGCGGATCCATCCGCTGTAGCTTTCCTCGGCCAGAAGGCGCTTGAGGCGGAACCCGATACCGGCCACGCGAGAGGTGTCCCTCAGGACGCAGCTGGCATGGCCAGCAGGCGGTCGTAGATGTCTCGATATCGTCGCACCAAGTCGGTCTCCTGGTAGTGTGTGCGTACGCGGGCGCGGCCCGCCTGCCCCATCTCCTCGCGCAGTCCTGGATCGCGCGCGAGAGCGAGGAGCGCCGTGGCCGTATCTCCCGGGTCCGCGATGCCCGTGACGAGTCCGCTTGGGCCAAGAGCCCGATCGTCCGGTGTCCGGCCTTCGAGCAATTCGCGGCAGGCACCCACATCCGATGCCACCACGGGAATCCCGGCCGCGCTGGCTTCGAGGATGACCAGCGGTAACCCCTCGGACACGCTGGTCAGCACGACCACGTCGAGACGCGGATAGTGCTGGCTGACGTCGGCCCTGCCCGTGAACTCGACGCGCTCCTGGAGCCCGAGACTGGCGACCAGGGCCTGGCACTCGGCGACGTACTCGGGGTCCTCGTCGGTCGGCCCCACCACCTTGGCCGTGGTACCGGGCGCGGACTCGGTAACGATCCGAACCGCCCGGATGAAAGTCTTGACGTCCTTGATGGGAACCACGCGGCCTACCAGGCCCACCCGAAAGGTGCCGGGGCCCGCCGACTCGCGCGGAAGGCTGGCGAAGCGCTCGACATCGATGCCATTGGGCACGACCAGGGTCCGCTGGGGATCGGCGCCATCATCGATCTGGGCGCGACGGTTGCCCTCGAAAATGGTGACGATCAGATCGGCGTGGGTATAGGTGACGAAGGACAGTCGTGCGAACAGCCGCGCCCACAGCTCTTTGAAGAAGCCCCCACCCAGGCTGAGCGACATCGGCGCCTGACGCTGGGCGTAGATCCATTCGGCCTGGTCGATCTCCATTCGGCGCTCTCGTGAGTAGATACCATGCTCGGTCAGGAGCATCGGCCGGCCGGTCCGGGCCCGTACGATCGCCGCGGCCAGCCCCGCCCAGCCCGTGGAAACCGTGTGGTACACCCTCGCCAGCGGCACCTCGATACGCATGAGGCGGAAGATGGGCAGATGCGTGAAGCGATAGGTCCAGAAGTAGTCGATAAAGGAGACGCTCGGCGCCCGCGCCTCGTAGAGCGCTCGGACGACGCCCCACGAGGATTTGCCGTGGATGAAGTCGTGGGGGGTCGGGCCGCTCTCGGGGGTGGGGGCGAGCACGCGTAGCAGCGCGCCGAGCTCGCCACGTCCGTCGATCATGGCATCGTGAAAGGTCCGGACCTCTTCCCAGGCTTCCGGGGGAACCCGCGCGCCGGAGCGGGCCAACTCCCTCCCGCCGTGGACGCCGATAACCCTCATGTCGGTCACGTTGGGGGGAAGGGTGTAGGCCAGCGGGGGCCGCGCCTCCTCGGTGGCCGCGATGTGGAGGATCGCGAAGCGAAGCTCTGGCAGGGCTCGGATGAGCTGGTCGAGCCAGGCCGAGACGCCTCCCGTCACGAAGGGGTACGTCCCCTCGACGATCAGACAGACGTCAGCCGTCGTCGTCACGTCCCCACCAGGTGATCAGCTCGCCGCCACGACCGGCGGTGAGAGCGGCTCGACAGGTCTCCCGCACCTCCTGCCACCGCCCTTGGCGCGCGAGCGTCTCCGCCAGGAGAAGATCGGCCTCCCGGCTGAGGTCGAGCGCAGCCGGCCCGTCCATGGCGACAGCGCGCGCAAGGGGTTCGGCTTCGCCCGTGCGGCCGAGATCGAGAAGCACACGCGCGAGGGCGAGCCGCACCGAACGCGAAGAGGGTTCGCGTTCGAGCGCCCGTCGATATGCCGATTCGGCCTCGGTGAGCCACTGCTGCTCCATCGCGGGCTCCAGCAGGTGGCTGTCCCGGTATGCGCGGCATGCGTCCCCCAGAGCGCTCCATGCGCGGGCAGACCCGGGATCCTGTGCCACACCCGCCCGCGCGCGGCGCACCCGGGTATCGAGGCGTTCCTCGACGCGTAGGAGGGCTCCCGCTGAGGCGATCTGGATGTCGCGGTGGACTGAAAGCAAGCCCTCACGGAGGAGATCCACGGCCTGACCGTCGTCGCGGCGCGCGAGCAACTGGATAGCCCAGCGCTGCCGGTCGAGATCCTCCGATCGCATGGCGTCGGCCAAGGGCTGCACCGAGACCTGCTCGTGGATCCACCCCAGGATCGACTCCAGTTGGGTCCCCACCCGCTCAGGACTCGGCAGGCTCTCCAGGGTGGCGTGGCTCCCACCACTTCCTGCAGATGGGGGGAAGAGCCGGGAGCAAGCGTGCACAGTCCCGAGACCCGCCAGACCGAGGCCCGGCAGGGCGAGCACAAGCGTCAGCACGAGGAAACGCCGCGAGGGGGAGTGCGCATCCAGCGCGAGGGCGGCCACTCCGGCGGCGCCGGCGTGGAGCGCGAGCGCCAGAATCACCCAGGACGGCGCCGTGAATGCGGTCGCCAGGGCAATCCCCTCAAGCGTTGCCGCCCCCAGGAAGCCCAGGAGGCTCCTCATGCGGGGCGTGGACCGCTCGCGGCGAACTCCGTGAGAGGCAGGAGCCGCGTGCTCACCTCCAGCTCACGATGCTCGTCCGCGTACGGACGAAAGTGGAAGTTGTGGACCTCCTCGGCGAGGCGCTCTCCGAGCGCCTCGCCGCGCGCAGGGGGCGTCTCCGGCAGGATGATGGCAAAGGCATCGTCGGTGGCGTAACGGCAGACGAGGTCGGTGGTGCGCACGATCCGGGAGAAGACGCGCGCCAGAAGACGGCCGAGCTCGGGACGGCGCTCGAGCGGCACCAGCTCCAAGCCAGCGATGCGCACGATCAAGACGGAGAGGGGGCGGTCATACCGGACGGCGCGCTCCTGCTCCTCGCCGAGCCGGCGCTGGAAATACGCATACGTGTACGTCCGGAAGAGATCATCGGTGATGGTGCTGGCCAGGACCCGCGCGTGACGGCGCGCATTCATGATCGACCGCCCGGCCCAGTCTGCCATCACCCGCAGACGATCGAGGGCGGTCGGCGTCAGACGGAGGAACGGTAGCCGGGTCACGGTCAGGCACCCCAACAAGGTCCCCTCGCCATCGGTAATCGGCGCCGCCAGGAGGAGGGGCGCGTGCTGGAGATCCTCGAGGGTCCCCACCCGCACCAAGTCGCGAATGCTGACGGGGGCCGATCGCCGGAGGGCGAGCCCGGCGAGGCCTTCGTCGACAGGCAGCTCGGTTCGCGCGGGCGGAGGCCCTTCGACCGCACGCAGACGAAGGATGCCCCCCTCGGCGAGGTAGAGCTGGCAGGCGTCGGCCTCGAGGAACCGGCGCATCGTGGCCACGATGACGGGATACAGGCGTTCCGGCTCGACGGCATCCATGAGACGAGCGGCCGCATACAGGTTGCTCAACGAACCCTGCTCCTCGGACACGCGGAGCTCCAGCTCATGCTTGGCCTCGGCGCTCGCCATGAACTGCACCGCCTGGTCGGCCAGCTCCCGCTCCAGACTCGCCATCCGTTCCTGCAGTAGTACCGCGCGCCGGCGGCGCTGCTCTCCCAGGCTCCCCAGCACGAAGCCGGTCGCCACCAGCATCAGGGGCGTCGTCCACACCTCACGCCCTCGGAAGAGGCCGATCGTCACGCGGTCGGCCTCCACGATGGTCCATGCCAGCACCGAGGCCGCGCTCACCAGCGCGGCCATCAGCGCTTCTCGCAAGCCGTAGCGCGCGGCCACGATGGCGACCAGGGCGAGCAGCGGATGAGGGGTTGTCGTACGAAACCCGGGATCACTCGGCCAGAACAGGAGGTTCGCCGCCAGGAGGATCAGGATCCCCCCGACCACCTCGATCAGGTAGGCGTCGGGGCGCCGCCACCAGCGAAACACCGAGAACCTAGCGCCCTCGGCTACCAAGCGTGCTGGTCAGGTTGGCGACCATGTCGCGGGCGATGCCCTGGGTCACCAGGGCCAGTCCGTCCTCGCGAAACCACGTCGATCCTGAGCGCGCGTAGCTGCCCGTCCACACGATCTCGCCACTGGCCACCTCGACCACCCGAGCCGTCACGCCCACCACAGGCGTTTCGTAGAACCCCGGCTTGAAGCGGTACTCGACCACGGATCCCTGGAGCACGTGCGAAACTTGCAGGATCCGGCCCAGGCGCTGGGCGGAGGGCAGCTTGGCGGCATCCGCCGGGTCGATGTTGTCCCGTCGCAGGAGGTCGAGCGCTTCGGTCGGCTCGAGCACGCTGGCGCCCGCGCCCACCAGCTCGGCCACCACCAGCTCGGAGGCAACGCTCCCCGCGCGCGGCGTGGTCGTTTGGTTCTCGAAAGGAAGCACGGCCACCCGGTTCATGGGCGGCGCATTAGGCTTGGTCCACGCCTCGGGTGCCGCCGCGCGACAGCCGGCGAGGGCCACACAGAAGATCCAGACAGCGAGAGGGGCCACCGATAGGCGATCCGCGCGCATAGGTTGGGTAAACCTCCTCGGGATCAGTGCAGGATGAACAGCGATGCGCTGACGTTCTGCTGCGGCCCGGCCACGAGTGCGCCCTCGGTACTAAAAGTATAGAGCACTCGCACCTCGAGCCGGCTGTGGAAACGCCAGCGAAACTCTCCGGCGACCTCGTAGGAGGTCAGGTTGCGATACCAGTCGTAGCGGCCGACCGCGCCGGCCTGGGCATAGAGACCGCGAACGATGTCGGCGCCTACGGTGAGGCCGAGGCCGCCCAGCTGCTGCTGGGGGATGAAGGAAATTTGCTCCTGGAGCGGGCTCGGGGCGACGGGCGAGTACTTCTGGAAGTACAGCAGCGGGCTGAGGGTGACCTGCACCCGCCCTCGCAGGAGCTCCACGTCCAGCCGCGTGTAGAAATCCCAGTCGTTACCGAGGACTTCCCCGCTCGCCCGATAGTGCCTGAAGTCATAGCGCCCACCAATGCTCAGACGGGGAGCGAGGCGCTGGAGGAGCTCGAGCGAGACGCGGTCGGTGGTGCCCCCGAAGGACACCGCGGACACCGGGTTGGTGAGAAGCTCGTGGTAGGCCAGATCCAGCACGGCGGCCGTCGCCCGCCCGTCATCGTACGCCCCCGCGAGACGAAAGGTGGTGATCCCGCTGCCCCGGCGGATCGATTCCTCCAGTCCTGCCCGGAGGGTGATGCGCTCACGGAGCCGTACTCCTACTGCCCCCAGCAGCGTCTCCACGTGCTCGGTGAACGCGCTCTGCAACGACGTATCGTCCTGGTGGTACACGCCGACGCGGGTGCCTACCCGGAGCCACCAGCGCTCGGCCGGCCACGCTCGCCAGGCGATCTCGCCGAACTGGCCGCTCGCGCCCTCCTGGAAGAGGGCGCCGTAGGTCAGCTCGAAGCGCGGGGCGTACGTCCACAGCAAGTCACGCCACGCGGTCCGGACCTCCTCGTTGTCGGGCTCCCACGCCAGGACCTGGCCGTACAGATCGCGCGCCCGCCGCCAGGCTCCGCGCCGTAGCTCGGCGGCGGCCAGATCCGCCGCAATCGAGGTGTCGGTCGGCACGTCCGCCATCAGGTCGAGCAAGCGATCGGCAGCGTCACCGGCCTTGCCTTGCTCGATATCGACGCGCGCGCGCAGCCGACGCAGGAGAACGGAGTCCGGCGTCTCGCGCAGGAACTGGTCGATCACGCGAGCGGCTTCGCCCAGGCGTCTGGCGTCGACGAGCGTCTCGGCATAGCCCTCGCGTAGCTCGCGGTCAGCTGGGCGCTGGACCAGCAATTCCCGGTAGAGGGCTACCGATTCGTCGAACCGTCCGAGCCGGGCCAGGAGCCGTGCCCGCGTCAGCTCGACCAGGAAGGGGTCGACGGCCTCCGCGGGGGGGACCGGAATCTCGGGACGCGGCTTTCCTTCCTGGGCCACTACCCCGCCCGGTAGGGCGAGCACGACGAGCAACGTCAGGAGCCGCGCGGCGCCGCCCGCCTCCCGGCCCCTCATGCGAGATCCTCGACTCAGCGCGCGGCACGCCGCGATGGCAGCAGGTTCATGGCGCGCTCGTACTCGACCCGCGCGCGCTCCGCGTCACCTTCGGCGGAATACAGCTCACCCAGGAGATGGTGCACCTCGAAGTCGCCCCCCTTGACCCGGTTGAAGCGTTCCAGCGCCCGCCTGGCCCCGCGTGGGTCGTTGGCCCACGCCAGGAGTTGCCCCACCCGCTTGAGAGCTTCCGGATCGTCTGGCAGCTCCTTCAGGATTGCCTGGTAGGCGCGGAGCGCGACATCGTTACGGCTGGCGCCCAGCGCGCGCCGACCGAGGTTGCGCCAGCCGGCCACATCTCTGGGTCGCGCCTGGGCAATGGCCTCCCACTCGTCCAGGGCCTGGCGGCTGGCGCCGGTTGCCTCGTAGAGATCGGCGAGTGCGATCCTCGCTCGCAGACGACCGTCCACGTCGCGCGCGGGGGTCGCCGCCAGGACCGCCTCGTATTCCTGGATGGCCTCCGGATACCGCCCGAGGTCGGCCATGAGGCGCGCAACCTGCGTGCGGTACGCAAGGCTGGGACTGGCCGCCCCGGCCAGGAATCGGCGATGCACGGCGAGGGCATCGGCGAGCTGCCCCGCCTGGGCAGCCAAGGTGACGTAGCGCAGCACGAGAGCCTCGTCGTGAGGACGCGCGTCGACGAGTGGCCGGAGCAGGCGCAAGGCCTCCGTCGTGCGGCCGAGACCAGAGGCCGCGTCGACCGCAGCCAGGCGCAGGGTTTCGTCCCCGGGCTGCCGGGCGAGCAGCCGCTCCGCTATCCGCAGGAAATCACCGGGGCGATTCTGGAATCGGTAGAGCTCTCCCAGTCGCGTCAGCTTCGCCTCCGGGAGTCGTCCGGCACGATCCAGGGTCTCGTAGACATTGATGGCGTCGGGTTCACGCCCCGTCCACTCGTAGAGCTCCGCCAGGCGCAGGGCGTCCGCCGTCGATCCGGGATTCCGCGCGGCCAGCCGCTGCAGCCGCGAAATGGCCTCTGCGTTGCGGCTGGCTGCCACCAGCAGGTCGATTGATCTGCGCAAGCTCTTGTCGTCTTTGGGATCCTGCGCGGCCAGTCGATCGAGGAGAGCCACCGCACGGTCCGTGCGCCCGAGTCCCTCCGCGAGGGCAAGGGCCCGTTCGGTCAGCGCCCGGTCGTCGGGGCGAAGGGCCGAGGCCCGATCGAGCAAGGCGAACGCCTTGTCCGGCTTGTCGTTCCACTCGTAGAGCTGAGCGAGAGCAAGGAGCAGGGGCATGCGGTCGGGTTCGCTGACCAGCGCCTTCTCGTAGAGAGGGATCGCCTCCTTGCCGCGGTCCTCCTGCACCAGCAGTTCGGCGAGCGTCACCAGGCGGTCGGGATCGTCCGGGCGGAGCGCCAGCAGTTCGCGTTGAACCACTTCAGCCTTGGGAATTTCACCGATGGACCGGTAGTAGGCAACCAGCATCTGCCTTGACGTCTCGTCGCGCGGGTTCGCACGTCGCGCCTGCTCGAGCCGTTCGGCCTCGCTGGGCGGGGCTGGCGGCGCCTCTCCGGCCCCGCGCGGCTCGACCGGCCCCTCGGCATACGCCAGTCGCGCCTGAGGATCATGAGGAGCGAGGGTTGCCACGACCCGCCACTGGGCCCGAGCGCGCGCCGGGTCGCTCGTCAGGTCGTACAGCTGTGCGAGCCAGCGCTGGGTCTCGACGTG
>Ga0187893_10012694_pt1 | contig 11896 bp, 9 predicted proteins | sample MA1701074metaG_FD_139574 | JGI IMG/M metagenome (GOLD analysis project Ga0187893, IMG submission 139574) | White microbial mat communities from a basaltic lava cave in the Kipuka Kanohina Cave System on the Island of Hawaii, USA - MA170107-4 metaG ... | reverse complement strand
GAGGAGGAGGACACACCGTCTGCACAGAGCGAGCGCCTTCATCGCTCTTGGATGGCTGCGGGACGATGGCGGCCCGGCGCTTCAACAGATGCTTGAGCGTGACCCACAGAGCGTAGCCGAGGAAGGCCATCATGACGTGGGCCTTCACGCGCGGCTCCAGTTGATGGAACAAGGGCCGGATGGATAGCTCGCTTTTCAGCGCTCGGAACGATGCCTCGGCCTCGGTCAACTGCATATACCGAGACCAGAGCTCTTCGGCCGTGCCGGCCTGGAGATTAGTGCGCAGCATGTAAGCGCCTTCCCGCAGCCCGCGCCATACTTTGCGATCTTCCTTGATCGCCCAGTGGAGACGAGGGCCTTCGGGTGTATCGCGCAGAACCACCTCGTAGAGCTCGTTCACCTGGGAATGCCTGGCCTGAATCCGCCCCAGGCGCCGCTCCATCTTGTGGCGGTCTTTCAGCCGGCCGGTCGTGATGGTTTTCGCCAGGCGCTGCAGAGCGTCCTCCATACGGTTCGAAAACCGATTTCGGATGGCCCTCTCTTTCTTCCTCGCGGCCGCCTGGGGGCAAGGTCTGACTGCCGCGAAAATGAAGGACTGCCGCTGGCTCAAGCCGGAGCTGGTGGGGCAGTTTGAGTTTCTTCAATGGACGCCGGAACTATCACTTACGGCACTCGCGGTTTGTGGCGTTGAGGGAGGACAAGAAAGCGAGGGACGTGAGGCGGGACTCAAAAGCCGGTTGGTGGTTCAGTCTCAGTTTGTTGATTGCGCGAACAGGGTATCGACCGCAGTCACTAGTAGCAATATAAGCGCAAACACAAAAGATAACATTGAGGAGATCATTGAGATTTCCGCCGCAAGCCAGCGGAAGCTATGGTCCACATTCCGAAAAGATGCCGCTACGGCGTCGTGCGCAAAAACGAGCGAAGCAATTCCGAGAACTATCGACAGAAGGAGCAAACCCCAAGCCCATGTGATTTCCTTCCTTTTCCTTCTCGTGGCAGTTGCGAGATTCAGAATTTTTTCGACCGAACCCATAGAGAGAACAAGCACCGCAGCGTCGAGCGTCATCACTTGCTTAGCGAGGTCAACCATCGCAGGATACTCAAACTGGAGAAGCGACGTTGCGCACTGGAGCATGATTGGTAGATAACATAACCGCAGTGCTCCAGGGGAAGCCCGCTAAGCTACACCCGCCAGCGTCGTCTCCCGGATCGTGTCATTTATCGGCCCCGAGCTTCCTCGGCTACTGAATCCTCAACGATACCCCACGGACCGCCGCGCTCGACACTGTCGCTGCATTGGTGAACTCAATCGCGATTCGGTCGCCAGGGTTGACAGTCGCGGTGTTGGCTGTGTTCGAGTAGTTCCCGCCGCACCACCGCCGTGACCGTGGTAATGACGGTCGTGTCGACGCCGTTGACCCGCACAGTCACCGTCATGTCTCCAGTGGCGGACTGGGTGCTGCCCGTTTGCACATACAAGCGGGACCGATTGAATAGAGCGATTGAGGCCCTGGAGGAACCGACAAGGCGTCGTGGTAGACCGCCTAAGCGCATCGACACTGAACCAGCTACCAAAACGCGCCAAAAAGAAAGCTCAAAACAGCGGAAGGCCCAATCGGAACGGATGAAGAAGTATTGGGCTGCGCGCAAGAGACAGGAGAAGCGTGGAGCCAAGCAGTAGCCTGAGTGGCGTTGCGTGCCCTTCGGACGTAGTGGCCGAAGAGTTCTTCCAGAAGTCCGGATTTAGGAAATCTTAGCAAGCGAGTATCCGGCATCGCGTTCGCCGGTGCCGTATAGCCCGCGAGACCGACGACGCACCCCAAGGCCGGTAGACTCTATAGCGTTGCTGATCTGCCTGCATTCCGGCAAGGGGAAATCACAGGCGAAAGGAGGCCTGTGTGATGGGCCTGGCCGTGCACCCCATACGTCACTGAGCCGTTCCCGATTTCTGAGCACATAGCCGTACTACGCGTCCGGGGCCCCTTCCGAAATCCGGTTTTCCGTCCGCGTCTTCATAGTGCAGGATTCTGAGGTTCAGGTCCGTGAAGAACTTCAACAACTCGTTCGGACCGAAGCTAGCGCCAGGTGGCGTTCCCGGTGCCCGCAGAAACCCTTCTACAATTACGATGCCGCCTGGCTTCAAAGCGCGCACGGCCTTCTCGCGCCAGCTTGCGCCTTCGTAGGTTGCGACGATAAGATCCCACTGGTTCATTCCGTAATCGAAATCCTCCATGGCCGCGTTCACGGTAGTAATCTTCACGCCTGCCTGCGCGGCAGCCTCGCGCGCAATCCTCATGCCGACATCCCCGATGTCAAAGCCCGTCACGTTCCATCCCTGCTTCGCAAGATACACCGAGTTGCGGCCTTGTCCCATTCCGATTTCCAGCGCACGCCCCAGTTGATGACCTTTGACCATCTCGACCATAAACGCATTCGGCTGGGGGTTGAAGGTCTCGGGCGGATTCGAAAAGAACCGATTCCAGCGGTCCGCTTCAAGCTGACGAAACAGCGAGCCGATCTGGGCATCGGATAAGCCTTTGCTCTTCAGATGTTCGCGGTAGCGAACGCGCTGTTCAAAAAGGTCTGCCTGCGGCTGACCCGACAGCCAGTCCTGGAAGTCTTTAACCGCCTGCGGCGGGTCCGCCGCCTGCAGCAGGAAAAGGAGCAAAAGACTTGCGAGCATTCCATAATTCTATATCTGGTTAAGTGCGCCAGGGGCTGGACATCGCCTCAAATCGACGCCGTAGACGCTAAACTCTGCATATTCAATCCAGGCTCAGATTCCCAAGCTGGGGCGTCGCAGGTTCCCTTAGCTCGTCGTTCTGTTGCTCCATTAGCTGTAGCGAAATCCGTACTGTTTGTTAATCCAAACTGTGACCCTGATGCCTACCAAAGAAATCCCGTTCTCCGGCCTAACCATCTGGGCCTACAAGAACACAGGACATCTCGGCCGCCAGGGTATGTCCGAAGCTAATTACATCTCGGCTATGCGGAGTGCTGGATAGCTTGAGGAACCACCGCCGTGAGAGGGGTCTGAAAGAAGCATGGATCCAATGTGCAAGTCGATGGACAAAAACCGGATACAAGGCGCCAGCGCTTGACGAGTGGGCAATTTACCGCGAAGTCCATATCCATCAAAGAGTGCGAAGCGTACCCTCTCCACTACTCGTAGCGCAACGTCACGAGAGGGTCGAACGGCGACGCTTGTCGGGCAGGGAGATACGCCGCCGTCACTGCAACCGCGATGAGAAGCGCTACAACGATGCTGACCGTCGATGGATCGTGAGGCTCCAAGCCGAAAAGCAGTCCTCTAATGATCCGGGCTGCGCCCATTAGGCTCTGTGGGCAGGAGTCCGTCACTTTCGCATATGGCGATTAACTTTCGTCCAAGGGATGAGCTCGTCTCCTGCACCGATTCCCGAGACGACGATCCCGTCATCCGACGCGGACACTGCCGTGCGATCGCCGGCGCCAAAGTCGACAGTTCCTACACTGTCCCGATGCGTGGCCAAGATGCGACCTCCGGCAGCGGCCTCGAGATTCGTGAGCAGCACGCTTCCGTCGTCGGATCCTGAAAGACCGAAACGGCCTCTTCTGCTGATCGCCACGCTGCGCACTGGGCCGGCATGCCGCTTCCAGGCACGGATCTCCGCGCCTGACTTCAGGTCGAACAGGCGGACCTGACCATTCTCGAAACCGCAGAGCAATAGGCGACCGTCTGGGCCGAAGGCCAGCGCCGACGCCTTCGCTCCCTGTCCGCCAAGACGATGAATTGTCCCTCCTTTTGCCGTCGCGAAGATCCTGACTGTGCCGTCAGAACTGCCCGTCGCATACCGGCTCCCATCGTCACTGAACGCAAAGCTGATGAACTCGCCGATTATTTGGCGCCGCATGGGTTCTCCGGTTCTTGTATTCCAAGTGGTCAGGCTGCCGAAGGCCGCCGAAAACACCTCGTGGCCGGATGGCGAGAAGGCGACCGCCTTCACGTCTTTACCACCGGCGAAGCGCTTGACGGTGGAGCCCCTTTGGAGGTCCCATAGGACGAGACTACAGAAGCCCTTCCGATCCATTGAGCTTCCACCTTCGCTGATCATACTCCATCCGGAAAGCAGCTCCCGTCCGTCCGGACTGAAGACAAGGGCGCTCATTCGCGATGTGTAATCCGGCGTGGTACAGTCCTCAGTACTCCAGCCCTTGCCGAACCGCTGCCCGTTTTCGAGACTCCACACTCCTGAACTCGATGCCACGGCGTCTCCCGTGCGGTTCAGCGCGACGGGCCATGTTCCTGGCAATCGACGAATGATGTTGCCGGGTGTAAGATCCCAAAGACGCAAGGTGCCGTCCAGCGAGCCTGACAACGCAGTGGAGCCGCCCGGACCATAAACGACCTTCGTTACGCCGGCCTGGTGGCCCCATAGTTCCCTTGTTTTACCGGTCCGCAGGTCCAATTCAATCAGACTGCGGTTGCTCGAAGCGCCCAAAGTCCGCTTTCCGTCCGGGCTAATAACCCAGTCATTGACCTTGTAATCCCAGGTTTGGATCACCCGGCCTTCGACGTTGAAGCGTGTGAGTCTTGGACCGCCGCCATGAGTGGCGACTACGGCTTGTCCATCCGGTTGGAACGCGATGTTGAGGACCCCGCCCTGCACCGCCCAGCGCTTTCTCTCGGCGAAGCTCTGAACGTTCCAGAGAATGAGCGCGGGGCCAGTCTTCCTTACCTCTGTCCCCACGACTGCGACGTCACCGGCAAGAGAGATTGCGATCGCGTCAATGCCATTTTGGGTATCAGGCCATCGGTGACAGAGCGGTTTCTCACCCGTGAGCAAGTTGAAACGGCAAACGGAATTATTTTGAGATGCGGAGAAAGCGAACTTTCCATCTGGCGTAAACACTAAACCACAAATGACATTCGAACCGGCATACGCCTCTCGGGTTGTGGCCTTCCATTCATAAAGAGCCTTGCCGCTTGCAACTTGCCATAAAATAACGGCGCCATCGAAAGAGCCTGAGAGCGCCAGACGGCCATCCGGACTAAACGCCAAGCTTTTCACTTCCTGCGAGTGCCTTTTGAGAAAGCGAATCGGCTTAGCCATCGCTACGTCCCACAGGATAACGGTCCCATCGGGCTTTCCTGAGAGTGCCCGCGAGCCATCGGCCGAGAGCGCCAGGCTCGACACGGCGGTTGCTTCGTCCAGACTGAAAACACGCCGTGTTCCGGGCGCGTAGGCCCATCCGGCAAGCGTGCTCTCGGCTTCACGGGACGATCGATCGGTCTCCGCCGCCTCAAGAGCCAGAGCGATGGCGAGATCGGGATCATGCTTGTCCCATGCGTCCTGTGCCTGTAGGAGAAGGGAACGGCCCGCGGCTTGGCTCACCGCTGCAGCGGCGTCGTCTTTGGCCTCGGTCAACGCCGACTGGGATGCGGACAGTTCACGCTTCACATCGGCCAAGAGGGCCTTGTTCCGAAGTACCTCTTTGTTCAGCACATACGCGGTCGCAGAGACGATGGCTAAGACTGCAAGGGCGAGACTGGCCGCTTCCATGAGCCGGCGTGTTCGGACTCGGATTCCGCGGAACGACCGGTCAATTTCGTCCGTTACGCGAAGGGCTGGAACGCCGCTTTCAAACTGTTTCTGTGTTTCAGGAATTCGAATCAGATCCCGGTCGATGATCTGGCCGCCCGGAAACCGGGCAATGCTGTCTCCGATGTCGATGGGCAGGAGCAGCCGCCGGGTTCCGGCGAACTCTTGCACTTCTAGCTGGACGTATTCCGACTCCAGCGCCTTCTGGCTCCCAATAAGGACGAAGGTGTTGCTCCTGCGGATTGCACCCCTCAGGGAGTCTGACAGCCGATGACCCGGTGGAAGTTCTTCGTAGTCCAGAAAGCAGCGGTAGCCCGACTCTTTCAGCCGTTCAGAAAGCGACTTGGCATAGGTACTCGCCTCCTCTCTCCGATAGGAAATGAAAACGTCGTATTTGAAACGAGCTCTGGATAGAAGCTTGAGAGCACGGTCGAAGAACGTTGTGTAGATGTGATCCGGGATTTCCATTTTGGCATCCCAGTTTCCTGCCAGTATACACCCATCGTTATTCGGAGATTCGGTGTTTTGGCCCGAAAGTGACGAGCTCGGCCCAGGCAAGCGGATCTGTGGCTAGAGATGTCTACCGAGATCGCAAGCGTCGAATTAAGAGTTGACATCGGGAGAGGTCGGACGAAATCACCGATTCCAGCGCGGATATGCGTTCCTCGTCGAAACGGAGATTGCCAAAACGGTCAAAATGCATTCGTCTCGGATTCCGGGCGATCCGGTATTTTCAGGTTCCGTTGACGAAGCTGACAGAGAGGTCTTTAAGCCGCTTTGGTCGTTCTGGTGCAGGATTGCCGAGTGATACGGCGAGATCGATGAGGGTGAACGTTTGTAGCAGGGCTCGTGTCGAGGGCATTCTTGTGGAGGAGAATCGGGCTTACTCGTGCGGAATATTTGTCGGATTGCGACCATGACGCCCTCGGACCATCTCCACCGGGTCACCCGCATAAATAAGAGGGAAATCGTTATCCATCAGACGTTTGGTGACGCGAACCTTTTGTGAGGTCCTCCCGCGTGAACGGGCCGCAGCGTACGCGATCTCAGTGCTTCCTAAGAAGCCGACATATGACTTGTCTTCTCGAAGCCGGCTTCAGGAACCGTATAAGACTAGGGCTGGTAAAAATCCCCTGAACAACGGCATGCTTCGAGGGCGAACAGCTCGCCCGCGTTCGCGTAGCCGGGTTATTGGTTCCGCAACGCCACCAGTGGCTCCACGCAAGTGGCGCGGCGCGCGGGAATGTAGCACGCAGCTGCGCCGGCGAGCACCACAACGGCAACGACGGCTACCAGAGTCACCGGGTCGCGAGGCGAAATGCCCCAAAGCTGGTTGGCGATCACGCGCGTCACCCCGAAGCTTGCCAGCAGACCGATGCCCACGCCTAGCCCGAGCAACTGCAGTCCCATCCGAAGCACCATGCCTAGGACGTCCGCCCGCTGCGCGCCCAACGCCATACGGATTCCAATCTGGTGAGTCTCCCGCGAGACCGTGTAGGCAATCACGCTGAATACACCGATCGCCACAAGCACCAGCCCCACACCGGCGAACACGCCCATCAGGATCATGCCGAAACGCGGCTCGGCGTACATGAACTGCATCATATAGCCTTCCAGGCTGCCGGCGAAGCTCAGGGCGATACTGCGGTCCACCGCCCAGATTTCCCGCCGGACACTCTCGATCATCGCGGCGGGTGGGCCGGACGTCCTCACCAGAATCGCGCGGTCGAACGCGCCCGTAATCGGATAGGGTATGAGGATCTCCGGGAGGGCTGGATCCCGGATGCCCTGATTCCGAGCGTCCGAGATTACGCCGACGATCTCAAACACGGGCTCCTTAACCGCAGAACCCGAGAGTTTTTCGAGACCGTTGATCTTGACTAGCCGCCCGATTGGATCCTCGTTGCCCAGGAATTTGTTCACGAGCGCCTGGTTCACGACAGCGACTTTTCGTGCGCTGTTCACCTCGGTTTCCGAGAGCGTGCGTCCGCGCAGCAGGCGCAGCTGCAGCGTGGAGAGGTATCCTTCGCTACACAGCGTGTAAATTGACTCCCACTTCTCGCTATGCGTTTTCCCCACGATATCGATCTCGCTACGGATGCCGCCAAAAGGTGGGACCGTGGTCGTCTCGGTCGCCGCAACGACGCCCGGCAGCGCTTGCAGTCGCGCCAACAGATTACGGAAAAACCGCTGTTTATCGGCGCCGCTCTGGTACTGACCGCGCGGGAACGGCAGCCTCGCAAAAAGGAGGTTGTCCGGCTTAAAACCGAGGTCCACCTGTTGCAACCCCACGAAGCTGCGCATTAGCAGTCCGGCGCCCGAGAGCAATACTAGCGATACGGCCACCTCGAAGATCACCAACGCGTTCCTCAGCCGGCCGTGACGGAAGCCGCCGCTGACGCCCGTGCCCGAATCCCGGAGCGGCTCAGCCAGGTTTTTTTTGGCGGCTTGCAGCGCGGGCACAAGCCCGAACAGCATGGGCGTGAAAATGGCGATCGCAAGGCTGAACAACAAAACAGGCTGGTTCAGCCGGATTTGCGCCTCGCGCGGTATCAGACCGTCCGGAATGAGCGCCGTCAGGCCCTTGATCCCGGCATAGGCGAAGAGGCAGCCAACGACTGCGCCAGCCATTGCCAGCAGCAGGCTCTCGACGAGCAGTTGCCCGACCAGACGGGCCCGACCGGCGCCTAGCGAGGCGCGAATGGCCATCTCCTTTTCGCGCGCCGTCCCGCGCGTTAGCAGCATGTTGGCCACATTGCTGCATGCGATGAGCAGGAGTAGTGCTACCGCCGCGGCAATGGTATAGAGCGTTTTGCGAAACTGCCCAACGAGGCTGTCAACCCAGCTTATGATCTGGACGCTGAAGTTCTTGGGGTAGTGTTCCGGATATACCTGCGCCAGGCGGCGGGCAATCACGTCGATGTCCGCCTGGGCCTGTTCGATAGTGACGCCGCGCTTCAACTTCGCCTGAAAATTCCAATATGTATCGTTGGCCTGCGGGCTGGCGCGGTCTACGGCTTTCGCCATCCACAGTTCCGCGCCCAGCTTTGTGAAGCGCTGAGGCATAATGCCGACCAGCGTCGTCGGCTTGCCGTTGAGCACGAAAGTCCTACCTAGAATCGAGGCGTCGCGGTTGAAGCGCCGGACCCACAACTTGTACGCCATAACGAAAACAGGCTGCGCCACCGGCTTTGCATCATCCGGCACGATGCCGCGTCCGAGCAGTGCCGGCACTCCCAGGAATCGGAACGTGTTCGGCGTAACATAGCCGCCCATGAACTGCTCCATCCCTTCGCCGTTGTTGTAAAGAACATCGTCGCCTGTTCCTCCTATCACTTCGTCGAAGACATGGTTCTGCGCTTCGTACTCGAGGTACTCCGGCGTTGGATAATACGTGCGGCCGCCCGGGCGGCTGCTGGCCGTGTCATGAATCTGGATCGCCACCACGCGCTCGGCATCCGTGTATGGGAACGGATCCAGCAGAATGTTTTGGATGGCGCTGAAAATAGTGGTCGCCGAGCCGATGCCGAGCCCTAGTGTCACGATCGCCAGCAGTGCGAACCCCGGCTGCTTTCTGATGCCGCGCAGACCAAACGCGATGTCCTGCAGAATCCAATGCATACGCTAAAGTTGTTGTCTCCTGCAATTGTCGCAATATTGCGGTATCTGGTGCAGTCTAGAACATGGCCGGCAAGAGGGTATAGGAAAAATGGAATGTCCTGCATTGACGCGCTTTGGGCGTCGACTTCTTTCGGGGCTTCGTGACGTCTGGGTGGACGCGTATGGGTGAGCTCTCGGCTAGCCGATCCGGCACGCACAACTTGTATGGCATACTGTCCCGAATGAGGTGATCCGATGAATCGAATCGTTCTGGCTGGAATCCTGGGCGGCGTGGCCATGTTCCTTGCCGGCTCATTTACTCATGTGATCCTCCCATTGGGCGAGGCAGGGATCAAGCAACTCCCCAACGAAGAGTTGGTTGTCTCGGCAATCAAGTTCAATGTGGCCGAGGCGGGCCTTTATTTCTTCCCGGGAATGCCGCCAGGCGCTTCCGACGATCAGCAGAAGCAGCAGTGGGAACAGCGTATTCGGACGGGCCCTGTCGGTATTCTGGTTTATACACCGCAAGGCCAAACACCGCTGGAGCCCCGCCAGCTGTTGCGCGAGTTTCTGAGCAACTTGCTGGCAGCTCTCGGCGCTGCCTACCTGCTTGCGCAGACGCGTCTGGCCTCTTTCGGCGCACGTGTTCTGTTCGTTACCGCGCTGGGACTCATCTGCTGGCTAGCGATCAGTGTCTCCTTATGGAATTGGTACCACTTCCCGACGACGTACACCCTCGCCGAACTAGCGCATGAGTTGATTGGTTTCGGCGTGACGGGCCTCGTTCTCGCCTGGCGAATCAAAACTTAGTCACGTCATACAATGTTTCCACGACCCGCCCGAGTTTCAGTTTGTAATGGCCCGCTGTGATCGCGCGAGGTCCCGGGTAGCTGTATCCGGTGATCGCGTATGTCGGAGTTGATCCAAGAGAGGGAGGATCTCGAGCGCGCGTTAAAGAGGACTAGGTGAACGTTCGTATCAGGGCTCGCAACGAGAGGGTTTTGGGTTCGCTGAATTGGGCTTGAGTATGCGGAGTTTTCGTCGGATTGCGACCATGACGCCCTCGGACCATCTCTGCCAGATCGTCCGCACAGACATGCGGAAATTGGTGTATCACATTAGTCGTTTTGTCCTGGCGGTGCTGTTGTGGCCTCCCGCAAACCGCTTCCTGTCCGGCGTGAGCCAGTTGCATTCACTTCGCGACTGCCGGCGGGACGAGCGGGCTTACCGAATTACAGTCGCGGATCACCGCATTTACGCGCGCCCTTGCGAAGACGTGGAAGAGCCATTGCGGGAATTAGAATCGGGCGCCGGAGGTGCGGAGGTAGCGCAGATCGTTCATGCGCAGCCGGATCAACTGGCGGTCGCGCGGGTGCAATTGATCGGCCTGAGCGAGATCGGCCATGTTGTCGATGGCATGTTCGAGGCTGCTGCGGTCGAAGCGGCCACGCGCCGCACTTTGGTCGAATTCGGCCAACTCGCGTAAGGCGCGGCGAAAGTGATCGGCTTCGTGGCTGTCGACCCGAGCGCGGCGGAAGACCATTTGGAGGTCGCGCATAGCCGCCGTCACGGGATTGCCGCGCGGAGACGGACGGCCATAGCCGCCGTAGTTGCCGTCGCGGCCGTAGCCCCCATTGCCGTAGCCACGGTGATCACGGTCGTAGCCCCGTTCGTCCCGGAAGGGTGGATAGCCCCGGCGGTCATCAGCCACGGCAGGAATTGCGACTGCCGCTGTCATCAACAGGGCGGGGAGGAGTTGTCTGCGCATCGGTGTTGCCTCCTACCTCGTTAGAGCCATCGTCCCGCTTCCCCGTTTCCGGCTATTCTCAGCCACTCTATTGGTGGTTTTGCACCGGTTAGGGCGCAGCGCGCCCCCGGTCCCACTGAGCAGACATGCGGGAAATGATCGCAGAACGCCAGGGGTGAAGGGCGGGCCACTTCGGCGGGGGATGGGCGTTATTTGTCCATCTGGAGCTTAGGTCTGCGCTAGCCTAGGCGACTACGAACGAAGCCGCTGGGACATCTGACGCCTGCGGTGTGCGTAGTTTAGGCATGGTTTAGGTAGATCCTCGCGTAACCACTGTGACCCGGGCAGCGGCCAGGAGGGAGAAAACGAATTCGAACACGCCTCACCCTGTAACATGGGGAAGCATCGTGCTGGCCGCACGCACAGGTCCAAGGCGGAAGCTCTTGAATATGCAGCGTCATTGACTTTTGACTACGCACAGCCCCTGATTATTTCCCTGGGAAAAGCAGGGCGGCGGGCATTTGGAGGCCTCCCGCCTTTGTTCGCTACCTAGACTGGAAAACGGATATGATGTCTTTGTGATCAGGGCCGTATTCGCGTTCCTGTTTGCCGCATTTCTGTTCGGCGCGGGGGAGCAGTTCACGCCCCAGCAGCGCCGGTACTGGGCGTTCCAGCCCGTGAAGCTTCCGGCGGTGCCGATGAGCAGTCACGGCTGGGTGCGGAATCCGATCGATGCATTCGTACTGCAGAAGCTGCGGGAGAAGGCAATAGCGCCCGGCCCTGATGCCGGCCGCGCGGTGCTGCTTCGCCGCGCACACCTCGATCTCACGGGACTTCCGCCCTCGCCCGAACAGACCGAGGCGTTCCTGGCAGACCGGTCGCCGAAGGCGTTCGAAAACCTGGTAGATCGCCTGCTAGCTTCCCAGCAGTACGGCGAGCGTTGGGCGCGGCATTGGTTGGATGT
>Ga0187893_10012693_pt1 | contig 11896 bp, 5 predicted proteins | sample MA1701074metaG_FD_139574 | JGI IMG/M metagenome (GOLD analysis project Ga0187893, IMG submission 139574) | White microbial mat communities from a basaltic lava cave in the Kipuka Kanohina Cave System on the Island of Hawaii, USA - MA170107-4 metaG ... | reverse complement strand
ATGAGCCACAACTCACAAAAGCTCTATGAGCTCCTTCCTGATCAGTGGCTGAAGAGCTACAGACCTAAGTCCTCGATTTAAATCAAGACGCGTCAGCCTTGACGCTTACTGCTTTGTGGGGCCAAAAAAGAGAGTGATACCTGGGATTTTTCAGCTGTCGAAAAGATCTACAAAAGCTTTTCGATGGCCTCTCGTCTTCTGATCTTGCAAAAATTTGTTAGAGCTCAATTTTGAAGCTCATGACGTTTTTGATGGCGGCATCGCCACTCAATTCAAGAAAGGTGACTTGTGATTTGGGGAAGGAAACGAGATAGCCAGCTGTGGCGTTTGGAGTGCTCGGCACGAGCACGCAGACATAGGGCTCATCGAGCATAAATTCTGCCGTGGCGATGCCGAGTGTCAGCTGGTCTTTGGATGGATAGGGCACTAAGACCGCCTTTCGGGCCGTGTCGCTCTTTGTCGTAAAGAGCGCATCGACAAGGTCCTTTGATGTTGTGTACACTCGGCGGACTATGGGGATTTTTCTCAATAGGCAATCAAGGTAATACCCCAAAGAGTGAAAGATGACCCACTGGGCCAGCATGCCGACAATGATAATGAAGAAGATAAGAGAGATGATGATGCAGGTTTTGCTCACAAAATGGATGAGCTGCTCGCGGGTGAAAAAAGCGATGCCGCGATCGAAGACTTGGAAATGGCTCAAGATATAGTGGACAAGGTTTTCAAAAGGCGAGGTGACTAAGCTAATGCCAAATACCACAACGATGTAGGTGACAATCAGAGGCAAAAGCGTCACAAAACCTGCAAAAAGGTACTTTTTCATGTAGCATCACTTTTCTGTATGTGAGGCATGAGCACCCCGCAGGAGATGATGTAGCGCAGCGCCTGCTCGACAGTCATACTCAGAGGGGTCACCTGGGCTTTATAAAACATTACTAGAAAGCCCGAAGTTGGGTTTGGCGTGGTTGGAATGAAGACGGCCATGCGGCCTTCAAGCGACTCTTCTTGCGTTACAAGGCCAATAGACAAGGCGCCAACATGTGGGAAGGGGACTAAAACGACCTGCTTGAACGAAGTGCTATCCTGCTTAAACACCGTGTTGATGAGCTCTTGAGAGGTCTTGTAGACGGTGCTAATCAGAGGGATGCGGTGCAAGATTGCATCAGAGAGCTGCAGGAGGTACTTGAAGAAAAAATAGCGGCCAATAGCCCCGATCGTGATGATCATTAAAAAGAGAAAAACGAGAGCCAAAACATTTGCCCCAAAATCGAGTGCCTCTTGCGAGGTGAAGCCTAATAGTTTGAGAGCAGTTTCTGCAACACCAAGAAAGGGATCTGTTAATAGGCCAAGGATAAAACTCACTATCCAAAAGGTAAGTGCTAGGGGCAATAGCACTACGAGACCTGTGACAAAATACTTTTTCATGCTCACCTCAATATCGCCGCATAGTATCACAAAAAGCCAGATTCTGATAAGAAAAAGACTTTTACTTGGAAAAATCTATGTGCGTTGGTAGTCCCACCTCATCGGCTCCTCTCGAAGTTGCCTTTGCTAACCTTTACGTAGTCAAAAAATACCAAAGCGCTCCCGAATCTCATTCTACGACCGAGAAAGCTCGCATGCAGGAGGTGTTTCAAACCTTTTCACAACCGTTTGTGAGCAATGGTCTTTTAAACTATGCACAAAAAAATCTGGAAGAGTCTCTCCACAAAAAGGAGGGCAGTGTGCTTGTGCTTCTTTCGAGCTACCTTTCCTGTCTGACAGGAGATATTGAGGCTGTAGCTCGAGAAATAGATAAGGGGCACCTTCTGATCCATATAAGCACCATTCAAGAAGAGGCACACCAGCTTACAACGATATTTCATTTAGACAATTTGGCATGGCTCGTAAAAGACCAAATTATTACATTGGAAATCTGTCTTGATGCCTTGATAGCACCACAGGGAAGTCATCTTCGCATGTTTCTTGAAGAGATCAGCCCTAAAGTACGCAGCCTTAAATTGCTGCAAGGCAAGGTTGAACCCTCCGTAAAGCCGCCTGTAGAATTTCCTAACCTCCTTTCTTGCAACTTTTCTGAAATTTCCTATTTAACGCAAAAACCAGTAAGTGAAACGCAAAAGCTGGTTCACATTGTCCATAAACAGGCTTTGGGAAGAGAGCTATTTCGCAGAAATCTTGGCGAGCTAGAAGAAAGTCTCGAAATTACATTGGACAATGTAGCCTCCACTTATCGACTTTCTGTACAGCTGCACCTCAAGCTTTTACGCGAGCGATCGGCGCACTTTCTCTTCAATTTATTGCAGTTGAAACTCTCTTTTCAGACCCATCTGGTAGTGGAGGTGGCCTATCCTCCTATTGATTGGCAGATGGGGCCAATGGAACAATTCTTTCAATCACTTGCTCGAGAGGGACCATTTGAAGTGCGCCTAAAGCTTGGATCATCTGTTGATCTCATGCTGAAATTTTTGTCTTCTCTCTCTTGTCATGCCTCATCGATAAAGTGGCTTGCGCTTGAAGCAACAGATGTCCGCAGGCTCAATGCCAAAGAGCTTATGCCGCTTGTTGGCAAATTCCAGCTATTCAGCTTAGAGCTTTATCGCTTTGTAGTAACAAAGGATGAGATCGCTTGCCTGAAAGAGATCCAAGGTCTCGCCTTAACAGACTGCACAGGCTTTAAGGGAAGCGATTTGGGCTCATTATGCACTTTACAATGTTTGCAACTTTCAAAACTCTCTTTTCTTGCCAATAAAGATGTGGAAGCGGTTGTGGAGAGCCTTCCTCAACTCAAAGTGCTCGATCTTTCTTACTGTCCAAAACTCTCTGGGGCAAACCTTGCGCTGCTTTCTAAAAAAGCCAAAGAGCTTTGCAGGCTTTGCCTTGCAGGTACAAATGTTGGCGATGCTGACCTACTAACACTGGATCTTGCAAAGCTTGAGACGCTTGATCTCACTGAGACATTCATTACTGAAAAAGGGATAGAAAATTTACAGCGACTTCCCTCCTTACGAACCCTTATCTGCAAACAGGCCAAAGGACTTAGTGATACTTCTTGCACGAGCTTTTCTTCACTTGCCACCTTACAGGAGCTTGACCTTAGTTACTGTCCTCGCCTCACTCTTGTAGGGATCGAGCTCTTGGTGGCGAGCTGTCCCCAGATTCAAAGGGTGCATGCTCATGCCATTAATGGGATGAATACCAAGGTTATCCAGTGTCTTTCAAACTATAATCCAGATAGTTACCTTTTACACATAGACTTCAGAGATGTGCTGTCAAAAGAGACCATCAGCATTCTTACACAGCGACTCAAACTAATAAAAACAGTAAAACTTTCTCATCTTGACCAGATAGAGAAATTGGCCAAGTTTTGTGAGTATTTGTCACAGGTGCTTGCAAATGGAAGGATGGATCAAATTGACAGTTTCATCGTCGATGACTTTTCCATCAAAGATGCCGCTCTTTCGGAAGTGATTGCCCTCTATTTTCCCAAACTCAAGCGACTGTCGTATAGAGGTCCAATCAGTTTTCAAGGCATTCTTAAAATTTGCAGCGAAGTAAATTTGCGCGCGATCAAAGATCTTCGGCTCAAGCATAGGGGTACACTCAGCAGCTTTCAGACGGCGATGACTGATGATGGCCTGTTTTTTTTGAGCGATAATTGCAAGCAGCTTGAGCGCTTGTCTCTTTGCAATATGGCTGGGATCACAACAGCTGGGATGCAGCGTGTGATTGAGCGCTGCACAAAATTACTGCGAGTACGCGTAAAACAGTGCCCGCAATTGCCTGATAATAATATATTTAATTTGATGAAGAAACCATGAATCATACACTCGCAGTAGGTGCTAATCAATTTGTCACAGATGGCTATACCTGTTTAGAATTGGCTGAGCTGATTGAAAGAAAGAGTAAACAATTTTCCACTGCAACAGATTTTCAAAAGGGGCTCTCATTAAAAGTTGCACAGCGCTATCTGCGAAAACCTGCCGAGAATCCCATGAGCACCCCAGAGCGGGCTGTAGTTCTTTCTGACGAGGGCTCTTCAATGATCCGCACTCTTTGCAAAAGACTGGAAGAGTGTTTGAAGCTTACTGATTTCAGGCCTCAAAGGATCCCATTGGATGGAGAATTTCTTACGCGGTTTAATAAAACCTATCCAATGAAACTGGAAGTCTTAGACGGAGGGGCATTAAAAATCACCTTCTCTTGTGCCACTGGCGTGACACATTCGCAAGGTTTGCAGGAGCTTCTTTTTGCCCTTCCACTAAACTGTCGCATTCATATCGATCTCACGGCTCAGGTTTTTGCAAAAAACCCGACGGAGTTTGTCCACTCCCTTGTACGATATATTGGACGAGTAATCGCCTCTTTAAGATTTCGGCAAAACAGTGATCGCTATAGCAGTGAGATCCAGTCAGCGCTTGTTCAATTGCTTCGAGAATCTCCACAGCTTAAGCAACTTGACTTTGCAGAAAATCCATCCATTACTAGTTCTGATTTAAAAGTGCTTGTTACCTCCGTATGGGGAATACAGGTCCTTAATCTGGCAGATAACCCGCAATTGATGAACGCTGATGCGCAATCAATCGCAATAAATTCCCCTCGGCTGCAAGAGGTTTCACTTGCCAGGTGCCTCTGCCTTACAGATGAGGCTACAAGGGCATTCATTACGGAATGCTCCTTTTTAAAAATAATGGACATTTCTAAGACGAAAGTGGCGGATTCTTTATTTACAAAGCATTGGGTCGATCCCAATTTGGAAGAGCTGACAATCGAAGAGTCAGAGGTGAATGATACTCATCTTCGACTCATTGCTGAACGCTTTCGCAACCTTCAGAGGCTGAATCTTGCAGGCTGCTCCAGAATTACAATTGACGGCGTGCAGTCACTAAGAGATGGCCTTTTGCTCGATCTCAGGCGCTGCACGCAATTTACAGAAGAGCAAAGAAAGGCTCTGGCAAAGTCGCATCCCTATTCACTTTTTCTTTTTGAAGAGAAGCAAAAAGAAGGAGAGACGCCAGTGTCTTTTGAAGAGCTGTTCCTTGTGCACTTTTCTAGTTATCTTTCTAATCTCTTTAACGATCCAGAGGCTCTTGCCTATCTTAAGAACGATAAAACGCTCTTCATTCGTCTTACCCCTTCAAAAGGGGCGATCGAGGCCATGCAACCTCAAGTCCATTTTACCTTGCCAAATGTTGAACAATTTCTTGCCAATTATGATGTCCATCTTGAATTGGCCTATGAGGCGTTTTCTGTAGTTCATCCTTTCAATCAGGTTCTTTTACGGCTATGCCCCTATGTAAAACAGCTCGATTTGGTAAGTGATCAGGACGTGGAGGCACAGCCTCTCGTGACAACGTGGCACTTTCCTAAAGCAAAAGTAGTGAATATCCGCGTGCCAAAAATTTGCGATGAAGCACTCGGTTTCATTAAAGCACCCCAGGTCACGGCTTTGAGTCTCAAAGGCTGTCAAAAGCTCACAGCGAAAAGCTTTTCGTCCCTTTCACAAATTTTTCCCAAACTTGAGACACTCGATCTCAGCCACTGTCAGATCTCTGATGGCTTTGCCTTGGGAACTATTAAGGAGCTTTTCCTCGCTGATACCACTTTTGGGGATGATGGATTGAAATGCTTTGGGAAGGTTGATCCAAGACTCAGGACGCTCGATCTGTCACGAACAAAAGTTTCCAGATCTGGGCTTTCAGCGCTTGAGCTTTTCCCACTGCTCAATAGAATCACCCTCAACGGCTGTCAGGAGGTCGATGATGGGGCGCTTAATATGCTAAGACATAGCACAAATGGTTTTACAGAGATTGAAGTTCGAGAGTGTAAGAAAGTGACCGAGGCAGGGATCTGGAGTCTTCTCTTAGGTTGTAAAGAGCTCAAGACCATTGATGCAGAAGGGTGTGCTCTGGATCCAACCGTAGTAGCCGCTGTCAAAACAACTTGTAGCGAGGAATCTCACCTTTCGCTCAGTCTTGAAAATAATCCCTCGTACTATACGCTAGCGTGTCTCTTCCTTTGCTATCCAAAGATGACCTCTTTAACTCTCCTCAATTGTCCGAATACCACACGTCTTCAGGATACGCTCCAAAATTGTCCAAAACTTCAGGAGCTTACTCTCGATCGAGGATCGCTTAACGATGAGGCGTTGGAAAGTATTGGAAAATGCTGTCAGGCTCTCACAACATTCGAAGTACATAATCTTTCTCAGATAACTAAAAAGGGAGTTGAAAAGCTCTTGACGCTTGCGCCGTCGATCGCTCGGCTCTCAATTACATCCTGTACAAAAATAGCAAAACCAGAGCACTCCGCTTTAAGCAAAAAATTCTCTGGTATCAAAATCAATGTTAATACGTAAGGAGGCTTTATGAGTTTAGATACTGCCCCAGTAGCTGCTGCAGTACCATTTCAAGATATGATGCTAGTTGATAAGGCTGCTATAAAAGAAGAGTTATTGCCCACGATTCAAGAGGTAAGAACATCTCCTGCAGATGAGTTCCGGCAAGGACTTGAAGAGCTCATCAGACAAGAACAAGAGCTAAAGGTTGCAAATGGGATTGCCTATCTTGCCATTCGGGAGGAGATGATCAATCAAGCGTGGGTTGATAGAGTTTTAAAACAACAATATCCTGTCGAGCTTGAGCTCAAAGAAAATGAAACGTTGCGCCTCTCATTGACAGATACAGTTTCTACCCAGTGGCCACAACTGCAAATGCTGTTTGAAGAAATTGGTCGAAAGGTCTGCTTTAGAGGAGCTGTCAGCCTGCATGTAACGTCGCAACAACTGGAAATAGCGCCAGAGGGCTTTTTTGAAAATTTCCTCCTCTATTTGGGCCGCAAGGTATCAGAAATTGTCTACTGCCAAATAGGTACGCTCTCACAGAAGGCTGATCAATCACTAAAATTGCTCATTTCACAATGTTTTAGTCTTGCTTCCTTAGACTTTACTGATTGCGATAGCCTTACTGCCGATGAGCTTGTTGCCTTCGTAAAACTTGCTAAGAATCTAAAAAAGCTTAACTGCTCTGGTTGCAAGAGCCTTACGAATGAGAAAGTGAAGGTCATGCTCCAGTGCCAGCCCAAGCTTTCATCGCTGAGTTTTGCAGGCTGTCACAAGCTGACTGATGAGGCATTTAATGAATCATTTGGAAGATGCGATACTTTTGAAAGAGTCAATCTTGCAGAGTGTCAACTAGGAGATGCCACAGTAGAGGCTTTAAAATCTCATAAATTTCTGACTCATCTCTCATTACGAAAGTGCCCTATCACTGACAGAAGCGTACAAGCCCTTGCAAATGCCACATCTCGACTGCAGGTGCTTGATCTTTCAAATACCAAGATTTCTCTACAGCATCTAGCAGCTATGCTCAACCGCCATTTTTATGCCGCAGTCGATTTTAGAAAATGCGGACTCTTACCTATGACTGAACTAGATGGGCTAATAAAATCTCATCCATTTGTTCGTAAATACGAGAGCAACTCAGAGGCTATTTCGCCGATCATTGCTCATTTTGTCTATTACCTTAGAGCTCTGTTTGAAAAGGTTGATATTACCTTTGCTGCTGCCAGGGAGATGCGTGTCATGCTTCAGGCTACAAATAGAGTACCACCTGGGCCAGCTCTTACAAAAGAGATTCGGGATTATGTGTCACAATTTTCCATCCATCTCGAGTGCCAAACGCTTGATCATCCACTCGTTAGGGAGTTAGCACCACATGTTTCAAGTGCAAGTGTGGGTCAAGCAACTGAACGATTCGGCTTAATAAAATTTTTAAGGCTCAGCAAGCTCTCTTTGAAAGGAGCAAGAATTTCGGATGACTTTTTTCATTGGGTAGACTGTCCCTCCCTTCTAATGCTTACAATTGAAGGTGGTCAGGGTCTTTCAACCCAGGGATTTCAGAACCTCACATCGCAGTATCCAAAACTCCAAGAGCTCAATGCAACAAAGTTTTCCACTCTTTCCTATCGAGAAATTGCCGATATAGGGCTCTCTTTGAACGAGTTGCGCCACTTTACTTTCAGTACACCAAAATCTGAAAATGAGCTTCAAGCGCTTACCTCAGCACAGAAAATTGCGCTTTTGCATGTGCTTTCTCAGACAAGAAAAATTCAGTATGGCACGATTGTGGAAAGACTATCTCGTGAAATTGAGATAACAGCTGATAACTTTGGATACTTGTACACCGCTGCTGATAACACAGGGCTGCAAACCTTAATACAGCGACTTCATGACTGGCTGAAGACGGCTTTTTCTGGCATGCTTACTCTAGAATGCAATGAGGATGGAAATCTATTGCAAATCAAAATTGTTCCTGAATTGCTCTATGATACCCTACGAAGGGTCATTCAAAGCCTGGCAAGGGACAAATCTCTTACTCTCGATTTGCAATTAGACAAAACCAGTGCTGAGCAGCACGCGCTACAAACGCTCATACAAGACCTTCCACGGGAAAATATCGTGCATATTATTTTCTCAAATGAGAAGAGCAATCCTGCGACAGCTGTTACCCTATTTAGTCTTGTGAGGTTCTATCCGCAACTGCAAGAGTTTAGTGTGAGTAATATCGCATTAAGAGAGCAGGATGTGCGCACCTTAGCAGATACTTTAAGCAACTTAGAAGGGATCCATTTGACCGCCTGTACGGGAATTGTAGATCTTTGCAAATCCACCATGCAATTTCCTAATCTCAGAAGATTAAGTCTAAAAGACTTTCCTGTACTAACAGATCGTGAAATTGAGTTACTTGCAAAGGCTTTTCCTTTGCTTAGACAGTTCAGGTTGGTGCGCTGCAACAAGTTTCCTAATATGATATTCAAGTCATTGGCAACTGCCTACAAAGATAGTCTTGAGTTGCTCGACCTTTCGGGCTGTAGACTGCCAGATGACTCTTTTGAGCTAAAAGATACATTCTTTTCGAGTCTCAATAGTCTATTGCTTTCTGATACTGGCTGTACAGATAGATGTCTTGAAGCGATTTGCCAGCGCGTGGGGATGCTTACAAGATTAGAGCTCAATAATACGAAGGTCTCTCTAGTAGGCCTGAAAAAAGCGCTTGGGAAGGGAGCAAGTCTTCAATTATTGCAGCTTCAGGGATGTTCAGAGGTCGATAATGCCACTTTGTCCGAGATTGCTCAAAAGTGTAATATGCTGCGAAAAGTTGACTTGCAAAGGTGTGAAAAGGTCGATGAAAGTGGAGTAGTAACCCTCTATAGGTCTTGTAAACCCATTGAAAGAGTGGAGCTTGCAAGGTGTCGCAAAATTACTCCTGCTTTAGTTGAGTTCTTTCAGCAAAATCGCAGAAATACGAATGTTCTTACCCTCGATCTTTCTTCTGGCTTATCGGATCTTGGCATAGAAATCGCCTTGCGCCATTACTTTCATATATCCAGTCTCACCCTGGCTAAAGCAAATAAGTTAACCCCGCAACTCATGGAGAAAATCTTAAGTTTCTTGGAAGTCAAGCATCTTCGCGAGCTGGTAATTGAGAATTGTCAGAGTGATGATCAAGCAATATTTGCCGTACTCGTGGAAAATGCGCCGCACTTACGAAAACTTTCTTGGAATGGCACAGTCACTTTCAAGGGAACAAATGAGCTAAAGAAGTATACTTCGTTGAACCACCTGGTGCTCAAACACCTGCCAAAAGATGGTCCCGGCGCGATAGTGACAGATGTTGCCCTTCCCGCTTTTGCAAAAGAGCATAAATCGCTGCACCATCTTGAGCTCGATGGATTTGGCGATCTCGAGAAAAATGCACTTGAAGTGACCATTCGTCTCCTTCCCAAACTCAAGACATTAAGTATAAGCAATTGCCAAAAAATTACAGGATCCGAAATCGCACAACTGAAAGAGGGCGCCCAACATGTGACGATAACACTTTAGTCCCAGCGCTCAACTTGTGGTCGGCATAATGCATCATAATCAATTTCGCGAACTGACCCGTTTGGCAAGGTAATGCGCTTGAGATTATGATTTTCATCATACTCATAGCTTGTGAGGCTCCCTGAGGCATCTTCTAGCTGTAAAAGATGTCCGAAAGCATCAAATTTATACCTGGTAATGCCTCCACAAGCGTCTAGGATGAGTTGCGAATTGTCTTTCTCGTCATATCTGTATTCAATTTTACCTTCGTGATTTGATACAGAGACTAGACGATCTCTGGCATCGTAGGTGTATTCTAGACCTTCAATATCCCAAACTTTGGTCACACGACCTCTCTCATCATAATGTCGATAAAGGCTATAGCCTGCTGGATAGTGGACTGCAGTAAGCATCCCCTCTTTGTTGTACGCAAAGCTTTGCACAAGTTCACCACCGCATTTGATCCAAAGCATACGTCCTGAATTTGAATCGTATCCGTATTCAGTCATATACTTGTAGTCAACAGTGAAATTTGCGTTTCCCGTCGCCGCATCTTCTGACACCAGTTGTGCAACATGACAAATCTTTGCAAGCCGTGCCTGATCATCATAAAAATAGAGCTGGGCTCTTCCCATAGCATCTAATGATACAGTCAGCTGATCATTCTGATTGTACCAAAACCGCGCTTCAGCCCCTTGCGAATCAATGATGCGAATGATATTTCCAAATCGATCATAGGTGTATTTTTTTTCGTTACCCATACAATCCAAGATTGCCTTTGGCCTGGGTTGCCCTTCATCGTAGGTAATATGCACTCCACGTCCTGTCGAATCTGCAGCCTGCAAGAGCCTGTAATTGGAGTCATACTTTGATGATACAGTGCTTTTTCCACCCACATCTACATTGAGGGAGTGTTCATGGAGGTTAAAGCTTTTTGAGATGTTCTTGCCAAACACTGTCTCTGAATTCGCGCGATGGTATTCGTCATAGTTAGCTCTGAAAATTTGGATATTTTGAGGGTTACTAATGCTGTTCAGATTTCTCTCTTGATCATACCCATAACTTTCAGAGATTCCAAGGCTATCTGAGACACTACTCAGCTGCCCCTGAGAATCAAAGCCGTAGTAAATTATTTTGTCACCTGGCCCTCGCGCCTGCGTAAGACGATCTTTGGTGTAGGTAAGCTCTATCTTTTTGCCGCTTGTGTGCTGAATTTCTGCAAGTTGGTTGTTAGTATTGTAGCGATAGGTGAGCTCTACTTTGTTTCGATACCCCGCTTCGAGGAGCTTTCCATCAAAAGTAAATTTCCACTGTTTCCCAGACGATTTGTACAGCGCATAACCATCTTTTGTTTCAACAAGAAAGGCTTGCTCCTCATGAGATGTGTAGATAGGGTTACAATGTTCTCCTAAACCCTGCAGCGAAAATCGTGTTTCATGACCATCAACTTCCACGAAAATCTCAGGATATACTTCCACGGGGTTAGATTCACCTTTCCAAAGAACGTTCATTTTTGTGCGAGCAAATCTAAGACGAGTGCAAACAATGTCCCAACCGCGACCAAAGCCAATATCATCATCGTTAAATGAATTGTAGTAGCGCACAAGTTCAAGTGGAAAGTCTTTAAATCCAGGAAATTGTATGTCTACGCACGACTTTCGCACACTGCCTACCTTTAAGGTGCGCTCAACAGTCTGAGCTACGGTGTGATATTCTTCAGAATCAATTGGAGATTTAAACGTCCATTCAAAAACATTTTCAGACGGCCTTGCTTGTAAAGCCGCAGTGGCAAGAGGATCGACATTCTCGCTTTCTATCTCATGAAAATTGCTCTGATCGAGATCATAAATGACGCCCCCTGCGATAAATGAAGTGGATATCACATTATCTTTTTCTTTTTTATCCAGCAGATAGAAAGCGGGCGTTTTTTTGGGGGTGTTACAATGGGCCGGTTTGTAATTTTTAAATAACGAGAGATCAATTGGAATTTTATTCTCTCTCATCCACCTGACAATCGCTGTGATCTTGCCCAAGCGT
>Ga0187893_10012692_pt1 | contig 11897 bp, 7 predicted proteins | sample MA1701074metaG_FD_139574 | JGI IMG/M metagenome (GOLD analysis project Ga0187893, IMG submission 139574) | White microbial mat communities from a basaltic lava cave in the Kipuka Kanohina Cave System on the Island of Hawaii, USA - MA170107-4 metaG ... | reverse complement strand
TCCTTTCCATCGCGGCTCCTCTGTCTCAATCCTGGGATTGAATGCCAGAGTAGCCGAGACTGAATTACATGGGGTGGGCCAAATTCAATTGCCAAAGTGGTCCAAAATAGATTACCGAACTCACTTGCCCTTTCAAGTGATTGAAACAATCAACGAAAGCCGTGCCAGTCGGGAGGCCAAGAAAGTTCCTCAGACGCTTTCGCTCTTCGACGTATACCAAGGCAAGGAAGGAGACACGTTTGAGGACGGCTGGCGGAACAAGCTCATTTGGGGCGACAACCTTCTGGTGATGGGTTCCCTGTTGGAGAAGTTCGCGGGGAAGATTGATCTGATTTACATTGATCCACCGTTTGCAACAGGCGCTGATTTTTCGATTACTGCTCAAATCGGCGATGGCGAGCTAGTAATCACAAAGGAAGGTTCCTCGATTGAAGAGAAGGCCTACAGAGACACTTGGGGTTCTGGCCTTCAATCATATGTCTCTATGCTTTATGAGCGGCTGATGCTGATCATAGAACTCCTTTCGCCTAATGGCCACCTGTACGTGCACCTGGATTACCGCTTGACTCACTATGCGCGAGTCCTATTGGATGAGCTCCTTGGCATGGATTCATACCGAAATGAGATCATCTGGAAGCGCAGCAATCCGAAGAACGATCCGAAGCAGTACGGTCGAATCCACGACACGATTCTCTATTACGCGTCTGATGAGTCAGAATTCTATCCAGTATATGGAGATTACCGTGAGGAATATGTCGAGCAAGCCTATCGCCACGAAGACGCCGACGGAAGCCGCTACAGACTGTTGCCTCTGCACGCAACGCACAAGTTCAGCGAGAAAGATGACAACACGCGAAGGTTCGGCAGCAAAGTGCTTCGTCCACCTTTGGGAAAGTTCTGGCGCTGGAGCCAAAAGAAGATAGACAAGGCACTCAGTGATGGCTTGATCGTTATCTCCGATAATGATGTGCCTCAGTACAAGAAATATCTTCATTCGGCAAAAGGCGTTCCCGCGCAGTCAATCTGGGACGACATAGCTCAACTTACAAAAGAGGAGAACCTTGGGTATCCAACTCAGAAGCCAGAGGCTCTCCTCGCGAGAATCATAAGTGCGAGCACTCAACCAGGTGATTTGGTAGCTGACCTGTTCAGTGGTTCGGGCACCACTGTGGCAGTGGCAGAGACGCTCGGCCGACGTTGGATTGGTGCTGACATTTCGCGTTTTGGGATCCACGCTGCACGAAAGCGCTTATTGGAGACCGACGACTGCAAACCGTTCGAAATCCTGAATCTCGGCAGGTACGAGCGACAGTATTGGCAAGGGATAACCTTTGAGGAAAGACGTGGAAAAGGACTCACCGAGAAAGCCCTTTACGAGTATTTGGCGTTCATTCTAAGACTACACGGAGCTCAAACTGTGGCTGGGCTCGCTCATCTACACGGTAAGAAGAATAAGGCCATGGTTCACATCGGTGCAGTCGACGCACCGGTCACGATCGATGAGATCAATGCAGCCATCGCGGAATGCCTTCGACTAAAGCAAACCGATCTTCACGTCCTGGGTTGGGAATGGGAGATGGGTTTGTCGAACCTGATGGTAGCGGAAGCGAAGAAACAAAACATCAAGCTCCTCCTGCTCCAAATCCCCCGCGAGGTCATGGAACAGCAGGCAGTGGACAAGGGCGATGTCCAATTCTTCGAGCTGGCCTACCTCGAAGCCGAGATCGTCAAAACCAGCGGCCGGGAGGGCCGCGCTCCCAGCAGGAGCATTGCGGTAACGCTGAAGGATTTCGTCATTCCCAATACAGAGCTGATTCCGGAAGACGTGCGTTCGAAAATCAAGAAATGGTCCGACTACATCGACTATTGGGCGGTGGACTGGGATTTTCAGAACGACACCTTCATGCAAGGTTGGGTGACGTACCGCACCCGTAAGGATCGGACGCTGGCGCTCAGTTCAGATCCCCATACCTACGATAAGCCCGGCAAGTACCGGCTGCTTGTGAAAGTGATAGACATCTTCGGCAACGACACCTCCCAGGCTTTTGACGTGCAAGTTTAACCCTGGGACCGCAGGGATCTTGCCTGCCGCTGGCGGCCAAGGATAGCCGCGCTCCCAAGGGGGCGCATCTCCAAGCGCTGAGTGGATTGGCAGAAACAACTACCTATGCCTCGAAGCATCATTTCTTACGACAAAGAGCTTCCTGAGATCCCGGATCGTCGGGCTTGGGAGAGGCCGGCCTCCTATCTAGTCAAGGACGAGAGTTCACCCAGCGGTTGGAGTGTCAACGATTCCGGCCGCAGGCCCAGCCGCTTGTTGTTGATTTCCAAACTGAGGACTGCCGTAGACGACTGGCGAGGCCGAAGCTACCCCGGTATTTCCGAGGTTGGGAGGCGCCTTTTCGAATACTGGTTTGAAGAGGATCACGAAGTGGCCGGCTTCCCTGTTCCTTTTCGATATCATTTCTGTCAGAGAGAAGCCATTGAGACGTTGGTTTACGTCGTCGAGATCCTCGGCTTGCGCGACACGAAGGCATTGATCGACGGTTATGCAGAAGTCTTCCAGAAAGATCTGTACTCCAAATCCATTGAGTTCCAAACCACGATGGAGGGCCAACGTCAGATTCGCCGCTATGTTCCGGAACTGGATGGCGAAGGCATTCAAGATCTGCCTCCCGTGGATCTCCGGCGCCACGCTTTTAAGATGGCGACAGGTTCTGGAAAAACTTGGGTCATGGCTATGGCGATGGTCTGGTCGCACTTTCACAGGAAACGAGTGGCTGGATCAGATCTCTCAACAAACTTTCTGATCGTGGCGCCGAACGTCATTGTCTACCAGCGTCTGGAAAAGGACTTCGACAGTAATCAAATCTTCTATGGCCTACCATTGATCCCGCCGGAGTGGAACTGGAGCCAGAAAGTCATTAAGCGGGGCGATAGCGCTGAACCTGACCCATCAGGAAATCTCTTTCTGACGAATGTACACCAGCTTTACGAGTCGCGAGATCAAGCATGGACGCCGGAGAATGCCATTGATGCCATCCTGGGGCCGAAGCCAAACAAGGATCTGACCAGCTATCAGCGTTCTATGCTGGAGCGGCTAAAGAGCCTGCGGGACCTGGTGATCCTGAACGATGAGGCTCACCACGTTCACGATGAAGATCTCGCTTGGAGCCAATCGCTTTTGGCGCTCCATCGATCTTTACCAAAGGGTCTGTCACTGTGGCTCGACTTTTCAGCCACGCCGAAAGACCAGAATGGGATGTATTTTCCATGGACACTTTGCGACTGGCCCTTAGCACAAGCGGTAGAGGACCGGATTGTGAAGGCGCCCATCATTGTTAACAAGGAAGCTGATCCCGAATTGCCGGAAGAGGATCCCGACCACGTCACCAAGGAGAATGCTGCCGACAAGTACCGGTACTGGATTCAAGCGGCGGTGAGCCGCTGGAAGGAACACAGCAAGGCCTACAAGCAACTCGGGATCAAGCCTGTGCTGTTTATCATGGCCGAGAAGAACATCATTGCCGATGCTATTGGACGCTGTCTTGTTCAGGAGTTTCGCTTCAAGGAACCCGAGGTTCTGGTGATCCATACGGACGAGGCTGGAGAAATCACCAAGAAAGACCTTGAGAAAGCACGAGAAGCTGCCCGGGACATCGACAAGGCCGACAGCAAGTACAAGGTCGTTGTCAGCGTGATGATGCTGCGGGAGGGCTGGGATGTCAGGAACGTGACCGTGGTGCTTGGTCTGCGGCCCTACACAGCCAAAGCGGAGATCCTTCCGGAACAAGTGATCGGGAGAGGCTTGCGGCTGATGGTCGATGTCGGTCCAGACCGAACACAGACTCTGGAGGTGCTGGGGACACGCAATCTGCTGAAGGTTCTCAGGAGTCAATTGGAGTTAGAGGGGGTGGGAGTCGGAACCTCGGCCGGCGATCCGCCAGTCTCGATTACGATCTATCCCATGCAGGAGCGGTTGAAGTACGACATCGCCCTTCCGATGACCAAACCCTCGCTGACGCACAACATTCGAAAGCTCACGGATCTGGATCCACTGTCGCTGAATGCGATTTTCGAACAGGAAGAGCTCGATGAAGTATTTCGGATGTCCCTTCGGATGGAATTTGCCACCACGGAAACCGAAGTGCATCAAGCCGACATTGTTGCCGGAGACATTCCGCTGTCGCAGCAATTGTTGGGTGCCCTCACGCAACGGGTCATTCGAAATGGGAACTTGGGTTCGGTTTTCGCGGAACTGTATCCCCTGGTTCGAGAATATGTCGCTAGTCGTTGTTTTGGGAAGGAAGTTGATCTGGATGAGGAGTCGATCCGATCGCACCTCTATCGCCTCGAAATCCAGGAGGGTATCGCCAAATATCTCGCCCGCGAGATCTCGAAGCTGACAATAGAAACGAAAACGCTGGAATTTGAGCGGAGTGATTTCCTGCTGTCGGCTACCAAGCCTTTTCACTGGCGTCGTAATCTGCCCCCGCTGGAGGCCAACAAAACTGTTTTCAACTACGTCGCTACGTACAACGACTTCGAGAGACAATTTGCAGTCTTCCTAGATAAGAAAGCAGGAGATGTCTTGCGCTTTGCCAGTCTCGCAACAACAGAGCAAGGAGACTCGGGAACGCCCTTTCGCGTGGACTATCTGAAACCCAGTGGGGCGATCGGTTTCTACCATCCAGACTGGGTTGTGGTTCAGAAGGACGGGAAAAAGGAGATCAACTGGATCATCGAAACCAAAGGCCGCGTCTGGGAAGGAACGGACGCCAAGGATGCAGCGGCAAATCTATGGTGTGAGCGCGTCTCGCAGGCGACCGGCCAGACTTGGCGATTTCGACGAGTCAATCAGGCTGAGTTCATGAAGCAGAAGGTCTCGTCTTTCTCTGATCTCATTTCTGAGGCCAAGAAACTGTTCTAAACAAGATCCAAACCCTCAGACAAACCCACTGATTCATCACTTGCCGATGACATGGATGTCTCAAAAATTCGAGCGAGGACAAATTGTAAGAAACCCGAAGCAACCTGACTGGGGACTCGGAAGAGTCCTGGAAACATCAGGTGCCAATAAGGTCAGGGTCCTGTTTGATGACGCCAAATCCAGGCTCCTCAATCTGGATTTCGTGACACTCGAACTGGTCGAGGGCGCTTCCACCCACTCTGGTTTCGTATCAAGTTTCAATTTCCTTACTCCGCTGTCCAACGTGGACATGAGTAACGTGCGATCGGCCTGCGAACTCTTTATTTCGGTGATGGCAGACAACCGTCCAAATTCGGATGATGCGGGCGTCGCGCGGCGAGTTATTCAAGAAATGGAAAAACGAGGGCAACTGACCACTACAACGTTCAGGCGGCTGGCTCACTGGTGCCACACAGATGGTTCTGTCTACCAACGAGGCGTTGACCTCGCTCACGACATCTCCAGGGCTATCTACGGGCGAGTGATTTCTAAAGACGAGGCCTGATTGATGGCTCCTTGCATGTCGCAGTGACCTCCTTTGAGTACCTTTGACAGGGGCCCCTCGAGGGCAGTTCGAATGAATCTTCCCGAGTTGCTGCCTTCAGAACTGGTCCGTAATTCCGACGCGGCCCCGATTTTTCGAAGCCTGAAATATCGGAATTTCTCGTTCACATTTGTCGAGGATCCTGCATTTAGAATTCCTTTCCCGAAACGCGTAGGTTTACGATTTGCCTTGCTCCTGCCAAAAAGAATGCAGCTCTCGACCGCGGTCAATCGAGCACTGCGCCATGAACGCTGCAAGCATGTGACTTCTTGTTCCGGCAGGTGTGCGGCTTTTGCTCTTGGAATGTCTAGAAAGGAACATGGCGCGGTCGTATGGTACTTGTTGACGCTCCAGTCGGATCTAGCGTTCAGCCCGCGCGCTGCCCTAAGAGACTATCTTCGAGGGTGGAGGAAGGTGCTCTTTGGCTGCATTAAGGCCTATGCGACTTCACGATCAATTGATGTGATTCGGCTCTCACCCGCGGGGGAGGTTTTCCGTGCCGCTGTCTTTCGTAATCGCTCAGTTCCAGGGCGGATTCCTCCTGTTTGGGAAGCAATCTATGACGGCACAGCGCGTGAGTTCGGGATGGTGAGAACTGAAATTGAAGATCCGTTAAACATCCAGGTGCTTCCGCGAAGACGGCCTTGTTTCAGCAAAGAATTCTTTGAACTTCGTCTTAAGGGCACTCAGCCAATGAAGGAGAAAAGATAATGAAGGAATTAGACCTGTCTCATCTTTTCTGTGAAGTTCTTGGCGGATTGATTGGGATCTTGCTCGTCGTTTGTCTCCTGGACGTTTTTGGGCTCTTGAGTCTTTCCATAGTTTGGCAGGAGGTCAAGAATAATGCGTCCCTGGCCGGGGCGACCGTTCTTTTGATTGGTTCCTATCTGGTGGGCTTGGTGGTAGATGCCTTCGGAATGGTGTTCGACATGTACGTCACGGACAAGTGGGACGCCGCAAAAAACCGCAAAGTTGGCGCCCGAGAGGAATTCTTCAAGCACGCAAGTGAGCATGCCTTTAGGTACTGGCAGGAGCAGTGGATCTATTTTAGCTGCTATAGGAACCTGTTCATGTTGGTTGTTCCGGGTATCATTGTTTGGTCCTGGAGTGCATACAAGTATCGCGGCTGCGGTGCAGCAATCGTTTGTTTCGTCTTTTCAGGCATTGTGGCTGGCGCACTCTGGCTTGCAATGCGCGAGCTGCTCGGCGTCTATTACAAGATTCAGGAAGGATATTCTACCCCTCAAGGAAATCCAAACCCTTGAAGGGATCAAGACCCCTGTTTTGAAGGTTGCAACTCTGGTAGCCTCAAGGTGGACCTCGGTATCAGGTCTTTCTAGTGGCATAGAGAGTGCGAGGCTGGCTGTCGGCCTCTAGTGATTTGCGTGAAGAACGGCTGAGGAGACCAAGATGGCATCTGCAGACCAAATCAAATCGCTCCTGAAGAGCCATCTCGATGGAGACGAGGAGCGGTTCTTCTCAATTGCGATGCAGGTAGCTGCCAATGAGGCTCGCAAAGGGCACGGGAAGCTCGCTCAGGAAATCCGTGCGCTGATTGATGATGCTCGAACCGAGGGTGGAGCAGCGGTGGCTCGGGAACCCGTGTCTATTGCACGTCCTCGGGGTGAGCTCGCAGAGCTCCTGGCAGTCTCGCATCCGAAGATAAAGCTTGCAGAGATGATACTGGAGAAGCGGCTGCTCAATCGTTTGGAGAGAATCATCAGAGAACAGCGCCATATTGGAAAGCTGATGTCTCATGGCTTGCGACCGCGCCAAAAGCTTCTGCTTATTGGTCCTCCCGGCTGCGGCAAGACCATGACCGCTTCTGCCATGGCTGGAGAGCTAGGAATCCCACTTTTTGTTGTCAGGCTCGACGGGCTGATCACGAAATACATGGGGGAAACATCGGCAAAGCTGCGACTGATCTTTGACGCCATGGAGCAAACGCGCGCGGTTTACCTGTTTGACGAATTCGACTCCATCGGAACCCACCGGGGTGTTACGAACGATGTTGGGGAAATTAGGAGAGTATTGAATAGCTTTCTGATGTTCATCGAACAAGTGAAAACAACGAGTCTGGTGCTTGCAGCAACAAACCATCCACAGAGCCTTGATGCCGCTCTCTACCGGCGTTTCGATGATCTGCTAGAGTACAAGCTCCCGTCGAGATTGCTCATTGTGAAGACGCTCAAGGCCAGGCTGTCAGGGTATGAGCGGGTGAAAGTCGACTTCAGTGAAGCCGCCAAGGCTTCAGCAGGCCTCAGCTTTGCCGACCTTGCGCGCGCTTGCGAGGAAGCTGTCAAAGATAGGGTCATCCATGAGCGCGACTCCTTAACGACAGAAGCATTGGTACAGGCCATCAACGAAAGAACTTCGTTTCAGAAGGACCAGGCTTATTCCAGCTAAGCATCTAATAGTTCATGCCTGAGACAACACCTCCTCGCTACACGCATATCCTCATCCAAAAAAAGGCCAATACTGAACTCTATCGGACTGTATCCGGTGGGGGTGGCGGCTGGAATCTGCCTCAGCGCACACGGAGGGCTCACGGCCGAAAGCTGCTGCAGGATCTCAAGGCAGTCGACAAAGAAGCGGAGCGCATCGCTGAAGAAAGGGCCGATCTAGGCCTCTCCATCGTTATTGAAGGAACCATCGGCTACGATCTCAAGTTGGAAAGTTTGGAAAACAAGCGGTCGGGAATCGAACTGCTTAACGTCAGGGAAACCCAGCACAAGCTTACGGATGGCACGACAAAAGAGCAGGTGTTGTCGACCGTCTATGTTCCGCACGGGAAGCTGGCCCACTTTTTCAACCTGGTGGACGCCTACCTCCACAAAGAAACAAAGAAGGGGACGCCAAGGAACAAGGACTTGATTGACGGAATAGAGGGCATTCGTCTCGCCACAGTGAAAGCCTTGTGGACCGACGAAGGCGAACTGCCGAGCTCAGGTGTGAGCATTTGGTGGGAAGTATGGCTGCGGGGCAGCAAAGATCTAGGCAACGAAGACGTGGTTGAGATTTTTAGGGAAGAAGCGAGAGTCGCTCATATAGAGCTAAGCGAAAATCAACTGCAGTTTCCCGAGCGCACGGTAATTCTGGCCTTTGCAAGTGCGAGGGCACTTGGCCAGACGCCAGCACTCCTAGGCTGTATTGCCGAACTACGCAGAGCAAAGAGCACTGCGGAGACTTTTACAAGGATGTCTCCACGGGAGCAGAGAGAATGGGTCGAAGAGGCTCTTCAGAGAATTCGTGCGGCTGATGGCAATGCACCGGCGGTGTGTCTTTTGGATACTGGAGTAAATAATGGCCACCCGCTGATTAAGCCTCATCTCTCGGATAGTGATATGGACGCCTACAACAAGGCGTGGACAACAGCTGATCACGACAGGCACGGAACAGAAATGGCCGGACTGGCTTTGTATGGTGATCTGACAGATTTGCTTGCCTCCTCCGAGCCCGTCGACCTGATGCACCGACTTGAATCCGTGAAGATCCTGCCACCAGGTGGCAGCAATAAGCCGGAACTCTATGGCGAAATCACAAGAGAGTGTGTGGCCCGCGCAGAGATTAATGCCCCCAAACGGCAGCGGGCCGTTTGCTTGACTGTAACCACCACCGACTTCCGAGATCGAGGACAGCCTACTTCATGGTCTTCTGCTATTGACCAGACCTGTTCAGGGGCTGGAGAAGAAGGTGAGCCTCGACGGCTGATCGTTGCCTCTTGTGGCAATACCGAGCCAGCGAAGCGCTCGAGTTACCCCTTCAGTAATGAAATCGAAGGAATCCATGACCCCGGGCAGGCCTGGAATGCGGTCACTGTAGGAGCGTTTACAAACAAGATCTCCCTGGATACTAAGACTCGCCCAGGTTGGATTCCCTTGGCACCTGCGGGTGGATTGTCTCCCTCCAGTACAACCTCTCTTATTTGGCAGGGACAATGGCCGATAAAGCCCGACATCGTCTTTGAGGGTGGGAATATGGCTTTTGAAGCCAAAAGTAGATCCACCGATTACGAAGACTCCCTTCAGTTGTTGTCGACTCACTGGAGACCCATAGAAAAGCATTTTGTTGTAACAGGAGATACGAGCGCCGCAACCGCTCTGGCATCGAGAATGGCCGCCATTGTTTTGGCTCGGTATCCTCTGTTTTGGCCGGAAACTGTTCGAGGCTTGGTGATTCATTCCGGTGAATGGACGCGAACGATGCTGAACGGAGTGGATGCATCCAAGCTCACCAAAAACAACGTCAGGAATATCCTCAGGAAATATGGCTATGGTGTCCCCAGTCTGGACGCTGCTTTGTGGAGCGCGAACAATTCGCTGACGTTGATTGCTCAGGACAGTCTCCAGCCGTTCTTCCAAGAGGAGTCTGTAATAAAGACGAAGGATCTGCATCTGCACCACCTTCCCTGGCCGAAGCAAGTATTGCGCGACCAACTTGGGGCAACTACCGTCGAAATGAGGGTCACTCTTTCCTACTTCATTGAGCCTAATCCTAGCCGGCGTAGCCACCGGAACAAGTTCAGATATGCTTCACACGGGCTAAGATTTGAAGTGAAGCGGCCAACCGAGAGGATCGACGACTTTAGGAAGCGAGTGAACAAGATTGCTCGGGAAGAAGAGGAGGGATATCAGCGAAGCGAAAGCGATTCCACCGCTTGGCGACTTGGCGCGGATCTGCGCTCCCGTGGCTCTATACACTCGGACACATGGACGGGAACTGCAGCCGATCTCGCAGACAAAGGAGTGATTGCGGTATTCCCGGTAAATGGATGGTGGAAGGATCGGAAGCAGCTCGAAAAATGGAATGAGAAGGCCAGGTACTCCTTGATTGTCACCCTCAGAACTCCGTCGACGAGCATCGATATCTACACGCCCGTGGCGAATCTCGTTAAGGTAAAAGTCTAGCCGGTTCCTTTCACTTCAAGAGTCCAGAGCTGCCCTGCCATCAACTCCTGGCTATTCGCCAGGAGAGATTGCGCTGAGGATCTGGGAAGCGGTCTGCTGGACGAAGTGCAAGGATTGGGTCAGCGTCTGCTTGTTGCCGTTCCAGAGTTGAATGTACGAACTGGAGAACTCCGCTCCATCCAGGCCCACGGCGTGGCAGACCACATACGCTACGGCTTCGGCTTCGGTTTCCCGGATTGTCCGGGTTGTTTCAGCCCGGCGCTCTGTTCGATGAAGTTTCTCATGAGCGACCTCATGGACCAGCGTTGAGAAGGCCTCGGCGGGTGAGAGATTCGGAAGCAGCGTGATCCTTCCGCCGTGCGACACGCCTTTCGCGGGAGCAATGTCGGAGGAGTATTCCAACGCAATGCCGAGCTGTGCAACGTAGCTCTTCAGCCTGTCGGTATAATCTCCTGGGTCGCCAGTGACCGGTGAGATTTCCGTGAGTGGCTCGCCGTCGGTCTGCGACTCATCCCAAACGTACACCGGTCTGAAGCCAACCAGTGCTTTCGCCGTGCCGGTGAGTTCTTCTGCTGGAGCTGCATCCTTGTCGGTGCTTCGCTTCACGACGATGGGCGCCAGGATCATGATGCCCTTCTTACCCTTCTTCACGAACCTTCCTAGTGACTTCCAAGTGTGAAATCCTGCAACGTGCGTAGCAGAGGGCATCTGGAACGCGATCAAAAGAAGATTCCCAAAGGAATATTTGTGGAAGCGGCTCATCGTGGCTAGATAGGTTTTCAGTGCTTCGCTCTTGCCGGCCTCCAGTGCTTGAATCAACTGCTCCAGAGCTTGTTCGGTGAGTTGCTTGGCTTGCTCGATTTTCATTGTCTTGTTCCTCCATGCTGTTCTTTGTGGTCCTTCGCCCAAGAGTTGCGGACCACAAAAACTGCAGGAGACAAGAGAGCGGAGAGCCGAGGAATCCAGGGTGGAGTAACGAGCATTTGAGCCTGACAGCCGCGGTTCGCTGGCGGGCCGAAATGCTTACGCAGCCCGGAAGCGCAGTGGGGATTCCTCCGGCTCGGAGCGGCGCGCAAGCCGAGAGTCTCCAACAATGAACGCAGGTGCGATATCGCGCCGGAGTCCTGGCCTGGGAAAGGGATCGAGCGGTAGACTGACAGTCATGCGGCTGGCCTGGATGACCGATCCACACTTCAATTTTCTGCCGCCGTTTGGAGCACGCGCTTTTGGCCAGTACGTCGCAAAGGAAACTGGCTGTGACGCCGTGGTCCTGACAGGCGACATCGCCGAGTCAAAGTCACTGGAGCAGGCGAGTAGAGGATTTGCCGAGGGCCTCGAGAAACCCGTCTATTTTGTCTTGGGCAACCACGATTACTACAGCGGATCGATTGACGGAACCAGGACCGTCGCGAGACGGCTCGGCGGAAATCTTCGTTGGCTTCACAGCGCCGGAGTCGTTCAGCTGAGCAAGGAAACC
>Ga0187893_10012691_pt1 | contig 11897 bp, 6 predicted proteins | sample MA1701074metaG_FD_139574 | JGI IMG/M metagenome (GOLD analysis project Ga0187893, IMG submission 139574) | White microbial mat communities from a basaltic lava cave in the Kipuka Kanohina Cave System on the Island of Hawaii, USA - MA170107-4 metaG ... | reverse complement strand
TGCTAAATCCGCTGGCATTCAGTCGGGCTTCGCGTGTTCAGAAGCTCGCGAAACGGCTGGCCGACACCTTAGAAATTGCTGAGAGTTGGCAGGTTGAGATTGCGGCCATGCTGTCTCAGGTCGGATGCATTACGGTTCCTGAGGAAACACTAAAAAAGGTGTACCACGGCACAAGTCTGACTTCAGAAGAGGGACGGGTTTTTCAAGCGCATCCGCAAGTTGGACACAGTTTGATTTCCCGCATTCCCCGGCTGGAGGCCGTAGCCGAAATGATCCGCTACCAGGAGAAGTTTTATGATGGCAAAGGCCACCCACAGGACGAAGTCAAGGAAGGCAACATTCCTATGGGCTCGCGAATTCTCAAAGTGGCCCTTGACTACGACAAGCTCCTTCAAAAAAGCATGCCGGCTTCAAAAGCTGTCATGGAAATCGAGTCTCGGACCACCGCCTATGATCCGGAAGTCGTCAATGCGCTGGTGAAGATTAGAGAGACCGAGGCCAATAGCGAAATCATATCCATCGAGATCGATGACGTGGAACTCAACATGGTCATCGCTCAAGACATTTTTTCATCGACTGCGCTCCTGCTGATATCTAAAGGGCAAGAGGTAAATTCCGCAATCTTGGCACGGCTCCGAAATTTCTTCGCTAAAGGCATCGTTTCCGGGAAGATCCAGGTTCAGATCCCCTTTCATCGGGCGCACTAAGCGTTGGCTGCCCGGCAATTGCGGGGAACTCTACAGGTGGAAAGCGAAGGCATAGGAAAAGGTGCCACTTTCACTCTCGAACTCCCTTTGAAGCGTGGACAGGAAATGCATGGATATTATCAGGGCCTGCAGGCCGAGAGGAGTTTTGATTGACGTGTCTAAGTGGTGTGCCGCCAGCGGTCGAACGGATGTTGTTGCCCAACCTTCAGAACAAGAAGAGCACGGTGTGCCGAGGCGTCGACGGCGTCTAGACAGACGATACCCAATGTCACCCGGTGGAACCCGATCACTGTATCTTCTTGTCGATCACAGACCGGAGACAAGCCCTGGTGGCCGACGAAGACAAGGAACAGTTGATCAAGCGAACGTGGGCGATTGAGTGCCTGAAGCAACTGGATCTGGGGCGGCGGGGCAGCTAAGGACGGAACGGGAAGTGGTGGATACGCAGGAAGTCGTTGTTTGCTCGCGTGTCAAAGCCCTTTTTAGGCAGTTTGGTTAAGAAGGCCCAAACCCCTCTGATGAAGGTCTTCCGCCAGCGCAAGTAAGTGTTCGTCTGGAATTTGTTTGATGACCTCCTTTGTCTCAGAGTCAAGAATCTTGACAACGATTCTTTGGCCTGACCCTTCCAAAGAAATAGCCAATTCCGTGGCTTTGCCTCCAACGCTATGAATGGGGCTCTGCACCTCATGGTCTTGGTCTACTTCAGGACCGACGGTCAACTTTGGCGACGGTGTCGAAGCATTGAGACTTGGCGTGGCCGCAGAAAACCTGCGGTCCGTTAAGTCGATTGAACTTTCCGAGATTACTCGCATCGCGTTTAACTCCTTTCTCCAGAGAAATCCTAAAACCTAAAGCAAAAACTCGTTGGGGGAATTCGGATCCCCCCAACGTCTTAACCCTTCACTAACCCAACAGCGATAAAACTGAAGCTGTCGTCTGGTTCGCCTGAGCCAAAGAAGCCAAACCGCTCTGGGTCAGGATGTTGTAACGCGTGAGATTTGCGCTCTCTTCAGCAATGTTGGCATCGCGAATTCGACTTTGCGCGGCTGTCTTACTGACGATCTGAGACTGGGCAATGCTGATTGCGAACGCTAAGCGATTCTCAGCAGTACCCACGGAACCCTGCACCGAACCAAGAGCGGTGATCGCAGCTTGAAGGCTTGTGATCGCGGAACTGGCACCTGCAGAAGTAGCGATTGTGGTGGAGGTGAGATTTAGTGCAGACGAAGTCGCAGCACCAAAACTGACGGTGACCGTACCATTGGCACCATCGTTCGAGATGTAAACCGAGTAGCTGGTTGCCGTGGTCAAACTGGCAATTCCGGCTTCCCGATCGATCTCTTGGAGAACCGCCTGAAATTCCTCATTCAACACAGTCCGGCTGCTGTCTGTCGTGGTGCCGGTTGCTGACTGAGTAGCCAGAGTCGCGGCTCGATCTATCAGTCTGGAAATATTGTCCAGCGCGCCATCGGCGATCTGGAGGGAGCTGAGTCCATCATTCGCGTTTCGGATTCCGACGCTTAGGATCGCCACGTCAGAACGGAACTTATTGGCAACAGCCAGACCGGCAGCATCGTCGCCAGATTGGTTGATGCGCAACCCACTGGATAGACGAGACAAGGTACGCGACAGTCCAATGTTGGTTTCGTAAAGCTTGGACTGGGCGTTTACCGACCCAATGTTATTTACAACGGAAAAACTAGCCATGGTGATTTCCTCCGTGAAATCAGTGGTTTCCAGCATCCGTGCCGGAAATCAAAATTGATCAACCGCAAGCCATCCTGCGCAGACGGTATTCCGTCCTTATCGCTCGAGTCTCTACAATCATTAGTAAAATTCATAGTAATTATATATTAATAGTCATTATATATATGTATAAGCAGATAATTCCACGTCAGATTCCATTCCGCAGACCGACTCCTCGGCCTGACCAACCGTGGACGGTTCCTGCATATCTGTTTCTTGAAACCTATAAGCTTAATATTAATAAAAATCACTATTAACTATGAATATTCCTAACGAACCCTGAATTCTAGACCGAACTATTTGGATGGTCGTCATGTGGGAACCGTCACCAGCCCCGAGGACCAGCGCGATGACACACGGCGTTTTAGGCAGAGTTAGCTGAAGGACAGTGCGAGCAAAACTCACCTTCCAATTCTAGTCAATCGGCGGTCAGCGTATGGAGTTACGAACAGTGGCATTTTTGGAAAAGAAATCAGTGAGAGTGACGAAAAAGCTGGCCCAGATGAGCTTCAGACCACTTGCGATCGAAGGATTGCTCCGAACGTCAGTGGCTACGGCTCTCGCGTTCGTAGCAACAATAGCAACCTGGCCAGGAGAACTCCACTGTTCTGGAGAGAGAACTCGTGCTCTAACAGACCTGAGCATTGAAGAATTGATGAACGAGCCGGTGACGTCCGTCTCCAAGAAAGAGACCAAGCTTAGCCAGTCTCCCGCCGCCGTGGCTGTCATCAGCGGCGATGACATTCGCCGTCTAGGGATCACGAGCATTCCAGAGGCCCTCCGGCTCGTTCCCGGAGTGGAAGTCGCCCGCATCAGCGCCCACAAATGGGCCGTTTCCGCGCGCGGTTTCAATGGACAGTTTGCAGACAAGCTATTGGTGCTTGTCGACGGACGAACGATTTATGAATCGAGCTTTCCCGGGGTGTTGTGGGACATCCAGGATCTAGTGCTGGAAGACCTGGACCGAATCGAAGTGATTCGAGGGCCAGGCGCGACTCTGTGGGGCGCGAACGCCGTTAACGGCGTGATCAACATCATCACCAAACATACGAACGAAACTCACGGCACGTTGATTTCTACTTTGGTGGGCAGCGAGGACAGACCCGCAACCAGTTTTCGCTACGGTGGGCAACTCGGCCAAAGTCTTCACTATCGCGCTTATGGCAAGTATTTCAACCGAACGGGCCTTGTTGACGGAAGCGGCCAACCCACTCCCGACGACCGGGAGGCACGGCGCGCTGGCTTGCGAATGGATTGGACCCCCTCTCAAGAGAACAAGGTCATGTTGGAAAGCGATTTCCATAACACGGATGCCGGAGAAACTTCATCGGTTGCGTCGCTAACCGCGCCGTTTGTTAGGTCAATGAATGTCAACAACTTCAATCGCGGTCAAAGCGTTCAGGGCAGCTGGAAACGCACGCTTTCGGAAACCTCTGACTTGACTGTTCAAAGTTACTATGTCCATTCCAACTACGTGGACTCCTCACGGCTGACGAATGACGACATGATGGACTTTGAGTTCCAGCACCATCTCAGCTTGAAATCCCGTCACGACATCGTATGGGGTGCCAATTACCGCCACCGCACCAGCAAGTTTAGGTCTCTGTTCGACACCCTATCCTACACGCGGGAGAGTTATACCTCGAACTTGTTTACTGGGTTTTTGCAGGATGAGATCGCCCTCGCACCCAATCGCCTCCACCTGATTCTGGGCTCAAAGATCGAACGCAATACCTTCGCCGGAACAGGAGTGCACCCCAGCGCCAGACTGCTCTGGACACCGCGCCGAACGCAGACAGTGTGGGCTGCCGTTTCGCGCGCGCTGAGAACACCTGACCTATTCGAGCTATATGGCCGGTCGAACGTGTCTGTATTTCAACCGGGCCCACAGAGCCCGGTCTTCCAGGTTGCTCTCCTCGGCAGCCCAGGTTTGTCCCAGGAGAAACTGACCGCCTACGAGTTGGGCTACCGCATTGAACCCAGCAAAGAGATCTCAATTGATGCGACAGCGTTCTACAACGTTTACGATGACCTGATCGATTTCCTTCCGGGAGCGCCGCGGTTCGAGTCGGTTCCTGGACCTGCCCACATGCTGCTCCCACAAAACGCTGCGAACCACGAGGGCGGACGCAGCCAAGGTACCGAGTTGGAAGTCCAGTGGAAACCGGCTAAACATTGGAAACTAGCCTCCAACTATAGCTTCTTGCACCTTCGGTTCCTGGATGGGTCACGCGAATTTGACAGTCCAACGCACAGGGCGCATTTCCGCTCCTACTTGACCCTGCCGAAGAACCTGGAATTTAACAGCGCTTTGTACTACGCGGGCAGGCTTCGCACTTTCCAGATCCCGGCGTACGTGCGAGCAGACGCGGGCCTGACGTGGAAGGCAACCAAGTCGCTCGAAGTCGGAGTTTGGGGCCAGAATCTGCTCGACGATCAACACCCGGAAATGGTTGGCCTCACCACTGCGTTGCGCGCGCAAGTGCGACGCAGTGTCATTGCGCGGGTCACCTGGGTGCTCGGCGGTGATTAAGAGAAAGGAATCTCATCGGAATGGAGAACCTGTAGAAATGAAAAGACGCTACCGCTTTGGCATTCGCATGAGGAAACTTACCAGCGCAGTGCTCCTTGTCCCATTTATCTTCCTGCCCGCTAACGATTGGGCTGGAGAGCTGCACGGGTCTGGGAAGGAAACACGTGCCCTGGCAGACCTGAGCATTGAAGAGTTAATGAACGAGCCGGTGACATCAGTCTCGAAGAAAGACACGAAACTGACAGATTCAGCTGCGGCCATCTTCGTGATCAGTCAAGAGGACATTCGTCGATCGGGCTCGACTAGTATCCCGGAGTTGCTCCGAATGGTTCCAGGACTGAACGTCGCAAGAATTGATGCCAACAAGTGGGGGGTGAGTGGCCGGGGTTTCAATGGCCGGTGGGCCAACAAGCTGCTGGTGCTGATTGACGGGCGCAGCGTATACACGCCGTTGTATTCCGGCGTGTACTGGGACGTTCAAGACCTGGTTCTCGAAGACATTGAGCGTATCGAGGTTATTCGAGGACCTGGGGCCACGATGTGGGGGGCCAACGCCGTCAACGGTGTGATCAACATCATCACCAAGAACGCCGAAGACACGCAGGGGGGTCTGGTCTCGGCAGTCACTGGCGGAGAGGATCGCGGCATTGGCAGTGTCCGGTACGGAGGGACACTGGGCCGCGACGCGCACTACCGCGTCTATGGCAAGTCTTTCACGAGAGACAACCTCGAGGACGCTTCGGGAGCGCCCACTTTCGATCACTGGAACCAGTCGCGGGGAGGGTTCCGGAGCGACTGGAAGCTGTCAGACCACAACTCTCTGACGGTTCAGGGTGATATTTACGCGGGCGTCTCTCGGAATCTAGCCAAAGGACTGGTTTCCTTGATGCCGCCCCGCACTGCGAGCTATAACGACCTCAATGAGCTGGCGGGCGGAAACCTACTGGCGCGATGGAACCACGCCTTCTCCAGCCGTTCGGACATTGCCGTGCAGTTTTACTATGACCAAGCCAGCCGCAACAGTTCAGGGCTCAGCGAGAGTCGTACAACCCTCGATCTCGATTTTCAACACCACTGGACTCTGAGCAAGCGCCACGATCTGGTCTGGGGAATGGGTTTTCGAGACTCGGACGACGAGACTAAGGGCAGCTTAGTCATTTCCTACCAGCCGGAAAGCTTCGACATCAATCTTTTTAATATTTTTGCCCAGGACGAAATCACGCTGGCCCCGGACCGGCTGCACTTGACGCTCGGCGCCAAGCTCGACCACAACAGCTTCACGGGGTACGAACTGCAGCCCACCGGACGGTTGCTGTGGACTCCCAACTCTCGGCACTCACTCTGGGGATCCGTCTCCCGCGCAGTGAGCCTGCCCTCACGCACCACCACCGGCATGCGGCTCAATATTGCGGCTTTTCCGGGCAGCCGCGGGTCCTTCAATCTGTTGGCGCTGGTGGGGAATCCGCAATCCAAGGCAGAAGAACTCCTGGCTCATGAACTGGGTTATCGAATCCAGCCCAGCAAGCGGCTCTTCGTTGATGTGGCCACTTTCTACAACCAGTACGACCGGCTCATCACTCTGGAGCCGGCGGTTCCCTTTTTCGAGCAAACTCCTGCCCCGGCGCATCTCGTCATCCCGCTGCGCTTCGACAACAAAATACGGGGGGAAGCCTACGGCACGGAGCTGGCAGCCACGTTTCATCCGAACAGTCGCTGGAAAGTGAGCGGCAGTTACTCCTGGCTGAAAATGCAATTGCATCGTGAGCTTTCAAGCGGGGATACCACTGCGGAGAACCAGGAGGGAGACAGTCCAGCCTACCAGTGGGGTCTGCGTTCCCAATTGACCTTGCCCCGCAATCTCGAACTCGACACAGCTTGGTACTTTGTCTCCAAGCTTAGGCACCAAAACGTGCCCAGCTACCACCGGGTGGACGCGCGACTGGGTTGGCGCCTCAGCGAGGGCTTGGACTTGAGTGTTGGGATCCAAAACGGCCTGGATCCTCGTCATGCAGAGTTCGGTTCTGGCGATGGCTCCTTCGCTTCACAGGTGAAGCGCACGGCTTACGCGAGGTTCACATGGCGTTTCTAGAAAGGAACGATCGGGAAACAGAGCACGCGAAGGCACCCGGAGCGCCGAAGAGGCTGAAGCACCAGCTTGTGCTTTCGACGGTATTTCAGAAGACGTTCATTTTGGGTCTCCTGGTTCCGCTGCTAGCCGGTGCTCAGGAGCGGCTCTTGGCAGAGTCAAGCGTGTCCAAGGAGTATCAGGTCAAAGCGGCATTCCTTTACAACTTTGCGAAATTCGTCGAGTGGCCCAGTGCGGTGATTCCCACTGGAACCTCACCGATTGTCATCGGAGTCTTTGGCAAGAACCCATTTGGAGAGGAACTCGAAAAGCTCGTGAGGAACAAGACAATCAATGAGCATCCGGTACAGGTCAGGCAAGGGCAAACGCCTGAGGAGCTTCGCTCCTGTCACCTGGTCTTTGTCAGTGCCGCCGAAGGAAAGCGCCTGCCCGAACTATTCGCAGCCCTGAAAGGCTCGAATGTCTTGACGGTTGGGGAGTCCGGCAAGTTCGGTGAACTGGGAGGCATCATCAATTTCGTTCTTGAGAGAGAGAAACTGCAGTTTGAAATTGACGGAGACTCTGCCAGCCGTGCGGGATTACGAATCAGCTCCCACCTACTGAAACTAGCGAAGACCGTCCGCGGAGCGCGGGAGATCGGAAGAAACTAGATGCTGACTTTAAACAGCCTCCCAATCAAGCGCAAGTTGATGCTGATTTCCCTGGTGACCAGTTGCGTTGCTTTGCTCTTGGCCTGCGTGTGTTTCGTGGCATACGAGCAGATCACGTTCCGCAAATCCATGATTCGGGGTCTTTCTGTCACGGCAGCAATGGTCGGCTCGAACAGCTCGGCAGCCCTGTCATTCAATGATCCTGCGTCAGCCCAAGATTTACTGAAGTTTTTGAGTGCCGAACCCAACATTGTTGCCGCTTGCATTTATGACGCCCAGGGCAACATTTTTGCCACCTATTTTCGTGGTGACAACAAGGTCAGCCACTTTCCATTTCCTCAGGCACAGATTGACACCCAATACTTTGGAAAACACGATCTCAATCTGTTCCGTCGCATCCAGCTCGCCGGCGAAACCATCGGTACCGTCTTCCTCCAGTCTGACCTGCAGGAGATGGAAACTCGTTTGCAACGTTATGTCCTGATTGTGTGCTCGGTAATGCTTGTTTCAATCCTGGCGGCCCTGGTTCTCTCTGCCAAACTCCAGCGATACATTTCACAGCCCATCCTGCATCTGGCAGCAACTGCCAATGCAGTGTCCACCGAGAAGAACTATGCTATCCGGGCCACGAAACAGGGCGAAGACGAGCTAGGTCTCCTGATTGACGGATTCAACCATATGCTGTCCCAGATTCAGGAACAAGACAGTGCCTTGCAGCAGGCCCGCGTGAACCTAGAACAGCGAGTCCAGGAGCGCACCGAGGAATTGCAGCAGGAAATCAGGGAGCGCAGGCAAACAGAGCAGGCACTGATTCTAGAGCGCGAGTTGATGGACTCTCTTATGGAGAGCGTTCCGGACATCATCTTCTTTAAGGATTCAGCCGGGCGCTTCATCAAGACCAACCAGGCGCACGCTGAACTGTTTCACGTGGCTTCTGTCAGGGAGATGGTTGGCAAGTCGGACTTCGACTTCCATCCCGTCGAGTGCGCTCGGAGCTACTTTGAAGAAGAACAACAGATCATTAAGACAGGGCAGGCGCTGATCGGTCATGTTCAGAAAAATGAAGGACCTGATGGCCGCACTCGCTGGTTTCTAGTGACGAAAATGCCCTTGCGCAGTAAAGAAGGTAAGATCATAGGGACTTTTGGCACCTCCAAAGACATCACAGCCTTGAAAGAAGCCGAGCAGGCACTACGGACCAGCGAGGATCGCTTCCGTCGGCTGGCTGAGGCTACCAGCGAGGTCTTCTGGATATTTGATCCCAAGAAGGTCCAAATCCTCTATGTCAGTCCAGCCTTCGAACAGGTGTGGGGCCACACCTGCAAGAGTCTCTATGAAAAGGCCGCGATTTTTCTGGAAGCAATCCATCCCGACGAACAATTGAGGGAACAGGGGAACCTCGAACGCCAGGAGCGTGGAGAGGCAACCGATACTGAGTACCGCGTCGTTCGCCCGGATGGCTCGATCCGTTGGGTATGGGACCGAGGATATCCTATCCGCAATGCCGCCGGTGAAGTATATCTCGTGACTGGTATTGCCCAGGACATCACGGAACGAAAGGAAGCAGAGGTACGTCTGGCAGATGCGCACAAGCAATTACTGGAAACCTCGCGCCAGGCGGGGATGGCCGAGGTAGCCACCGCCGTGTTGCACAACGTGGGGAATGTGCTCAACAGTGTCAATGTGTCAGCCGGTCTAATGACCGATGCGATTCGGAAATCCAAACTGTCTGGCCTGACCAAGGCTGTCGGCTTGATGAACGAGCAGTCGACAAATTTGGGCGACTTCTTAACCAACGATTCGAAGGGAAAGCAATTGCCGGACTATCTGAAGAAGCTGGCTGAGCATTTGGGTAGCGAGCAAGCCGGGTTGTTGCAAGAACTCAGCTCACTATCAAAGAACATCGAGCACATCAAAGACATCGTCAGCATGCAGCAGGCCTATGCGCGTGTGTCGGGCGTGGCCGAAGCTATCTTACCGGCAGAACTCGTGGATGACGCGTTGCGCATGAACGCGGGCGCTCTGAGCCGGCATGATGTGCATGTGACTCGGGAGTACGCCGATCTACCCAAGATCCTGGTTGAGAAGCACAAAGTGCTCCAGATTCTAGTGAATCTGATCAGTAACGCCAAATATGCCATGGACGAAGCAAATCCACCGGTCAAGCAACTCGTCATGAGAATGGGCATGAATGGAAACAATCACTTGAAGATTGCGGTGATCGACAACGGAATTGGAATCTCAGAGGAGAATCTGACCCGGATCTTCGCGCATGGATTCACCACCAAGAAAACGGGACATGGATTTGGTTTGCACAGTAGTGCTCTGGCTGCGAAGGAAATGGGTGGAGCCCTACAAGTGCACAGTGAAGGCAAAGGAAAGGGTGCCACTTTTACGCTCGAGCTCCCGTTAAAGCTCGGGGAGGAAGCCAATGGATAGTCTTCAAACCTGTAAGCCGAGGCGGATTCTAGTCATCGACGACAATCGCTCGATCCACGAGGATTTCCGTAAGATTCTGGGCAGCAAACAAGGCGGGAACTCCGCACTGGATGAAGTCGAGTCCGAACTGTTTGGGGATACCAAAGTCGAGGCAAATGTTACGGAGCTGGAGATTGACTCAGCTTACCAGGGACAGGAAGCCGTGGCGTTGGTGCGAGCCGCGTTGGCGCAGGGGCGTCCCTATTCGATGGCCTTTGTTGACGTGCGAATGCCCCCAGGCATGGATGGCATTGAAACGACCGCGGCGCTGTGGAAAGTCGATCCCAATTTGCAAATTGTGATTTGCACGGCCTATTCAGACTACTCCTGGGATGAGATGTTGGAAACCCTGGGAACGTCGGATCGCCTGCTAATTTTGAAAAAACCATTCGACAACATCGAAGCTCTTCAACTAGCGAATGCCCTGACCGAGAAATGGCATCTGGCTCGGCAAGCACAATGTCAAGTGGAGGAACTGGAGCGCCGCGTCCAAGCCCGAACACAGGATCTCTCGATTGCCAACGAGGAACTGCAGAGAGCCAAAGAAGTTGCAGAGGCCGCCAATCGGGCTAAGAGCCAGTTTCTGGCGAACATGAGCCATGAAATTCGGACTCCATTGAACGGAGTGATTGGCACGGCCAATCTTCTGCTGGACACCGATCTGAGTCCGGAACAGCGCGAGTATGCACAGATGCTACATGGCAGTGGCAAGAGTTTACTTGTAGTAATCAATGACGTTCTCGATTTTTCTAAGATTGAGGCTGGGAAATTGGCGTTCGAGCATTTGGATTTCGATTTGCGCCAGACGGTTGCATTCTCGGTCCGCCAATTAGAGCATCGGGCCAAGGAAAAAGGCATCCAACTGGGCTTTCGAATCGAAGAGGAAGTGCCGAGCAGCTTGCGCGGCGATCCGGCACGGCTGGGGCAAATTCTGCTGAATCTGATTGGGAACGCCGTGAAGTTCACCGAGAGTGGTGAGGTTCGCGTTCAGGCTACGACGGAACGCGACGAGGAGTCTCACGCAACCTTGCGCTTTGAGGTACGAGATACGGGCATCGGCATCTCGCCCGAAGTTCAAGAAGCGCTTTTTCGTCCCTTTACACAAGCTGACGGCTCTACCACGCGCAAGTACGGGGGAACCGGGCTTGGATTGGCTATCTCCAAGCAGCTCGTCCAGTTGATGGGAGGCGAGATCGGAGTGCGTAGCGCGTGTGGTGAAGGAGCTCTGTTCTGGTTCACGGCGCGTTTGGAGAAACAAATCGTGAATCCCGCGGATCCTATCCTCGAAGTACCCAGCCAAGATCGACCGTCTGTTGCACGACTCACCTTGCGAGTTCTGGTTGCAGAGGATAACCACGTCAATCAGCTAGTGGCAAGACGTTATTTGGAAAAGCTGGGTTGTTTCCCAGATCTGGCGGAGAACGGCCCTGCGGTCCTGGAGGCAGTTAAGCGCAACACTTATGATTTGATTCTGATGGACTGCCAGATGCCGGAAATAGATGGCTACGAGGCTACTCGCCAAATTCGACTTATCGAGGGAAATGGCTTGGCTGGTGAGACACGAAGCGGATCAAACAGAGGGTCTTCGGAGTGCAAGCCGGTTCGCATTGTCGCAATGACCGCGAATGCCATGCAAGGTGACCGCGAACGATGCATCGCGGCAGGGATGGATGATCACATCGTCAAACCTCTGGACT
>Ga0187893_10012690_pt1 | contig 11897 bp, 9 predicted proteins | sample MA1701074metaG_FD_139574 | JGI IMG/M metagenome (GOLD analysis project Ga0187893, IMG submission 139574) | White microbial mat communities from a basaltic lava cave in the Kipuka Kanohina Cave System on the Island of Hawaii, USA - MA170107-4 metaG ... | reverse complement strand
GATGCAATGCCCGGATCTGATGCTGAACATCCTGCCCATCGGGTCCTGCTCACCCAGAATGGCATCTATGCTCTCGAGAGCCTTGACACCTCGGCCTTGGCTAGAGACGAAAGTTTACGAATTCGCTTCTTCCTTGCTCCTCTGCGGCTCAAGGGGGCAAGGGGTCTCCAGGCGACCCCGCTGCGATTTGATAGCAGCAGTATCCCGCTCGAGCCTGCTACTGAAAAGTAATCGCAAATTCCGACTTCAACATAAGACCACCTAATCCCGACCTGCCTGCCCCTTGTCAGTCACCTCAAGGTTGACGAAAGACTCAGAACTGGAAAACGTGCGCGATCTCAGGTGCACCGTACTGAGCTCCGCCAGTCCAGACCTTCAAGTTCGGCAGAATATCTACTTTTCCTCGGCTGTGCGTATGGCCGCACAACACCAGAATCTGCCGGTCCGGATGTTCCTCGGCCGAAGCTAGCAACAGTTCTCCCATAGCTTTGCAGGTGAACCAGGGAAGCCACTCCTTGTTCGAGATGGAGCCTTCGTGCCAGCAGGCATCTTGGAAGGGTGGGTAGTGTGTCGCCATCACGATCCTGGGATACTGAGCCAATGCCTCGACAAGAACCGTACGCGCTTCTTGAGCAGCCTGCCGTCCAAGATAAAAGAGTTTGGTTACAAGTTCCTGTCGCGTCAAGCCGCGAAGGTCTTCGATCAGATCAAAATCGCTCGCAGACATCTCCATGGTTAGTGGTCAGCCTGGAGGCTACATCGATCGGCTGAAGGCTTATGTTTCGCAGCTTGGCATTGCGTTGCAATACTCCTCCAACATTGCTCCAGCAAAAGGCGTGTCGTACGGTGGAAGGATCACGTTGCTCCCAGATCTCTCTCCCGCCGAGGCATTCGCGACGCTAGTCCACGAGACGGCACATGAGCGACTTCACCGAACCGAGCGCCGAGCTGAAACGACTCGCACGATCCGCGAGACCGAAGCCGAAGCCGTCGCATTCGTCGTGTGCCAAGCCGTTGGCTTAGATGGCGCAGAGGCGTCCAGTTCATACATTCAACTCTGGAACGGCAACAAGCAGATCCTGACCGAATCTTTGCACTTCGTCCAGCAGACCGCTTCCCAGATCCTCAGTGCAATCTCTCCTGGCGAATAGCCAGGGACCTTTCGGCAGGCCCGTTGGGCACGTTCTGTCTGTTCCCCGCTCACCCACCCCTCGCGCGATCAAACGCAATGAAGCTGTTCTTGCGGGTCTGCCCAGCCAGGAGTGCGGAAGGGGTCCGCTTCAGCGGAGAACTGGGCACTATCTCGAGATTTGATGAAGCCCTGCGAATCCTGGAACGTTACCCCTAGCATCGGCTTTACCCACTTCACATAGATCCCAAGTTTGCAGCCATCATTCTTGAAGAGGTGGCGCGACTCGGAGGCCGAGATCAGGTTGAGCGTTGGAAGAAACTTCTGGTTCCTCCAAACGAATAGTCCCAATTCGCAGTCCGACATCCCGAATCATCTCTTCCGTCGTCACACTTGGTCTAATCCCTTCTTCATCAGGTTTACTCTTCCCCTTGACCGCAATTCTCCTGTTCAATTAACCTGCCACTTCATACTAGATCTCAACTACAATCTCACACCCCATATGCCACGATGCATCCTTCAGTCGCCTCGTCGATCGTGGAAGGTTATCTCATCGGGGATCTCGAAATCGCCGCCAGTCGAAGGCTCAGCTTCGGCCGTGAGGCGATAGTCACGTGGAGACAAAATGAGTGAAACTGTATTCACTAAAGTCGACTATGACTTGGGCTCACTGATTAAGTACATAGGTCTTGGTGAGATCGGATTGCCGGATATCCAGCGACCTTTTGTCTGGAAGGACGCCAAGGTTCGCGATCTATTCGATTCCATGTACAAAGGTTACCCGGTGGGCTATCTATTGTTCTGGCAAAACGCCTTGGTGGATGGTACGCGAGCCATCGGGATCGACACCAAGCAGAAGCCACCCCGCCTAGTGATCGTTGACGGACAGCAACGCCTCACCTCGCTGTATGCCGTTGTTAAGAACATCCCGGTATTTCGAGAAAGCTTCGAGAGCGAACGAATTCAGATTGCCTTCAATCCGCTAGAAGAAAGATTTGAGGTGGCCGACGCGGCCATTTGTCGTGACAAGGCTTTTATCCCATCCATTTCGTTGGTTTGGAATAAAAATACCGACTTGTTTGAGGTAGTAGAAAAGTATCTGGAAGGATTGAGTGGATCTCGCGAAGTTACTGCTGAAGAGAGCCGAGCCATAAAAAAAGCCATCAGTAGGCTGCAAGGACTGTTGAGCTTCCCGTTCACCGCCCTAGAGTTGGCATCCGATATCGATGAGGAGGCCGTGTCGGATGTGTTCGTGCGTATCAATAGCAAGGGGACGCCACTAAACCAAGCGGACTTTATTCTAACTTTGATGTCCGTGTTTTGGGACGAGGGGCGCTCCGCGCTGGAGCACTTCTGTCGCGAATCTCGAAAACCCTCAAAAAGCGAAGCGTCGCCATTCAACCACTTTATTGAACCATCGCCAGATCAGTTGTTGAGAGTAGGCGTAGGCGTCGCGTTCAAACGTGCCCGGCTGAAGTATGTCTATTCAATCTTGAGAGGCAAAGATTTGGAGACCGAAAAATTCAGTGATGAGCGCCGGGAGCAGCAATTTGAACTGCTCAAGAATGCGCAGCAACGGACACTGAACTTGCAATATTGGCATGACTTCATGAACTGCATCCGCCAAGGCGGTTTCCGCAGCGGCAAGATGATCAGCTCTCAAAACAACCTGTTGTTTTCTTACATGCTCTACCTGATCGGCCGCACTGAATATAAAGTCCCTGAGTTCGACCTGCGGCGGGTGATTGCCAGGTGGTTTTTTATGTCGGCGGTCACCGGTCGCTTTACTGGATCGCCAGAATCAGCCATGGAATTTGATTTGGCTAGATTGCGCGACGTGAATAGTGCCGACGGTTTTGTGAAGACACTCACACAAATCTGTGAAATTACCCTCACGAACGATTTTTGGGCCGTATCGCTGCCCAATGATCTCGCCACCTCCTCCCCGCGCAGTCCATCGTTGTTCGCCTATCATGCAGCGCTGGTGCTTTTGGATGCTCGGGCGCTTTTCTCCAAAATCAAAGTGGCCGACCTGCTCGATCCGTCCATACATGCCAATCGCAATGCAGTGGAACGGCATCATCTCTTCCCTAAGGGTTTCCTGAGCAAGCAAGGTCTGAATGCCATCCGCGACACAAACCAGATAGCCAACTACGCTTTGGTGGAGTGTGGGGACAATACCGACATCTCCGACCAGGCACCAGCTGATTATCTGTCCGAAATAAAAGCTCGGTTCGGTCAGACGGAACTTGAGCGAATGTATCGCCTTCACGCCCTGCCTGCGAATTGGGAACACCTGGATTACGCGAAGTTCTTGGAGAAACGCCGCGAGCTCATAGCACAGGTGATTGCAGAAGGATACGCTACCCTTATCACGGGCGGAATTCAGGAAGATCTGGGAAAGGTTGAGTTCGATCTTTCAAAGGTCGTTCTGGATGGCGAGTCTGAAGCTGTAGAGTTTAAGTCTACCCTGCGTACCAACTTGCACACCGGCAATAAAGACCCTCGGATGGAGTTCTCTGTGCTCAGAACCTTGGCCGGATTCTTGAACACCAACGGCGGTATGCTGGTCATCGGTGTTTCAGACGATGGTAGTCCGGTAGGTATCCAAGCGGATGACTTTGCCAACGAAGACAGAATGAGCTTGCATTTGGTGAATATCGTCAAATCCCGCATGGGAGTCCAAGCGATGGCCAGCCTGCACGCTCATTTTGATGAGCACGAGGACTTCAGGGTAATGGTTGTGAAGTGCCAGAAGTCAGCCACACCGGTGTTTCTGAAGGACGCCGAAGCGGAGCGGTTCTATATTCGCACTGGCCCTTCTACCACAGAGTTAAGTGCCAGTCAGATGTCGGAATATATCAAGCAGCGATTCAAGGCCTGACGGGCTAGTCATCTCTTGCAGAAGGGTCTGGCCAGAGCTTCTCTAGAGTTCCTTTCTAGTTCTCGTTCTCTTCCTTTTTCTTCGAATGGAAGTCATGAATAGCTTTGAAAGCCTTGTTGAGTTGATCTCCGTGAGGCTCCAGCGGAGCGTTCAAGGCAGGAGGAGCCAGGGAGAATAAATCGTAAGTCAGCGTTAGCAAGCTGACCAACAAGCGGTGGAGATCAGACCTAGAGATCTTGTCGTGGAGCCCTTTGTTTGCCAGTCGATCAAGTTTATCTATGCGGTGGCCCAAGTCCTGTAGCTCAATTAAGACTAGCTGTTTTTCGTCACCTGCCAGGCGATCCTCAGCGTATGCCCACAGCCGGTTTCTGTATTCTTCTTTGCCAACCTTTCGGTTTTTGAACAACGCGTCTCGCGGAGGAAACAGCATGTCTGCTAATCCGACGAGAAACCGACGGCAAGAAAGCGCCACTTTAGCGACGTCCTCAGCCGTCTCGACAAAGTCGAACTTCGTGAAAGCGCCATGAAGTTTTTCACGCAAATCTGAATCAGCGATCCGCAGCAGTACTTCCTCAGCAAGACGCGCCAGATGAAGCGACAGACCGTCGGATAGTTCGGCAAATCTTTTTGCATGATCATGCGAGTCAAAGGCATCAAAGATTGTGTGGCGAACCCCGAGGTCTTCCCACACGATAGAACTGAATTCCAGTTCGCTCCAATCTTTCATCAGTCCCACATGTTTTGAATCATCACCTTCAAATTCTCTATAGAAGATCCGAAGTTGACCATTAACAAATCTGAACTTTGGGATCAATAGAGCTTGGTAGAGGCCCCAATGTACTGGGTTAGTTGGGTTCACCTCGAGCGAGCCGAGGTACGAATCGTCCTTTTTGAATCCAAGATGAAGAGAATCCCGAAGGTTCCAAGTCATACCCTCTACTGCTATAACATAGACTCCTGTCGAGCCCAGAGCATGGGCAAACTCCTCGGGGTCTACTGCTCTCCAAATCCGCAGCTCGTAGCCCAACAGACCCCGTAACAAATCTTCCCACTTCTCACCAGCGAAGTGGTGTACCAAGAGGTTACCCGCCAGAATCTTGAGGTGTGTCTCCCCCTTGAAGCATGACAGCAGACTGCGAAAGAACAGTTGCTGTATACGCAGGCCGTAAAGAGTGCCGTGTTTCTGAGCATCAAAGTGAAGAGCTATGATCATCGGTCTCCGGAGCCAATCTCACGTCGTGGAGCCCTGAGCAGCTTCGGGAGGGCTCGGCTGTATTCGGGATCTCAGCACTGTCACCAGCATGTGCATCATTGCTTGGGGCGGTGTGTTGGCTAGGGACAGAGCTTGTCGAACCGATTGTTCAAGGTCGTTCACCGCAAAAATGGCATCCTCGATTTCCGTTCGATACCGATCGACTGATTCAGAATGGCTGAGTGGGTTGAGAACCCAACTGACCGCATGCTCGATTCGCATCTGCAGGTCTGCACGCACAGCCGGAACCTTCACTGGCCTGGGCTGCCACCAATGTTGGCCTTGCCAGACAGGATCTGGCCGAGCCTCCACTCTCGCACCCTTCAGTGCTGCCCAGAAGTCAGAGGCAGGAACCTTTTCGATTTTAGAACGGTACCTAATGGAGACTTTCAGTTCCTCACAAGCCCACTTGAGAAGAAGTTCAAACTTTGTTCGCACATGCACGGCCGCGGCCTTTACTTCTCCTTGGAGAAGGAACGTTAGTGCGCGGTAGAGATGATCCTCATCTGGAAGAAGAATCGGTTTCTCATAGTTTCCCAGTGATGAGGCGAACAGCTCGTAGCACTTCCACTGATGACCACCGAGCCATTGTTTAGCGACTTCGTACCACGCCCGGTCGAATGTCAGCAGCATCACCTGCCAGCCGTTCTTGACAAACTCGGACTCGACCAGTTTCAAGACTGGCAGGCGGTGCGCCATGTCCAACCCGATTAGGACATCATCGAGTACGAGCAGGCGAGGTTCTGGGCTGGTTCGACTCGCTGATTCGGGAATTTCCACCTTTAAGGCCGCCATGTAGAACGCTAGCGCTATGGCCGTCAACCTTGCCTCGTTGAGAAATGTCGCCGGGTGTTCGATCAATTCATTGCGAAAAGTTGCTCTTAGCATCAACTTCGGTTCGCCAGGCCAGGTGCCATTCCCTACCTCCGGGCTCTTGATTCCTTGCACATAGCCGAAATCAATCTTAAGGAAAGGGTCAAAGCTCGCGATGTATTGATTCGCGAGAGTCTGAATCTCTGTCAGACGCCCCAACAATCCGTCGTTGAACTCCTTGATACGTTTCGTAAGTAGCTGATGCTGCCCCGTGACGAAACTATCGAAGGCCGTTCGTTCGTCAAATTCGCTGTCTTCCCTGGTCTCTTCCCCCTCTTGTGGCTGCAGTCCATAAGCAATCTTTTCGAGGTCGCTCATCTTACTAGGGTCGAGCAGCGCCATCCTGAGCCACTCCTCTCCCTCGTTGCGTATACCCTGCCACTCTTCGCCGAACGTTCTTGCTGTGGTGGGATACTCCACGTCGCGCAGTAATGTCTCGACCACTAATGGAAAGAGGTTGATGCCGTCCTGGTCGCGGTGGAGGAAATGCGTCTGAAGGACTGCACGGTAATCGAGGAATCCGCGTGTTCGTGCCATGGTTCGGAAAAATGGGTGGTTTGTGGGGCGACTAGACCCAATTTGCCATGTCATTTCTGCGTGTGGAGGGCCAGTGAGTGGGGACGTAAAACAAAGCGTCACGCGTCCCACTTGCAGATCAGGATCGGTAAAGCGATGCTTGAGGCACTTGGCATTCTTAAGATTGTCGTCAAAAGGGTTCTGCTCGCGGAGATCCAGCAAGTGAGCCAATGCAGAAAAGATCGTTGATTTGCCACTACCGTTCTCACCGTAAAGCAACAGATTCTTTCCGTTGAGGACGACCGATGGTACGAGGTCTGCGGGGAACCCTCGAAAATCACAAATCTCGATTCGGTCTATTCTCGTGCTACTCACTTTCGGCCCTCTACGATGCGAACCGATTCGAGTGAACCTAAACTGAATAGTGCTCCCCGCACGGGATGATTGCTCGCGTAAAGCGATTGGAAGAGTTCCCCGAGGCCCGACATTCGCTGAGCGTCGGGAATGGATCTTAGAGGCGGAAGGTAAGCCTGCAGAGCGACGTCGAAGAGCCGAATACCGTGGGCGTGTAGTTCTTCGGGAAAGTAGAGCTCGTACACGAGGCCATTCAGTATCTGTCTCCAGTACTCAAGCATTAGGGTGTCACGAGGGCTCTTAGTGTGCCCACGTTCGTTGAGGCTGCGATTCAAATACAGCAGGTCTTCCACCATCTTCACGATCAAGGCTTCTTGCTTAGACTCGGAGGCCGCGATCGGTATCTGCTCGATGAAGCGTTTACCGTATGACCAGTAGCCACCGCGGAATGGCGTACTAACCTGCCGGATAAAATACTCACTCACAGGAGAATTCAGAAGCGCCTGCAGAAAATGAAGAGACCTCTGTTCGCCAGCATGTAGCCATCGAATCCCGTAGTAAGGGCCGTTTCCACCGCCCGTGAAGAACACACCAATAGGATCAAAAGTAAACCGCGGAGACTGCGAGATCACTTGAACCACTAGCTTTGCGGAATCGAACAAGGCAAGATTTTTTGGGTAAAGATAGCCGTACCATTGAGGAGAGTCAGCCCGGCCTGACTCACGCGACCGTAATTCAGTTTCATATGCTTTCAAGTATTTCCAAGTCTCCGGATAACGCTTGCGGAATTCACTCTCAGAGACTAAATAATGTGCTCCTGATTCAAAACGGTAGGGAACAATGATTCGGTGCGAAGGAGTTGCAACGCCGAAAGGATCCAACCCGATATCGTTGATGAGCGGTCTCGCCATGCTAGCTTCAAGTAGCCATTCGGTGCCGTCCCGGGTTGACACTCGCACTGTGCCTTGCTGCGTCTCCTCTAAGGCTTCTACCACGTAAAGCTTATCCGCACTCGTCACGACGCCTTGCCAAATCCTGGCGATATGCCCTAGTTTGTGAGACATCGAGACGAGACGCTCGAAAACACTACGGCCTGGCCCCACTGTAAAGTTCCACTCGGAAGAAGAGATAGCGCTAGCCGGAAAGTTCCCTTCGGTTCCTCGAACTCCGTGGAGCCAGGCGTCGAAATCATCAACCCGAACAAAGCGGCAGTTGTCAGCTCCAGCTTTGTCGAGAAAAAGCAGACATACATAGTTGGTGGCACCGGGGAAAACCTGTTGGTCACCGAAATGTACAACGTGGCGGAGGTGTCGTCCTTTAGTCAGTAAACCGCGCAGCGACTCGCCATACTGCGCGTTGAAGAATTTATGCGGGAGGATGTAAGCGAGCTGTCCACTAGGTTTGAGGTACCTCAGCCCCGCCTCTACGAAGACAACGTAGAGATCGTAGTTTCCTTTCTCAGCGGATTTGTAGTGATTCTTATAGAAAGCAACGAGTTCTGGGTTTTGCTGCTTCAGCGTTTGAATGCGCACGTAGGGAGGATTTCCGAGCACGATGTCAAAGCCGCTTTCAACCTCACGAGACTCCACGAATTCCATCTGTCCACTGATCTCATTCATGAAGGTAAAGCGGCCCCGCAGAGTTGCCGCAGCATTGCCGTTCAGTCGAACCTTCCCAACGGGAAGGCCGAACATCCACTCCGCATCAAAGAACTCGGCCGCGTGATTCTGGTCATAGGGATCCCATTTAGCCAAGGCCTGCGCGCTCTCCGCAGGCATGCTTTGTTTCAGGAGGTCAGCAATCTGTTGTCGAAGTCTGGCATCGTCCTCGCGGCACTTGGCCTTCCGGCCTGGCGTGCGAGCATTGAAGTGGTCGTGCCGAACCTTTTCGAGTTCACGTCGCAAGGGACGAATCTCTGCTTCGATCAAATGCATCTGAGGTTTTTCCATTGGAACCAAAGCGTCGGCAGCAACAATCTTGGTCTCGAGGTTCGGTAGAGGACGCACACCTAGGTTTGGCGCTTGGAGATCAACTTTTTGATCGACCAGAAGAGCAATGAAAAAGCGCAGCTTGGCGATCTGGCAAGCAATCGGTTGAACGTCAACGCCGTATATACAGTTCTCGATCAAGAACAGCTTACGGGCGAAGTCGAGGGCATGAAATCGCGTGTCAAAGGAGCGTCGTATGTCCTCGATTCGGGCTTTACATTCCTCAAGTTCCTCGATCGGGGCGTCGGCTTGACAGAGCAGTTCATAGTACTTTTCGGCTTCGGAGAGGCGGTCGCGCTTCCAACTTTCATTGTTCTCGTCGAGCTTCTGCAGTAAGTCCACTAGCCTCTGAAGTGCTCCCATAGGAAATGCACCAGAGCCACAGGCGGGATCTAAGATTTTGACACGTCCGATGGCGCTGACTAACGCAGCCCGGTCTTCTCGGGTCAGGCCCGATAGATCTGCCTGGGCGCTAAACAGTGTCTTCAAAGACCTTTCCTGCAACGGGGGAAGCTGCTTGGTAAGGTAGGTCATCAAGGCTTCGTCCACCATGTAGCGGACGATCTCTCGCGGGGTGTAGAAGGCACCTAGAGCCTTTCGCGCGGTAGTTCGCGTATCCTCATTGTACGACGCGAGTAAATTTTCAAAGACCTTCCCCAGGAGTTCAGGATCCAGGGCAATCTCCTCCTCAAACGGAGTGTTCTCTTCAACCGTAAACTTATAGCGGCTCAGCGTTTCGATGAGGCCTCGTACCTTTTCCTTTTTCCTTCTTTGATCGTCGTAGACAGCGCTAAGATCCGCCTCTTGTTCTTCCGCGAAAAAAAGCTCATTCGGAAGGCAAAGGCCGTTGTCCCTCTCTTCGGAAAAATCGTCCAGACGCAGGTTAGGCCTGCTTTTATCATCTCGGACATCGTCGAGACAGTCAAAGAGCCCACCGTTTATGAAGGGAATATGGTTACGGAGGAGAGATTCGAGGTCATCGGAAGATTTGACCATGTCCGAATAGCGCCAAAGGTTTGTGACGCCGCGGTTCCCGTCACGCGAACCTTTGTACTTCTTGCGCCATTCCCGCTTGTCCTGCTCCTGGTTGAGAGTTGCGAAGAAGAGGTTTTGCAGGAAGGCACGGTAGTAAGTACCAGCCTTTGGATGCGCGTCTTTGAGCATTCGGTCAGCGACACGACGACGAAAAAGGTCGCGAGGCAACAGACGTTTCTCCTGAAGAAACCAGCAGAAAATGAGTCGGGTAAGAAGGCGAATGAAGAAGATGGAGCGCTGCTTCTCACGCTCGATACTGTCGCTAATGGCTTCAATGGAACGGGGTAACGTCACATCCGGTGAACCCAGTGCCCAGAAATACCAGTTGGCCACCTCTCGGTAGAACAGCTTGTTCAGTTCCGATGTATCAAGACGCTTTTCCCACGCCTGGTGAAGACCTGAGAAGTTGTGGAAGTAGAACTCGTGGTACAGAGCGTCCAGGGAAAGGTCATACAAGATGTCGACATGCGCGCGGAGCGGATCGGGACAAGTGATGTCTTTGATGAGTGTGACTTTCTCCAAAACATCCCTTGACTCATCGCGTCTGTGAAGTCGGCGATTTATGATTGAGATGGAAAGGCCAGCGCCGTGCTTGACAAAAAGCAATGCCGGCATGTCAAAGACGCGATTCACAGCTCGGGTGATCTGGGCGAGGTCTGTTCTTGTGTAGTGGTTCGTCCTTTAGCTCGATAGCGAGGAAAACGTATGACTGAATTTCGGTCGGCTTGAACTGCTTTTGGAACGGGATCTTGTCCTGCCCACGTAGTGATAAATCGTCTCCGGTGACCTGGCAGAGGAATTCCACGTTTGTCCACTCAGTTACTTTGGCTGCATCCTTTCGGAGCCGCCCACGTTGGTCGAGCGTGTTACAGAAATTCTCAAGTCCACTGACCCGAAGTACCAGATCGCTGCGATAACCGAGGACACTCAGCAGCCCCATCCCTGCCTCGTACAAGGGTTGGGAAAGAAAAGCCTTCAAAGCTTGCTCGATATCGCGCTTGGCATCCACATCGCTGAGCATATCCTGTTCTTAATACTCCTACCGTCAGATCCGTTTACTTGCCCATTCGCAGCGAGCAGTCTGGACATAATGCTGCCCTGACAGCTGCATTGAGCAAATACCCATCTCCAACATTTGAATTCTGGCTAGTCCTGCTTCCCGCCAGGTGGATTAGGCAGGTGGCTTAATGACGAGCCAGGTGATGAGCTCGAACTCAGAGTCCTCAGAGGCTTGCTGCGTCTGGGACACCAGCAGCCCAGTTCTTCCCGATTGAAGTGCTGCCCCAGAGCGTCGCTTGAAAGTATGAACAATCGACTCTAGAGCCAGTGTCAACAGATCAGAGTATTTCTCCATTCTGCTTCCATTGGCAGTCTCCTGGTCGAACAAGCTGCACAGCGTTTCATAAGGGATCGGATGCCCACCGCAGAGATGACGGTAGATTTCGAGAATCTGCTTCGGCTGAGCAAAAGTGAAACGCACATTCCCGTCGTCCCGAATGTAGACGAGGAAATAAGGCTGGAGGGGATTGACCGACTCCGCTCGATACAAATCCTTAGGACTCGCAGAACCGCCACTAGAAAGGTGGGCCAGGCAAAAGATGATGCCTGGAGCTGCCACCCTCAGCGTTGCATCGGGTGGAACCACGGTATAAAGACCGAGAGGAGCGTTTTCCAAGAGAACGCGGTTTGCCTGAATGTAGTTGAGGAGATCTTGACGGAAGTCATCGAGGGTGAACTCTGTGAGTGTTAGCGCCGGTTAGAAAGAGCACCAGATATGCCGGTTTGGATGGGAGCCAGAGGGATTGAGAGCTGCATGCAGACACACGAAGGCGGGGCTTTCCAGTGACAAAGCTAAGGAATTCGGTT
>Ga0187893_10012687_pt1 | contig 11900 bp, 8 predicted proteins | sample MA1701074metaG_FD_139574 | JGI IMG/M metagenome (GOLD analysis project Ga0187893, IMG submission 139574) | White microbial mat communities from a basaltic lava cave in the Kipuka Kanohina Cave System on the Island of Hawaii, USA - MA170107-4 metaG ... | reverse complement strand
GGGATGAAACGCGAGGCCCAGAAGCCCTCTCTCGCCGCCCGTGCTGATGAGCGATGAGACATTAAGAAACGCCGTCCCCAAGAGCCCCGTACCATCCTTGATCTTGATCCGCCCCGTCTGTTCGACAACAAACAGCCGCTCGAAATCGCCCGGCGCATGAGTCAAGAAAACGGGGTCGGTCAACGTCTCCCCCGCGCCGCCGATGACGCGAATGGTGGTAAGTTGAGGAGTCCCCGCCCAAACCGGCGTAACCGAGAAACGGACCACCGCCGTAACTAACCAAATGATGACGACGCCTGGCCGCATCATGCACAACCCTTTCATTCTCGGTATAATCGCGGATATCCTTCCGCCGGTACGACGGTTTCCCCGAAACCATGCACCGCGGCACCCCCGCCTAAGGTTTTCCTACTCTACCGCAAGACCTCCAAGTTTTCCAGACCCCCGCACTTAATATTTCGAGGCGAGTTGTAACGGTCAAACAGCCCAGAACCCCTTGATCTGCTCTTCCCGCGCAATCGCTTTTTGTTCCACACTTACCCTATCTCACTGAATTCGCGGGCCCGCGACGCTGCTCGAAGAGGCCGAAGTACGGCGCAGAAATTGCAATGTGAAAAACTTGAATTTCTTTTGGAGGAACGAAAATGCGCGGGTACGTTTTGAGAAGGGTCGGACAGCGTTGGTCACCCCATTCCAGCGATTATGAAGATCGACCATCACACATTGATCGACCGATTGGCTTGGGCGCTGCATTCCTTGTTAAGCCGCTCGGCATCGCGGCGCACGGCGACGCGGATGGTGAATCCCGCCGCGCGCGACGAAGTCAACCACCTTCTCGATCAGGTCGGCGACGACGTAATGGCGCAAACGCTACATCAACTCTATCGCCTCGCCGTTCGCGAGGTGCGCGACCGGACTCGCCAAAAAGAGCGCATGATCGGCCACTCGACGGACGCCTCACACCCGACGCCCCGACACCGGACCCGATCGTAGTTATTACGAAGAAATCACCGGCGGGATGTCTTGGCGAGCGCCGCCATTCCGACAAAGCAGAATTCCCAGGAGGAAGCAAGCGGCTCCAACGAGCAGGAAACTAACGGGCACGTGGGCCGCAGCGGTCGAGGATTCCGCATCCAGGTGCAGACCCATCTTCGCGGCCCATTCCGGACTGGCCACGGTCAGCGCCGAAAGGGCGTTGTGCAGGAAATGGGCCAGAATGGCGGGCAAGATCGAGCGCGACTGCCAGCATAGGTACCCGAGCACGAGACCGAGTCCAGCCGTCACAGGGAATCGGAATACGTAAAAATGAAAGATCCCAAAGATCGCGGCCGAGACCACGATGGCAGTTCCGCGAGAGGCTGACCTTCCGAGAGCGCTCAAGACGAAACCGCGAAAGAGCAACTCCTCGCAGACGGATGGAATGAGGGCCAAGAGAAGCACGACATCCGCGGCCCGCATGTTCCGCAAGTGACCCGCCAACCCCTTCAGGCTCTCGAGCGCGGCCTCGGGCGTCGGCAAAACGAGGTTCTGAATCACGGCCAATTCATGCGCCGGCACCCAAGCGGAGACTCCGATCAAAAGTGCGGCGAGAAAAAATCGAATCGGCGGGACCCGTAGACGAAGCGAAGCCGCCAAATCCACCTTCCAATAAACCATGACCGCGACGGGGATCCCCAGCAGAATCAGAGGCATCAACCACGCGGTCGCCCAGAGGTGGGCGTCATAGGACGCAGACTCGTTGGACGCGACCGCCGATTGAACAAAAAACCAGATCGGAAACAGGAGGGAAATGACCAGGAGCCCCATCGATACTCCCGGCGCGGATGAGGGTCGAATAAGCGGGCGGGAAAGCGCGCTCTTCCATGAAGCCGCGTCCACAAAAACCACCGATTCGCGGCCAAACGTCCCCGCGGCAAGCGACACCGCCGCCGCCGCGTAGAGCGTCGTGGAGGACAGAACCATCGCCGTCTTCCAGAACGGAACCGCCGCCCCCAGGAGCAAATCCCGCGCCAAAAGGACCATGTTCCCCACGGGCATGACCAGCATGAGCCCTTCCAGGCGCGTTGCCGGCAAGGCCGCAATTCCTCCGGGAATCAACACGGCAAGAATCACGGGCGTCACGTAGTTCTGCGCCTCCTTGAATGTGCGTGCGTAACTGCACACCGCGATCATGATGGCCGACATCAGCACTGCGAAGGGAATGAGCGACAGCAGGATGAACAGCATCGTACCGACGGGAACGCGCCCGCCCGTGGTGGCGATGATCTTGCTGAACCCGCCGAAATACACCGTGGCCGTCACACTCGAAAGATTCAAAGCCGCCCCCATCACCGCCACTGTCGTCACCACGAGGAATTTTCCGACGATCAAATCCAGCACGGGTACGGGACAAACCATGAGTGACTCGAGCGTTCCCCTTTCGCGTTCGCCCGCGGTCAGGTCGATCGCGGGGTAGATCGCCCCGGTGATGGTCATGAGAATGAGGATGAGCGGCAGGACTTCTCCCAGTATCGAGGACGGCGCGGATAAATCAATTGTGGAAATCTCCAACGGCTTAACGAAACTGGGAGGCAGGCTGGCTTTTTCCAACCTTGATTCGACGATGCCCTCCTTCGCACGCTGAAGCAGATCGAGAATTCGATTCAAGGCGTTTCGACTTCGCGGCTCCTCCTCGTCGGCGAGCACCTCCACTTTGACCGTGCGCTCGATGGCTTCGGCGAACACGTCCTCCCGAATGCGAATGCCCACGGGAACCGCGCGTTCCGAGATGGCCCGTCGAAGGTCCGCTTCGATGGGGAACACCTCGATCTTTGACGACGACAGCGGCGTGGGCAAATCATCGGTTTTCTCCCCAGCCGCCTCCCTACGCGACTTTTCGGCGGCGAGTTCCTCCGCGTCGGCCATAATCAACCGCGTGAGCCGTAAGCGATCCTCGTCCCGCGCCACGCCGATGCGAAGAGACTCCTTACGCATGGTCTCGCCCTGATAACTGACCGCCTGAACGGACCCCAGCATCAAGAGTGGATACAAAACGATGGGCACGACGATCATGGCAATGAGCGTCCGCCGATCGCGCAGGATATCGGTCAGCTCCTTGGCGTAAATGGTGCGTATCCGCCGGTGGAAGCTCATGCGGTGGCGCCCACGGCCTCGCCGGCCTGAATGACCTGAAGAAAAATGCTGCTCAGGCGCCGCTCACCGGTCGCGCCTCTCAGGGCTTCCAAATCCCCCTCGGCGACAAGGCGCCCGTTGTGGAGCAGCCCGATCCTGTCGCAAAGGGTTTCGGCTTCATCGAGATAATGCGTGGAAAGGAGGATCGTCTTGCCGGCGTCGCGCTCCCGACGGATGAACTCGAGAATGATGCGGTTGCTGAGGACGTCGAGGCCGAGGGTCGGTTCGTCCATGATGAGAATCGCCGGGTCCGCGACGAGGGCCCGAGCGATGTTCACGCGCTGCCTTTGCCCGGTGGACATAGCCCCGCAGCGAAGATCGGCAAACGCGCGAATGTCCATCCAATCGATCAGGTGTTCCGCGCGGCCCGCCGCGGCGGGCGCTTCCATGCCGTGCAATTGGGCGAAATACACAAGAAGTTCGCGCGCCGTCAACCGCTGGTACAGCCCGGTGTTGGCCGTGAGGAAACCTAACACGCGTTTTACGTCCTGGGCATTGGCGGCCACGTCGAACCCAGACAGCCTCGCCGTGCCCGAGGTCGGGGCCATCAATCCGCTGAGCATCCTCAGCGTCGTCGTTTTGCCCGCCCCGTTCGGACCGAGCAACCCGTAAATCTGCCCGCGACCGACGCAAAAGTTCAATCCGTCCACGGCCCGCTTTTCCCCCTCGGTGGTGGGAAAGACCTTCACCAGATTCTCCGCGACGACCATATCCATGACGGGCATTGTAACGACGATTCGCCTTCCCTGCGCGGAGCGTGGAGGAATAGAACATCGATTCTTGGCTTTCGTCACTCCCCAACCGGCGTTCCGCATTCCGGACAAACTTGGGACACGTTGCCGGTGAGGTCGTAAGAACACTTCGGGCAAATGAATTTTGGAAGGTCGCCGGACCACATTGCGAAACTTCGTGCCTCACATTGCGGGCAAGTCGGTGTGTCCGGGGAAACCCAGAGATACCCGCAGATGCAACACTTGGGAATCGCGGGTTCATTCTCTTGTGCCTCGACTCGACGCGCGGAACATCCGGCTCCGATCATGGCCCCGAGAATTCTGTAGCAAACGCCATTACCGAGGCAGCGCACGAGAAGTTCGCCGGGGGCTGGTCCGTCCGATTGCGAAAAACGCGTTACGAAACCGATGAAAAAGCCGGGGACGCCAAAGCAAGTCGACACGGTCAGAGTCCCGAAAAATCCGCCAAGCGCAAGACCGGTCAGGCTTGATTTTGAAACGCGCGACGGTCCAAATCTCGAAAGCACGATAGGCCCTCACACCAACCGCACCAGGGGCCTGTTGACGACCGCCTGAGCGTGAATGGGGAGTTCCACGATGAAAGTCGCTCCTTCACCCGGGCGGCTGTCCAATCGAATCACGCCGCCCAGCACATGCACAAGCTCTTTCGTAATTGCCAGCCCCAGCCCCGTCCCCGCGTGTTCGCGCGTCTGCGACGAATCAAGCTGATGAAACTTTTCAAAAATGGATTGGTGCTGCTCCATGGGGATGCCCGGGCCGGTGTCGCGGACAATCAGCCGTACGCGATCCGTGCCGCCGGATTCCGCGGTCAGAAAGATCGCCCCGCCGTCGGGTGTGAATTTCACGGCGTTGCTCAGGAGATTGAAGAGAATCTGCTTGATTCGCCCGGAATCGCTGCGGCAGCGGGGCAACGCTTTGTCAAGCGTTGCCTCAAGCCTGTGGTTTTTCTTGTCCGCCAGCGGCCGGATGAAGTCCAGCAAGTCGCTGCAAAGCTCGGCCAATGAGAACTCCGACAAATGAAGCTCAAATCGACCAGCTTCGATCTTCGTCAAGTCGAGCAGATCATTGATTAGTTCCAGCAGACTTCGGCCGCTGGTAAGTATGTTTTCTGCGTAGCGGACACAACGCTTCGGGTCAACGTCGGGAATACCCACGGCGTCGCGAAGCAATTCCGCGAAGCCGATAATCGACGCCAGCGGGGTTCGCAATTCATGGCTGACATTGGCGAGAAATTCGCTTTTTACGCGGTTCGACTCAAACAGGGCCACGTTCGTCTCGGCGAGTTCGCCAAGTCGAATGTCCAGCGATCGGTTGATCTTCCTTTGCTCATCCTGGGCCGCCTTGATGTGGGCGAGCATATCATTAAACGTGTCCGCAAGTTCCTGGAATTCGTCCCCGCCGGGAATTTCCGCCCGAACGTCCAGATTACCCCGGGTCACATGCTCCGCGGCCCGGCGGAGCGTCGTCACGGGATTGAGCACCAGCCTCTGAGTTACGACGTAGAAAACAAGGATGGCGAGGACCGCCCCGCTCGCCCCTGCCAGAACTGTTACCGCGGCGTTCCATACGCCGGCCTCGCGCGGAATGGGGAGCGACACGTCGATGATGCCGCGAAGAGCGTCCGGGTGCGGATCGATGTTGATGCCGCGGACGGCCATTGCGAAACGGAAGCGCCGACCCTCCCGCTGCCGGGTCCAGTAGTATTGCTGACCCGGATTGATGGAAAGGCGCTCCACGGCGTCGGTCTGGAACCCCGGACCCTGCGACCCTAGCGGAACCAGCCTCGGGCGCTCCTCGATCGTTAGGTGAAGATCATGCTCCAATTGGCGCCATCGTTCATTCAGACGCGCCTGCGAACGCGACCAATCCGGGTCGCGAACGTCCGCCGCCGCGAACGCAGCCGCCGAAATCCGCCGCGCCCGCCAGAGCAGGGATTGTTCTTCCAGGGCCGACATCTGAATCCATGGAAAGACCAGAGTGCCGGCGATCGTGACGAGGACGGCAGACCCGAACAGCAGGCTGATTTTCCGGGCAAGCGACATCCGCAGCCCGCTTTTTCCGCGCATGCCCGTAGTGTAACCCAATCCCGATTCGCCGTTGACCGGACAGAAATCGACCCATTCCGGGCCGCCTGGAAACAAGTTTCAGGGTACAATTTGCGTGTCATGATGATCCTGCTGCCACTATTCGGTACCGTTGCACTCGTGCAGCCCTCGTCCGACCCGGCGAGGGAGCCAACTGAACTCATGCGAGCCGTTCCGCGGGACGCCGTAGCCGCATATTTCGTCGATCTCTCCCATGGGAAACCGATCCGATCCACGGATGCCCAACCCGCATGGCAGACCGCCGCCGCACTCGCCGATACGGCTCATTCCTTTGGACTTCTGTCTGCGCTGGATGATTGCACGCGAGCGTGGGTCGAATCGCTCACCGCCTTATCGACGCTGCTTAAATACCCGCACGCCGTCATCCTTCTCGACGCCAAGGCTGTTCCTCGACCGGACGAAGGCCACGAACTCGATTCTCTTGCCGCGGCGGTAGTGATTGACGTTTCTCTCGGTGGACCCGGCCCCTTCGAGCACCGCATTCAGCACTTGCTCAATCTCTACGCGAATCAGGAGAACTCCTCGCTTACCACAACGACCGGCGGCGGGGTCACCGTCACTTCAGTCCGTCATAGCGGGCTGCGCGATTGGGTCCGGTTCACGTGGGGGGCCTTGGGGGATCGGTACGTCGTAACGGTCGGCGAGAACGCTTTCGAAAAGATTCGCGCCACACTTGCATCTCCTGAATCATCACTGATCGGTGATCCCTGGTTCCCATCCGCCTACAAGTCCGCGAGTGGAGATTCGTCCTTGTTCGTACTTCACGCCCGCTTCGATCGAATTCGCCGGGTTGGAGACGGAGAATTCTCTGTCAAGGTGGACCGCGTGCTTCGCAGTCTACCGTTTGAAGGCGCCGACCGCGGCATATGGACGGTGGCGCGCGTGGGTCGAGCGTTCAGAATCGGACAATTCCTTCATCGCGGCTCGCGCGACCATTTCAGCGAAATTGCCGACACCCGCTTCCTGAAGGGGCTCGACGGCGTGATTCCCGAACCGGCCGGCGGGTTCGCCGTGTTTGACGGCTCCCATCGGGCGCTGTTGGAAGGGCTCTCCGCCGCGTACCTTGCCGCCAGAAGTCCTGTTCGTCGGACCTCGGCCCGGCAGTATTGGATGGGCATGGAGGAAAGAACGGGCGTCAAAATCGACAATGACATCATTTCCCGATTGGGGAGAAGGTGGATCATTCACGATCATCCGCCGAATGTTCTCGGGCTGCCCCTTATCTGGACATTTTTGTTCCAAATCGACGGCGATCCCGAGCCGATCCGCAATAGCGTCGACCGCCTCTTCACCGGTTGGCAGGCTCAATTGGTCGAGGTCGAATCGACGACCCGCCTGAACCGAGATCCGGACGGTTTGTGGTACCTTTCTTTCGGGGTCAATGGCCCGGGGCTTCTCGTCACAGACCGCTGGGTCGTGGTCAGCTTCTCCCCCGAAGCCGTCCGCGAAAACGCCCGCCGCCTTTCCGCCGTGCCGCAGGATCTCCAAACCCAATCCGAATCCAAACCCGATTCCTGAGAGTTTGGCAGCAAATTGCGAGCACCACGCCCGCCGACCTTGTGTCCGAATCTCAATGTCTAGGATTCGTTAGTTCGAACTCGGTCGTGGCCGGGATGTCGTGGTATTCCAAGGGGAATTCGTAGTCCTTGCGGAGGGGGTGGCCGACCCAGTCATCCGGGCAAAGGATTCGGCGGAGGTCGGGGTGGCCGGGGAAAGCGATGCCCATGAGGTCGTAGGCTTCTCGTTCGTGCCAATCGGCCGCGGGCCAGACATCGGACACGGTGGGAATAACCGGTTGCATTCGGTCGGTTTCCACGCGGATACCGATAAGCCACGTCCGCGTTTTGAGGGACTCCGGCTCGTCGACGGGAACGTGAATCAGATCATATTCACAGCAGAGTTTGTTTTCGGCGAGGAGATCGACGGCGGAAACGCAGCGGAGCATGTTCAGGCGAAGGCGCGGGTCGTCGCGGAGAAAACGGGCGAACTTCGGCCAATGTTCAACGGCAACTTTGGCGAATGGGCGACCGCCCTCCAAATGGATATCAAGGACGGCTTCGGCGAATTCCTTCTTGAGAATTCCACAGATTTCTTCCGGGGTCATCGATCTATTCCCCAACGATCGCATCGGCCAACTGAAAACGAACGCGGCGGATGATAACCTACCGGCGAAATTCGTCCAGATGGCTCACGCTTTATCTTTCCGGCCGACCTGAAGCGGGCGCGGCGTTGACAGAAGCCGGTCCATTCCGAAGATGGGCGGTTCTGTCGTTTGTGCGATGGAGTGACAGATTTCGGGAAGATTCGGAAAGGATTTCATCATGCGTAAGGGCGGGTTTTTCGTCGCGGGGGTTCTTGTGGGGTTGGCGGCTATGGGGTGTCCGAACGCGCCGGTCGCGGATGGGCAAGTGGACGACGATCGTGACGCGGTGTTGATTTTCGTCGGGGACGGGTTTATCGCGGCGGTGCGGGAGGGTCAGAGCACCGGCGAACAATTCGTGGACATTTGTGACGGGTGGTTTCCGGCGGCGGCGAATCACGAGCTGACCATTGACACACCGTTAAACATGGACGTGAAGGTCGAGGGCGACGTCGAGGCAAGACTCTGGGTTCTGTGCGAGGGGAGCAATTATTGCGGAGACGTTTTGGACAACCGGACGGAATTCAATCGGTTCTGGAACCGGGCGGACTGCGAGATTTACATTGGAACCGCCGATGAAGGCGGCGAAATTGAATATGAATTGGAATTGGAGGCGGAATAGCGCGGCGAATCGTTTACTTCCGCACGTCGATTGCGGATAAATACTCTCCCTCGTCATTCAAGGTTCGCCAGCGCGTATGTCACGGCACGCTGGCGGAGTTGACCTCTATTTCGTAATAGTCCTGTTCGCCGAGGTCGCCTCCGAGGGGGTTTTCAAAGAAGTTCTCGTAGTGGCCGTTTTCAAGGACGATTGTGACGAACCCCCAGACGCCCTGGCCTGGACCCTGCCACGTGTATCGGGAGGGGCTCATGTTGTCGAATTCGGGACAACCCGGCGTTGTGAACGTGACAATGTAATCAGGACTTGAGACATTAGTAGCCGACGCCTGGATACGAATCGTACCTAGGGGCGGGGTGTACTCGTAAGAACCCACCACGTCGACGTCCCATTCCACAGACCCTGAGTAGGTTGTGGTGGGGCAATCCAGCTCGGCGACGATATCCGCACCCGACTCCTCATAAGTCAAGTGGGCCTGACCGCTCAGGTCGCCGAAATAATAGCTGATCAATTCATCGCCGAGGAAGGCCTGCGCCTCTTCGACCGAAGTCGGAGTGAGCGTGAAGGAAGCGGTAAAACGCTCGTCTCGGCGGCGGGAATCGCCATTGTCGGATTGGGAAAAATCACCCTCGACCATGACTTCGTTTCCAAAGATGTTGCCGATGGGCAATCCGCCGTCGGAAAGCTGGTCACCGTTGTCACCAGGAGTATCATCCATACCATCGTCCTGGCCGTCGTCGGGTATGTCGTTTTGGCCGTCATCGATGCCGTCGTCCTGCCCATCAACCTGAACTTCGTCTTGTCCGTCGATCGGCGCACCCGCCTGCGGGCAACCTCCCAATAACGGCCACAGCGCCAGCGCGACCGATAATGAAACCAACATTCGATTCATTCGCGGGCACAGTTGACCTCTATGCATTCCGAACCCTTCCCAAAAATTATTCCACCCAAGGCATCAGATCGAACACGTGTTTCTACCGAATCTTTGGAGCAGAATCAATATTGGGAGCGGCGAATCCGGTCGAATCATTGTGGAGATTCAGTGGAAGTGTTAGGATTCCCGTACCGTGGGAAACCCAGCGAGCGTGACCGATAGGCATGACCGAAATCCCTTCACGCCGATTCACGATACTTCTGGCAATCATGTTCTTATTCTCTTTGGGCGAACCCGCCTTGGCCTATATCGGTCCCGGCGCGGGGTTCGCGGTGGGGACTACGCTTTTCGCGTTTTTTCTGGCGTTCTTTTCGGGGCTGGCGGCGATCGTCCTCTGGCCGATGCGGTTATTGCTTCGGGCGATCCGAGGACGGAAAGCCCACGCCCGGGCGCGGATCAAGCGCTGCGTCATTCTTGGCCTGGACGGCATGGAGCCGACGCTCGCCGAAAGATACATGGCCGAAGGGAAGATGCCCAACCTGAAACAGCTCAAACAGAAGGGCACGTTCACGAGGCTCGCTACCACAGCCCCGCCGCTTTCTCCTGTTGCATGGTCGACGTTTTTAACCGGGTGCAATCCGGGGAAGCATAACGTCTTCGATTTTCTCACCCGCGACCGGCGAAATTATCTGCCGCTGCTTTCGTCCGTCAACATCCGAGAATCGATGAAGATTTTGAGAATCGGGAGATTTCGCATTCCCTACGGCAAACCGGACATCCGCCTCATGCGGAAAGGCAAGCCGTTCTGGAACGTACTCGGCGAGCACGGCGTTTTCAGCAGCATTATCCGCGTGCCCATCACCTTTCCGCCGGAGGGGTTCCACGGCGTCCTGCTCTCCGCGATGTGCGTGCCCGATCTGCGAGGATCGCAAGGGACCTTTTCTTTTTACTCCACGCGCGAAAACGTGGAAAAGGAATATACCGGCGGCGAGGTCATTCGCGTTGCGCGCCGCGGGGATGTGGTGGAATCGCACCTCGTGGGTCCGCCGAACACGATGGTGGAGAGCGGCGGGGCGATGACGTGCCCGTTTCGCGTCACGATCACCGGGCGCGACAAGGCGAGGCTGTCTATTGGCGGTCAAGACCATGAGCTAGCCGCGGGAATGTACACGCCCTGGATCGTCGCGGAATTCAAAACAGGCGTGGGCATCAAGGTTTCGGGCGTGTGCGAGTTTCAACTTCTTCGCACGGAGCCAGAATTTGAATTGTACGTCACGCCGATCCAGATCAACCCTGCCAAACCGGCGATGCCCATTTCGCACCCGTCGGTCTATTCGATGTACCTTTCCAAGTCCATCGGCCCGTACGCCACGTTGGGACTCGCGGAGGACACCTGGGGACTGAACGCGGGAATCCTCGACGACGACGGATTTCTTCACCAGTGCCTCGAAGCCGATGCGGAGCGGGAGAAAATGTTTTTCGACGCACTCGACAAGGTTCGCCGGGGGCTTTGCGTGTGCGTGTTCGATGGAACCGACCGTATCCAGCACATGTTCTGGCGCTACATCGATCCGGAGCATCCCGCGCGGAATGGTCAGGCGGGAAGGCAGCATCGAAACGCCATCGAGGAATTGTACGTTCGCATGGACGAGTTGGTGGGAAAAACCATGGAGAGGTGCGACCGCGAGGACACGCTGCTCATGGTAGTATCCGATCACGGTTTCAACTCCTTTCGCCGAGGCGTCGACCTTAATGCGTGGCTGGAAAGGGAAGGGTATTTGAAGCTCAATCCCGACGGACGCGGAAAGAAGTACCTTGCAGGCGTGGACTGGTCGCAGTCGAAGGCATTTTGCCTGGGACTCGCGGGTTTGTGGTTGAACATCAGGGGGCGCGAAGCGCAGGGTATTGTCGATCCAGCCGCGGCGGATGCGCTGCGGGATGAGATTTGCGGGAAGCTTGCCGGATTGGTGGACGACGAGAAGAAGACCGTCGCGGTTCTACGGGCCTTCAATGCCCATCGAATCTACACGGGGCCGTACAAGAGCGAGGCGCCGGACATCATCGTCGGATATAACAGTGGCTATCGGGTTTCGTGGGAAGCGGCAATCGGCGAACCATCGGGCAAGGTCTTTCACGACAACGAGAAGGCCTGGAGCGGGGACCATTGCATCGATCCAAGCTTGATTCCGGGCGTATTATTCTGTAACCGAAAGATCACCGGCGAAAACCCTCGACTGAT
>Ga0187893_10012686_pt1 | contig 11901 bp, 10 predicted proteins | sample MA1701074metaG_FD_139574 | JGI IMG/M metagenome (GOLD analysis project Ga0187893, IMG submission 139574) | White microbial mat communities from a basaltic lava cave in the Kipuka Kanohina Cave System on the Island of Hawaii, USA - MA170107-4 metaG ... | reverse complement strand
GGATGAGCAGCCTTTCTCAGCATGGATACGTTACCGGATTCTATGAATGAGTAGCCGTGAAACAAGTCAATGTGAACCGTTCCGTCCGTTCCAATTATCTTGAAGGAACATTCGGTCGGTCGGGCATTCATGCTTATGAAAATTGATAATGTGGTTCCTGACATCTCGCACGTAGCACGGAACTCCCCGCTGCAAGGCCGGACTGTCGACCAATCCCTTTCGGGGAGACCATTTGGGAGGAGAAACTGCATCAGAGAAAGGGGGTGTGGAAGAATATCGATTACGATTTCGTCTATTGGAGATTGCCGGTCGGAGGTACCCACATTGATCAAACCTTCTCCACCCGCAGAGCAGAGGGTTCCCTCCATATGAATGGGTCGTCCGATACGACGGAGCAATTCCTTGGCCTTCAGAACTCCGTCCTGAAAGATGAATTGATGAACCGGACATATGAGCACACCATTCTTGGCTGCTCGATTGAAAAGACGTTCTGTATCCGCAGCCGTTGGAGCGATCGGCTTGTCTATGAGCAGGTTGATGCCTGCATCTATCGCAGATTCCGCAATCCTATAATGAGTGGATGGGGGCGTGCAGATATGGAGCACTTCGAGCTTGACAACATCCAGCATCTGTTCGATATCCGAGAATGGCTCGGCGCCGGAGTAGCGTTTAGCAAGACTTTTTGCTGCTTTTTGATCAACATCCATTACCGCCGAAACATAGCCTCCTGCTTTTTCAGCAGCCCAAGCGTGCCAACGTCCCATAAGTCCCGCACCGATTATTCCAGCTCGAATTAATTTGCTTTTGTCAGTCATTTCTTCTACTTAGAATCTTTTAAGATGTTTTCATAGGATTTATCTGTATCCTTTACCAGAAAAAGGAGCAAATTCTCTTGCTTAATAATCGCTTTTAAAATAGTTTTCGGTGCTTATCACTTTCCCCGACTTGGCAGAGTCGCAGGCTGCAAATGCAAGAGCCAGAGTATTTCGGTTGTACTTTGCAGTCATTTGGGGTCCATCACCGTTTTCAATTGCTCGGATGAAATTTCTCAGATGATATGCGGTAGCAGAAGCAAACGGATTAATGTCGTCTTTAGCGATGACCTTAGATCTGTTTCCGTTTTGTAAAACAGCTTTTCCTCCTTTAACAAAGCTAAAATCAAGGAAGGGGCGTTTTTCTCGTGTGTGAATTCCGGCTTGGAACCGGATTTCGCCTCCGATAGACGTATGAATCGAGGTGAACTCACCGTCGAGTCTCATCTCCAGATAATTTTCGGGTCCTTTACTCAATCTGTCGAGCACTATTGAAGCGGCGCGCCCGTCTCTGAACTCAAGAGAGACTATATTTGCGACTTCATGATCAATTTCTGGAATAGGACTTGGCATATGACAGAAAATTTTTACCGGATCATCTTCAAAGAAGAATCTCACCAGCTCAAATACATGAACTCCGAAATCAAAAGATATTCTTCTTTGCATCTCGGATCTCCAACCTGCTTCAGTGGAATGCGTAGGATGAAATGTCTGCCATGCATGGAGAAAAAGCAATCTGCCGAATTCATGTGATCCTATGAGTTCCTTCGATGATCTATGAATGTTCATATATGGGAATTCGCTGTTTACCACAACAAAGCGTTTCGCTTTCTCGGAAGCTCGTATTATCTCATCTACCTGAGATAGCTCTTCCGCTAGGGGTTTTTCACAGAAAACATGGCAGCCAGATTCAAGAACCATAAGGCACTGCTCGTAGTGCAGCGAGGGTGGAGTGCAAATAGAAACTATATCCGGTTTACTTTTTTCAATCATCTCGCGAGGATTGTCATATACTTCCGGCAAACCCCACTTCTTCCTGGCGATTTCTCTTGCTCTTTTATCGACATCGCATCCTGCAACTATTTCCACTTCTTTGAGTTGGGAATAGGCGGGAATATGAATATTTTGTGTTGCCGCCCCCAGTCCTATTATGGATATACGGGTTTTCATTTGAATTTAATATGATTAAATTTTTGATTCACTCCTGAATCATTTTGATAATGATGCTAACTATTCATTAGTTTTAATCTGCTTAATCTCTAGTGTCTTAAGATCATAAAGTAACATACCGCTTCTGCTGTTTAGACTGCTATAATATCGCTCAAGAACGTAGACGTGCCAAGATAGATAGATTCATTCCTCTACCTTTAATGAGAGTTGATGTGACGCGTTCCCAAAAATAGTAAGGTATAGCCAGCCCTTTACGGTCGGATAAACTGTTAAGTTCATAGTACAAAGGATCGAATATCCTATGTCCAGCTATTGCTTGATAAACTCTTAGTACTTCGAAACCATTTCTCTCTAGTATCAAGCTAAGCCCTTTTTTTCGTGAATCCCCAAAGATGCTTGGGTGGGTTAACTCCTGACATGCTTTTAAAGAACGCATATTTAAATGCAGAGAAATTCGACAATGAAGGATTATGCTCTCTAATGATTCGATAAGTTTCAACACTTACCATTGGATGGCAAAACTGCTCATTTGAAGCAACATTTGGAGTCTCAATCTCTAAGATGCCTCCACGTTTGAGAAGCTGTGCTATGTTGTAAATAAATTCCTCTGGATCAACCATATGCTCAACCGTATGACGGGATAGCACAAAGTCGAACGCGTCAGATTCTAAAAAATCTGCACATTTTTGTATATTACACTTTACAATCCAAGAAACTTTAAGCTGATCGCGAGCGAATTCTAGGGCGTCATCTGCTGAATCTGCTAGGCATGCATCTATTCCTCTATTCATAGCAGCTCTTGCGTAATAACCAACACCTCCGCCAATATCAAGAAAACTCGTAGGTTTATTGGAATTAATATCTTGATAACTTTTGAGATAATAATCAAATGCCTGCTCAACCAAACTAAGACGTTTTTGCCAGTGACCCATTTTCTTTCCGCTTATATTTTGGTAAAAAGAATCTAGCTCAACTTGTGTTGGCGAAGGATACACCGATTCGGTCCTACAACTTTCACATCGAAACAGATAGAAGTTGTTCCATATATAGAGCAAATACCTGCGGGCTTTGCAAATTGGGCATTGATTATTTGTTTGTTGTGTCATGATTTCTAATCACAAATCCACCCGTTTTCTCATCTATTTTGTAGCCTATCTCGGATGCTGTCTCTGCGATCTGGGGAAGAAGAGCGGTTATTTCTTCCGAGTTTTCCCTTCTCCATTTGTTTTTTTCGTGCGGAGAAAGAGCGTAAGTAGGTTTATCTACCAGTTCCGCGAGTTTTGTTTTCATCCGAGGCTCATAGTTTATGTCAATACGCTTGCATATCAACGCTGCCGTCTTATCTGGCTCTTCCAACAAATGTTCGAAAAAAATTTCAGTCCAGTTGGAATTCGGGACAGTATTTCTAGCTTCTATTATTCCCTGCGTCATCTGTTCCCACTGAGCAAAAGCAATATCGTGAATCGGTGAAGATATATAGTTCCGCCACCCTTCAATGAGTGCAAAACACCAGAGTCGCCTATGCGGATAATCCGGTATTTTCAACTCCTGGGGAACATAGTATGATCTAAAACGGCCTTCTGGGTGTCTCCAGCCGTTTATAAGTGAATTTATAACATCGCACGGGTTACGCTTTATTGCAACAAAGTGAGCGTCTGGAAAAAGGTCAAGGAGATATGGGACTCGAAGAGAATTTTCAGGTGTTTTCTCAACGAAGCGCCTTGAGTCAAAATGTGAATAAAAATATGAGTTTACAAAATTTCTTTCCCCGAATCTGATCTCTCCTCCCTTAACAACATCGGAGTCCCATCCTGAACTTCTCGGATGGTGAAACATTCTCCAAACATTATGCCCCTCATAGGGAAGTGCTCCTAATTCGCTACTTGCGCTGAGAAGGCGAAATAGCATGGTAGTACCCGATCTGGAAACTCCGATAACAAATATGGGTCGATCATAGTCGATTTTCTTGATTGAACCCAGTACGAAACGAGATATCTTACGTAAACTGAATCTTTTAACTAAGTTGATAATACGCCAGGAGATCCCCCAAGGATCGTCGATTTTCCCCAAGAGACCTGGCATCTGTTCCTTCATCCGTTTCATTATAATGATTGCACAGAAGTAGCCTTAGATAATATGATTTAAGATTCAATCGTACTTTTCATAAGCTCTATATAGCGTTTTGTAATGATGCTCCAATCATAAGATGCAGCCCGTTTGGGACCATCTTCAGACATTTTCGCACGCAAGGCAGAATCATTAAGAACTTCATGAATACCCTCTTTTAGAGTCCTAACTTGCGCGTCTTTCAACAGATGTGCTACTCCTCCCGCAAACTCTGGAAATGCGGTGTTATTAATTGCAATTACAGGGATACCGCATGCCATTCCTTCCAGTACCGGCATCCCGAATCCTTCGTATGACGATGGATAAACCAGCAAATCGGAGGCATTGTAAGCTAAAACCATTTCATCGTGCTCAATATGCTCCAATGTAAAGACTTCATTCTCGATATTTAATTCTTCAACTACTTGTCTGAATGGCGAAGTTCCCGGAAGAGCCGTTCCGACCAGAAGAAGCTTATGAGGAATGCCATTTTCTCTTTTCAGTGAATTGAAAGCTCTAATCAAAGAAGATAGATTGCGGCGTTCGGTTGGTTTCCCTACGTATAGGATGTATGAAACATTAGAACCAAAAATCTTAACTCTCCACTCGGCAAGGCTTACGTTATCTTTTATGGGTTGAAATACCTCCGTATCAACACCTTCCGGGACGACATGTATTTTTTCCGGCTCAATTCCGTAGAAGCGTACCATGTCTCTTTTACTATGCTCACTAACCGTAGAGAGTGAAGTTGCCAGTTTAGCACTTAAAGTATAGATTGCTCTGGCTTTGTTACGCGTCCACCAACTAAAGGCTTGAGGATAACCTTCATAGGATCCGTGGTGAATTAGGAATGTAGGACACTTTGCAAGTAGCGGGATTACGAAGCTCGGACAGAGTAAAAGGTCTCTACTCCCGTGAGCCTTAGCCAGTATGAACTGCTCCCATAGCGCATAAGGCAGCCGGGAGGGTAACACGATATTTTCTGCAATTGGAGGCAAATAAACATCCTTTCCGAGTGGCTTAGGAGTATAAACTCGAATTTCACTAAACGGATGTTTCAATTTTTCCATATACTTGAGTATCGCTTCTATGGCTCTTGCCACTCCCGATTTCCCTACGACTAGACGAATTCCGTTTATACCTAAAATCATTTCTAACTCCTATTCTATCTCGTATTCATTCACTTTAATTTCATCAAATTACTCAGATATAGCTCCACGTTTTTTGGAATACCGCCGATTATGGCTAAAACAATTACGTAGATTAAAAATCCGGTCGGCACAGATACAAAAAGGGACTGAGGAATTCCTAAAACAAAAAGTGAAGCTCCCATTATTCCAGCAGCCGCCAAGGGACGTAACGTGTTCCAGAATTGCAACCGGATTCCAATTCTGTACGTCACGAAAACCATCATGAGAAATATTATGCTGTCTGCTAGAACAGTTACTGAAGCCGCTGCGACTATTCCATAGCGGGGAATCAAGATTATATTCAGAATTACGTTGACTCCGGCAGCCAGAGCCGTTATCCACATTTCTGTTCTCAAGAGATTATAAACAAGCAGTATATTGTGTATGGATTTATATATAAAATTAATTCCTATACTAATTATAAGAAGTCGAAACGCCCAAGCGCCTTCTAGGTACTCGGCACCGAATACTGTTCGAAGAATCTGTTCCGATAATATTATTCCTCCTACCATAATTGGAAAGCAGAGAACTGATGAGAGGCTGATCGAACTTGCAACGATGCGTTCGACCTGTTCCTTGCCGTATTCCAGTGCACGAGTCACTGCCGGCAGATAGGAAACTTGTATTACAGTGGCAATGGCAAGGAGTAAAAAACAGATTCGGTAAGGGGCGTTGTAGAGTCCGACCTCTCTTTCTCCGAGTAAAAATCCTATAATTACCACATCAAATGTAAAAATCAAAGTCCTAAGGAGTTTTGATATAACTAAAAATGCAGAACTTTTTACGATCCTCCAACCTTCTCTGAGCTCCAGCCTAATCTCTCCAAAACGAAACAGGGAAACGGCTAAAAATATCGCAGCGGACGTCTCTCCAAAAAACTGAGCTAAGGGCACATATTTTACATCTTCAGGATTGGCAACTGTGATAAGAACAGTTATGAGATATAAAATTTGTCCGAAGACTAGTGCGAAGCCTACTGTTCGGTTGCGTTCCAGACCTTTATAAACCCAGGAAGTATCGAGTGCCAGTGAGAAAAAAGACAGTCCTGTTAGGATAATAACAAGTTTTACTATTGCAGGTTTTTCAATCAATAAAACAACTACTGACAAAACAGCCATCGATACCAGGGCTACTATTAGCCTGATAAGTACGCAACTTGCCGCGATTACAAGCGCCTTATCAGGCTTGCGAGCTACTTCTCGGGCTCCGACTCCCGTGAATCCCATGTTGACTGCTAGTGATAGATAGGCACAGATGGCTGCTGCAAAGCCAATAATACCAAATCCGGCGGGTCCGAGTACTCTCGCCAAATAAGTTGTAGTTATGAAAGCAACAACGCGGGCTAGAATTTCGCTGCTACCCAGCGCTAGGATATTGCCTATAACTTTTTCAGAATTAAATGGAGCAGTTGGTTCAATGAGTTTGTCTGGATTCTGCGTCACAATTTTTTACTGTTCGAGAATAAATGCGAAACCGTATGGCAGTATATTTCTAATCTTAAGGATGTTTAGCAGCAACATAGAATGCGGCTTAGAGATAAACGAGCTTGCCGCCGCGAGATTGGACTATGCAGCATGTTTGCCAGAAATCCTTTTTAACAGCATCAATTTTTTCTTGTGATGCATTGGAGAATCGCTTACGGGCGAAGCTGGAGAAGGTGCGCTGTAAATCCCAAAACTCCTCCGGCGTTTCAAAAAATTCTCTGTGTCCCTCCCAGTGGTATTTAAGATTGATGAATCCGGCTTTTCGGACTAAATCCGATATGCTTTGACTTCTATTCGCACTTTTTCTCGCAAGTTGAGTTTCCTCCGGTTCATCCGCTTCAGGCAGATGTTTCTCTACAAGAGAATTTAGGAAATCGGGAGCCGTTAGCTGCTTTCCTCGAAATTGAAGAAAGGTTTGATGGAGAGACCCGATGCGATGGAAAAAACCCCTTAAGGATAATAGAGGAGAGCCGCTTCCCACGGCAACAACGATCCTGCCCCTTAGCATATTTGGGCAAGAGAAGGTTTTCCCAGAGCGCGTTAGTGAGTTTCGGTTTGATAACTTGAACGCTGAAAGCATCCGACAGGTTAAGGTAATTCTCTTTGAGTGGCTCATGGACGAAGAGAGTAACCCGATCATTGGGCTCCAGCATCTTGTTCCAGTGCTTCAGCATGTATTCAATATAACGTCCTATGCCCAAGCGCTGCCCATACAATCGCCAAGCGCTTATGCCCAATTTCATCTCTTTATTCTCCGAGTAATTTCGTACCTTTCAAACATCTGAAGTGTCTAGAATCAAGCCAAATTTGCCAATTGTCGCCGGACGGGAGAGGAGGACATACGAACATAATTCGGAGATCGACATTAATACTGAATCAAGTTTTTGCTCAGACGTCCATGCAGGAATAATCCCAGCCCCTGCATGAAAAGAACGAGTATCGACAGCCCCAGGACTAAAAACATCATAACCTTGTCACGTTTCGAGACGACCTGGTATCCCACTGTATGAATCAGAGCCAGAATGGATAGCATGTAATTGAAACGCTGTAAAAACTTCCAGCGTCTTCCCTTGAGCCTGCGCAGTGAAAGGTCGTTTGATAGGGTAAGCAGCAAAAACAGTATCACAGTAGCGATTGCTCCAATATAATTGCTTACACCAAACAGATTCAGCAAAGGCTTATACCCTTCACCCTCTGGTTTGAAGAAATACAGTAAAATTTGTCCCTTCAGATGGACCTGAAATCCGAATACTACGTGGAGAATACCTGAAATTGCAGCCCATATGCCCACGTCCCGGCGCAGGTTTGTGTTAAGAGGTCTCCGTTGCTGTCTGAGGATCGTCCAAGGCCCAATCAGAAGAGTAATAAAAATGAGAATCAATGAAACATATCCGAAGCCGAGGGTCAATAACTGGACCGATCTGGCATCAGGCTTGAGCAAAAATGCAATGTAGTATCCAGCTCCTGTGAAAACGGCGAGCACGAGGTGTCTTAAAAAGCGTCTTCCTATCAAAGAAGAGGTTTGAGGCATAATTTGCTCTCAATGGTTCGTTTCAAGTCCAGAATCGATTTATATAACCGCATTACCTTTGAGCGCTCCTAAGCTGTAGGGCGCTCGGCTGTGATAAAAAAGGCTGCATAGGGATAGACGAGCTTGCCACCGCGGGACTGTACCTTTTCACAAGCGTTAAAGAATTCTTCTCGAAGAGCATCCACTTTATTCGAAGACGCGGAGGACAGACGCTTACGTGCGATACTGGAGAAGGTGCGCTGCAAGTCCCAGAATTCCTCGGGGGTTTCCAGATATGCTTGATGTCCTTCTCAGTGAGAACGCACCTTTGTGAATCCGGCTCTACTCACCAAATCCAATACAATTGGTATCCTTTTCGGTTCCCCGGCGGCCAAAACGGTTTCCTCCGGTTCATCGGGTTCTGGAAAGTTCTTTTCCACCAACATGTTGAGGAAATCCGGAGCCCTGAGTCTCATACCCAGGAGTTCGGAGATAGCATCTGGTAAAAGTCGAATGTAATGGCTAAGAGCGGTCGAGGAAAAAAGAGGAGGGCCGCTGCCAATGGCTACGACTAGCCTTCCTCCGGGTCGCAGGATGCGTAGCATCTCTTTCAGGGCGGACAGCGGGTTGGGAAAATGAAGGAGCGCAAAGAGTGACAATACGATATCAAAAGTACAATTCTCCAAATCCAGCGCCTCAGCGTCCATTCTTCTGAATTCGACGAGGCCGCTTAGCCCCGCTCGCAAGATTTTAAGCCTTGCTCTCTCCAACATTTTATCGGAAAGGTCTACTCCTAAGACTTTCCCTTCCTTAGAAATCTTTTGGGCTACGTGAAGAGCGACGATTCCTGTTCCCGTTCCTATATCCAGGATTTGGTGAGAAGCTGCCGGTTGAGCTAGAGAAATCATGCGGTTGACTAGAGGTATGGACAGCCGATTTGTAAAACGATCGAATTCATCTGTGACGTAATCATAGCTCGCAGCGTCCCTTGTCTTGAATTTCTGGTAGTCGGAACTTATTTCTCTCATCGGATAGGACTTGCAGATGGTGTCTCTTAAGGTAAGGCAGCGATTGGGTTACCGTACTCAGCTACGGCGATGATGATATAGGGTTTCGTGTCTAAATTTAGGAGACGGCTTCTTCTCGGTTTCATCTCCTAATATCCGCTATTTTATTGTAAATCCAGCCGATTAAAGCTCCACTAAACGTGCCGATGCCGAAACCATAAAAGAATCCGATGATGCTGCCAACGAACGAAACATCGTATCCTATGAAAAACTGGCTCAGAAGGCTCAAATGAGGGCCTACTACATACTCCCCGCTGGGAGTTAACTGAGGTCCCTTTATTATTAGCCAGTTGGTTGCGATGAAGATTGCGGAACCAAACAGAATTCCCAGAATCAAGCCCAACATCTTTGCATTCAGGCTCACGACGGCGCTCAGGATTTTCTCTTCATCCGACAACTTTCTATTGGCCAACTTAATTCCTCAACAAGCAGATCAATCAAATGTAATCAAGCAAATCCTTGAATGATAAAGACTCTGTCTTCTTCCTTGCTCTATATATGAAAAAGCCAAGACAGAGGTTTCTCAGATAAGCAAACAGCCAGCCGAAAATAAATCCCCACAGAAAGCCGTAGCCCGTCCCGATGAATGCTCCCTGAACCGTTACGGTGTACCCTGCAAAGTACTGTCCCAAAAGTTGAAGGCCCAACGCCAGGGTTTGATCTCCCTTTATGATCAACCAAAGGGTAGATATAAATATGCCTAAGCCGCAGACAGAACCCACCGCGGTCGCGAATGCGAGCTTGTCCATTTTTGCAAACGCCTTTATTATAACCTCGTCGGAGACGAGGTGCTGCAGTCGGGCTTGAGCCGGGATTTGCTCGGGGACTCGAGGCTGGGTGGAGAAGAGCAGGGCGAATTCGTCGCGCACTTCTTTCCCTTCCATTATCTCTTCGTGATATTCTTGGTCGACGTTTACTTGCCACAGGTCGTAATTTGCGCCCAAGATGTTCTTTACCGCCAGCATTGCAGTCAGCATCGAGTGGTCTTGGTTATTGTATTTATGCATTCCATTGCGTCCGGTGAGCTGGAGGTTGTCAATACGGCTGAGGAAATTCCTTATTACCCGGAGTGATTCAAGATAGATGGAATCGTAAACCGGGTAAGCTTTGGGCATTCTCAGGACGGTTCCATCAAGGACATCGGATGCACTTACGAGTCCCGATGCGTCCAATTCCCTTTTTCCCAATTCGATTAGTTCCCGGTCGGCCATTGTCCAGAGACCATCGCCCTCAAAACAGAAGTACTCGAGCCCGAGGCATGTCTTCTCCGGTTCAGGCACCATATAAGGACTCCAGTTTTTGAAGTTCTGAATCCGCCCGACCTTAACCTCCGGGTCATGTATATATATCCAGTTATCCGGGAAAACCTCACGCTTATCGACAATCAGAACCACTGTGATGAAATCTCTATAACTGAGGTTCGCCGCAGCCTTGAAAACGTCTGCCGGCGCTTGAGGCTCGAGTTTTTGGATCAGTTCTCTTACGGGCATAGAGCTTATAAAGTGGCTCCCCTTAACCAGCTCTGTCCTTCCATCGAGCTTTATCTCCAACGCTTCTACCCTGTTTTCAGACCACAAAATCCTTTCGACCTCGGCTCCCAATCTAACCTCGCTGCCGTGGCGTTTTACCATTTCTGCAACCCCTTCCCACATCATGCCAGGTCCCAATTTGGGGTAGTGGAAGGAGTCTATCAAGGTTTTAATGACCTCCCCGTTGTCTGAATTGCTCTGGTTTAAGAGGGCGTTTCTGAGAGCGGTTAGAAGAGAGAGTCCTTTTATCCTCTGGGCTGCCCATTCTGCCCTGATCTCGCTACAAGGTATCCCCCAGACTTTTTCAGTGTATGTTTTGAAAAAGATATTGTAGAGACGTTTTCCAAATCGGTTTGAGACCCACTGTTCGAGCGTATCTTCCGGTTTTTCGGGAAACAATTGCGCTTTTAGATAACTTAGGAGAATGAGAAAGCTGTTCAAGAGACCCAAGCCGATTAACGCATTGGATGCGCGAAGGGGGTAATAAAAGAACTTTTTGTCGTAGTATATTCTCGAAAGACGATCTCTCTTGAGAAAATCCGTGCCCAGCACCTCATGCCACATCTTTTCTACAACCTTAATCTTTGTGAAAAAGCGGTGGCCGCCTATATCAAAGTGGTAGCCCTTGTAGTTGACCGTTCTAGCGATTCCGCCCACGGTATTGTCCTTTTCGAGAACGACGGATTTAACTCCGGCTTTGCACAGCTCGTAAGCAGCCGTAAGACCGGCTGGTCCGGCGCCTATTATAACGGCTTTTTTGCCATTCTCTGTTCCCGATAATTCCCGCATTTGTGTCTATTTATGGTTGATTAAGATAGGTTGTAACACTGGAATTCGTGCACGCTCATTTTATAGCTTCGCCACCTAACTTACAAACACTTAACATGATTGCTCCTGAAAATCAATCAGGCGTATTGAGCAGGCTAAAATGTAACCGAAGGGGTACTGGTTGTGCAATTTAAAAAGTAACCGAAATTAAGGAGTGAGATGGGGTAAAAGTTGGTATTTTGCCCTATCTTACTTCTCATGATGG
>Ga0187893_10012685_pt1 | contig 11902 bp, 8 predicted proteins | sample MA1701074metaG_FD_139574 | JGI IMG/M metagenome (GOLD analysis project Ga0187893, IMG submission 139574) | White microbial mat communities from a basaltic lava cave in the Kipuka Kanohina Cave System on the Island of Hawaii, USA - MA170107-4 metaG ... | reverse complement strand
CGGAATCCGCGGCGCTGCCAGTCTTCTCCCTCTCCCTGCGAGGCACGAGCGGGGAGAGGGCTGGGGAGAGGGGTAAGCTTAAGATCGTTCCTGTTGTTCTTGGATGCCTCCTCTCCCCGGCCCTCTCCTCCGCTTCACGGAGGAGAGGGAGAACATCCCGGACATCCGGCTCGTCCAGCGCGCCCTCGGAATCCGCGGCGCTGCCAGTCTTCTCCCTCTCCCTGCGAGGCACGAGCGGGGAGAGGGCTGGGGAGAGGGGTAAGCTTAAGATCGTTCCTGTTGTTCTTGGATGCCTCCTCTCCTCCGCTCCGCGGAAGAGAGGGAGAAGACATCGTCTGTTTAGCGTGTGCCGTCCCTCGGATGCCGCTGCGGCGGCTTCGGAGGCGTTCGCTGCAACCGCTCCGGATTCGGCGGGACGAAGCGATGATTCTCGATTTTCCGCTGCACCTTCACGCAACCCGTCCGACGATGCAGCGCGTTCCAGATTTCCAGCAACACTCCTTCGCGATTCGTTCGCCACTGATGATTCCAGAACCGCAACTCCTCGATGTCCTCCACTTCGAGGAACTGCATCCGCTCTTCGTCGCGCTGCATCTGGTCGGGCAAGCCGTGTTGGGAGCCGTCCAATTCTACGGACAACCGCGCGTCGGCGCAGTAGAAGTCCAGGTAGTATTTTCCCGCCGGATGCTGACGGCGAAACTTGAAGCCGGCGAAGCGTCCCGCCCGCAACGCGCGCCAGAGTTGCTTTTCCTCCGGCGTTTGTTCGCGACGGAGACGCCGGGCGTTCGCGACGGAATTCACAGATGCGAATCTGGAATGGCAGGCCGAAAACGCAAAGCGGATTCTCTGCGCCCGATCGCGTTCCCCCTCTCCTCCACAGAGTGGAGGAGAGAATTCCCGGGACTTTGTGCGCGCCTTGCGCCCCATGACCCGGAAAGCCTTCGGGCTCTTCTCCCTCTCTTCCCGACGCAGGAGGGAGGAGAGGGCCGGGGAGAGGAGGAATTTTCTTCTGGGATGCCCCGCTTTCCGGCTCTCTCCCCGCTCGTGCCTCGCAGGGGGAGAGAGAAAAGGCGCCTCCTAACCGATGGTTCCTGGGCAGGGTCGGGGGGAGGAGGAGCGTTTGTTCTTTCGTTCCTTTTATTCAATTGCCCCTCTCCCCGGCCCTCTCCCCGCTCGTGCCTCGCGGGGAGAGGGAGAAGTCCGCGTGCGTCGGCTGCTTTTCGACCCACGCACAGTTGACCCACGCGAACGCTCACATGACCACCCCCACCACCGACTACCGCCGCACCGCGCATCGCGTGCCGGACCGTCCGTTGCGCGGCCTGGACGCGGCGGTGAATTGGTGCGTCGGGAAATACCAACGACGCGGTGGCCGGCTGAAGGAGCTTCTGGACTCGGCTGACCGGATCGATTCGCTTGCCGCAGACTTCGCTGATTTGCGCGATCACGATTTGCAGGAACGGCTGTCTGGCTTCCGCGAACATTTCCGCCGCGAGCCTCAGCCGCGCGAGGAAGTTCTTCTGAAGGCGCTCGCCGGCATCCGCGAGGCCGCGCATCGCTGCGTGGGCTTGCGCGCCTTCCCGGTGCAACTGGCTGGCGCGCTCGCGCTCCATCGCGGCTGGCTGGCGGAAATGGCCACGGGCGAAGGCAAGACGCTGACCGCCGGCCTGGCTGCCGTGCTCGCCGGCTGGACGAAGCGGCCCACGCACATTGTCACCGTCAACGACTACCTCGCGCAACGCGATGCCGACTGGCTGCGCCCGCTCTACACCTTTTGCGGCGTGCGCGCCGGCTGTGTTACCGCCGCGCTCGACGCCGCCGCGCGCGCGCGCGAGTACGACCGTGACGTGACCTATACGACGAGCAAGGAGTTGCTGGCGGATTTCCTGCGCGACCGTTTGCGTCTTGGTTCGTTGCGCGATCCGGGCCGTCGATTGATCCGCCGCCTGCTCCAGCCCCGCACCGGCGCGGCGGACGGACTCGTGCTCCGCGGCCTGCACACCGCCATCGTGGACGAGGCGGATAGCGTGCTGATCGACGAGGCTGTCACTCCGCTCATCATCTCCGCCGCGCGCAAGAACGAAATGCTGCGCGATGCCGGACGGATCGCCGCGCAGATCGCGGACGAACTTCAGCCACAGGCCGACTACCGAATCAACCTGCGCTACCGCGAAGTCGAACTGACTGAAGCGGGCCGACGCCGGCTGGGCGAGCGTTGCGGTGCGCTGCCGGGCCTCTGGCGCGGCACTGACCGCCGCGCCGAACTCGTCCGCACCGCGCTTACAGCGCGCGAATTCTTCCATCGCGACAAGCAATACATCGTGGCCGACGGCAAGGTAATCATCGTGGATGAATTCACCGGACGCCCAATGCCGCAGCGAACGTGGCGCGAGGGCTTGCACCAGGCCATCGAGGCGAAGGAGGGCGTCGAACTCTCCGACCCGACCGAGACCGTCGCACGCATGAGCTTCCAAAGGTTCTTCCGCTGCTTCCACCGGCTGGCCGGCATGACGGGCACAGCGTGGGAAGCGGCTTCGGAACTTTGGCAGATTTACGGCCTGCCTGTCGTGCGTATCCCGACGAACCGCCCCTGCGTCCGCCAGCACTGGCCGGATCGGTTCTTCCGCGAGGAATCCGCCAAGTGGACGGCGGTCGAGGAAGAAATCGAACGACTTCACCGCACCGGACGTCCGTTGCTCGTCGGCACGCGCAGCGTCGCGGCCAGCGAACAACTCGCCCGGCGGCTCGGCGCGCGCGGACTCGATGTCCACGTCCTCAACGCCACGCGCCTGCCGGAGGAAGCCGCCATCGTCGCGCTGGCGGGAGAGCGCGCTCGCATCACCATCGCCACGAACATGGCGGGCCGCGGCACGGACATCCGCCTGGGCGCGGGCGTCGCCGAGGCGGGCGGCCTGCACGTCATCGCCACCGAGCGCCACGAGTCCGGCCGGGTGGACCGGCAACTCTTCGGCCGCGCGGCCCGCCAGGGCGATTCCGGCAGCGCGCAAGCCTTCGTGAGCGCGGAGGACGAACTGCTGCGCCGCCATCTGCCGCCCGCGGCAATGAAATTCCTGCTCTCCGCGCCGAATGCGAAGCTTGCCAGGGCCGCCTTCAACGTGGCGCAACACCGCGCGCAACAACTCGCGTGGAAGCAACGCCACAACGTGCTCCGCTCGGACACCTGGCTGGACGAAGCGCTTTCGTTCGCGGGAGAATAGCGGCTGGAAGCAGTTCAGATGAAACACTTGACTCGATGAACCGCAGAACCCCGCCTCGTTCCAAGCCGCGCGACTGGACGCCGCGCGAACTCAAGCTGGTTGGCACCGCGCCTGACGCTGTCATTGCCCGCAAGCTCGGGCGAAGCCTGGGGGCTGTCGCCGCCCGCCGCTATATGCTGGCCCGGGAAAAATCCGACTCGCGCCGCCGGCGCTGGACGCCAGCGGAAGAAAAACTCCTTGGCCGCAAGCCGGACGCCCAAGTCGCGCGTCTGCTGGGCCGAACCGCCAAAGGCGTGGTCACTCGGCGCCGCTTGCGACGCATCCCGAAACCCAACCCGATCGTTCCTCGCTGGACCGATGCGGAGCGGGCCTTGTTGGGCACGGACACCGACGCCGCCATCGCCGCTCGCCTCGGACGTTCGAAGTGGTCGGTGATGTACCAGCGCCTGCTCCTTGGCGTTCCCCCGGTATTGGGCCGCTACTCAAACGGATGGACGCCGGAGCACGATGCGCTGCTTGGTTCGGCGCCCGACGACGTGATTGCCCGCAAACTGGGCCGCACGACCGTCGCCGTCGCCGCGCGCCGCCGCGCCTTGGGCATCCCGCGGGTATGGGGATCGAGGTGGAACCCATGGAAGCCGGAGCACGACGCGCTGCTTGGTTCCGCGCCCGACGAGGTCATTGCCCGCAAGCTGGGCCGGACGGTCGTGGCCGTCGCCGCGCGCCGCCGCGCCTTTGGCATCCGGAAAGATTCTTTGGCGAAACGCAACCGGCAGACGGCACGCCATCATGCGCCCGCACATCGTCTGTCCTGAGCCAGGTCTCCTCCCTCCCGGCGGCTCGCTGCCAGTCGGCGGATAAGGATTCGGTTTGCGTTATCTAACTTTGTCTTGATTCCAAGGCCAAACCGGTCAAAGGAAACTCAGCCGTCGAAGTCAATACTCAGAAGCGCACAGAGAATATGAACCGCATCTACCGCTGCCAGGTAAAAGCCCGCTGAATCGGAATACTCAGCCAAGCCAATGTCCACTCCGAGGAAGACCCGCCGCGGTGCGCCCTGGATACGCGCTGAATTGAGGCTACTTGGCAAACGGCCCGACTCCGTCCTCGCCCGCCGTTTTCGCCGCACCATCACGGAAATCGTGGCTATGCGTGAGCATCGGCGCGTCCGTTTGCTCACACCACCCCGCCGCTGGACGGCGCGCGAAATTCAGATGCTTGGTTGTTTCACGGATGCTGAAACGGCCCGGCGCCTGCGCCGCACTCGTGACGTTGTTCGGGCGCAGCGCATCCGGCTCCACATTCCAGCCCTGCGCCCGCTGCCGAAAGGCAAACTCTGGACGCGCGCCGAGGACAAACTTCTCGGAACCATGCCCGACGACCACTTGGCCCCCCGTCTCAAACGCACTCATGCAGCCGTGCAAGCCCGCCGCATCCTCCTCAAGATTCCCAAATTCGACGCCAAGTGCCACCAGTGGACAGCCGAAGAAGACGCTTGGCTCGGTACGATGACCGACACAGAACTGGCGGCCCAGTTGGGACTTTCGCGCCAGGCCGTCGCGCACCGCCGCCGCCGCGTCGGCATCCCCGTGCGCTTCGCGCATCGCCGGCCGTGGACGCCAGAGGAAGACGCGCTTCTAGGCACGGCCACCGATACCGAGATCGCCGCCCGTCTCGGGCGTCACATCGCCACGGTTTGCATTCGCCGGCAAAAGCTCGGCATTCCGAACCCTTACTGGCAGCGCCGCTGTGGCCGGCAGCGCAATCTCCGCCGGGCCAAGACTGGCAAAGGCCGGCTCCACGCCGTCAAAGTCCACAGGGAAAGCCCAGGAAGCCCAAAGCCACGTGCAAAAAACAAACCGCCCGGCGAAAAAGCCGGGCGGTCTTTTAAGAAACGCTTTTGAACAGGTGTATCCGCATGGTGGTCCTCCCTCTCCGCCTCTGGGGAGAGGGCCGGGGTGAGGTGGTTTTGATTTGCCGGGAAACCGGTTCTTTGGCGTCTAACTTTGTCTTGATTCTGTGGCCAGTTTTACGCAAAAAGCCATTATGGCAGCCAAGGATGATCCGCTCGCTGCTGCCGTTCCGGCAGCAGACTCCACTTTCAATCCAACCCACGTCTGGGCCTTTGATCTCGGCAAAGCCTCCATCGGCGAAGCCGTGCGCGCGGGAACCAAGTTCCTCCACAAAGAATCGTTGCTCATTCCGGCCGAATTCGCTGAAACAAAGACCACCGCCAACAAACGCCGCCTGATGCGGACGCGTGAGGCGCACAAGGAGCGAGAGAAGTGGCTCGAACAGGTGTGGGATGCAGCGGGACTCAAAGAGTATCGGACAGAAAAGAAGCGTTGGAACAAGGAAAAGAAATGCTTCGAACCGGCAGACACGGACTACCGCCTGAAACGCGAGTTTGCGCCGGCCCTTCAAAGACTGAACCGGAGGACGGGAAAGAAGAAGCAAACGAAGGACTCCTACGCGGACGGTAAAGCGAAAGACGGCGCACCGGCTGCCAAGCTGGAAGATTTTCAGATTTGTTACACATCCTCGCTGCTTCGCATCAAGCTACTAAACGGTGAACCGCTTCAGCCTTGGCAGATTTACAAAGCGCTCCACGCGGCTGTGCAAAAGCGAGGCTTTGATTCTCGCATTCCATGGAAGCTGCGAGAGCGGCGTCAGAATCGGCGTGCCGACAGCGAGGAGATGCAGGATGAAAATTATCGTCGGGCTGGAGACAACTGGCAGAAGGAGTTTCTCGGCACGCTTCGCCAGCACAACTTAGCAAGCGATCGGTTTACGAGGCCATGTTATTACGACGCTTGGCGCATGGGCTTGTGGTCGCCGGAGCGTCCAGAGCATCTCGGATGTTGGAATCCGACCAATGATGCAACGCTGCCGCCACATGGCAGCTACAGAACGACGCATTACGCACAGAGTAGTCGGAACGTTCGCTTTCCTCGCTCCTCTGTTGAAGGCGAACTGTTGGACCTGGTGAATCGCGCGGCGGAACAGCTTCCTTTACTTGCACAATATCTTCAGCGACAGAGTGGCGGGGCAGAGGAACGGCTGAAGGCGTTTCTTTCCAGCCCTGATGGCGCCCGTTACCGGAATGAATATGAGGAGCGTCGCCCCAAATATCCCGCCGCGCTCAGCCCCGGAGCGTTTTTCGTTTATGGCCCGGCGCTCTTTCCATACGCCTCGTTCTTTCCAGTTTTTCGGAAAGCCTTCCGCCTCCGCGAAGGTGGCGCCAACGACTGGAATGCCGCGCTTGGCCAAAAGATTCCTCGCTTTGACAACCGAATCATCAACGAGTGTGCCCTTATTCCTCGCTTGCAAGTTTGTGCTGCCGGAATCCGCATTGACCGCAATGGCCGACCGTTTCCCGAGACGCTCTTGGCATCCGAGCATCATCTGCTGTGGAAGTTGAAGAACATCCGATTCTATCGCGACGGAAGGGAAGATCATCTCACGGCCTCCGAGTTGAAAGACATCTTCGAGCATCCGTCGGCGGAAATCTTCAGTATCAGGAAACAGACGTGGGAGCGCCTGGCGAAGGAACTCGGCTGGCAACCGGATGCACTGCCAAAGCCGATAAGGCCACCCAAGGTCAAAGGGCGAAAGCTGACTCGTCGCGAACTTTACGAATGGTTTGCTCAACAACTCCGCACAGTAACAGTCACGCGGACCGATGGTTCATCCAGTCCGCTGACTCCCGAAGAACACGTTGCAGCCGGGACTGAAATCATTCTGCGGTCGCACGGCCTCACGGAGACTTGTTGGAAAGCGTGGGTTGAATCGAAAGGCGGAACGGTTCTACCAGCGCATGAAAGCATTCCTGAGCCGAAGGCGAAAGGCCGCGCCCGCTATTCTCGCCCCGCGCTGGCTCTGCTTCGGAAGTTTATTCTTAGCGGCTTGGCACCCGACGAGTTTCGCCAGCAGGAATCGGCTACGCTCGCAACCGGAGAGTTCGCCCGCTATAAACTCAAACCACACGATTTGAGCTGCTTCAGATCGGAGCGAATGGGCACATCCTGGGAGAAGACTTACATTCCGAACGAGCGGCTCGCGTCGCAAGTCTTGCGAGCCGGCTCCACTGCTGCAGAACGGCGAAAAGCCATCGCAGACCTGATTGCCGAACAGAACGATCCAATTGTTCGTCATCGGCTCAGGGTCTTTGTGGAACGGCTTGAGGTACTGTCGCGTGCTTACGAACCTCCGCAGCACATTGTTCTGGAGTTCGTCAGGGACGTTCTGCCGGAAAGCTTTTTGGCGCAGGAAGCGCAGAAGGATTACGAAAAGTGGATACGCGACAACGAGAAGAAAACCAAGGAAGCGCGAGAAATAGTCAAGCAATTGGGCGCGACAGGCAGGGATTCCGTTCAGAAATACTTGCTACTGCGAGCACAGGGGTTCGAATGCATCTATTTCCCGAATGGTTCGCTGAACGTTGGCGCCACGAAACAGGCTTTAGCGGATTCGCCCTGTATCTACACAGAACAACGTATCGGGCTGTCGAGTTTGGACGATCTGAGAATCGATCACATCGTGCCGCGGGGCGGCGGATATGGCGGACCTGATTCGTTTCTGAACAAGGTTGTCACAACGCGGCACGTCAACGAGGACCTCAAAAAGTGCCGAACACCGTTCGAGTGGTTTCACGCAGACATGCCGCAACTCTGGAAGGCATACGTGCAACGAGTGGAAACTCGAATTGGCACGCTTGGACGGAAGAAAGTGAAACTGCTGACTTCGCCAGATGCGCCTGAACTCGTTCGCCGCTACACCGATCTCGCTGAGACTGCTTGGATCGCGAAGCTCGCGCAGGCGATCCTCTGCATGTTCTTCGGTTGGGAGTTTGGCCTCGACGCAGAACGCCGGCGTAAAATCACAGTCGTGTCCGGCGGTCTCACCGCCCGGATTCGTCGCCGGTACGGATTGGATGAACTGCTTTACGCAAACCGGGAAGCATTCCTCGCAGCCGGACGAGAAAAGAATCGTGACGACGACAGGCATCACGCACTCGACGCGATGATCATTAGCTTCATCCCTGCATGGGCAACGCATCCTGACAAAGAGGAATTCTTTCGCTTTCCCGATGGTGTTGATCCGCGTCGTCTCTTCCGTGAAGCCCTTAACGATGTGCGGCCTCGCCGAATCGCGTGGAGGAGTCCGCCGCTGGAAGAAACGATTTATGGGCGGCGTATGAGAGACGGAAAGGAGTACCGCGTGGGACGAGAGAATCTGGTTTCGCTCGCGTTGAAGGGTGATCCGAAGAAGCCTCTAATGCGAGCGTCGGTTGACATTGAAAGCGAGATCCGCCGCATTCTCGATTCATCGATTCAGAAGAAGCTAAGGACCTTTTTCACCGAAAATCCCGCGGCAACTGTCGAGCGGTGGAAACAATTCTGTGGAGCGCTCGGCATCAAAAAGGTGATGATAACGAAGACAAAGCCCGGCAGCATAGCCGAATATGGCTTAATGACGAAATCATCCAGTGAAAAACGCGGGCATTACAAGAAGGCTGCAAACCACCGCGGATACTTCATCGTGACAAGGCCATCACCGACAAAAGCCCTGCCTGGAAAACGAACCGCATACGTTGCGCCGGTGTTCGCCTTCCAAACTCGTCAGGAAGTCGAGGCGCGGCTGAAGCAGGAAACCGGACTTGAGATCGTGGATTACTTTTGGTCGCACTGCCAAGTTCACTTTGAAAAAGCCTGGCCCTTCAAAGGAACCGAGTATCCGCCCGGAGAGTACACGCTGAAGACATTGTGGGAGCAAGGAAATGCTGTATTGAAACACCCGATCCTTGGTTCAATCGGAGAACGACCCAGACACAACTCTCCAGTCGGCATCGCGGTGTTGGTGGAAGCAGGCATTCGCTGCTCTTCACGCGGCGGGAAGGCGTGGAAACACGAAACGAAACCAGTCATTGCGACGGCCAAACTCGATAAGCGTGCCATTGAAACGGTTCCTGAATTACCGATCCCTTCGAAGCCCGCGTCACAACCTCAGCCGCCTCAGCTATGAGCCACCACGTCCTCCACGTCTTCCAGCATGGCGCGGTGCTGGGGCGCGAGCGTGGGTTCGTCGTCATGCGGCAGCAGGATGATTCGGAGAGACGGTTGCCGTTGGATGACATGCGGGCGGTCGTGATTGCGGCGCGTGGGGTCACGCTTACGTCCGGTTTCCTTTCCGCATTGTTGGAGCGGAATGCCATCGTGTTGCATTGCGATGAGACGTATCAACCGTGCGGCTGGACGGCCCCGCTGGCGCGCGTGGTGGATTTGAAGGCATTTCAGCATCAGACGGCCCGCCCGCGCCGGCTCAACGAAAAGCTGTGGCACGAGATGTTGCGGGGCAAGACGCTGAACCAGTCGCGCGTGCTTCAGCACAAGAAAATCCGCTCGGCGCACCTGGAACTGGCGTTGCGCAACGATGAATTTGACGAGTCCAATTGCGCACGCCGTTACTGGCAATTGTTCTTTCCGTCCATCGGCTGGACGGCCACCAAGCGGGACCGCAAAGAGGACAACGCGCCAAACCAGATGCTGAACTACGGCTACGCCGTGCTCGCGGCGCTGTGCCACCGCAGCCTGATCATTCACGGACTATTGCCGCAGATGGGTGTGCATCACAAGGCTCGCTACCGTTCCGACCCGCTGGTCTATGACCTCATGGAACCGTTTCGTCCTGCAGTGGAGTTGATGCTCGCGGAGTTCATGCTGGAGCCGGATGTCTCAATGAAGGCATGGGCGAAGAAGGTGGGCCTCGAGTTGCGCGACCGGCGTGTGAAGCACAAGGATTATACACTCAAGTTGATGGACGCGATTGATGCGTCAGCCAATTCGCTGGCGCGCGCCTACGCCGCGATGTGTGCGGAAGACTTTTGGGTGCCGGAGTTGCCGGAAGTGGCCATTGCCTCGTAGGAGTCGAGGTGACGAGACTCACTTTGGTTTAGCGAGAGATTTGAGACTCCTCACGTCGTCTCCTACGTGAAAACAGGATGAACAATTCGCCATTCAGTATGGGCTGGCTCATGGCCATGTTTGATCTGCCGGTGATGACCGACAAGGAACGCAAGGTCGCAACGCGATTCCGCAACGACCTGCTCGATCATGGCTTCCTCATGATCCAGTTCTCTGTGTACGCGCGGCCATGCGTGAACTTCGAGCAACTGCAAAAGCACATCAGCAGCATCAAGGAACTCGTGCCCGAATCTGGGAACGTGCGGTTACTGTACATCACGGACGAGCAGTGGGGCAAAAGTGTCACCGTGATTGGCGCCAATTACAAGCAAGGCAGCCGAGCACTCGACGCCCAAGTGCCCGATCAGATTGAATTCTGGTAGTGACGTAAAAACGTTGGCCGTTCGGACGTGACTCAGCAGTGGTCCGAACGGCCAAATATCAGTTAAGTCTTCCCCCCGGAAACAGGAAGCGGCAGAACCGCATCCCACCTAACCTGCATCAACGTCATCATTTTCAGGCAGAACCAGCAAGCCAATTCTGCCGCGCCTGTCTCCGGGGGGAAGACAAAACCGTGTCTCTCCATAACCATCTGAGCATTTTATTCTGCCGCGCCTGTCTCCGGGGGGAAGACAAAACATGAAGTATGCAGTCCGCACCGCCTTCAATATTCTGCCGCGCCTGTCTCCGGGGGGAAGACAAAACTACACGATTTGCATGCACCGTCGTCCTCGTATTCTGCCGCGCCTGTCTCCGGGGGGAAGACAAAACTTGCTCTCCTCCCACACGCTCTGCAACTGCATTCTGCCGCGCCTGTCTCCGGGGGGAAGACAAAACGGTGGTGATCGCTTCGCTGGAGACTACGAGATTCTGCCGCGCCTGTCTCCGGGGGGAAGACAAAACTGCATGGCGCTGACGGCGCTCTGAAATTCCATTCTGCCGCGCCTGTCTCCGGGGGGAAGACAAAACACGATAACAACAACGGAGCGAACCGCATTTATTCTGCCGCGCCTGTCTCCGGGGGGAAGACAAAACTCCGCCTCCGTCATCGAAGTTTAACCTCAAATTCTGCCGCGCCTGTCTCCGGGGGGAAGACAAAACTGGTCGAGAGCCGAGCGTCGAGAGCCGAGAATTCTGCCGCGCCTGTCTCCGGGGGGAAGACAAAACCGAATGGGTGGGCGGAACCTTTTTCCGGGTTATTCTGCCGCGCCTGTCTCCGGGGGGAAGACAAAACTCGAAGGACCCGCGCTGGAGAAACTCCGCGATTCTGCCGCGCCTGTCTCCGGGGGGAAGACAAAACGAGCCATACACGGCGAGGGAGCCACCGACCATTCTGCCGTGCCTGTCTCCGGGGGGAAGACAAAACTGTTCCCGATCGGTTACACGCCCGATGCGCATTCTGCCGCGCCTGTCTCCGGGGGGAAGACAAAACCCCGGGTATTTGAAGAAGCTCACTGCGTCGATTCTGCCGCGCCTGTCTCCGGGGGGAAGACAAAACGCGGCAATGGCCGCAGCGCCATCACTCAAGATTCTGCCGCGCCTGTCTCCGGGGGGAAGACAAAACTTGCGCTCCGTTGTCTCGCTCCGTTTCGCTATTCTGCCGCGCCTGTCTCCGGGGGGAAGACAAAACGCGAGCTTGGCAGCGTCCCGGAAAGCGCGTATTCTGCCGCGCCTGTCTCCGGGGGGAAGACAAAACTGCCCTGCTGAACGAATGTGTCCGGG
>Ga0187893_10012684_pt1 | contig 11902 bp, 8 predicted proteins | sample MA1701074metaG_FD_139574 | JGI IMG/M metagenome (GOLD analysis project Ga0187893, IMG submission 139574) | White microbial mat communities from a basaltic lava cave in the Kipuka Kanohina Cave System on the Island of Hawaii, USA - MA170107-4 metaG ... | reverse complement strand
GGGTCGCTGTGGGCGCGCGCCGGCAAACGCTACCTGTACGAACTGCCGTGGTACATCATCATCGGCGCGCCGGGGTCGGGCAAGACCACCGCGCTCCTCAACTCGGGGCTGCGCTTCCCGCTCGCCGCGGCCGACGGCGGCGCGCGCGCCAAGAAGGGCATCGGCGGCGTCGGCGGCACGCGCAACTGCGACTGGTGGTTCACCGAGCAGGCGGTGCTGATCGACACCGCCGGCCGCTACACGACGCACGACAGCGACCGCGACGCCGACCGCGGCGCGTGGGCCAGCTTCATGCAGCTGCTGAAGAAGAGCCGGCCGCGCCAGCCGGTCAACGGCGTGCTGGTCACGGTCTCGGTCGCCGACCTGTTGACGCGCTCGGCCGCCGAACGCAGCGAGCACGCGCAGGCGGTGCGCAACCGCGTGCAGGAGCTGCACGAGCAGCTCGGCGTGCGCTTCCCGATCTACCTGCTCGTCACCAAGTGCGACCTGCTCGCGGGGTTCATGGACTACCTGGGCGACGCCGACAAGGACGCGCGCGCGACGCCGTGGGGCTTCACGTTCCCGCTCGACGGCGAGGCCAAGCTCGGGCTCGAGTTCGACCGCCTCGAGAGGCGCCTCGTCGACGGCCTGATCACGCGCCTCGCTCGCGAGCGCGACGTCGAACGGCGCGCCCGCATCTACGCGTTCCCGCAGCAGTTCGCCGGGTTGAAGGCGGTGCTCGACGAGTTCGTGCGCGACGTGTTCTCGCCGTCGCAGTTCGAAGCCCGGCCGATGCTGCGCGGCGTCTATTTCGTGAGCGGCACGCAGGAGGGCACGCCGCTCGACCGCATGCTGGGCCGCCTCTCGCGCGCGTTTCGCCTCGAGCGGCAGGTGCTGCCGCCGAACCTCGCGAGCGGCAAGAGCTTCTTCCTCGAACGGCTGCTGCAGGAGGTCGTGTTCGCCGAGAGCGAACTCGGCGGCACCGACCTCAAGTGGGAGCGGCGGCGCGGCGCGCTCGCGATCGCGGGCTACGCGGCGATCGTCCTCGTCGCGCTCGGCGCGTTCGTCGCGTGGATCGGCAGCTACTACGACAACCAGCGCTACGTCGCCGCGGTCGGCTCGCGCGTCGACGCGGTGCAGCAGGCGTTGAAAGGTCTGCCCGAAAAACCGAGCCCCGACGTCGTCTCGCTGCTGCCGATGCTGAAAGCCACGCAGGACCTGGACGCCGTGCAGCCGAACCAGGGCTCGGTCGGATTCGGGCTCTCGCAGGAGGGCAAGCTCGGCTCGGCGTCGGACCAGGCGTACCAGCGCCTGCTCGTCAACGCGCTGCTGCCGCGCATCGCCGCGCGCGTCGAAGAGCAGTTGCGCTCCAGCTCGACCAACCCCGAGCTGCAGTACGAGATGCTGAAGACCTACCTGATGCTCCACGACGCCGAACATTTCGACGCGAAAACGCTGAAGGCGGTGCTCGGCGCCGAGTGGGACGCGAACCTGCCGCGCAGCGTCAGCGTCGAGCAGCGCGAACGGCTCGTCGCGCACCTGGATGCGCTGCTCGCCGAAGGGCACGCGGTCTCGCCGGTGCCGCTCGACAAGGCGCTCGTCGCGCAGACGCGCGCGCGGCTCGTCGTGACGCCGCTGCCGCAGCGCATCTACAGCCGGCTGAAGCGCCAGGGCGTCGGCGAGGACATCCCCGAGTTCACGATCGCGAAGGCGGGCGGCAGTGCAGCGCCGCTGGTCTTCGTACGCGCGAGCGGCAAGCCGCTGACGCAGGGCGTGGCCGGCCTCTACACCTACGACGGGTACCACCGCGGCTTGCAGCGCGAAGTCGAGCGCGTCAGCGGGCAGCTCGCGAGCGAAGAGGTGTGGGTGCTCGGCACGGCGAGCGGCGCGCGCGAAAGGCAGGTCAGCGCGCAGGTGGCCGACGAGGTGCGCCGGCTCTACCTCAACGACTACGCGGCGATCTGGGAGTCGTTCATCGCCGACATCAAGCTGCTGCCGGCCGACAGCCTGTCGAAATCGGTTGCCGCCGCGCAGTACCTGTCCGAGCCGAACGGGCCGCTGGTGCTGCTGATGCGCGCGCTGTCGCGCGAGACGACGCTGCTCGCGACCGATGCCAGATCCGCTGTCGAGAAGGCGCAGGACAAGGCGCAAGGCGTCGCGCGCCAGGCAGCGCAGGAGGTGCGCAGGCTGTTCGGCGAAGGGCCGCTCGCCAGCGCGCGCGATGCAGGGCCGGCGCGGCTCGAGCGCATCGTCGACGACCGCTTCCAGGGCCTGCGGCAACTCGTCGCGCAGCCGCCGGGCGGCGGGGCGTCGCCGATCGACCGGACGGTGGCGCTGATCAACGAAGTGCACCTGATGCTGGTGGCGGCGCAGACCGCGACGCAGGGCGGCAACCCGCCGCCGCCGTCGGATGTGCCGAACAAGGTGAAGGCCGAAGCACCGCGCATGCCCGAGCCGATGCGCTCGCTGCTGACGACCTTGGCCGCGAGCGGCGCCAAGGGCGCGCTGGTCGTGACGCGCGACAACTTCGGCAAGCTGATCAACGCGCAGATCGGCGACTTCTGCCGCCGCGCGATCGCCGGCCGCTACCCGCTCTCGCGCACCAGCGAGCGCGAAGTGACGCAGGACGACTTCGCGCGCATGTTCGCCCCCGGCGGGCTGATGGACGACTTCTTCCAGAAGCACCTGGTCGCGTTCGTCGACGTCTCGACGCGACCGTGGAGCTTCCGCGCGGTTGCGGGCACGTCGATGGGTACCGACACCGGGACGTTGATGCAGTTCCAGCGCGCGGCCGAGATCCGCAGCACGTTCTTCCGCGCCGGCGGCACCGCGCCGTCGCTGAAGCTCGAGTTCAAGCCGCTCGAGATGGACACGACGATCACGCAGTTCGTGCTCGACGTCGACGGCCAGGTCGTCAAGTACGCGCACGGCCCGCAGATCCCGACCGCGGTGCAATGGCCGGGCCCGCGCGGCAGCACGCAGGTGCGGGTGATGCTGCAGCCGACGTCGGCGAGCGGGCCCTCGGGCGTCACGACCGACGGGCCGTGGGCGCTGTTCCGCCTGTTCGACAAGCTGCAGCTCACTTCCGGAAACGCGCCGGAACGCTTCGCGGCGGTGTTCAACGTGAGCGGCCGCAAGACCACGTACGAGGTGACGACGAGCAGCGTGCAGAACCCGTTCCGCCTGCGCGAGCTGAGCGAGTTTGCGTGCCCCGGGGGGCTGTAGTGGACGACGCGGAGGACACGCTGCCGCCGGAGGAAGCGCTGGCATCGGCGTCGGGCTGGTTCGGCAAGCTCTCGTTCCTCGGCGACTTCGCGTCGCGCCGCCTGCCCGAACCGTTCGTCGCGCGCTGCGACGCATGGCTGTCGAGCGGCGTCGCGACGAGCCGATCGAGCCTCGGTGAACGCTGGCTCGACGTCTACCTGACCGCGCCGCTCTGGCGCTTCGCGCTCGGCCCCGGGCTCGCCGGCGACGACTGGTGGCTCGGGGTGCTGATGCCGAGCGTCGACCGCGTCGGCCGCTACTTCCCGCTCCTCGTCTGCGAAACCGCGTCGAGCCCGCCGACGTCGCGCGACGAACTCGAAGCGGCCGGGCGCTGGTTCGACCACGTGTCGGCGGCGGCGCTGTCGACCTTGCGGCCCGCTGCGACGCTCGATGCGTTCGAAGCAAGCCTCACGACCGCGCCGCGCTGGTCGGGCGCCACCGGGTCGCTCGCGCCGCCGCCGGCGCGCTCGCCCGGCCACGAGCGTTATCGTGCGCCACGCTGTCTGTCGCTCGCCGAATGGATCGCCACGATCGGTGCCGCACGATTGCGCGACGGCCTGCACGGCCATTCGCTCTGGTGGGCGCCGTCGCGAGACGGCGACGACACGTTCAGCATCGCGCCGGGCTGGCCGCCAGCGGAGCGCTTTGCCGACCTGCTCGAGGGCCGCTGGTGATGGACGACCTACGCACCGCCGCCGCGCCGCGCATCGGCGGCAACGCGCTGCCGATCGGACACCTGCTGCACGAGTTCCGCATCGAAGGCCTGATCGGCGAAGGCGGCTTCAGCCTCGTCTACCGGGCGCGCGACACGCAGCTTCAGCGCGTGGTCGCGATCAAGGAGTACATGCCCGCCGGGCTCGCGTCGCGCGGCGACGACCTTTCGGTCGCGGTGGCTTCCGCGCGGCAGCGCGAGACGTTCGAGCTGGGTCTGCGCAGCTTCGTCAACGAAGCGCGGCTGCTCGCGTCGTTCGACCATCCGGCGCTGGTCAAGGTGTACCGCTTCTGGGAGCAGCACGGCACCGCCTACATGGTGATGCCGCTGTACCAGGGTCCGACCTTGAAGCAGTGGCTTGCCGATCGGCCGCCGCCCGACGAGGCGTGGCTGAAGGCGCTGCTGGTGCCGCTGCTCGAAGCGCTCGAGACGATCCACTCCGACCACTGCTACCACCGCGACATCGCGCCCGACAACATCCTGCTGCTCGGGGCCGACCGGCCGCTGCTGCTCGACTTCGGCGCGGCGCGGCGCGTGATCGGCGACGCGACGCAGGCGCTGACGATCATCCTGAAGCCGGGCTACGCGCCGGTCGAGCAGTACGCCGAAGTGCCGGCGATGAAGCAGGGCCCATGGACCGACGTCTATGCGCTGTGCGCGGTGCTGTATCGCGCGATCAGCGGCCAAGCGCCGGCGCCATCGGTCGGCCGCATGCTGAAGGACGACCTCGCGCCGGCTTGGCAGGTGGGGCGCGGCCGCTATGCGGCGCACTTCCTCGCGGCGATCGACGCCGGCCTGGCGGTGCAGCCTGGGCGGCGCCCGCAGGACATCGCCGCGCTGCGCGCAGCGCTGTTCACGCCCGGAGCGCTCGAAGCCGAGGACACGAACCGGCAACCGCTCGACGACGCACCGACCGTCATCGTGCCGCCGCGGCGCTCGGACATCGCGAGCACCGACATCGTCGCCGACCCCGGGTCGCGTCCCGACCGTGCCCGGCGCCCCGCAACGCCGAGCGCGACTCGACCGCGCGGCTCGTCGCGCGGTGCGTGGGCGATCGCAGCAGCGGTCGGCGCTGCGGTGCTGGCCGGCGCCGGCTGGTGGCTTTTCGAGCGCGAGCGGCCGCAGCCGCCGGCACCCTCGTCGCCCGGCGCAGAGCCTGCTGCGGCGCGACGCGCTCCGCCCGTCGCAACGGCGCCGGCGGTTGCGGCGGCGCCGACCGCCGCCGTGGCGCCGCCCGAGAGTCGGCAAGCGAACCCGCCGAGCGCCGCCCCTCCGGCGCCTTCGCGCACCTTCGAACCGTTCAGCGTGCGCGCCGCGCTCGAGGAGGTGCTTGCCGCGTCGGATCCCGCTTTCGGCGTCACCTTGACGACGCCGGGCACGCGCCTCGTGATCGGCCGCGACCGGCTGCGCCTGTCGATCAGCAGCCAGGCGCCGGGGTACCTGTACGTGTTCCTCGCCAACGCCGACGGCACGCAGCTCTACCGCTTCTTTCCCAACCAGTTCGACACCGCGAACAAGGTCGCCGCGAACCGAACCATCAAGCTGCCGCGCAACGACGTGCAGATCGACGTGCAGGGCCCGCCCGGCACCGACCGCGTCCTCGCCGTCGTGTCGGAACACCCGCGCGACTTCGCCGGCAGCGGGTTCGACCCGCGCGATTCGCTGTACGACCTCGCGGTCGTCGAACGCCAGTGGAGCAAACCCGAGCGCCTTCCGAGCGAGCTGCTCGGTGCGGCCGTCTGCGGCGCACCGCCGTGCGGCGACAGGTTCGGCGCAGCGCTCGTGCAGTACGAGGTGGTGGCGCGATGAGACGCGAGCTCGCGGTCAGGCGCTGCGCGGATCGATGTCCTGCAGCTGCGTCACCTCGTCCGGGTCGCCGAGCCACACGCCGACGGCGCTGTAGTTGTCCTGCCCGGCGTCGGCGCGGCTCTGCACCTGCTCGCACATCGCGTCGAGCCAGTCGTCGACGCTTTGCGCGCGCTCGAGCGTCTCCTCGATCGCGCCCGGACCGAGCGCGTCCCACCAGCCGTCCGAGCAGAGCAGGAACGCGTCGCCGTCGCGCACCAGGAACGGATCGGCGAGCGCGTGCACTTCGACCGGCCCGCGTCCGCCGAGCGCGGCGAGCAGATGGTTCTTGCGCGGATGCGTGCGCGCCTCCTCGGCGCTGATCAACTTGGCGTCGACCATCTGCTGCACCAGGCTGTCGTCGCGCGTCACGAGGCGCACCTTGCCCTGGCGCACCAGGTAGAGGCGCGAGTCGCCGACGTGCGCCCACAGCGCCGCGTGGCGCTCGACGTCGATCCACAACGCGACCACGGTCGCGTGCATGCGCTGGCGCGCCTTGGCGCCGCGCTGGCGCGCCGCGAGCAACGTGTTCGCGTCGTTGATCGCGCCGACCAGGGTGTGCGCGTCGAGACAACGCGCGTCCTGCAGCGCGAGCACGGCGCCGCGCACGACCAGGTCGGACGCGATCGCACCGTTCTCGTGGCCTCCCGCGCCGTCGGACAGCACCGCATACCGCAGTACGCCGTGCCCGCCGGTGCGCAGGTCGTCTTCGTTCTCGGAGCGCTCTCCTACCTCGCTGCGGCTGGCGATGCGGATCGAGAGCATCGCCGACCTACCTGCGCTCGGCGTCGAGCCGGTCGAGCTGTTCCTCGTAGGCGGCGAGGAAGGCCTTGCCGAACAGGCTGTGGAAGTCGTCGCGCGCGTCGTTCTGCACCTCGTCGAAGTGCTTCAGGTACAGCTCCCACAGCTTGGCGCGCCGGTTCATCGGCAGCAGGCTGTCGAGCACGGTGCGCTCGGCGAGGCGCGCTTCGAGCGGAGCGGGCGAGAAACGCGCGAGCACGCCGTCGAGCGCGGCGCGCATCCCGGCCATCGTCCCCACCGCGTGGCCGAGCAGATCGTCCATCGCGTCGTGCATCGCGGCCGGTGCGGGCAGGAAACCGCGCAGCGGCGGCGATAGCAATTGCTCGAGCGCGGTCTGCGCGTCGGGTGTGAACTTGAGCGGGTTGTTGTTGCGCGCCTGGATGCGCGTCAGCTCGGCGTGCAGTTCCTGCTTCGTCGCCGCGCGCGCGGCCACCAGCTTCAGGCTGCCCTCGATCGCCGCACGCAGCAGCCCGCCGATGACGCGCATCAGCTCGGGCGTGAGCGCTTGGCGCGAGTCGAGCGAGATGCCGGCTGCGTGGCAGAACGCGGACCACAGCGCGTCGGTGTCCGCGCTCTGCGCCGCGCGCGCCGAAGCGGGCGGCTTCGAATGCGGCGGGCGCTCGGGCGGCGCGTGCGGCGCACGTTCGGGCGCCGGATGCGGCTGGCGTTCGCTCGGCGGATGCGGCGATCGCTCGGCCGGGGGATGTGGCTCGCGCTCGCGCGGCGGCGGCGCGGGGGACTGCACGCGCGGCGGAGCGAACGCGCCGCGCAGCTCGGGCGTGTCGTCGGGGAGCGCGGGCTGCGCCTCCTGCCGCGCCGCCGTGCCGTGGCCAAGCAGCGACAGCGGATCGAGGCTTTGCGCGCCGCCGCCCGCTGCGCCCGCAGTGCCTGCCGCGGGGTCGAGGAAATCGGCGAGCGGATCGCGCCCGGCCTTGTCGCCGACCAGGTCGAACAGCGCGTCTAGCGTCTTCGCCGACGGCGACTGCGACGCACCGGGCAGGTCGAAGTCGTCGGGCAGCTCGTCGGGCGCGGGCGGTGCGGCGCGCGCCGGCGCGAGGTCGGCGAACGGATCGAAGTCGTCGGGCAGGCGCGCCGGCGGCTCGGGCGCTTTCGCAGCCGGTGCGGCCTTTGCAGGCGGCGCCGGGGTTCCGAGCAGGTCGGCGAACGGATTGCCGGCGCTGCCCGCACCGCCCGGTGCGCTGAACGGATCGGCGCTGGCGCGCGCGCGGCGGCGCAGATCGGTCTTGCCTTCGCCGGTGGACGACGCGATCACGCCGCGCGCATCGACCGCGGCGCGGCCGCGCGTGATCGTGCGCACCGTCTCGTTGCCGCGCACCAGACTGATTTCGAGCACGTAGGGGCCGACCTGCAGCTGGTCGCCTTCGGTGAGCGGCGCCGTTTCGCCCGGGGAGACCGGGCGGTCGTTGAGCGTGATCGGATTCGCGCTGCCGACGTTCGTGATCGCGTACCCGCCATCGGCGTGGCTGATCGACGCCTGCACACGCGAGATATGGCGCTTCGGGTCGGGCAACGCCATCGTGTTGGAGTCCGAGCGCCCGAGCGTGCCGCCGCGTTCGTCGAAGTAACCGGTGATCGCCTGCGTCAGCGGCTCGCCGGCGAGCGCGATCGCGCGGATCACGAGGTTCATGGGAGGAGTATTTTGCCGGCGCGCCGCACGCGGCAAGCAACGAAAGTCACCGCGGCGTCAAGGGCCGCGCTGCGCAAGCACCCACACGATGACGGCAGCGAAGATCGCTGCGATCAGGAGCCAGGTGCCGCTGGCGCTCGTGAAGCGGCCCCGGCGCAGGCGCGAGATCGCCGCGAGCGCGGCCAGCAGCAGCGCCATCGCAGCGAGCAGGTACAGGGCCAGAGGTGCGTTCATGCCGCGCAGCGGGGCTTCACTCTTGCTTCGTGACGCTGCCGCCCGGTGCCGTCAGACTCAAGCTGACGAGTTCGCGGCCGAGCACGATATCGAAGTTGCCGGTCACGGGATTCCACGTGCGCACTTCGCTGCGCACTTCGCGCTTGGCGGCAGCGGCGTACCACGTCGTCACCTCGGCGCGCCCTCTGGACACCGGCTCGCTCAAGCCGAGATTGCGCCGGATGTCGCTGTACCAGTAGCCCTTTCCCCGGACCTTGAAACTCTCGAAGGTGCCGGCCGGAGTCTTCACGTCCTCGTTGGCCTCGACGACGTAGCTCAGGTCCAGATGGCCCGTCTCTCCGCCGGGGAAGACGAATGCGATCTTCTGGCGCCAGGTGTCGCCGACCTTGATCGGCCACGGCACGGCGTCGGGCTGCTTGACTCTTTCGATCGACCTGCCGCGCTGGCCGGGAGCCGACGGCTCGAACTGGAAGCGCTCGAGTTCGGCCAGCGTCCGATGATCGCCGCGCGACCAGGACTTCGCGCCGCCACGATCGGTGTACAGCCAGTACTCCGCGTCGCTCGCTTCGTGCACTGCGTGGGCGATGCGGCCCTGATCGACCTGCGTCACGAGATCGAACTCGCGCATGACCCAGCTGTCGCCGACGGCAAATACGGGCTTGCGCATCTCGAGCAGGCGCGCCGCCCCCGGACGGCGCGCCGAAGTTTCGATCGCGGCGGTGCGCTCGGGCGCGGCGGGCGCTGCTGCCGCAGGTAGAGGCGCGGCGATCGGCGCAGGAACGGGTGCTGCCACCGGTGCCGGCGTCGCCGTCTGCGGCCGGCTCGCAGCCGCCTGCGGCGGGATGAAGTAGAAGTCGCCGATCGCCTGGTCGTAGATCGCCGGCACCTGCTCGTGCCCGACGCCGCGCGCCTGCGCCACCACATCGTCGCGCACGCGGCGCAGCACGCGGTCGACCGAGACGCCGGGCATCTTCATCTCGCGCAGGAAGACGCGCGTGAAGAGACCGTTCGGGTCGCGATCCTGCACGCCGAGCCGGTCGATCGCGGTCTGCCCGGCGCCCGCCGAATAGATCACCATCTGCCCCGTGGCCGTCGAGACCGGGACGAGACCGCGCGTCGCCGCCGCTCGCAACTGGGTGCGGAACGGGTTGTTGCGGCACGCATCGACGATCACGAGCGAGAACCGCGGCTTCTTCTCCTGCAGGTCGTCGAGCACGCGCTGCAGCGACAGCGATTCGTCCTTGATCTGATCGACGTCGCCGAGGCCGACATCGACCGGGATCAGGAAGTTCTCGGCGCCGAGCTGCACGCCGTGCCCGGCGAAAAAGAACACCGCCTCGTCGCCGCCGCTCAGCTGGCTCTTGAACAGTCGCACCGCGGCATTCAGCGCGCGGTCGTCGGCATCGAGGCGCAAGGTGACCGCGAAGCCGAGGTCAGCGAGCGCCTTCGCCATCGCGCTCGCGTCGGCACGCGCAGTCTGCAGCGGCTCGATCTGGCGGTACTTGTCGTTGCCGACGACGAGGGCGAGGCGCGCGGCGAGGGCGCCATTCGACACCAGAAACAGGACGCAGGCGACTGCCACGTCACGGAGCTTTGCGTGCCGGCAGCATGTCCGTTGTGCTGAGGGTTCCATGGGGAGTTGACCGTCGCTCCGCGTTCAAGGGTCAGGTGACCGCACTTCAGAGCAGAGGATCGTGCACATCGAGGAACGCGAACTTCCTGAAGTCCCGGTCGTGTGTGTAGAGCCTGACCACGCCATGCTGGCTCAGCAGCGCAGCGAGGTGGGCGTCCGGCACCAGGTTGCCCCTCGTGGGGACGTCCTGCGTCACCTCGCGATAGACGTCCCAGAAGCCTTCCTCCTCCGCGATCACGCGGCAGGCGGGCGTCGCGATCAGCGCCTCGACGTTGCGCACTGCCTCGGCACGGGACAGCGGGCGCTCGAAGAGCGTCGGATGGGTCGCCATGCGCAGATAACTCATCAGGCTAACCCAGGCCAGGCAGAAGACCTCGCGGCCGCCTACGCATCCGCGCAGGAACCCGGTCGCCTTCTCGTGCAGCGGGCTGCGTGCGTCGGACGCGTAGAGCAGGATGTTGCCATCGACGCCGAAGCTCATCGCACCGCGTCGTCCAGAGCATCGAGCAGCGCGTGTTTGTCACCGAGGTCGACACGCGCGCCCATCGGCTTGGCAATCCAGTCGAAACGCACCGTGCTCCGCTGTGCCGGGCGCGCGGAAGCCAGCGACTGCGCCAACAGATCCGACACGATGCGCCCCAGCGACTTGCCTTCGCGCCGCTGCAGCCGCTTGACCTCCTTCAGGATCGGGTCGTCGATATCGATGGTGGTGCGCATGATGCGTGATGCTATGAATGGCTGCATCTGATGTCAACCGGCATCGGCACGCCGATCACCCCGCGCGAGCAAAAGCAGCGCGACCGCAGCGAGCACGTACAGCGCGAGCGGTGCGCTCATCCCGTCGCGGCCGCGGAGGCAAGCAGCCGCTCTTGGCGCCACGCCGGCGCGGCGACGTTGAAGAGCACCGCGCCGGGGCGAAGCAGGCACAGCGTCAGCGCCGCAGCGATGCGCTGGCGCTGGAAGCCGCTCACCAGGATCGCGTTGCAGTGCTCGGGCGACGGCGGCGCGCCGGCAAGGTGCCGCACCCCGGGCTGGAAACGCTGCGCCTCGCGCTGCCACCATGCGTGGACCGCGGCTTGATCGGGCCACGGCAGGCTCTCGTCCTCGTCGAGCGCGACGTTGTCGTCGCCGGCGTCGTCGTTCGGCCCCGCCTCGACAGCCTCAGGTGGCTTGCGTTCGAGGTCGAGCCAAGCGAGATCGGCGCCGGTGATGAAACTGAACGCTTCACCGGCGAGCCGCGCGAGGTGAGCGTCGGCCATGCGTTCGATCAGCCATGGGACGAAGCGCGCGTCTCCGTGCAGACCGATCGCACGGATCAGCCGGCGTTGCTCGGCGGGCGCATCGGCGGCGGTCTTGCCGAGCGAGCGGACGAACGTATGCGCGCGATCGAAGGGAGTTGCCGTCACCACCAAAGCGAGCGACGCGGGCGGCAGCGGGGCGTCGGATCGCGCGGCGGCTTCGTGTGCGTCGAGCGATGCGCCGCGGTCGCCGAGCAGGGTGGCGGCGCATGCGGCTTCGTAGTGCACGCCAGGGTGCTCGTCTCGCAACGCTGAGCGCGCCGCGCCGAGCAGATCGACGCGGCCAAGGGCAGCAGCGGTATGCAGCGACGCCGCACGCAACGATGGGCTCGGGTCGGCGAGCGCGGCTAGGAGCGCCAGCCCCGGATCGACGCGGTGCAGCCGGCACGCGCCGATGCCGATCTCGCGCCGCAACGCGTCGCTCGATTCGAGCAGCGACTTGGCCGTGCCTTGCAGCTGCGACGCGCTCGCCCATCCGAACGCGGACG